>Ga0209400_1001666_pt1 | contig 17551 bp, 18 predicted proteins | sample M_130807_EF_Meta_FD_187313 | JGI IMG/M metagenome (GOLD analysis project Ga0209400, IMG submission 187313) | Freshwater microbial communities from Lake Montjoie, Canada to study carbon cycling - M_130807_EF_MetaG (SPAdes) (version 2) | ecosystem: Environmental > Aquatic > Freshwater > Lake... | reverse complement strand
TAGAGCCTTACGGCAATTGCTCCAAAATCTCTGAAATCTTGCCGTGGGTCAGCAAGATCGCATCCGGTTCAATTGAGTGCCAGGGTTCGATGACAAATCTTCGTTCGTGTGCGCGAGGGTGAGGAAGTTGTAGCTCATCGGCTGAGCTAAGGAGTGAGCCATATTGGATGAGATCTAAGTCAATTGTGCGCGGTCCCCATTTTTCATTTCTTTCTCTACCTAGCGTCTTCTCAATCCCATGCAATAGCGCCAATAAATCTATGGCAGGTAGCTCACTTTCTACAATACAAACCGCATTTAGATAATCGGGTTGGGCAATATCACTAACTGGTTTGGTAGAAAAGTAATCTGAAACTAACTCGAAATCAGTAGCCTCACGCAGCATCGCAACAGCTAGATCCATTTGTTCTTTGGGGCTACCAATATTGGCTCCCAACGCGATTACCGCTTTCATCGCTTAATTGTTACCGAGATATCACTTACTTGTGCGTTAACTGGGGCTTGTGGCTTATGGACCGTAACCGAAACAGCCATAATTTGTGGATAAGAACTTTTAATCCGATCAATAATCCGGCTGGCTAACTTTTCAATTAGCGCAACACGTTCGCCAATAATCTCTTCGACAACTAGATCAGTGATTTGCGCATAATTTACCGTGTCGTTTACATCATCGCTAACACTGGGGCGGGTTAGATCTAATTCCAGCACAACATCAACATAGAAATCTTGTCCTGCGATATTTTCAGATTCGAATACTCCGTGATAGCCAAAGGATTTGATTCCTTTTATCTCGATTAGATCAGCCATTGGCTAAAACCAAATTCTTATGTGGGCGCACGCTATGAACTCTAACTGCCCATATCTTTTTCGCAAGAAGGGATTCAGTCAGCGCAATAGTCGCTGCTTCCCGTTCATCTGGAGTTTCACCGCCAAGAAAGCGCTTGCGTGATCCCCCAATTAATACTGGAAAACCTAGATCGGTAATTTCATCGATCCGTTTTAGGATTTCCCAATTTTGTGGGGCATCTTTTGCAAAACCTAGCCCAGGATCGATGATGAGATTATTTCTAGATATTCCTGCTCGTAGCGCAGCCTCTATCTGGATATTTATCTCAGCAATTACATCTTTTACAACATCACCATAAATTGCTTGGCTATTCATATCTTTGGAATGACCGCGCCAATGCATCAAAATATATGGACAGCCCATTTCCGCAACGATTTCATGCATTAGATCATCGGCTAAACCACCGCTGACATCGTTAACGATGCTGGCACCAGCAGTAATTGCTAGCTCTGCAGTCTGCGCCCGCATTGTGTCGATGCTGATTGGAATTCCAGTTTGTGACAATTTTTCAATTACAGGTATTACCCGTTGTTGCTCTTCTTGCGCCGATACGCGTTCTGCGCCAGGTCGGGTGGATTCACCACCAATATCAATGATGTCAACACCCTCGGCAATCATTTCAAGTCCGCGAGCAACAGCGCTTTCATATGTGTCGTGCTTGCCACCATCGGCGAATGAATCTGGCGTGACATTTAAAATGCCTATGATCTTCATTGGTGCGCCGGCCATAAATTAATTAGCTCTTAGTGATGAGACTTATTGCTTCGGCACGAGTGGCTGGATCGCGCAAAACTCCACGAACTGCACTAGTGGTCGTACGCGCATGTGATTTACGTACCCCGCGCATCGACATACATAAATGTTCACAATCGATAATCACGATTACGCCCATGGGATCGAGAATCTTTACCATCGCATCAGCGATCTGCGTTGTTAAACGTTCTTGTACTTGTGGGCGACGCGCAAATAAATCAACTAAGCGAGCAACTTTAGAGAGCCCAGTTATCTTGCCACGTGGGATGTAACCAACGTGGGCAACCCCGTGAAAGGGCGTTAAGTGGTGTTCGCAATGTGAGAAGACTTCGATATCCCGAATAATTACTAGCTCTTCATGGCCAATATCAAAAGTTGTTGTAAGAACATCTTCTGGTGATTTCCAAAGCCCTTCAAAATTCTCCTTAAATGCGCGAGCTACGCGCGCTGGAGTCTCTTGTAACCCTTCCCGATCTGGATCTTCACCGAGTGCAAGTAATAGCTCGCGAACTGCTGCTGCAGCGCGCGCTTCATCGAAAGGATGCGCTGCGCGTCCGCCTTCTGGCCCTATAGAAACCGGCGTTACATCGCCCACGTTTAAGTCGTTTCCTTCTTCACGCTCTTCTTTACACGTGATGGTTTCTTTTCTGTTGCAGACTCAGCAATTACTCTCTCTGGAACTGCAACTGGTGGTTGCGAAGATGGAATGCGCGTTGCTGAACCAGTCCATGCCGGACGACGTGGCCAAGAGTTTACCTTTGCAAAGATCGCGGCAATCTCTTCTTTATTGAGCGTCTCTTTATCAAGTAACTTCAAGACCATCGCATCTAAAGTTGTGCGATTTTCTACCAAGATTTCAAAGGCTTCTTGATGAGCAGTTTCTATAAGTTTACGGATTTCGGCATCGACTTTTGCCGCAACGTTTTCGGAGTAATCTCGCTGATGTCCATAATCGCGACCCATAAATGGTTCAGATCCGTCAGTGCCTAATTTAATTGCACCGATCGCTTCGGTCATTCCATATTGCGTAACCATGGAACGCGCTAGCGCAGTGGCTTTTTCAATGTCATTTGATGCACCAGTTGATGGATCATGGAAGATAAGTTCTTCGGCGGCGCGGCCGCCGAGTGAATATGCCAACTGATCCAGGAGTTGATTACGAGTTGTTGAGTACTTATCGTCATCTGGCAGAACCATCGTGTAACCAAGGGCGCGACCGCGCGGCATGATCGTGATCTTATGAACTGGATCAGTGTGTGGCAGAGCATGTGCAACAAGTGCGTGACCGGCTTCGTGATAAGCGGTTACGCGTCGTTCATCATCAGACATAATCCGTGATTTACGTTGTGGACCAGCCATTACACGATCGATTGCTTCATCAATTTGTAAGTTAGATATGGCTTTCTTGCCTTCGCGCGCAGCTAGCAGCGCAGCTTCATTTAAAACATTTGCTAGATCTGCGCCGGTAAATCCGGGTGTACGACGAGCATAGTTACGTAGTTCAACTTCATCAGATAGCGGCTTTGTCTTAGCGTGCACCTTAAGAATCTCTTCGCGACCCTTTAGATCAGGGCGATCGACTGCGATTTGACGATCAAAGCGTCCAGGACGCAAAAGCGCCGGATCCAATACATCTGGGCGGTTGGTAGCTGCAATTAAAATTACTTGTCCACCGGTTTCAAATCCATCCATTTCAACTAAGAGTTGATTAAGGGTTTGTTCACGTTCGTCGTGACCGCCGCCCATACCTGTACCGCGTTGGCGACCAACGGCATCAATTTCATCAACAAAGATAATCGCTGGTGCATTTGCCTTTGCTTGAGCAAACAAATCGCGCACACGGGCTGCGCCAACGCCAACAAACATTTCGACAAAGTCAGAACCTGAGATGGAGTAGAAAGGAACTTTTGCCTCTCCTGCAACAGCGCGCGCTAATAAAGTCTTACCTGTTCCGGGAGGGCCGTATAAAAGAACACCTTTGGGAATCTTGGCACCAAGTAGTGCGTACTTTGCAGGATTTGCTAGGAAATCTTTAATCTCATCTAGTTCCGCGATCGCTTCATCAGCTCCGGCTACATCGGCAAAGGTATTTTGCGGTACATCGTTATCTTGTAACTTTGCACGCGATTTTCCAAATGAGAAGACTTTATTTCCGCCTTGAGCGTTGCTCATTAAGAAGAAGAATAAGAATCCAATTAGAAGAATTGGGGCTATCGAGAATAAGAATGAGATGAATAGCGATTGTGATGGAACGCTTACATTCCATCCCTTTGCCGGTGGATTGCCTGTTAAGGCATCAACAATTGTGGGCTCTTGGCGGATTACATACGAGGCTTCAACCTTGCTGGAACCATTGATCAAGTTACCTGGCTTAAGAATTAGTTGTAGTTTCTGAGATTTATCAATTACGAGTGCAGATTCAACTTTTGATTGAGCAATCGCATCTAGCGCTTGAGAAGTTCCGATTTCGGTATATCGATTTCCAACGCTAGAGATCTGTCCAAAAATAGATACGCCAAGAATTGCTACAACTATCCAGAAAAGAGGTCCGCGCAAGATGCGACCTGCACGGGTAGTGGGAACTTTCTTGGCTGGCTTCTTTTTCGTAGCGTTCTTTTTCAGTGGATTCTTAACCAAATTCTTCTTCTCCATAATAATTAGCCAGCTCGCTTATGAATACATGTGCTTGGCGAGCACACCAATGAATGAAAGGTTGCGGTACTTCTCGTCAAAATCTAGCCCGTAACCAACGACGAAGTCAGGTGGAATATCAAAGCCTACATATTTACAATTAACTTCTACCTTAGCCGCTTCAGGCTTGCGAAGTATCGCTAATATTTCAACAGATGCAGCGCCGCGTGACATTAAATTTGCGCGTAACCAAGATAGCGTTAAACCTGAGTCGACGATATCTTCGACAATCAAGATATTTCGTCCTGTGATATCACGATCCAAATCTTTTAGAATACGAACAACTCCGCTTGATTTTGTGCCAGAACCGTAAGAAGAAACTGCCATCCAATCCATATCGATGTGGCGTTGCATTGCGCGCGATAAATCTGCCATCGCCATGACTGCACCTTTAAGGACGCCGACTAAAAGTAAGTCTTGATCTTTGTAATCTGCATCAACGCGGGCAGCAAGTTCGGCAACTCTTATCTTTAATTGCTCTTCAGTAACTATTACGCGTTCAACGTCGGTACCGACAGCAGATAGTTCCAATTAAGGACTCCTTCAATGTTTAATCTCGAGGGGAGATTTATGGACGGGCTAAGAGCGAAAGTCTGCCCGAAATTCGAGCAACCTTCACACCACCCGGCAGGCTCACCTCGCCTTGGCCGTGCCAAGAAGTGATCAGCGCCTCAACCGCTGCGAGATGATCTGCGCTCAGCGAGCCAGAGGGGGCACCTGCCGCGTAGATCGCGGCTCGAAGGATGCGGGATCGAATGGCGCGCGGTAGCTCGGCTAAGGCGGCGCAATCCAAATCACTCAAATCAACTCGCGAGATAACCGCCTGCGCCATCTCATCCAAGGCATCGGCATCATCGCGCAAAATCGCAGCGCTGCGAGCTAGGGCTGCGGCAATCCCTGGGCCAATCTCTTCTTCCATTACAGGCATAACTTTCTTTCGTACTCGAACTCGTGAAAATTGTGTATTTACATTATGTGGATCACTCCAAGGTTGTAACTCTGCCTCTTGGCAAGCGGCGAGCGTTTGAGTGCGAGTTGACTGTAAAAAGGGGCGGACATATTTTCCATTAATTGTTGCCATGCCAGATAACGAACGAGTGCCTGAACCCCGCGCTAAACCAAGCAGAACAGTTTCGGCTTGATCATCTCGGGTGTGACCCAAGAAAATTTGTGTTGCACCATATGCGTGCGCAATTGCGTCGAGCGCCGCATATCTTGCAGTACGTGCATCGGCTTCCAAACCAGATTTTTCACTTACCGAAACTTTTTCAATAATTACCTCTTGATAACCCATTGCTTTCAATTGAGTTTGTACTTTCTTCGCTTGTACATCAGATCCACTTTGTAATTGATGATCAATGGTTACAGCAATCAAAGTAATGGCAAGTTCTGGCGCTTCCTTGATCAAAGCTTGCGCCAGAGCTAGAGAATCTGCGCCACCCGACACGGCAACGAGTGCGCAATCTCCTGCAGTTAAATTTTCTAAGAAGGGGCGGACTGCATTACGAAGTTCTAGCAGCGCCGACGACATGGGCTAATTCTAGACCCGACCGCCGAATGGCATAAGCCCGTTGATACTGTAGATATTTGAATATAAGAGACCCTTAGGTGTGGAATTTGCTTCCCACATCATCCCGTTACCAGCGTAAATGGTGATGTGGTGAATAGATGAAATTGTTCCTTTATATGAATAGAAGAGTAGATCGCCCGGAACGAGCTCATCGAGTGAAACGTGCTTGGTGTAACCCGCATACAGCGCAGAGTTAAGACGGTCCCAGTTTGGCCAATCTAACCCAGCTGATTTATATGCCGCATAAACAAGTCCAGAACAGTCGAATGAGTTAGGTCCCTGCGCACCCCAGATATATGGCTTGCGAGCCAATACTTGTTTCTTTGCATAAGCCACCGCTGCTAAACGTTGTGCCTCCGTTGTGCGAATTGTAGATCGGCCCTTGAAACCAATATTTGGCCAGACTTTCTTCTGACCGCCAGTTGTGGCAGCAGTATTTGCCAAATTTTCTTCAAGTAAAGCAAGGGCGCGTTGTTGTTCAAGTGTTATGCGCACCTTTTTCGCACTGGCTAGCTCGCGCGCTAATTTATCTTGAATCGCTTGTAACTTATCAACTTCTTTCTGCTGCAGAGTACGTGCATCATCTGCAACTTTCTTCGCAGCTGCAACTTTAGCGGTCGCCGTTTCCTGAGCAATCTTGGCTTGATCTGCCTTAGCCTTTGCGGCACGTGCAATAACTTCTGCTGCTTTGTAGCGCTCTAGCGCCATAGTGTTCTGCGCTCCCAATTTATCTAAAGTTGTAATTTGATCGATTAAATCTTGTGGGCCATTTGCGCTGAGCAGAGGTTCAATTTCAGTAAGCGAGCCGCCCATGATGTATGCACTAGCTGCCATTTTTCCGATCACGCGATGGGCTTGTTCCACGGCTAATTGAGTCTCACGCGCATACTCTGCTGCTGCAACTGCGGCGGCTGTTGCGATCGCTAACTCTTGCTTTGCTTTTACATATAAAGCCTGAGCGGCATTTGCTTTTGCGGTCAAGGTGCGAAGAGTTTGATTTGCAGCTGCCAATTTCTTGGCAGCAACATCTGCGGCCGCTTTCTTAGCTGCCTCCGCTTTCTTAGCGGCTTCAATCTGCGCCAAAGTTGGCTTGGGGGTCGCTGCAATGGCAGGGGTACTCGTCAGCGTTAACCCAAAAATAATGGCTAGCGCTACGGCCTTACTGCGATACGACACCAAACCTCCAACAAGTAAGCCCTCAGAATAAATCAGATAACTGAGTAACTTCGGAGATTGTGGCAAGTGTCGCTAGTTGGATACATCTCGCTTAGTGAATAGAACGGTAGCGATAGCTAGCGCAGCGCTTACATAAATCGCAGATAGGGAAAGCGCGTGGGAATATGTAACAGTTGCGCTACCACCAGTTGCGATCGTCCCTAATTGATTTCCGGGCAGCCAATTTAAGGTGCTGGATTTAAGGGCGCCGACAATATTTTCGACAATTAGTAACCAGAGCACTCCAAGCGAAATCGAACTAATTGGTGAGCGAAGAACTATTCCGAGCACCATTCCGATAATGCCAAAACCAATAATTGAAATGTAAACATTTAAAAGTGTTTTAGCGATTTCTAGGCGCCCATCGCCGTTAAACCAGAGTTCCGTACTTACGTTCTTACCGCCGGCTAGTGCATAAGAAACTGCAATAGAACTAACAGCGCTCACCAAAGTCATCACCATTGCAAAGACCTTCATTGAAGCTAATTTCCCAACCAAAATTCGAATACGACCAGGTTGGCGCACCAAGAGGTTGCGTAGTGTTCCGAGTGAATATTCTTGAGCAGTCTGTGCTGCAAATACACAGAGCGCAATGATGCCAAGCAAGTTACCGATACTAGAAAATGATTGAGTAGCGCCACTTGGCAACGAAAGCATCTCGCGGGTAATTCGAACACCACGATCGCCGTTTCCTTGCGGAGAGTCAATCATTAAGAAGAGCACGGATGAGACCAGGATGCTAAAGAATGCGACTGCGCCAAGAGTGCCAAGGAGCAATGTAGGGCGGCGCAATTTACGCCACTCAGCGAAGAAGATTCGGACGATGCTACGAATCATTTCTGATCTCCCGTCAACTCAAAGAAGGTTTCTTCCAGGTTTGGCATCTGTGGCGATAATTGAGTAATCAGAATTCCATTTTCAAAGGCTAGTTTATTTAAAGTCCCTGCCCATTCGGCTGGTCCTTCGATATGAGCAGCGCCATCCCGCAAATGCGCTTTATGGCCGGCGCTTTCGGCAAGTGAAATAATCTTGGCTAAATCTTGGGCGCTCTCAGTTTTAACAATCATAAATGGTTGTTGCTGATCGAATAATTCTTGGATCGGTCCAGCAAAAACAACTTCGCCTTTTCGTAACATAACTAAGTATTCGCTTATCAACTCCAACTCAGATAACAAGTGCGAGGAGACGAAAACTGTTGTGCCATTATCTGCAAGAGAACGAAGTAGCTGGCGAATTTCTTGGATGCCTTCTGGGTCAAGGCCATTTGTAGGTTCATCTAAAATTAATAACTTTGGATTTGGAAGTAGCGCAGCCGCAATTCCTAATCTTTGCTTCATCCCCAACGAATAAGTTTTGTACTTTGAGCCACCACGATCGGCAAGCCCAACTTGTGCAAGTAATTGATCAACTCGTTCTTGTGGAAATCCACCAAGAGTGGCCAATACTCTTAAATTTTCGGCGCCCGAGAGAGCAGGATAGAAAGCTGGTCCTTCGATCATCGCACCGACGTTCGGTAAGTATTTATCTGGCGAGGAAATCGGCTCACCTAATATCTGAGCATCTCCTCCAGTTGGTGAGATCAGACCGAGCAACATTCGAATCGTTGTGGTCTTGCCCGCACCATTTGGACCCACAAAGCCACAGATAGTGCCAAGTGGAACTTCAAAATTAGTGTGCGAAACGGCAAAGCCGGTCCCGTACTTCTTACTCAAATCTTTAACTGAGATAGCTAGATTAGGCATGTATTGAATATAGCAATTGCACCTTAGAATTATCGCTGTGAGTAAAGAGACCTGGGGCTATCAGCCACGCAAAGAACGGCTAGCGCCTGATTGGGATGTTAATCCTCAAACAGATGCAGTTCGTGCAGGTCTTGCTCGATCAGGATTCGGTGAAACATCTGAGGCGCTCTATCTAAACAGTGGTTTTACATATTCTTCGGCGCAAGAAGCCTTTGATTCATTTTCTGATGAGACTGATCACTATCTATATAGCCGGTTTCACAATCCAACGGTCGCGATGTTTGAAAAGCGACTTGCCGCCATTGAGGGCGCAGAATATTGCGTTGCAACTGGATCAGGCATGTCGGCCATGTTTGCATCCGTTGCCTGCCTTGTAAAAGCTGGCGATCAAATCGTTGCATCGGCTGCAATGTTTAGTTCTTGCCATGTAGTACTAACTGAGATCCTGCCAAAATGGGGCGTTACTGTTGATTTGGTTAAAGGAAATGACCCAACAACGTGGGCCAATGCGCTAAGCAAGCCAACCAAAGTTGTTTTTATCGAATCACCAAGTAATCCACTTATGGAGATTGTTGATATTCGAATGGTGAGCGATCTTGCCCACAAAGTTGGAGCAACGGTAATCGTGGATAACGTAATGGCATCTCCCGTCTTACAAAAGCCGTTACAACTTGGCGCTGACGTTGTTATGTATTCAGCAACAAAACATATTGATGGACAAGGCCGAGTACTTGCTGGTGCGGTGTTGGGATCATTTGCCTACATCCACGAGTATTTGATTCCATTTAATCGCCATACCGGTCCTTCGCTGAGTCCATTTAACGCTTGGGTACTTTTAAAATCTCTTGAAACCATGGAGATGCGCGTACAGCGAATGTCCCAGAACGCACAAGCTATTGCAGAATTTTTGGAGACCCGCAAAGAAGTTAAGTTAGTTAAGTACCCTGGTTTGAAGTCACATCCTGATTACGCAATCGCGCAGAAGCAGATGAGCGGTGGCGGAAGTACAATTGGAATTGAATTTGCAGGTAGCCAGAAAGATGCCTTCAAAGTTATGGATTCGCTACGAATTATCGATATCTCTAATAATTTGGGCGATAGTAAGTCGTTGATTACTCATCCCGCATCGACTACACATCGTCGTTTATCTCCGGAAGTTCAGCTGGAGATGGGAATTACGCCTTCAGTTTTGCGTTTATCTGTCGGTCTAGAACATGTTGATGACTTGATTAAGGATTTAAATCAAGCCTTTAACAGCTGAGCCACAACAAGCAGCACTGACAAAAGGCTCAAGTAAGTGATCGACCATTGGAAAATCTTTCCCGCCACCTTTTCATAATTTTCAGATTTTTCATCCAAGCCACGAAGTTGCCAGGCAAACACCAAACCAAGGAGAACGGTAATTGCCAACGCCCAGTTTTGTAGGTTTGCATTAATAATTAGCGCCACAGATGAGGCAATCATGGCGATCGTATAGACCCACATTTGCCGAAGTAAGTGGCCCTTAGATACAACTACCGGCAACATTGGGATGTTGGCCGCGGCATAGTCATCTTTATATTTAATGGCTAACGCCCAGAAATGTGGTGGGGTCCAAAAGAATATGACTAAGAAGAATGACCAAGCGGTTACTGAAAGTGAATTTGTTACCGCAGCCCAACCTATAAGCGCTGGCATACAGCCGGCCGCACCACCCCAAACAATATTCTGTGGAGTTCGCTTCTTTAACGCAATCGTATAAATAATTACATAGAAGGCAATTGCGATAGCCGTAAGAAGAGTTGCGAGAGATGTAGTGAAAATTTGAAAAACCGTAAGTGAAAGTAATCCAATAAAAGTTGCAAAAAAGCTTGCTTCTATTTTGCTGATCACGCCTGTTGCTAGTGGTCGCTTAGCAGTTCTCTTCATTAATTTATCTGAGTCGGCTTCAACCACCATATTAAATGCATTCGCACTTCCGGCTGCAAGAGTTCCACCAATTAAAGTTGCAATTGTTAATTTAAGAGATGGCAATCCTTGCTGGGCTAAAACCATTGCTGGCAATGTAGTTACAAGAAGAAGTTCAACAACCCTTAATTTCATTAACGCTAGGTAGGAAACTGCCCTTGCCTTGAGGGTTAGGCTCGTTTTCTCTTGCACTAGGACAGATTACTCAGCATTGTCGCTTGATGTTCTCAGGGTGTTCTAAGCCTCATGCCCTATTTTTCACTTAACGAAAGGGGCCAAGATGACACCTCCACAAAAGCCTGAATGGATGGAACTTGCAGACGCAGATTCTGTGCCAGTTATAAAAAAGAAGACGCGCTTTATCCCTGCGTTGATTGCTTCAGCGGCGCTTGCAATTGTCGGTGTCGGGGCGATTGCTTCTCAAATCACCGATGAGGCACCAGCTAGCGCTAACGAGCAAGTGCTTCCCGTTCAAAGCAATTCACCAACACCTATTGCTAATACAAACCTTGCATCCCCAACTGCCATGGCATCGACTAGCTCCTCACCAAAGCAACCAAAGATTGCTGCACTGCCAAGTGGTGGTGGCGATGATGAAGGTCGCGGCGAACACGACGAGCGCGAAGGTTACGACGACTAGTTTTATTGCAGAACTGCGGTAACAGTTTCAACACTGTGCGAAGATAGTGGAGCAGCTAATTTTCCTAAATATCGATCGATAGTTTTACGTACTCGATCACTAGCTGCCTTTGTCCGAACAACATCATCGGCAATCACAATAAATGCGTATTCGCGATCTTCTGATTGCACATAACCGGCAAGGCTTACTACCCCTGTTAGCGTTCCGGTCTTTGCCTTGATAAGTCCTACTGCTTGTGGGGCTGTTTCAAGATAACGATGGCGCAGCGTCCCAGTTTTTCCACCAATTGGTAACCCATCGACAATCTGAGTTAATACCGGATCCACACTTATTTTATATAAAAGTTGTGCCATAACACTTGCGGTTACCTTATTTTCTCTGGAAAGACCGCTGGCATCCTTAACAATAACTTGTGATGGATCGATACCCATTTCGATTAGCAAGGTAGTGAAGGTATTTGAAACACCCAGTGCGCTAAATTGATTTCCAGATGCCTTGGCGGCAAGACGTCCCATTCGCTCCGATAACAAGTTATCACTCCAGAGCAAGAACCAATTCATTATTTCCTTGACGGTAGGTGAAGTTGTATATAGAACTTCTTCTCCAGCAATTTGTTGGGCTTTTGCTTCATCGACTTTAATAAATGTGGCGCTAACGCCCCGTTTTTTATAGGAAGATTTTAAAGTCGCTACATCGCTGGAATACAAATCATTGTAATAAATCTTAACTTTCTTTACCGATCTACCTAAGTTCTTTTGTGCAGCGCTTAAGCTCTTCGACACTAGACGCGGATAAGAAGTGCGGTGCATTTTTATGGCAACTTGATCGTTAGTTGACATCCAGGGATCAAATTCACCGTTAATAACTAGGGAGCCAGCGCTAGGTCCGAGGCTGATCGATGTTGCAAATACTCCTTGCGGATCTAGGTATTTTAAGGTGGCAACCGCTGATAGAAGTTTTAGGGTGGAGGCGGGCATGCGCTGTGAGAATGCCGCGGACTCAAAGACAACAGATCCCGTGCTGATATCTATTAACGATACTGATGGGCTTTTAAGTTCAGGCTCGGCTGATAGCCGTGCAAAGACACTGGCCGCCGAGACGGGATCGAATGCAGATGCGGTCGGGGCAGTAAATAGGCTCGCTGCAAATATGGCAGCGCTAAATTTTACAAAGGCCTTCATCTAATTTATTTGCTCCAAGGGTCATCAAAATCGGCGGTAGTGGATTTAGCTTTGTAGCGTTTAATCCGCATTAAGTTTAGAGTGCTCATATGGAAATGAATACACCTGCCACGATCGGTCCAGGGGAATTCTTTCCGGTAATCGGAGTTGGTCCGCACGAAAAACCTTGGCCAACTGGATCGCAGTACGATCCCGAATTACTCGAAAACGGTGATCGTCGTAATGTGCTAGATCATTACAGATATTGGTCAGTCGAAGCAATCGTGGCTGATTTAAATAATAAGCGCCATAAATTGCAGATTGCTATTGAGAATTGGCAACATGACTTAAATATCGGCTCGGTTGTACGCACTGCAAATGCATTCAATGTTTCAGCAGTTCACATAGTTGGCAAGCGTGACTGGAATAAACGTGGCGCTATGGTTACAGATAAATATTTGACGGTTATTCATCATCCAACAATTGGTGATTTTTCAACTTGGTGTAAAGAAAATAATCTGCCAATTATTGGCATAGATAACGTCCCATCTTCTAAGCAGCTAGAAGGATCATTACTTCCCGAATCTTGTGTACTTCTATTTGGCCAGGAAGGCGCAGGCATGTCAGATGAAGGTATTGCCGCTTGTGAAGTTCTTTATGCAATTGCGCAGTATGGCTCGACTCGTTCGATGAACGCATCTGCTGCTGGCGCTATTGCGATGTACCACTGGGCTTTGCAGCACCTTCCAAGGCTAAGTTAGGTACCTAGTCGCCAAGATCAGTTGGGGCTGGAACATCTTCCATAGCTTCGCGCACCGCAATTAGGCGACGATCAATTTCATTGGCTTCCTCCATACGTCCCAGGCTGCGCAGAACTGTTGACATGCGAGTTTCGATATCGACGATTAGCTCAAAGTCTTTTGGCTCATCTTCAGAGATGATCTGCAGAACTCCGTCCAAAGTTGCTAAACCATCTTCTAGTTTGCCTACTAAGACTTCAGCTTTCCCGTACTCAAACAAGGCGAAAGTTTCGCGGCGATGGTCGTGGCCAGTCTCAAATACATCAATAGCCTTTCGAGCAGCCTCCAGCGCTTTCTCGCCATCGCCGATTTCTACATAACAAGATGCGATCTTTTGATCACAGCGCGCTACTTGGATAACTTCTTTCTCGGTCTTGAAAATTAGGCGAGCTTCTTTAAAAGTGGTTATCGCAAGTTCATAATTCTTTAGCTCACGATATGCGCAACCAAGAAGATGTAAATCGTTTGCGGCACCAATTTGGTTTCCATCAACTAGATGTTCCTGTGCGCATTCATCCATGATCTCAACTACTTTTGCAAAATTCTTTGAGGCATACCACCATTCACCTAAAGTGCAGGCAAGTTCAAGCGATAGCGGTGACTTACTCGTACGCAGAATTTCCACTGCTTTGCTCATTGCAGTTGCTGCTTCATCCATCCGCTTGAGTTGATTTAAGTTATAGCCAATTGCAGAGTAAGCCTGGGCTAAACCCTCGCTAGATTCGGTTGCGCCAAGTTCAGAAAAAATATCGCGTGCAGTTTCGGCAAGTGCCAACGCTTCGTCATATTGACCACGAGCAAAGATTCGGGCGGAGAGTTCATAATAAGTATTTGCACGATCGGCACCCTGGACTTCCGGAATGCGGTCCCAGAGCATTTCCTCTGATACGAGCTCATCTTGTCCGTAATCTTCGCTCATCGATACCCCCAGTAATTTGCATAGCGTTAGTTAACTTTAAGGGGAGTGAGGATGACATTACTCCCAAAGATTTAAGAAGGTGCGTTATTTTGAGTGAACGCCGTGCGCCAATTTCCGAGCGACCCTCTCGTAGTCGCGCTTAAAATGTTTTCAGTTACGCGCGTGATTTGCCGCTGGGTCGAGCGATCAAAGCGGTGCCCCCATGGACATCGGTCTTCCATGGCGCAGACCCAACCATTGGTTGCCATATTGAGGATCCCCGCCCCTGATGGCCGCGTGTAATAAGTAGCCATGGCAGGAATCGATTTTTCGTTAGGCAAGATTGAAGAACGGGCGATCGACTCAACAGGTGGGCCGTTAAAAGTTATTGGGGTATCGGCTTCATAACCGACTACACCTTTTATTACGGCGCCCTTGGGTAGAACGTCAAAGGGCCACAACTGTGTTTCGATAACCATGTCGCGATGAAATCCCAGAGTTAAATATTGAGATCCAAGAAGTTGAATTTCTGGTCGACCGATATCTCGCCATGTTTTTATATTTGTAATCTCCTTGCCCTGAATATCGATTCGGTTATAGGCGGTGTTTCCACCGAGCACAATCAAATTAACTCCACGATCAACTGCCTTTTCGACGGCATCGCGCATCCTGGTTGTCCAGTATTCGCTATGGCCACCAAGGAGAATTGAACTAGTATTTCTTAACAGATTCGGATCATTATCAAGATCAATATCTGTCGCATAGTTGATATTTAGTCCAAGTTTTTCTGCAGCCTTAATTATCGGAAATTCCATATACTGAAATTGCCCTGATCCGTCACCGTCGTATGGCCGCAAAAATGAAACTTTTTCGGCGCGAGATTCGGGTTTTCCATCCGGACCTTTGTAAAGAGAACTACCACCCCACTGGTTATATGCCTGCCATGTTAATACTGAAGAAATAAATGTCAGGTCGCTTTTAGAATTTGGAGAGCTAATTGTTATCGGCACGAAGGTAGGTAATCTCTTTGGTGCCGAAAGTTTTATTAAATATATTCCTGGTAGATATTGGTCGGTGGCTTGAAAGCTCCACCCATTAGCAATAGAAAATTTCCCAACTTGGCGAGCGCCAATTCCTTGGTAATAGCCGGTTCGATAAACCGTTGCAATCGCCTTTGCTGCACCAACTAAAGTGATTGCTGCTGCACCACCACACTGGATCGAAGTTGCATTGAAATAACCTTCGATCCGTTTGGCTGCCTTGCGTCGTGAAAAGTCTGCGCTTAATCGAAATGGAACACCCTCATTCCATTCCTCGCTGCCAGCCTTGCTATTTTCGCGCGCCACCCAGCCGCTGGCCTGGCTGGAACAACCATCTGCCTTTGCTGCCGGCGCGGCAAATAACCCAAGCGCGGTTGTGAGTGTCAGCAATACGACGATCATGATGGTTTTAAGCATAAGTGGAAGGGCTCGCGTGGACAGATCGAGGCGCCCTCAGTTACCCTTGGCTTGTTGCAAACGATTTGCATCTAGAAGCCCAATCCAGGAGCCTGATGAACACAGTAGTCAAAGCCGCCCCACGCATTCCCTTGCGCGAGCGCCTCACCCGTGATGAGTGGCGTCGGATGGCTGCCATGTTCGGCTTTATCGCCTTCTTACATATCGCAGGCGCCCTATTGATGTGGCAGGCAACAAATGGAAATTACAAATTAGCCGATGGATCACTCTTTGGTTGGGGCACCGCCGCCTTGGCATACACCTTGGGCATGCGCCATGCCTTTGATGCTGATCACATCAGCGCTATCGATAACACAACACGAAAGCTAATGTCAGAAGGACAGCGCCCGTTAGCAGTCGGCTTCTTCTTTTCACTTGGACATTCATCGGTCGTTGCCGCGCTAGCAATTCTCTTAAACTTTGGAATTAAAGCTCTTGGTTCACAACTCAAGGATGAGAATTCATCACTACATCATTACACCGGGCTAATCGGCACAACCGTTTCAGGTACCTTCTTGATGTTGATCGCTATCTTAAACCTGGTAATCCTAGTTTCTATCGTCGGTGTCTTTTTAAAGATGCGTAAAGGTTTATATAACGAAGAAGAGTTAGAAAAACATTTGAATTCTCGTGGTTTACTGATGCGCTTCTTCGGTCCTATTGCCCGTCGTATCGATAAGAGCTGGAAGATGTATCCACTAGGAATTCTCTTCGGTCTTGGGTTCGATACCGCAACTGAAGTTGGCTTACTAGTTTTAGCTGGTTCATCAGTAATCGCCGGTTTACCGTGGTGGGCAATCATTTCACTTCCACTCTTCTTCGCTGGCGGAATGAGTTTGCTAGACACCATCGATGGATCATTTATGAACTTCGCTTATGGTTGGGCATTTTCTAAGCCGGTGCGCAAAGTTTATTACAACATTATTATTACTGGATTATCAGTGGCAGTTGCTTTATTTGTCGGTGGTCTGGAAATCTGCCAAGTAATCGCTGATCAACTAAGTCTTTCAGGTGGCTTCTGGGATTACGCACTGGCCTTTGATTTAAATAGCGCTGGGTACTTCATTGTAGGTGCTTTCGCCGTGGTTTGGGCGATCGCGCTTCTTCTTTGGCGCTATGGCAAGATCGAAGAGCGCTGGCATAACACCGCGCACGCAGCACAATTAGAACGCGGCGAAGATAGTAATCACGCTGCGGCAGGCGTGGATCTAGGTCCGATTAAAGATGGCTGGAAGATCGATTAACTCTTACCTAGCTTTATTCGATTCTGCCCAATAGCTGCACCCAATAGAACTATCAAAGCTCCGAGCGGTTCATACCAAAATAGTTCTTCTTGCAAAAAGACAACTCCGACGATCACGGCGACAACCGGTGTCAAGTAAGTAACGCTGCTGGCGATAGCACTGCCTGCAATAGCCATTATTTTAAAGTTCCAGATATAAGCAAAGCCACTTCCAAATACTCCAAGTGCGATCATTGCAAAGACTGGGCCGGGTCGGTAATTATCTTGCGCAATTCCATCAAATAGGAAGAAGGGTAATAACGTCAGCGCACCGGTTGTAACTTGAGCCGCGGCTATTGATTCAGAAGGTAACTTGTGGGGAATTATAAAGCGACGTGAATAAGGAAATGAAAATCCATAACAGGTAACGGCTGCAAGCAAGACTAAGACTGCCCATAATGGATTATCACCTAAACCCTTCCATGCGCCCAGTACGGTCAGAACGCCAACAAAGCCGATAGCGATCCCAAGTACCTGGAAATACTTTGGTTTCTCATCGCGAGTCACAAT
>Ga0209400_1001665_pt1 | contig 17559 bp, 16 predicted proteins | sample M_130807_EF_Meta_FD_187313 | JGI IMG/M metagenome (GOLD analysis project Ga0209400, IMG submission 187313) | Freshwater microbial communities from Lake Montjoie, Canada to study carbon cycling - M_130807_EF_MetaG (SPAdes) (version 2) | ecosystem: Environmental > Aquatic > Freshwater > Lake... | reverse complement strand
GTCAGATAATCTTCACCTTTTTGAGGGGGGATTCGCATGCCGTGCAGCAGATTCCATGAGGTTACCTTCATGCGGCAAGGCTAGTAGCGTTGCCCCTTATGAGCGCGATTAACCAGCAGCCGAGTCTGATTGACCGCGCGACCGAGCTGCGAACCGACCCAGCCGCCCTCGCAGAACTGCTGAAACGAAGCAAAGTTCTATCCGTTAGTGCAGGCAAAATCAGCGCTGATGTTGCTGTTGGCCAACTGACTTATCCGGGCAATCAAAGTGCAGAGACATATTTTCTAGGAATTGATCGCGCAACCGATACACCTTATTTTGCTGCTCACGTTTCCGAGTCTGAAGATTTGGTTTCTCTTCGCGAAATCGGGGCAGCGCTTTCTCCGCTAGAAATTGGATTAGCTCTACATGCAGTTGCACTTTCTAATTGGCACACCTCGCACCCAATGTGTTCAAAATGTGGTGGCGCCACTTCTAGCTCACTTGGTGGAGCGGTGCGAGTATGTGAGCAATGCGAAGCGCAACATCATCCGCGCACAGACAGCGCAGTAATTGTTTTAGTGCGCGATGCCGATGATCGCATCTTGCTTGGTCGCCAAGCAGTTTGGCCCGAAGGTCGGTTCTCAACTTTTGCTGGATTTTTAGAACCTGGTGAAACTTTTGAGCAATGCGTATCGCGCGAAGTATTTGAAGAAAGCGGCGTCACCGTTTCGCAAATTAATTATTTAGGTTCACAACCTTGGCCATTTCCAGCCAGCATCATGATTGCCTTTGAAGCGGTGATTGATGATCCATCAGCCGCGCGTCCTGATGGCGAAGAGATTGTTGAAGTGCGCTGGTATTCACGTGCTCAGTTAAGAACTGCCATGGAAGACGGCTCACTTTTGTTGCCACCAATTATTAGCGTTGCACGCAAAATGATTGAACGTTGGTTTGGCGCTGAGCACGGTGAATTTACTGGTCAGAGTTTGACCGGCGGCGAGAGCTGGCGATGACCGAAGAGCCGTTAGTAAATGTTCGAGCCGAAGAAATTTTGGCCGCCCTCGATGATGAACAACGCGCTGTGGCACTTGCTACACGTGGCCCAGTTTGTGTAATTGCAGGAGCTGGAACCGGTAAAACTCGCGCGATTACTCACCGCATTGCCTATGCCAGTGCAATTGGGGCAATGGATCCAAATAAGATTTTGGCGATTACTTTCACCGCCCGCGCCGCAGGTGAAATGCGAACCCGCCTGCGCGGTTTAGGCGTGCCAACTGTTGCAGCCCGCACGATTCACGCAGCAGCGCTCAAGCAGCTGCTCTTCTTCTGGCCCGGCGTATTTGGCGGCCGCACGCCTGATTTGTTGACCTCAAAGACCGGATTTTTAGGTGAGGCGATCAATCGGGCCGGCTTACAAGGCACGATCAATATCAATTCGCGTGACACTTTGCGCGATATTGCCAATGAAATTGAATGGGCAAAAGTTTCCCAGATTGGCCCAACTGATTACTTAACTGAACTCGATAACCGCGCAGCTAAACCAAGAGTTAACGCCGAACAAGTTGCTCAGGTTTACACCGCTTATGAAAGTATCAAGCGCCAAGAGCTGGCCATGGATTTTGAAGATGTTTTGTTGCTAACAACTGCGATGCTCGAAGAAGAACGCGAAGTACGAGAGCGAGTTCAAGATCAATATCGCTATTTAACAGTCGATGAGTATCAGGATATTTCGCCGCTGCAACAAAGATTGATTAATGCCTGGCTCGGTAACCGCCAAGAGATTTGCGTAGTGGGTGACCCTGCGCAAACTATTTACTCTTTCGCTGGCGCAACTTCTTCTTTCTTAACTACTTTTACTTCACGTTTTCCAGATGCTGAAGTTATTCGCTTAACTTCTGGGTATCGCTCAACACCGGAAATTACATTTGCCGCGAATTCACTTTTGCGAAGTGCAACCATGGGGCAAGAGTTAAATGCGCAGAATGATCACGGCGATAAACCGGCAATACTTGCCTATAACGATGAGTCATCTGAAATTGCTGGAATTGTCTCCGATATGACTTCTTTGTTAAAAGCTGGAGTTCCGCCACAAGAGATTGCCGTGCTTGCTCGCACTAATGCTCAATTGAATTCGTTAGAGCGTGCAATGAATGGTGCGAAGTTGCCATATCAAGTTCGCAGTACTGAAAGATTCTTTGATCGCCCCGATGTAAAGGAATTCTTAAAAGGTGTGCGCACCGCTTCAGTTATTCCAACTGAAGGAATCAATTGGCTAGATGAATTACGCACATTGGCACAACCATTTCTAACTGGCCAAAGTATCGACGGCATTGCTGGGTTATTACATTTAGCGCGCGAACTTGAGGAAGATACAAACTTCACACCAAAAACTTTGCGTAGTTACTTACGCGAAGTAGAAGATCGCGTACAGCAGAACAATCCACCGACCATGCCGGTTATTACCTTGGCTACTTTGCACGCAGCAAAGGGCCTCGAATGGGAGCGGGTTTTCTTGATGGGCGCCAATGTGGGCCTACTGCCACTGGAAAGTAATGGTTTTACGCTTGATGCCCGCATGATTGAAGAAGAACGCCGCTTGTTCTATGTCGGCATGACCCGCGCGAAACGCGAATTACGCATTAGCTATCGTGGAAAACCATCACCTTTCTTGGCGCAAGCAGGGTTACTGACGAGTTAGTGGAGTGCGCATTTAATTAATTTGCGTCATTGATTGCCGATGCTTTACTCTTGCACTTATGCAAAGAACTGCACATCTACATACAGCACACGCAATGCGTGGCGCTGTTATGGGTGCTGCAATGAAACCCGTATCAGCTAAGCGCTCGACATCTAATTGGCCTACTGCAACCACATTTGCAGCTTATGCCAATTTTTATGCCGGATCCGGGTCTGCTGGAGGTTCATTCGAATAACATCGAATAAGCCAAACAAGGGCCCTAATCCAAAAGGATTAAGGGTCCTTTTTCTTTATCCCGATAACTAACCAAACAAGAGATAAGACAAACTAACAAAGGAAAGAAGGTGAGAACCATGAGTGTTCTCTTCAGCGAACTACTAGTACCAGGATGGGCCGAAAGCGGCGACAAGATTGGCCTCGGTGACATCACCGGTACATATGGCAATCCGATTGCTAATACTTTGCCATGCCACGGTGCAGAACCTGAAACCTTTTTTTCTGATGCCGAAGCAGATATCAAAGCTGCTAAAGCGCTATGTGGTGAGTGTCCAGTTCGTGCCAAGTGTTTAGCTGGTGCGCTCTCACGTCAGGAACCAGCAGGTGTTTGGGGCGGCGAACTATTTGAAGACGGCGTTGTTATCCAAGCAAAGCGCAAAGCCGGTCGCCCACGCATTGCTGCTTAACGAAATTAGTTAAGAGTTCGCAGGTGCAATCTCTGGGAACCAGGAGAGCGCTTCGTCGCGGAATTTGCCCTCGGCTTCTAATTGGCAGAAAATGCCAGTAGTGCCGAGGGTCACGCGATGGATCAAGACATATTCTGCTGGCAGATTTAACTGGAAACCGATCTTGGCAGTTGGGTTGCGGGGGTCGCCGACGCGGGCGCTTTGATCACGTAGCCATTCACGGGAGTACTTAAATACTTCGGTTCTAAGTGGTTCAACTAGTGGCACTAGATATTCCAAGACCAGATTTGGATCAACATCGACATCAGCCAAGATAAAACCATCTTTTTTGAAACCTTCATAGAGCGCAATTGCATCATCATCGAGTGCGTGCTTGAGCAAATTCTTCATTGGTTCTGGGAAACCACCAGGCAAACGGTTGCAGGCACCGAAGTCGAGCACACCTAAACGACCATCATCTAGCAATCGGAAGTTGCCTGGGTGCGGATCAGCGTGCAAAAGGCCGGCGCGGTCAGGTGAAGTGAAGTGGAAACGGGCCAACTTCATGCCGGCATTGTTGCGTTGCTCTTGGGTGCCGCTGGCAATGATCTTTGAAAGCGGGGTGCCTTCGAGCCATTCGCTAACTAATACGCGATCAGATGCCATGACAACTTTTGGAATCGCAATATCTGGATCGTTGTCGTAAACCTCTGAATATTTTTGTTGTGCTTCGGCTTCGTAACGGTAATCAACTTCTTCAATAATGCGCGCACGAAGTTCTTCGAGCAGAGGTTTCATATCTAAACCAGGCATTACTAATTGGAAAATTTTGGCAAAGCGTTGAATCTGATTTAGATCTGAGATCAAAGCTTCAGCGGCGCCTGGGTATTGAATCTTTACCGCAACGGCTCGGCCATCTTTCCAAGTTGCTTTATGTACTTGACCGATAGAAGCCGATGCAGTTGGCGTATCTTCGAAGTTAGCGAAGTTATCGCGCCAATCTTCACCTAACTCTTTAGCTAAAACTTTATGAACTACGCGAGTAGGTAGTGGTGGGGCTGACTCTTGTAACTTAGTTAATGTTTCACGATATGGCTTAGCAATTTCTTCGGGTAGCGCCGCTTCAAAAACTGAAAGCGCTTGACCGAATTTCATCGCGCCGCCTTTTAGTTCACCTAAAACTTTAAAAACTTGTTCAGCAGTTTTTTCTTGAATCTCGCTAAAGACCATGCTGCCGGATTGACCAACAAGCTGGCGACCAAAACCGAGTGCGCTGCGACCGGCAATACCGACAGGGATAGAGATCATCTTGGCGGTGCGCGCCGTTGTTGATTTAGGGATCTCGGTTTCGAAGTTGCTCACTGGCTAATTCTGGCGAGGAAATGCGAATCTCGCACATTGAATTACCAGGCACACCCGCAGGCAGGGTTGATCGCGTAGGCGATGTGTTGGGGATTACATGGATGGGTGGTGTCGAGCAAGATTTGAGTGCCGATTAATTCACTAATACCTGTGTCCAAATAATTAAGAACGCACTGGGCGATCAGGCCGGCAAATTGTGTGGTGGCTGCAATGTTTAATTGTTGAACCGAGGCAAATATACGAGCTTGATTGATTTGATTTAATAGCGGCGATTGTTCTAGTTGATCTAATTCAACACATCTATGGCAAGGGCTCTTACCCGGAATTACTAGCGGACCAACTCGCAGAGTTGTTGCATCAAGTGTGCTAATAAAAAGATGCGGCAAGTTAGAACTCAGCAAAGTATTGATTTTGGCTGGGTCTGGCGCACCAAAGATAATTGTTAAATAACTTGTAGGCGTTGGATTTTTAGGAATGGGAAAGAGCGCAAAGTCGCGAGCAATTTCTAAAATTCGATTTCCTAAGTCTGCACCTAGATCAGTAATTGCAAAGACGCCGGTACCGAGATCGCTCGTTTCGACATCTCGTTGTACATTACTTAAGGCAAGGGTTGTTTGCGAAACACCCGATGCCAGCAAGTTAGTTAAGAGCGAGATCGCTAACCGATCATCGCCACAAATATCAACAGCGACCTTTTGACGATCACTTAGTGTTGTTACACCGGCATCGATGATGCCGGTTTGCCAAGTTATCTGACCAAGTTCAGGAGCAATTCGTTTTTGTAATTGTTGATAGGCCGCATCTTGACTCTGATCTTGCGAGTGAGTTTTGCGATTAGTTTTCTCAGAATGAAAACGATCAGCTAAGACGATTGGCTTGGCAATTTGGTCAATCAAGTTGGCACCAACTAGCTCGTCGCAGATTTTGTTTACGACTTCAAATGGCGCTCCGGTTCGAATACTGATTTCAAAACAAGTTAGCGATCCGTTGAAATTGGCCAAGATGGCTGCAGCGCCCGGGTGGCTGATTTGAATTCCGGCGCTGGCGTGGCCGATGAAATGTGCTTGTGGTTTAGTGCCGCTAATGGCGGTAACGATTGCCCCAGTCTTTAGACGAGGCTTGATTTCAGAGATTTCAATTGCTGAATTAGTTGTCATGGGCGCAGGATGCTCGCTTAGCGGCATCGCCCAGATCACACTCACGAGATTCTGCGGATTAAGCTTCTAATTCTTACTCGAGGTAAAGGTGCGCCACTCGCATAGTGAGTTGCGCTACAAGCCTAAAGAATCTTCGTTAATGCAAACGACCCTCAGCAACTATTTCGCTGTGGGTCGTTTGGTAAAACTATTGGTGAGAAAAGATTACTGAGCTTTGCCAAGGATGCGATTAACCTTGGTGCCACAGACTGGGCAAATGCCCTGTGCCATGCGACGACCAGAGTCAGAAACCTTTACAGTTCCTTCGAAATCACGCTTCTCTTTGCATTTAACGCAGTAAGCGTCACCTTTGTATGTCTCTGCCATTTGAAGCCTCCAATCGCCGCGAGCATTTGTCGATGGAATTCGACGAAAGTTACTTGCGTACAGGCTTAAGGATACCGCCGTTCACGCTCAAATTGGGGGTTCTAAGCGGGGTTTATTCGAAGTTTTTAGGCTTACGGCCAAGGTGCTATCTGACGCTAATCTGTAACTGGCGGAGCAAGGTCGCTTTCGGCGAGCTCGTAGCCATCGAGGTAGGCCTGGGCCCGATCGCCATCGGGGTAGGCAGCCAAAATCCTCTTAAAATCGGGGCCATGGTCGAAAAAGCGCAGGTGGATCGCTTCATGAAAGAGGACATAGTCCTGCACATAGGTTGGGGCGAAACGCAGGCGGTCAGAGATTCTGATGCTCCGGTCGATACCGGTGCAGGATCCCCAACGCTCTCGCATCTGGCGCCAGTCGATACTGGCAGGGCGTTCTGAGATTTCGGGGGCATAGGCCTGGATCAGAGCAACGGTGCGGGCTATCAGAGCGTTTTCGCTCGGGGTGCGATCAGCTTCAGCGCTACGGATACGTTCGACCATTTCAGGAACGATTGATCGCTCATCAGCTTTACTCATTCGGGCTGGGATCGAAATTACTATCTGTCCACCTTGGCGATAGGCCGAAATGTTTTTCTTCCGTCGCTTTGATCTAATAACGACAATTTCTCCTTGGTCAACCCCAGGCAGAGTCGGTGCAATTTCCAATGAAGTATCAACTACAGGTTTAGTTATTTGCGGTTGAGCAATTGAAAACAAATCGATATTTTCGGATGAAACCATAAGCAAAAGGTAGCGTGAAAGTAGTTCATTACAAGGTAAAGATTCACTTTGTCAATCTGAGAGTCGTTTGATTAGGAATCAAAACTTCGTTAAGTTCACGCTTACGAAGTCCTCGGATAACAGTTTTATATCTGCAAGGGGAAGGCAGATATTTAACAGCGACCGGGGACTTCGCTTTTTCTTTCGGCGTTGCTCAGAGTAAGCCGCTCAAATCATCTGGCACTTCAACGCTAGCTAAATAAAGCTGCGGATTAAGTAACTCTTCTTGTGTCGGCAAGATGCCCGACCAAATCTTGTCGCGAGTTGAGATATTGCTGAGTTCAGAAATTGATCGCCAGAAGGCACTTGCTTCGCGCGCTAACCGAGGGGATACCTCAAGGCCTAGGAGTGAAGAAAATAATTGTTTAGTTGGTGCATTAGTTGCGCGATGACGACGCAAAGTTTCGCGCAGTTTTTCTAAATTCGGCAATCGTTCAGCAGCAGCCGTTGTGACAACTTCATCAACCCAGCCATCGATTAGTGCGAGTGCAACTTCAAGTTTTGTTAACGCAGCTTTCTGCGCTTCTGATTCTTCGGGAGTAAATAAACCTTTATTGATCACGCTGGCAAATGATTCTGGATTAGTTAAATCAATCTCCGCTGAACTAAGTGCAGAAGTAGCTTGATCTTGGATTGCATCCATATCAATAGTTATTCCGCGGCCATAGTCAGTAATTGATTGGCGCAAATATGAGACTAACCAAGGGTTGTTATCAAAGAGTCGGGCAATGGCAGCTTCGCGCAATGCGTGGAATAAGCGAACTTCGGTGATTGGCAGATCTAAATCTTGCGCCCAAGTATTTATATTCTGCGGAATTAGCGCTGGGTGGGCCGGCGTAATTAGCGGCAAACCAACATCGTGTATCCCAGTGACACTGGCCGATAGTTGACCAATAGCTTGACCCAGTTGTGTTGCAATAAGTGAGCCTATGAAGCCTTTTAACAAGTCGCCGATCATGTCCATAGATGCGTGTGCGTTTCCAATGCCACCCAAAATGTTTTCGCCATTTGGGCCTTTAAACATATTTGGATCAACACCAGCTTCAGCTAAAAATTCTTCGTTAAGTGAACCATCAGAATTAAATGCTTGATCAGCAGCTTGACTTGCTTGCGATAACAAACCAGCAAGTGCATCGGATAACCCCGCAGCAAGTGGTTCGACAGTTTCTTGCCAACCAGTTAACGAGGTATCAACCCAATCAGTACGACTTAGCGCAATTCTGCTTTCTGAACTATGTAAAGCGAAATCCGTTTTGTCATCGAGCCAGAGTTGTGCCAAATCAAGTGCGGTTTTTATTTCAGCAACATCATTTGCACCAACTGGTTGTGACCCATGTGCTTGGGTAAATTTTTTGGCAGTGTCGCGCACAATAGTTTTTGGTAGCGGTTCTGGCTTTGCCGAATTAGCAAGTAGCGGATTAACAAATCCAGCAGGATTAATACCAAGTTTTTCAAACTGATCTTTCATCTGGGCCTGCATTGCTTCAAGAGCTGCGGCAAGTTCGGCAGATTTTTCAGCGTCGTCTGAGTTATCGCTGGGTCCAAAACCAAAAGATGTCATAACTACCTTTCTGAAGTTGCTTAACTCTCACAACCTGACGATGCAATACTAGTTAAACAACTCAAGTGGGCACTTTCTTCCCGAAACCTCTAGGCTAGGGCTATGTCCAACGCCTTCACCGCCTTAATTTGGTGGCTAATTCCCCTTGCCGGGCTTATTGGCGCGCTGGTTTATGTGCTTTGGGTTAGCAAGTTTCAAGGCAAATTTGAGCAAGAAACTACGCGCTCAGTAACCTCTTTCCAGAAGTTCCAAGATTCCTTCCGCGAACAACAGGCCCGCGATCTTGAAGCAAAAGAAAAGCCCGTCGACCCAACTGTCTAAGCGCATCCGATGAGATTTTCACCGCTGCCCCGCTTAGTTAGATACTTTCTCGCATTTATTCTGGTCTTATCACTTTTCATTCCACTGCCATTTGCCATCGTGCTACCTGGCCCAGCAACTGATGTATTAGGTCCAGTTGTTCAAGTTCCAAGTAGATTCGCAGATAAGGTCCCAAAACCAACTGGCAAATTAATGCTCACGACTGTTTCAGTTTCAACGCCCGATGCAAAAGTATTTGGGTTTGAAGTTTTAGCTCGTTGGATTCAGGCTGATGGGGTGGTTGTGCCGAAATCCGTAATTTATGAACCCGATGTTGACGCTGAAAAAGTAAATAAAGAGAGTCTGGCCGAAATGGATGGCTCGCAGGGAAATGCAATTGCTGCAGCGTTTAACTACTTGAATCGAAACGAACCTGATCTGGTGCCTTATTTGCGGTCAGGTGAGTTAAATGATCAATTGGTGAATTTTGATTTGCCAAATACCGGCGGGCCAAGTGGTGGCTTGATTTTTGCACTTGGAATTATTGAGAAATTAGATAGCGCACAACTAGTTAATGGTCGCTTGATTGCCGGGACAGGAACGATTAATAAAAAAGGTGATGTTGGTCCGATCGGTGGCATTGAAGATAAATTAATTGGTGCTAAGCGAGCCGGGGCAACACTTTTTATCGCGCCGATTGATAACTGCATCGACATCGCACATATTCCAAATGGGTTACAGGTTGTGGCAGTTTCGACTTTGGCGCAGGCTGTGACTCTGCTGAAAAAGCGGGCTCAGGAAATGGCAAAGCTGCCCCCACTGAGTGGTTGTTCTAGAGCCTAGCGGCTGTTCTAATTAGCGTTCAACCCCTAAATAGCGCAAAATTGGGTTATCCCGACGGGGTAGGGTGTTTAGAAAATGGAGAAATAGATGAGTTCGAATCCGCAATTTGATTTCGCAAAGAGTTTTGGCCGCAAGTCAGGTGGCCGACGTGTAAGCCCTCTTTCGATCACTGTCGGAATCTTGGTAGCTGCTGCAATCGCCCTAGTTTCACTTAGTGGTTTTTATGCAGATTGGCTCTGGTACAAATCTGTTGATTACACCAGCGTTTGGTCAACCACACTCTTTACTAAGGTTTATCTCTTCATTGGCTTTGGTTTAGTAACTTCGCTATTCGTTCTACTCAATGTGTATTTAGCATTCAAGCGTCGCCCGGTTTATGTTTCGATGGCGGTTGAGAATGACAACTTAGAACGTTACCGCGCGCAGCTCGAACCACTGCGCAAGCTTGCATTCTTAGGAATAGGTGCTGCCGTATTCTATTTTGCGGGAACCGCCGGAACTTCACTTTGGCGCACTTGGTTACTTTTCAAGAACTCAACCGATTTCGGTGTAAAAGATGTGCAGTTCAACATTGATATTTCTTTCTATGCTTTCCGCTTGCCATTCTGGCAATCACTAATCTCATGGGGATTCTCAGCTCTGATTTTGGCCATCTTGGCCTCAGGTGCCGTGCATTACTTATATGGCGGCTTGCGTCCACAAATGCGTCAAGATCGCACTACGCCATTTGCACGTGCACAGCTTTCAGTTTTGTTAGGTCTAGTTGTTCTTCTTAAAGGTGTGGCATATTGGTTTGATCGCTACGCACTTTCTTTAAAAGAAAATAAATTAATTACTGGTCTAACTTATTCAGATGTAAATGCGCTACTACCTGCCAAAGCGATTTTGGCTGGAATCGCGGTTATCTGTTCACTTCTCTTCTTCGCCAATATCTTCCGTAAGTCATGGTTCTTGCCAGCTTCTGGAACAGCGCTACTAGTTATTTCTGCGGTCTTAATTGCTGGCGTTTATCCAGCCGCAATTCAAACTTTCCAGGTCAAGCCATCTGAATCATCTAAGGAAGCGCCATATATTCAGCGCAATATCGATGCCACGCGTGCGGCCTATGATTTAAGCGGCGTTGAGATGAAAGATTACGCAGCAACCTTGAAGACTTCTTCAGGACAACTAGCTAACGATGCGGCAACAATTGCAAATATTCGCTTAATGGATCCAAATGTAATTTCAGCGACTTTCCGCCAATTGCAGCAGATCAAGCCTTACTACGCATTCCCAGATTCCCTGGATATTGATCGCTACAAAGTTAATGGTGTGCAGCGCGATACTGTAGTTGCCGTCCGTGAACTAAACATCGATGGTAATCCAAGTCGGAACTGGATCAACGATCACTTGGTTTATACCCACGGTTTCGGTTTCGTGGCAGCCTTTGGAAATACTGTTGATCTAGATGGAAAGCCAAACTTTGCTGTCGGCGATTTACCGCCAACAAAGGGCCTTGGCGAATTCCAGCCTCGCGTTTACTTCGGTGAAAACGTTCCTGACTACTCAATTATCGGTGGCGTAAAGACTGACTCACCGGTTGAGTTCGACTTTCCAGATGACACTGCTGCGAACGGCCAAAAGAACTACACCTACACCGGTGCTGGTGGAGTTCCGGTTGGCTCACTCTTTAACAAGTTAGTTTTTGCGATCAAGTATCAAGAACAGAAGATCCTGCTATCTAGTTTGATCAATAAAGATTCCAAGATCCTTTACGAACGCAATCCGCGCGAACGTGTAGCAAAAGCTGCGCCATGGTTAACTCTTGATGGCGATCCATACCCTGCAGTTGTCGACGGCAAAGTACTTTGGATTATCGATGGCTACACAACAAGTGCTGGATACCCATATGCTCGCAAGACCTCACTTTCTGGCTCAACTACCGATGCGCTAACCGCGAATTCAAATTCGATTACCGCACAAGCCGACACCACCGTTAACTACATTCGCAACTCGGTAAAGGCCACAGTTGATGCATACGATGGCACGGTTTCACTTTATGCCTGGGATGAAAAAGATCCAGTGTTAAAGACTTGGAGCAAGGCATACCCAAATACAGTTAAGCCAAAGAAGGCTATGTCTGCACAGTTACTAGATCACGTTCGCTACCCAGAAGATATGTTCCGCATTCAGCGTGACATCCTTAGTGCGTATCACGTGAAGACTGCTGATGCTTTCTATGGTGGCCAAGACTTCTGGCGCGTACCTCGTGACCCATCAACTTTTGGTGCTAACGCAGGTAACCAACCTCCTTATTACATGACCCTACAAATGCCAGGTGCAACTAAGTCAACTTTCTCGTTGACCACACCATTCGTACCACGCGGTGGTCGTGAAAACCTTTCCGCATTCGCTGCAGTTAATTCTGAAGCAGGTCCTAATTACGGAAAGATCACTGTGTTGCAATTGCCACGCAGCACAAATATCGCCGGTCCTTCACAGGTTGCTTCTAACTTTGAAGCTAAACCTGAAGTCGCAAATTCACTTTCCCTATTGCGTCAAGGCGGATCTGATGTAGTACTTGGTAATTTGCTTACCTTGCCAGTCGGAAGTGGTTTGCTTTATGTGCAACCAGTTTATGTACGAGCAACTAGCAACACTGCAGCGTATCCATTGCTGCAGAAAGTTCTAGTTTCTTTCGGTGATCAAATTGGTTATGACGACACACTAAAGGGAGCGCTTGATCAAGTATTCGGCGGAAGCTCGGGAACTACATCGGCAGCCACTCCATCAACTTCGACAACAACGCCAAAGAATGCAACAGCGCTATCAACTGCATTACGTGCAGCTGCACAAGCACTGAAGGATTATCAAGCTGCAAATTCCAAGGGTGATTTTGCTGCCGCCGGTCGTGCGCTAGATAAATTACAATCAGCACTTGCTGCAGCAGAATCTGCACAAGGAAAGTAAGTAATAACTAGCCAATTTGGTTATTACCGCTGCACCGCTTACGATTAGGGCAACCGACGCGGGGTGGAGCAGCTCGGTAGCTCGCTGGGCTCATAACCCAGAGGTCGTAGGTTCAAATCCTGCCCCCGCTACTAGATAAGAGATTAACGGCTTCGCAATCTGCGGGGCCGCTATTTCTTTTCTGCAGCCAATAACTTCTTGCCGGTAAATATCAAGCTCGATGCAGCCAAAACTCCAGCCATTGCGATTACAAATCGAATCGGCAGAAGATGGCCAAGTAATCCACCCAGACCAGTACCAATGGCGCTTCCTGCCGCACTCATTGCCCCAACTGTGGCATTTACTCGACCGAGTTCTGATTCGATGCTATTCTTTACAATAAGTGGACCGATAAAAATATTGAACCCGGCAACAATGATTCCGCAGATAAAAAGCGCGATTGCCAAGAAGATCAAGTTCGGTGCGTAGCCAATTGCGACCATAGAGAAACCAACTGCCACGAATGAAATAATTACTGGCTTGGATTGTCCCCACTCTGGTTTCATTAATTTAGTTATTAATAAAGAACCAACAGCGATTGACCCAGCCCAAACCATATTTATTACACCGTAACCGGCTGGCCCAGCTCCCAGAATCTCAGTGGTCAGATAAACCTCAAGCGGATTAAAGATCATCAATGCAGTAACAAAAGCCGTCATTGAAATTACAATCGCACGTAGCGAAGGGTTTTGCCAAACAATTTTGAAACCACCCTTCATCTTTCCATCTTTATCTACTTCTGGATTTCCAATGCGATCCTTTTTCATAACCATAAGCAATGGAATTAGTAATAAAAATGAAATGGCATCAAGCAATAGAGCAGCCGAAACACCAAATTTGCCAACCAGCACGCCACCGATGCCGTAGCCAGCAAGAGAAGCAATCGATAGCACTACTTGCATTTGCCCGAACGCTTTTCCGAGTTGTTCCTTCTCAACTAGCGATGGCGTCCATGCACCCGTCGCGGCTATAACAATTGCTTGTCCAGCTCCTAGGAATAAGTTAAGAATCAATACTGCATATAAATTTGAATTAATCAAAGCTAAACAAATAAGCGATTGCACCAGCGAAGTAACAATGATTACTTTCTTGACTGATTGCCGGTCAATTAATTTGCCTACCCATGCCGAGGTCATGATCATGGCTACGCCCGTGCCGCCCAAAAGGGCAGCCGTTGACCAAGATCCATACTCTTTAACCATGAAAATCAGGGCAATCAGGGCTGCTTGATCACCAATAATGCTGACTGCGCGCGCAAATAATAAGAAATTGAAATCTCTACCCATTCCGCGCATCTGGCAAGTGTACCTATGGTTACATCTCGAACCCAATGAAATAAATTAATCGCAGTAGCCCAGCAAGCATAAGAAAAGAGATGATATATGTAGTTGGACTACCTAGTGGATCCTCGTCTGAAAGCGGAATGGTTTTTTGACTCGAACAAGATGGACAAATTAAGGTTTTTTGAAAGTTATATTTCCACCCACAAGCGATACAACGCGCAGTTGGTTCCTTTGAGTTAATTTCAAATTCTGAAAAAGGCGCTCTTGCAAATTTTAGTTTTATGAATTTGGGAATATTTCGAAATGACCCGTGAAAAACACTTGCACCGAAGTGGCCGACTCCAAAAAATCCGCCTACACGTTTATCGGATTTCATACCGGACTACTTAATACGAAGTGAGTTTGTGACTACGAATACTGAACTAAGTGCCATTGCGGCGGCGCCATACATTGGGTTCAGCAAACCAGCTGCTGCAATTGGAATACCAACAACGTTATAGGCAAATGCCCAAGTTAAATTGCCTTTAATAATCTTGATTGTGTTATCTGATAATTGCAGGGCAGCAATAGCGGCGTTTAAATCTGGTCGCATCAAAGTTATATCAGCAGCTGCAATAGCCGTGTCGGTACCTGTACCCATCGCCATGCTTAAGTCAGCGGCAGCAAGGGCGGCAGCATCGTTAATGCCGTCGCCAATCATCAGTACTTTATGACCTTTGCTTTGCAAATTTGTGATTGCAGCTAATTTACTTTCAGGTGAAGCGGCTGCAGTGACTTGGTTTATATCAATTCCAACTTTAAGAGCCACTGAGTGAGCAACACCTGGTGAATCACCAGTTATTAACCAAGGTGAAATTCCTAAAGCTTTAAATTTAGCAATAGTCAGCGCGGCATCAGCCTTAATTTCATCACCAACGGCAAAGACGGCAAGGGCAACGCCGTCCCAAGCCATCACGGAAACAGTCAAAGCATCAGCTTGTGCAGCATTTATTGCAGCCTTAATTTCAGGATGGAACTCAACACTGCTATGAGCAACAGCGGCGGGTGAGCCAATTAAAACTACTGGGGAGTGAATTCCTAAATTAACTCGACCGGCAGCACCGTTTCCAGGTGAAACCGAATAATCAGTAACGGTCGTTGCTTTAATTCCTTGGGAGGCAATGTGTTCAGCTATTGCTTGACCAACCGGATGAGTGTTTTGACTTTCAATTGATAGCGCAGAAGACAAGATGGTCGCTTCTTTAATTAGTTCAGGATAAATCTGTGCTAATTGCGCCGCTGCGCCTAACGAAACTGTGGCTGCACTTACTTTCATCTGACCGGTAGTTAAAGTGCCAGTTTTATCGAGTAGAACGCGGTCGATTCCGCGGGCAGCTTCAAGCGCGCTAGGGGCTGAAATCACTATTCCACGCTGGGCGCCGCGACCAGATGCCACCATCAGAGCAACTGGAGTCGCTAAACCAAGGGCGCACGGACAAGCAATAACTAGAACTGCGATACCTGTTGCAATCGCATGAGTTAGTTGCGAGTCATATAAATACCAAGCTAAGCCGGTAGCAATTGCAACGAGTGTTACAACCGGTACGAAGATAGAACTGATTTTATTTACCCGAGTTTGAATAGGCGAGCGGCCGCCTTGGGCTGATAAAACCATTGCAGTGATTCGCGCTAATTCGGTATCGCCACCAATGCGAGTTGCTCTAACAACGATACGTCCGTTGTGATTAACGGTTGCGCCAATAACTTTCGAACCAGGTTTTACTTCAATTGGAAGTGACTCACCCGTGATCATCGAGTTATCAACCGAGCTATGTCCTGAGATTATTTCGCCATCGGTAGCTATTCGTTCACCGGGCTTAACTAAGAATTCATCACCAACTTGCAGATTAGCAATCGGAATAATTACTTCTTGGCCAGAGCGAATAACAGTTACTTCTTTAGTGCCAAGTTCTAGTAATGATTGCAACGCACTACCAGCAGAAGATTTTGCTCGCGCTTCTAAGTAACGGCCAAGAATTACAAATAGCAGAACGCCAGCTGCAACTTCGGTATAGACCTCACCGTTTCCGGTTGAGTTGGCATAAATAGACCAACCAAAGGCAGTAAGTGAACCAAGTGAAACCAAATTATCCATTGTCAACGCACCGTGACGCTTTGGATTGATAAAGATTAGGAAGTTATTAAAGGCAGCTCGGTGAATTGGAAATGCGACCAAGAGAATTACCGGCGCAGTTAATCCGATCGCAACCCAGGCAGTTGGTGAATAGAGTGGGTGAGGTAAACCAAATGCATCTAACTGATCGTGAACGAACATATCGATTGAGTGATGCCAACTCATGACCATTGATATTGAGATCGCTGGTACTGCAAAAAGGATAGAGAGCGCTAAAGCCAGCCCAGAACGCTTGCTATGGAGGGCTAATTGCGAAGGGTCGGAAACCAAAGTTGCTGAATAGCCGGCACTTTTTATCGCGGCAATTAGAGATTTTGTAGTGACTCCGTCTTCGGCATTTACGTGAACTGACTCGGTTGCAAAGTTAACTGTGGCCTTTACGCCAGCAATTGAATTTAAGGCACCTTCAATACTGTTCACACAAGAAGAACAAGTCATGCCACTTACTTTGAAGGTATAGATCAATTTAGCGCCGCCATAACTGTTGAGTGAAGCAAGGTATTAGTCGAAATTCCGCTACCACCGAAAGGACCAACTTCACCAGTGAGATTAGAAAAAGTTCCACCAGCTTCGCGCACGATTACATCAAGAGCCGCCATATCCCAAAGAGCCAGTGATGGTTCGGCTGCAATATCGACGGCACCTTCGGCAACTAACATGTGTGACCAGAAATCACCAAGCCCGCGAGAGCGTGTGCACGTGCTGATCAAATTCTGAAACTTAATCAAGCGATCACCCCAGCCTTGAAAGTCAGAGTATGAGATTGAAGCATTTGCAAGTTCAGATACTTTAGAGACTAAAATCTTACGCGGTGCGCCTTGATTTAAAGTTGTGAAAGCGCCATTCCCATTGCTGGCATACCAACGCCGATTTAAGGCAGGAGCACTGACTATTCCAACAATCACTTTTTCACTGCCATCGTCTTGTCGTTCAACTAGACCGATCAATGTTGCCCAAGTCGGAACACCACGCATGAAATTCTTGGTGCCATCAATTGGGTCCATCACCCAATATCGTGCAGCTTCTTTATTTTGAATTCCAAATTCTTCGCCAACTAATCCATCTTCGCTACGGACATTGGCTAAGTGATCTCGCAGCGCCCTTTCAGTTGCTTTGTCGGCATCAGTAACAGGCGTGCTATCCGGCTTAGTTGTGATCACTAAATCTTGGGCTAAATATCGGGCCATCGTGATTTCATCAGCGATCGCAGCCAGTTCTAGGGCGAGCTGTAAATCAGATTCCAACGAGTATTTTGCGCTCATAATGAGCCTAATTCTATTGCTCTAGCTCTACCTTCGGAGCATCTAACAGTGAGCGCAAACTAGCAACTCGTGCCGAGCGCACCTCATTGATTACGCCATCTGGT
>Ga0209400_1001663_pt1 | contig 17566 bp, 13 predicted proteins | sample M_130807_EF_Meta_FD_187313 | JGI IMG/M metagenome (GOLD analysis project Ga0209400, IMG submission 187313) | Freshwater microbial communities from Lake Montjoie, Canada to study carbon cycling - M_130807_EF_MetaG (SPAdes) (version 2) | ecosystem: Environmental > Aquatic > Freshwater > Lake... | reverse complement strand
CGCTGGGCGGTTTTCCCGCCCAGCAGCTCCTGCGACATGCCACTCGGGGAGACGCACCATCAGGCCTGATGTGGCCGGATGCCATACCGACTGACCAACCATGGGATTTTTCAAAAAACGCAACATTGACGATCTAGGCGAAAAGAAGCGCGACATGCCGGAAGGCCTCTGGACGAAGTGTCCTTCGTGCAATGAGAGCCTGTTTGAGCAGGCGCTCGCCAAAAACCTCCGGGTCTGCACGAGCTGCGGCTACCATTTCACCATCGGCTCGGACGAGCGCATCGCCAGCCTGGTGGATGAGGGCAGCTTTGAGGAGATGGACAAGAGCCTGGACTCCGTGAACGCCTTGGGCTTCAAAGGCTATCTCGACAAGGTGAAGGCCTACCAGGCCAAGACCGGGCTGACCGAGGCGGTGGTCACCGGGCGTGCGAACATTGAAGGAATCGCCGTTTTGGTGGCGATCATGGATTTCCGTTTCCTGGGTGCCAGCATGGGCAGCGTGGTGGGAGAGAAGATCACCCGCGCCATCGAAGCCGCCACGGCGGAGCGCAAGCCGGTCATCGTCTTTTCCGCCTCCGGCGGCGCACGCATGCATGAGGGCATTCTGAGCCTGATGCAGATGGCGAAGACGAGCGGAGCGCTAGCCCGGCATGCCGAGGCGAAGCTGCCCTACATTTCCGTGCTCACGCACCCGACGACGGGCGGTGTCACTGCCAGCTTCGCGACGCTTGGAGATCTCATCCTGGCCGAGCCGAAGTGCATGATCGGGTTTGCCGGCCCGCGTGTGGTGAAGGAGACGACGCATGCGGATCTGCCGCCTGGGTTCCAGACAGCGGAGTTCATGATGCAGCACGGGCTGGTTGACATGATCGTGGACCGCAAGGAGATGCGGGCGACGCTGGCGAAGGTGCTGAGGTATATGGTGGGGGCGAAGTAGGCCTAGTCAGGCGGCGGTGCGAGGCGCGAGCCTGTGCAGCTTTTTTCCAGCGCAGATTTTTTGCGCGGCAAAATGCTATCGCATGAGGATCGCCGGGCACTGAAGAAGCCGGTTTAGAGGCCGAAAACCAGCCAAAGGACGAGGTGGAGGAGGCCGACGTAAACGAGCCAGGTCTGGGCGAGGCCGTAGGTGAGGCTGCCGCTGGTTTCGCTGGAAGGGTCGCTGCTGCGGCCAAACCAGCGGTCCTGATTTCGAAACAAAACGATGCCAGCCGGGATCAGGACAATCAGGCCGAGGATGCCGATGAATTTGAGAATGAGCTGGCCTTCGGCGGTCATGGTAGCAAACAGGGGAGTGAAGTGTGGGTTCATGGGACCACATTCACACCTGCTGAAAAAGCGGCCAGATACAGATGGTGGGAATGGCGACCGGCACAGAGTTTGCGGTTGTTTGCGATGGTTGGCAGTGGTTTGCGAAGGTGGGGCTGGGTTGACCGGAGGTCATGGGGGATGGGAGGGCGGTGGCCGACAGACAGGAGTGTCTGTCGTACTTCAAACCGTTTGCGGGATCACTGAGGCAGCTACGGGTGAGGTTCCGGTATTGGCTTAAGATGGTCAGATGACCTGGCGCTTCGCTAAAGCGCCCAAGGTGCGGATGGCGGCGGCGAGGCGGGGTGACCAGGGCTCGCCGCAGGAGAGGCGGATGCAGTGGGTGTAGCGGGGCTCCAGCGAAAACAGGTGGCCGGGGGCGATGCTGATGCCTTTGGCCAGGGCGCGGTCGTAGAGGGCGATGGCATCGACCTGCGGAGGCATGGTGACCCAGAGGAGAAAGCCGCCCTGGGGTGCGGTGACAGTGGTGCCGGCGGGGAATTCCTCCAGGATGGCGCGGCGCATGCGGGTGACGTTCTCTTTGTAAATGGTGCGGACGCTGCGAAGCCAGTGGTCGTAGCCGCCCGCTGCAAGGAAGCCGGCGATGGCGAGTTCGGGGAGGGTGGCGGTGGCGAGGGTGTGGGTGAGCTTGGCCATGCGGACGGCATGATAGTAGCGGCCGGGGACGACCCAGCCGACGCGATAGCCGGGGGCGAGGGTCTTGGAAAAGGAGCTGCAAAAGAGGACCAAGCCGGATTCATCGTAGGACTTGCAGGTGCGGGCGCGTTTGGGACCGAAGGGGAGCTCGCCAAAGACATCGTCTTCGATGAGGGGGATGTCGTGCTGTTTGAGGAGGGCGACGAGGCGCTGCTTGGCGTCGTCTGGCATCGCGGCACCGAGTGGGTTGCTGAAGGCGGGGAGGGCGATGCAGGCGTGGACGGGCTGGGTTTTCAAGACGCGCTCGAAGACATCGATCCGCAGGCCGTGCTGGGGGTCGGTGGGAATCTCCAATGCGCGTAGGGAGAGGGCCTCAAGGACGTGGAGGATGCCGAAGTAGGTGGGGGATTCGACGGCGACGACGTCTCCGGGTTTGGTCACGGCGCGGAGGCAGAGCATGAGGGCCTCGGTGGCGCCGCAGGTGGTGATGATGTCGGCGGGGGCGACGACGGCACCGCCTTTGAGCATGCGTTTGCTGATCTGGCGACGCAGGAGTTCGGAGCCAGGTGGGAGATCGTACATGACACCGCGCGCTCCGGCATGGCGGGCTTTTTCCGCGAGCATGCGGTTGAGCTTCACGGTGGGCAGGATGTCGGGGCTGGGCACGGCACCGCCAAGGGAGATCACATTGGCTGAAACCACGGCGTCAAAGAGACTGGCGTGGCGGTTGCCAAGGCTGCCGGACATGGGGACGCGAGGTGGGCCGGGGAGATCGAAGAGGGCCTGGGGCGGGGTTCTGACGAAGAAGCCGGACTTGTGGCGGGGCTCAACGAGGCCAGCAGATTCGAGCTCGACAAAGGCCTGGACGGCGGTGCTCATGCTGACGCCGTGCTGATCGCAGATGGAGCGAAGAGAAGGGGTGCGCTCGCCAGGCCGCAGGACGCCGTCGTGGATCATCCTGGCCACTGTGTCGGCGATGTGTTTGTAGAGCGGCTGCGGGGGCATGGGCGGAGGTTTGCGGTTGTTTGCAGTCGTTGGCGGTAGTTTGCGATTGTTTTTGTGACGGAGGCGGGGGCGTGCGGGCCCTGAGATTGGCTGAGGAGGACTGGCTAGCCCGGACAGGGGATGGGGGAATACCCGCAAAAATGGCTGGAAATGTGCCTTTCCGCATTTGCACTCGTAACGAATGGGAGCATTCTGCTCATCCCCCCTCATGAGTGCTACATTGCCGTACCGCGCCAACGCGGATTTCCTCGAGTCCAAATATGCGGACTGGAAACAAGATGCTGGTTCCGTCGAACCGCTTTGGTCATCGTTTTTTGAAGGTTTCGAACTGGGCATGGCCCGGCTGGCCACGAAAAGCGCAGAAGCTGCCGGTGACGGTGCCCCGCTCTCGGAGAAGACGCTGAACTTCCGCATGCGGGTGTCGAATGCGCTGCAGAACTTCCGTGCGCTGGGCCACACGGCGGCGCATCTGGATCCGCTGGATAAAGAAGGACCGGAGGTGCCTTCGCTCACCCTTGCAGGGCTGGGGTTTACCGCTGACGAGCTGGAAGAGGAGGTGCAGACGCATCTGTTCCGCAACGGGCAGCCGATGAAGCTGAAGACGATGCTGGCGGAGCTACAGCGCAATTATTGCGGCAAGACGGGCTTTGAGTTCATGCACATTCACCATCCCGAGGTGCGTGCCTGGCTGCTGGACCGCATCGAAGGCCGTGACCTGGATGCCAAACCTGCGGCGAAGGACCAACTGAGCGCGCTGCGCTGGCTGCTGGAGGCGGAATCGTTTGAGCGCTTCCTCCACCGCCGGTTCGTGGGGCAGAAGCGGTTTTCAGTCGAGGGCGGCGAGTCGATGCTGGTGGCGCTGGAGACCATTCTGGAAGCCATGCCGGCCGCTGGCGGCAAGGAAATCATTTTGGGCATGGCGCATCGCGGTCGTCTTAGCGTGCTGGCCAATTTCCTGCGCAAGCCGCTGGAATACCTCTTTTATGAGTTCAGCGAGAACTATGTGCCGAACATGGTTTCGGGTGATGGCGACGTGAAGTACCACCTGGGCTTTGAAACGGTGCGCCAGACCGCGAGCGGAGATTCCATCGGGGTGATGCTGGCGCCGAATCCGAGCCATCTGGAAGCCGTCGATCCCGTGGTCGAAGGCATGGCACGTGCGCGCCAGCGTGCGCTGAATGACACCAAGGACCGCAAAAAGGTGATCCCGGTTCTGATTCATGGTGATGCGGCCTTTGCCGGCCAGGGTCTGGTGGCGGAAGTACTGAATCTTTCGCAGCTTCCCGGCTACCGCACAGGCGGCACGATCCACATCATCGTGAACAACCAGATCGGTTTCACGACGATGCCGGAAGACGCCCGCAGCTCGGACTACTGCACGGATGTGGCGAAGATGATCGAAGCCCCCGTCTTTCATGTGAACGGCGACTGCCCGCTGGAGGTGATGAATGCGACGCGGCTCGCGTTTGAATTCCGCCAGACCTTCAGCCGTGATGTGATCCTGGACATTGTCTGCTACCGCCGCCACGGCCACAACGAGACCGACGAGCCCGGCTTCACGCAGCCGAACATGGCGCGCGCGATTGCCGAGCATCCGTCCACGGCGACGCTGTTCCGTCTGGATCTGGCCGCCAACGGGGTGCTGGATGAGGCAGGCTCCGCCGCGCTGCAACGCGAGCTGGATGACGAGCTGGAGCAGGGCATTACGACCCTGGCGGCGCGTGACAAGAATGCCGATGGCGGCAACCCCTTCGAGGGCAGCATGGCGATGCCGCAGCCAGCCTATGATTATGCGCCGGTGAAAACCGGGGTGAAGCTGACGACGCTGCAAAAGATCGGCCAGCGCCTGCTGGAAGTGCCGGAGGAATTCAACCTGCACCCGACGATCGCGAAACGCTTCCTGGCGGCGCGCAGAAAGGCGATCGAGGCGGGCGAGGGCATCGACTGGGCGTATGCTGAGTCCCTGGCCTTTGGCACGCTGCTCACGGAGGGCCATGGCGTGCGCCTCAGCGGGCAGGACGTGCGGCGCGGCACCTTCAGCCAGCGCCACAGTGTGTTTTATGATTCCCAGACCCGGGAGCGGCACATTCCGCTGAACAATCTGGCTGCCGAGCAGGGCCGCTACTGTGTGTACAACAGCCTGCTGTCCGAGGCGGCGGTGCTGGGGTTTGACTACGGCTATTCGCTCCTCACCAGCAATCTCCTGGTCTGCTGGGAGGCGCAGTTTGGCGATTTCGTGAACGGTGCGCAGGTCATCATCGACCAGTTCATTGCCAGTGCGGAAAGCAAATGGCAGCGCCCGAGCCACATCACGCTGCTGCTGCCCCACGGTTACGAAGGGCAGGGGCCGGAGCACTCCAGCGCAAGGCTGGAACGCTTCCTACAGCTCTGCGCTGGCGGCAACATGCAGGTGTGCAACTTCACCACCCCGGCGCAGTATTTCCACGCCCTGCGCCGCCAGCTCAAGCGCAGCACGCGCAAGCCGCTGATCGTGATGACGCCGAAAAGCCTGCTGCGGCATCCGAAGTGCGTGTCCAAGCTCAGCGAGATGGCCGAGGAGACCACCTTCAAGGAGGTGCTCGACGACGACCAACTGCTGGCCGCACCGGAGCGAATCACGCGTCTCATTCTTTGCAGCGGCAAGGTCTATTATGACCTGCTCGAATTCCGCGCGGAGAACGAAATCAAAAACGCCGCCATCATTCGCATCGAGCAGCTTTATCCGCTGAACTACGAGATGCTGAAGGAGATCGTGGCCAAATACCCGCGGGCGCAGAAGAAGTGGATCTGGTGCCAGGAGGAGCCGCGCAACATGGGTGCGTTCTATTACATCCGTCCGCGTCTCGAAGAGCTGTCCAACCACAAGCTGCGCTATGCCGGACGCGAGCGCAGTTCCAGTCCCGCCGCCGGTTCCAAAGCGATTCACTCCCTCGAGCAGCACAATCTGGTCGAGTCAGCGTTCAGCGTTTGATTCGTCCTGCCCTAGATTTTCTTCCAATACCCCGTCATGCCCTCAGACATCAAAATACCCGCACTCGGCGAATCCGTCGCCGGTGGACAGATTGCCAAATGGCACTTCAAAGAAGGTGACCACGTCAAAATTGGCGACATCCTGCTGACCCTGGAGACCGACAAGGTCGCCGCAGAAGTCACTGCTGAAGCCAGCGGTGCGCTGCACATCGGCAAACAGGCCGGTGAAGATGTCGAGGTGGGTGCTGTGGTGGGCCAGATCGACGAAAGTGCCGCCGCACCTGCTGCGAAGGCCGAAGCGCCGAAGCCTGCGCCTGCCGCTGCTGCTCCCGCACCTGCCCCGGCGGCCAAGGCTGAACCGGAAAAGCCTGCGAATGTCACCGAATTCAAAGTGGTGCCAAAACCTGAACCTGCTCCTGTGCCTGCACCGGCGGCCAAGGCGGCCCCGGAAGGCCGTGTCACGCGCAAGAAGATGAGCCCGCTGCGCAAGAAGATTGCCGACCAGCTTGTTACCGCGCAGAAGACTGCTGCCATTCTCACCACGTTCAACGAATGTGACATGAGCAATGTGATGGCTCTGCGGTCGAAGCTGCAGGACAGCTTTGTGGCGAAGAACGGCGTCAAGCTCGGCTTCATGAGCTTCTTCATCAAGGCGGTGGTCGAAGCCCTCAAGGCGGTGCCGCAGGTCAATGTGCGGGTGGAAGGGGAGGAAATCGTGCAGCAGCACTTCTTCGACATCGGCGTCGCCGTGGGTACGGAGCGCGGGCTGATCGTGCCGGTGCTGCGTGACGCGGACCAGAAGAGCTTTGCGGAACTGGAGAAGGACATTCTCGGCTACGCGGCCAAGGCCAAAGAGGGCAAAATCCAGGTCAGCGACCTGACCGGCGGCGTGTTCACCATCTCCAACGGCGGCGTGTACGGCTCACTGCTCAGCACCCCGATCATCAACCCGCCGCAGAGCGCGATCCTTGGCATGCACAGCATCCAGCAGCGTCCGGTGGCCGTGGATGGCCAGGTGGTCATCCGTCCGATGATGTACCTCGCCCTCAGCTACGATCACCGCGTGGTCGATGGCAAGGAAGCCGTGTCATTCCTGATTCGCATCAAAGATTGCATCGAAAACCCGGCGAGAATGCTGGTGGGAGCGTAATTTCATCGGAGCGCAGATATTATTGCTGAACAAAGCTGCCGCCATACGTTCTCATCTTCACAGTGAAGCTGTTTTAAATGGCACTTGAAACCCCCAGCACGATTGCAACACCCGAGGCGCATGCGCCGAAAGGGTGGGGCGTGTGGCTGCGCAACAAGTTCCTCGCCGGACTCGCGCTGGCGCTGCCGCTGATCATCACGTTCTGGATCCTGTTCTTCATCTACGACCTGCTGCACGCCTGGAGCAAGCCGGTGCTGGCGCAGGTGGTGAGTCTCGTCAACGAGTTCTCCGAAGAGCCGCTGCTGAACATTGAGGATCCGAAAATGGAAAGCCTCACCAATTTCATTGGCTTCCTGTTTTCGGTGCTGGCCATTCTGGGGCTCGGCTTCATGGCCACCAACGTGATCGGTGTGCACGTTGTCACCGCCGTGGACAAGCTGCTGCTGCGCATTCCGCTGATTGCGGTCATTTACCGGCCGCTCAAGCAGGTGATTGATGCCGTGCGCAGTCTCGGGGGCACGAAGCAGAACTTCAAGCGGGTCGTTTACATTGACTATCCGGTCACCGGCATGCGCATGATCGGTTTTGCCACTGGCCAGTATTGTGATCCGCAGACGGGCAAGGCGATGACCTGCGTCCTGCTGCCTACGGCGCCCAGCCCTCTGACCGGCATTCTCCTCGTGGTGGATTCGGACAAGATCACCGATGCGCCGATCACGATTGAAGACGCGATGAAGATGATCATCTCCGGCGGGCTGGTTTCGCCGCTCAATGCCGTGGCGCCGCTGAATCAGAAACCTGTCGCCGCCCCTCTGCCCGAGACGCTGGCAGTGCCTGAACCTGTGTTTGATCTGCCCGCCGGCCTGCCGCGCGCGGAGGATTTTGACGCTGGAGACACCGAGATCCTCGCCCAGACCATGGAAATCAAGAGCGGCAAACACTGGCTGCGCGCCCTGCCATGTAAGAAACGCTGAGTCCATGGTGATCACCGACTGGACAACCTGGGAGCCGGGCGTTCGCGCGACACTGATGTTCATCATCGATGAGGCAAAGCGCGAAGTTTTGCTCATCCGTAAAAAGCGTGGCCTGGGTGCCGGCAAGATCAACGGGCCCGGAGGCAAGATCGATCCTGGTGAAACCTCGCTGCAATGTGCGGTGCGCGAAACGCAGGAGGAACTTGGAGTGACCGCGCTGAATCCGGTGCATCACGGTGAGCTTTGGTTTCAGTTCGTGGACGGTCTGTGCATGCACGTCGATGTCTTTATTGCCACCCAGCATGAGGGAGAAGCGGTGGAAACACCCGAGGCGGTGCCGCTCTGGACCTCCCTGGATGCGCTGCCGTTTGAGGAAATGTGGGCCGATGACAGCCACTGGCTGGCGCAGACTTTGATCGATCGCCGGCGTTTCATGGGGCGGTTTGCCTTTGATGACGACAAGATGCTGTCGCATGAAATGAAATGGCTGTAACTTTTTGATTCCAGACCGGTGACGATCATGGCTATCATTGCGCCATGAAATGCTTTTTGCTGCTGTGCGGTGTTTTTGGGTTGCAGACGGCCTGCGTGGCCGCACCCGATGAGCCGCCGAACATCGTGCTGGTGATGGCGGATGATCAAGGCTGGGGCGACATGGGTTACAATGGACACCCACACCTGAAGACGCCGAATTTTGACGCCCTGGCGAAGGAAGGGGTGCGATTTGAAGAATTTCATGCTGCGGCCCCGGTTTGTTCGCCAACGCGCGGGAGCGTGATGACGGGGCGTACGCCGAATCGATTCGGCTGTTTCTCGTGGGGGCATGCGCTGCGCCCGCAGGAAATCACGATCGCGGAGGCGCTTAAAACAGCAGGCTATGCCACCGGACACTTTGGCAAATGGCACCTGGGCTCCGTGCAAAAGGCCAGCCCGGTCAGTCCCGGTGCCAGCGGATTCGATGAGTGGGTGTCCTCGCCCAATTTCTTCGATCTTGATCCGGTGCTCAGTGCGCAGGGACAGGCCACACAATTCAAAGGTGACAGTTCGGACATCACCGTGGATGAGGCGCTGAAGTTCATCCGCCGGTGCGGGGAGAAGAAGCAGCGCTTTCTTGCGGTGGTGTGGTTTGGCTCTCCACATGATCCACACCAGGCGTTGGAGTCAGACCGGGCACTTTATGAGGGGCTTCCCCCGAAGCAGCAGCAGTTTTATGGCGAGATCACCGCCATGGACCGCGCCTTTGGCAGGCTCAGGAAGGAGCTGCGGGAGCTGGATCTGCGCGAGAACACTCTCTTATGGTACTGCAGCGACAACGGGGCACTGCCGAAGGTCGGTTCGGCAGGTGTACGCCGAGGGTTCAAAGGGCAGATCTACGAAGGCGGCCTGGCGGTGCCTGCTTTGATGGAGTGGCCGGCGGCCTTTCATGAACCCAAAGTCATCAAGGCCCCCTGCGTGACCTCGGACATCTATCCCACGGTATTGGGGATCGCAGGTGTGAGCATGGAAAAACAGCCGCCGCTGGATGGCATCGACCTCATGCCGCTGCTGACGGGGCAGGAGCAGCAGCGTTCGCGACCCATTGGGTTTTGGGAATCGGGCATCAAAGGCATCGGCACGCCGTCCAAAGCCTGGATGGATGAGCTGCTCGCCGCCCAGGCCAAGGGGGAAGAGCCCGCCGATCCGGCCCGCGTGCGCCCGGATGCGGGTGCCATCGGCGAACCTGTCTCATTGACGGATTTCCCGGGCCACGCCGCATGGCTGGACTGGCCGTGGAAACTGCACCGGATCGAAAACCGGAAAACGCATGAGGTGACCTGGGAACTCTACAATCTGGTCAGCGATCCTGACGAGAGCACGGTGCTGCTGGCGGAACAGCCTGAACGCGTGCCTGAAATGCAAAAAAATCTTGAAGACTGGCTCGAAAGCGTGGCGCGCAGCCTCAATGGTGAAGATTATTCGGGTGAACAGGCTGCGGTTAAGTGAAAGTCGATGCTCACGGGCCCAACCCGCAGGGAGTTTTAGTACAGGCTTGCCAGGTCGTCATTGAGTGCTAAATAATTGCCGGAATTGAAAAGCCAAATTGCTGAAAATTTAGGATTCTGAACTGATCAGGTATTCTAGAATTTCAAAAAATTACTTTAAATTCTAAAAATATCTTGCGGCAGTAGGATGTTTCGTGTTACTATAACTTCAATTGCGGGTATAGCTTAGTGGTAAAGTTCCAGCCTTCCACGCTGGCCATGTGGGTTCGATTCCCACTACCCGCTCTGAGGAGCACGTAAACATCTGTAAATCTATTGAATATCTGCCGCTTATGAAAGCTGTCTTTACTTCTCGCATTGCGAGTGTTTTCGCCTGTCTGCTCATGCTGGCATATGCCTCGGTTGGCTCAGCGCAATCGGTTGCCAATTGCACAGAAATTGCCAATGACGTGAAGGTCGCCGTCGAGAAAGACCCTTCCAAGGTTCTCATGGTTGTGGAAGATGCACTCGTCATCAATGAGGGGTGCGCCTCCGATATCGTGAAGACGGCGATCATCGCCTCCAAGGCAGACGCAGCCTTGGCTAGCCAAATCGTTAAGACGGCAGTTTCAGTGGCTCCCAAAATGGCAGACGTTATCAATGACTCTGCGAGTTCAGTTGTGCCCGGCCTGGCGGTTGCAGCGCCTGCGCCTGAAATCGAGCGACCCGTTGCGGCCTCGGGTAAAAATCCCAAAAATCCCGTCGTCGTTGACAAGAATCCGGTCGTTTCGGAGCCCGATTTCTTCATTCCATCAAGCATTCGTGGAGTGTTCCTCCTGACGCCGCCGCTATCAGGACGGATCATCACTAATCCGGTGTCTCCTTCCACCGCCATTCCGTGATCTCCTGTGACGAACAGCACCTGCTCATCAGACAATCGAAACAGCTCCTGATTTTTCCTCCATGCGCATAAAACTTGCAGTGCTCATTCTGGCCGCCGCGGCTGTGCTCAGCCCAGCCGCATTGCGCGCGCAGGGGTTGGTGGCGATCCAGAACTACTCGGCAGATTTTAGAAATGAGGAGCCTCTGACTTTCTCGTTCAGCGGCAATTCCGGTTATGACGTTCTGAAGTATAAGGCGCCCTCAGCCCAGTTGGGCGACATTGACTCCTGGTACGTGCAGGGTGGTGCAGGGGCGTCCTACACCCATGCCGACCAGACCACGCCCTTCAGCTTCAGTCTTGAGGGTAGCGTCCTGCAATATGTGAACGGGGTGCCGACTTACGGCAGCACTTTTTACAATGGCCGGGCGACCGTCAATTTTGAGCACCAGTTTTCCGAACGCCTGAAGGTGAGCAACAATTTCTACCTCACCTACGGGACGAATCCAAACAGTGCGTTTGGCTATGGTGCTACCAGCGCGCTGTGGAACGGTCAGTTTCTCTACGGCTACAACAATTTCAATGTCAGCTACGCATGGTCGCCGCGGTTCTCGACCACCACTTCCTACACCTTCGACGGCATCGGCTATGAGAACTCTGCGGTGGCCACTTCCCAGGACCGCTATTCGCATCTGATTGCCCAGCAATTTGCGTATAAAATCTCGAAACTGACCAGTCTGACGGCGGAGTATCGCTACCGCATGACTGATTACACCAAGAGCGCGTTCCAAAACTACCATTCACATTTCGCCCTGGTCGGAGTGGATCATGCATGGAGCGAGACCACGTCCACTTCAGTGCGAGCTGGTGCGGAACTCTTCGAAAACGGCAATGGGAAGCAAACGAAGCCCTATGCCGAAGCTGCGGTCAACTATGCGGTGGCAAAACAGACACAACTGCGCTGGTTTACGATGCTGGGATTCAATGGCGCGCTGCTCGGCAGCTACACCAGCAGCTATGGGGTGAACACCGGCGTGCAACTGGACCATCGCGTCACCAAGCGGTTCAGCGTCAACGGCGGGGTGAGCTATGCCCACTCGGTGCTTTCAGGCGGATCCATTGCGGACCAGACGCAAGACTCGGTGTTCATCAATGCAGGCGTTGGCTATCAAGTGATGGATAACGTCAATCTGAACGCCAACTATTCATTCTCCACGCAGCTGTCCAACAACTCCCTGGTTGAATTCGACCGCAACCTGGTCTCGGTCGGCGCCACGGCCACCTTTTAGTCTTTAGTCCCAACAGCCCAGACAACAATCCGCCGGCGGGCAGATTCGGACACCACGAATCTCCCGCTGGCGGCATTTCAAGACCACTTTCTTAACCTATCCGAACAATCAAACCTGAGCAGTCATGAACGAGTCCGGCACCGAGCTGCAGAAACATGCGATGGACACCTGGCAGGTGGTCAAAAATCGCTTTGGACTCATCTCGCTCTCGTTCCTTCTCATCTTTGCGGCGGCGGCAGTGCTGACCTACATCATGCCGCGCAAATATCGCGGTCATGTTGAGATGACGATTGAGCGCATCACTCAGGACATCAATGTGTTCGACCGCAATCGCAGCGATGGTCTCGCGTTCACGCAGGAATACATCAAAACGCAGTTCGAGACCATCACCAAGCCGACCACGCTGTATCCGGTCATTGAGAAGCTCGAACTCGCCAAGAAATGGGAGCTGCCCAACCGCCAGGCGGCACTGGCGAGGTTGCGGGCGAATCTGGAAACGCAGTCCATGCTGCGCTCCGACTTCGTCACCATCGACTACTATGATCAGGATTCCGTGCTTGCGGCCACCATCGCGAATGAAGTGGCGAAGAGCTACATGGCGCAGCGCAACAACATCGAGACCGGCAAGAAACAAAAGGCGCTCGAAGTACTACAGCAGCAGATCTCTGATCAGGAGGCCCTGCGCAGTCAGGCGCAGGTGCGTTCCCAGGAGGCCCGGCGCAAGGCTGGCATAGTGGGGGACTGGATCGTCGGCGGCGGCAGTTCGCTGAATCCTGGTGGTGAAATGCGCAGTGAAAAGGACTCCATGGTCATCTCTCGTGAGCAGGCGCTCATGCTCGCGGACCAGGAAATCCTGACCTTGCAGTCAGAGATCGACCAAGTGGGCAAGCTCACTCCCGACGAACTCATCGGGCAGGCATCCGGGCTCAAGCTGGAGAATCAGAACATCACCGCCATCACTTCAAAGCTGCAGGAGCTAAAAGTCGCGCGTGAAGGGCTGATCAATGAGGGACGGGGGCGCATGCATCCGCAGGTGTTGAGCGTGGACAGTCAGGTGGCTGAATACCAATCGATCATCCTGAAGGAAGCCGAGGCGCATGTGAAAGGTCTGCAAAACCGGCTTGATGCGTCGAAGAAGAAACGTGAATCCCTGCGGGTTTATAACGATGACGCCAAGCAGGAACTGCAGAACATGCAGTCCCTCTACATCGAGTACAAGACGGCCAAGGACGAAGTCACCTACCTGGAAGATCTGCTGGTCAAAATGCGCTCGCGGTACTTCGAAGAAAAGGCGGGCATCGAGCTCGTTAAGTCGCCGGCCACGATCTACTCGGAGGCCGAGCCGGAAGGCAAGCCTGCCAAGCCGAATGTGCCGCTGCATCTTGCACTGGGTGGGGTGCTGGGGCTCATGTTTGGTCTCGGTCTGGCCTTCTTCCTCGAATACATGGACACCACGGTGAAGAGCCTCGACGACGTGGAGCGCTACCTCGGCGTGCCCGTCCTGGCGGTGGTGCCCAAGGATGTCGGGGTGCTGCACCGCTCCAGCGGGTTTAATCCTGACGCCGAGGCCTACCGCATTCTGCGCACCAACATTGAATTCAACCGCAAGTCACCGGACGCCAACTGCCTCAGTGTCGTCAGCGGCGGAGCCGGGGAGGGGAAGTCCACCACGATGGTGAACCTCGCTTATGTCTGCGCCCAGGGCGGTTACAACGTCCTGCTAATCGACGCCGATTTGCGGCGTCCCAGCTTGCACACGCATTTCGACGTCAGCCATGCCACCGGGCTCACCAACTACCTGACCACGGACATCCGGCTGGAAGATGTGGTGCTACGCACCCAGGTGGAGAATCTCTTTTTCCTGCCCAGCGGCCTGCTGCCGGCGGACAGCGCGGGATTGCTCAACTCCCAGCGCATGGTGGATCTGATCACCGATGTCAAAAGCCGCTTTGACCTGGTCTTGATTGACTCGCCGCCCATCCTGGGAGTCAGCGACGCCTCCGTGCTCGCCAACCTGGCGGACATGACGATGATCGTGGTGCAGCACCGCAAGCTGCCGCGCCAGATGCTCATGCGCGTGAAGCAGGGTGTGGAAAATGTGGGCGGCAAGGTTGTTGGCGTGGTGCTCAACAATGTCGATCTGCGCAGCGATGCACAGTACCAATACTACACCAGCTACTACACCTACTACTCGCCCACGAACTCGCCGAATGGCGGCACGGGTGGCAAGTCCCGCCGCCGCAAAATCAAAGCCGAAACCACCGCCACCGCGCTGGGCAGTTCCCAGTCCGTCTCACGGCTGGATGGCGACGATGTGTTTTAATCCCACGCAACCACCCACTGTATGAACACACGCATTCTTTCCTGCATCCTCGCTGTCTGCGCCCTTGCTTCAGCACACGCCCAGAACGGTGAGCTCGCCCTCAAGACCAACAATCGCATCATGATCTCCATCGGAGGCATTCCCGACAATGAAGTGCCGCAGATCAGCAAGGTGTATACGATTAGCGACAATGGTACCGTCAATCTGCTCCACATTGGCGAGGTGCGCGCCGTCGGACTCAAGCCCTCCACCCTCCAGCGCACCATTGAGCAGACCTACATTGCCCGTGAAATTTACACCCGGCCGACCGTGACAGTCACCATCAATGACAGTGCCAGCACAGCACAGATGGTTTATGTCGTGGGCGGTATCAAGGGCAATGGCTCGGTGCCGTACAGTTCCAACCTGACCGTTCTGAAGGCCATCTCCGCAGCTGGCGGTTTCTCACCGTTTGCCAAGCCGAGCAGGACCAAGCTGATCCGCAATGGCGTGACCACCGAGATCAATCTGAAGGACATCAGCGCAGACCCTTCCCGCGACATCAAGCTCCAGCCCGAGGATCAGATCATCGTGCCGGATTGATAGTTGGAAGTGCCCTTTTGGGATTGAGGCTTACAGCCCAAGGTCCGTCACCGCGCCCTGGCTCGCATTGCTCGTAAGTTTGGCATACTTCGCCAGCACACCGTGGGTGTAGCGGGGCTTGGGCTGCTTCCATTTGGCGAGGCGTGTTTTCAGTTCAGCGGCAGGAATACCCAGGGTGATGGCGCGTTTTTCGGCGTCGATGGTGATGGGGTCGCCGTTTTTGATGACGGCGATGGGGCCACCCACGAAGGCTTCAGGGGTGACGTGGCCGACGACGAAGCCGTGGCTGCCGCCGCTGAAGCGACCATCGGTGATGAAGGCAACGTCTTTGCCGAGGCCTTTGCCCATGATGGCGGAGGTGGGGGAGAGCATCTCGCGCATGCCGGGTCCGCCTTTGGGGCCTTCCATGCGGACGACGATGACGTGGCCTTTTTTGACCTTGTCATTGAGGATGGCTTGGAGGGCGGTCTCTTCGGACTCGAAGACGATGGCCTTGCCTTCGAACTTGAGGCCTTCCTTGCCAGAGATTTTACCGACGGCGCCTTCGGGGCAGAGGTTGCCTTTGAAGATGACGAGGTGGCTGTCCTTCTTGAGCGGATTGCTGAGAGGGCGGACGATCTGCTGGTCTTTGGGCCAGACGATCTTGGAGTTTTTCATGTTCTCCTTCATGGTCTTGCCGGTGACGGTGAGGCAGTCGCCGTGCATGAGGCCTTCGTTGACCAAGATACGGATGAGCGGGACGGTGCCGCCGATCTTGACGAGGTCGTTCATGAAGTACTTGCCGCTGGGCTTGAGGTCGGCCAGCACGGGGGTCTTCTTGCCGATGCGAACGAAGTCTTCGATGCCGAGCTTTACGCCGGCGCTGTGGGCCATGGCGATGAGGTGGAGGACGGCATTGGTGCTGCCGCCGAGGGTGATGATGAGCGTGATGGCGTTTTCGAAGGCCTCCTTGGTCATGATGTCGCGAGGGGTGATGCCCTTCTTGATCATGTGCATGACGGCGGCACCGGCGTCGAAGCAGTCGATGAGCTTTTCATTGCCGACGGCGGACTGGGCGCCGGAGTTGGGGAGGCTCATGCCGAGGGCCTCGATGGCGCTGGCCATGGTGTTGGCGGTGTACATGCCGCCGCAGCTTCCTTCGCCAGGGATGGCGTGCTCTTCGATGTCGATGAGTTCGTTGTCGTTGATGAGGCAGTTGGCGTGCTTGCCGACGGCTTCGAAGACGGTGACGATGTCGGCGTCCTTCTTCTCAGGACCGACGCAGCCGGGCAGGATGGTGCCACCGTAAACGAAGACGCTGGGGCGGTTCAGGCGGGCCATGGCCATGAGGCAGCCGGGCATGTTTTTGTCGCAACCACCGATGGCGACGAAGCCGTCCATGCCTTCGCAGCCGACGACGGTTTCGATGGAGTCGGCGATGATTTCACGGGAGACGAGGGAGTATTTCATCCCTTCGGTGCCCATGGAAATACCGTCGGAGATGGTGATGGTGTTGAAGATGATGCTCTTGCCACCGGCTGCGTCTGCGCCTTTGGCGGCCTCTTTGGCCAGGCGGTCGATGTGCATGTTGCACGGGGTGACCATGCTCCAGAGGGAGGCGATGCCGATCTGCGACTTCTGGAAGTCAGCGCGCTTGAAGCCCACGGCGTGCAGCATGGCGCGGCTGGCGGCGCGATCCACCCCATCGACAACGATGGCGCTGTGTTTGCGGTGGAGGTCGGACTTGGCGGCGGAGGCTTTCTTGGGCATGGTCAGAGGGTGGATTGGGAACGCGCAAAATGGCAGACATGATCCTTCGCGCAAGCTGCCTTTGAAGCAGGCCACGCGCAGGATTTGGCAAACATGGCGTGGTCATGGGGTGATGACTGCACAAGGGTGGACTGATGAAGTGTTTGCCTACGGCTTTCTTGATCCTGCTGGGCTCCCTGTCGCATGCGGCGGAGGCCGGTGGTGGCGTGACGCTGGACTTCAATCTCTACATGCAGGGGAAGTATGTGTATGAGCGCAACTGCATCGTCTGCCATGGTCTGCGGGGGGATGGGAATGGGGAACTGAGCCCGACGCTGAAGCCGAAGCCGCGGTCGTTCCGCGAAGGCATGTTCAAATTTCGCACCACGCCCTACGGCATGCTGCCGACGGATGCGGATCTGCGGCGAACCATCACCGGGGGGCTGAGCGGCACGGCGATGGGGATCTTCAGCCACCTGCAAGCGGAGGAGATTGATGCGGTGATTGCCTATCTGAAATCGTTTTCACGCCGGTGGAAGAAGCCGGAGAACCATGCCCCGGCGCTGAAGTTTTCTCCGCCACCGGAGTGGTTCAAGGGGGCGGCGGAGGTGCAAACGCATGCACAGGCTGGGCAAAAGCTTTTTGCTGTGAACTGTGCGGCCTGTCATGGCGAAAAGGCGGATGGCAAGGGGCCTGCGGCCGTCGCTTTGAAGGACATCTGGGGCATCCAGGCGGCTCCGGC
>Ga0209400_1001657_pt1 | contig 17621 bp, 20 predicted proteins | sample M_130807_EF_Meta_FD_187313 | JGI IMG/M metagenome (GOLD analysis project Ga0209400, IMG submission 187313) | Freshwater microbial communities from Lake Montjoie, Canada to study carbon cycling - M_130807_EF_MetaG (SPAdes) (version 2) | ecosystem: Environmental > Aquatic > Freshwater > Lake... | reverse complement strand
CAAATCCAAATGAAATTATCCATTTTAAAACTTACTCTCCTAAGAATACTTATTACGGCATCCCCTCTGCAGTATCTGCTGCTGCTGCAATTGTTGGGGATAAGTTTGCAAAAGAATATAATATTGATTATTTTGAAAACAAAGCGATTCCTCGTTATGCGATTATTCTTAAAGGTGCAAAGTTAAGCAATAAATCAAAACAAGAGTTGATTAATTATTTTAGAAAAGAAGTTAAGGGTCGTAATCACGGAACTTTGGTTATTCCAATCCCAGCCTCGCTTGGATCGGACAGTGATATTAGATTTGAAAAATTAGAAGCTGGAATTCAAGATTCATCGTTTGATAAATATCGTAAATCAAACCGAGATGAAATTCTTGTTGCAAACAGAGTTCCTGCCCCTAAAGTTGGTGTGTACGATAATGCCAACCTTGCGGTGTCTAGAGATGCCGATAAGACATTTAAAACACAAGTGATTGGTCCAGATCAATCGGTTGTAGAAAAAAGACTAAATCGTGTTGTTAGTGAATTCAGCGACATGGTTGTATTGCAATTCAAGCGCATTGACTTGATTGATGAAGACATTCAATCAAAAATTAATGATAGATATTTAAGAACAGAAGTTATTGCTCCAAACGAAGTTCGTCAACAACTTGGATTGCCAGAAAGGACAGATGGTGATGAACCATTGCCTTTCCCAACAAAGATTAAAAAAGAATCCGCTGGACCAGGAGCGCCAGCGGGAAATTCTAATAATATTTCCTCTCAGCCAAGAAATGCAATATCAGATACTCGTCAAGGGTCTAGTGACCCAAGAGCTTCTGGGGATCAGGCGGAGAGAGGTCAAGTACAAGATACCACAGGAGGTTCTTAATGAGTTACGGAGCTGGAATTATTTTTTCCAATACAGCAGTGACTAGTACGAGCGGCGCATCGGGCGTTGTATCTACTAATGGTCACACTAAATGCATACATTTTTATAATACCCATGCTACAACAAATGCTACGGTTAAGTTAAATGGTGGTCCACATCAAGTGGTGATTCCAGCAATTAACAGCGGCGGCGGTTATGTTGAAGTTGAAGGTGATTTTACAAGTTTTCAAGTTATGACAGCCAGCGTTACACTTGCTGTATATGCAGTTGCATAATTTGCTTGCATTATAATAATGTATTATACTAGGGTTCACTATCTTTATGGACAATCTTAATTTTTCATTTCCAATCACAATGATTAAGACAGAGCAGCGCATTGTATGCGGTGTTGCTACAGCTGACAATGTTGATAAGTCTAATGATATTGTTGATTTTGCAGCATCAGAGATTGCTTTTAAAAACTGGCAAGGCAACATTCGTGAAATGCATGCCCCTATTGCTGTTGGAAAAGCCATTAGTTACAAACCTTTAAAGTTAAAAGGCGAGGATGGTCAAGAGTATAACGCTATTCAAGTGGAAGCTTATATCTCCAAAGGTGCCGAGGCTACTTGGCAAAAAGTTCTTGATGGAACACTTCGTGCCTTTTCAATTGGTGGTCGCATTACAAAGAAAGAAGTTATGGAAGGGAAGATGCACAATGGCAGACCAATTTCTATTATTAAAGAATATGATCTTGGCGAGTTAAGTTTAGTAGATAATCCAGCAAATGCTATGGCAACAATTGATTTGGTAAAAATGAACAATGCTGGGGATTTGAATTACGCTCTTGATTGCGATTTAGATTGCCAGATTGAAAAAGCAAAACAACCATTAAAGGACCCAAAGGGTGGATTGACTGCTGCTGGTAGAAGGCACTTTAAGCAAACAGAAGGCGCAAATTTAAAGCCAGGTGTTCGTGGAGCCGCCAATACCCCAGAGAAAATGCGCCGCAAAGGTTCTTTCTTAACAAGATTTTTCACCAACCCTTCTGGACCAATGAAGAAGCCAAATGGCGAGCCTAGTCGCTTAGCCCTTTCTGCCGCCGCATGGGGCGAGCCAGTTCCTCAGAATTCCTCAGATGCTGCTGCTCTTGCAGCAAAAGGTCGTAGATTATTGGAAAGATATGCAAATACTAAAAAAAATGCTTCAGAAAATAATTTTGACAAAAATTTGCTGGATGCCATTTCAGAACTAATGCAAGATCAAGAGTTAATTATTAAAGCAACAAATCTTGTTTCAACACTTCAAAATTTGATGGCAAATGTTGTTGTATTTTATGCATCGGCACATAGAGCGCATTGGAATGTTGAGGGTGTAGACTTTATAGAATACCACGAATTGTTTGCAAACATTTATGAAGATGTTTATGGATCAATTGACCCAATGGCTGAACTTATTAGAAAACTGGGAGCATTCCCCCCATCGCTAGATGAAGGAAATGATATGGCTAGCATTGAAGATGACTCAGCAACTTCTGACTCTAGAGCATTAGCTATTGATTTATATATGAAAAATTATGGTTTGATTATAATGCTTAAAAATGCATTTAATGTTGCAAACGCAGAAAACGAACAAGGTGTTGCTAACTTTATTGCAGAAAGAATTGATATGCATCAAACATGGGACTGGCAATTAACTTCATCATTAAAAGTATCTGGTGTTGAAATCCCATTGCTTGTTGAGGATGGTGATGAAACTAATATAGAAAATACTGGAGGTGTTGTGAAAGTAGAAAAACCATGTAATTGCGAAAGTAATGTGGATAAGGGATTGCACAATTTAGAAAAATATGATATTGTAAACCCTATGGATAATTCTTTGACAGATAATAAGATGTCATTTATTAAGAAGTTTATTAATTGGGTAGGTCCAATTGATAATTTAGGACTAGAAAAGTCCGAGCAGGATACAGAAGCTTCAACTGAAGCCGATGTGATTGTTGAACAAGTGGAGGAACAAGATATGGATATTGAAGTTCTTAAAGAAGCCCTTGGTTCAGTCATTGATCAAAAGCTTACCGACTTCGCAACTTCATTTAAACAAGAAGTAGAAGCGAATGTTGATGCTAAAATTGAGGCTGTAACAAAGAGCGTTGAGGATCAGAAAATTGAATTGGCTGAGAAGTTGGAGACAACTGAGAAAGCCTTAGAGGTTCAGACAGCAAAGGTTGAGGAGTTTGCTCAAGCAGGCGCTGTCAAGAAAAGCGTTGACCCAGAAGATGATGAAGATGGTGAGGAGCTAGTTAAGTCCGCACCAAAGTCATTCTGGAGCAATATGTATTTACCACAAGAGTTAATTAGCTCTTTGGGTTATAGGTCATAAGGGAGGATCATCATATGGCAACACAAAATGAAATTTTAGCAAAAGCTAATGAAGTAACAACGGCAGTGGTGAACTCGGGTAGCGGTGTAAGCTCCATCGGTGGTCTCCTTAATGCAGAGCAATCAAATCGGTTTATTGATTTCGTGGTAGACCAATCAACTTTGATGCAGAGTTCAAGAGTTGTGCGCATGCGTACACCTCAGGTTGACATTGATAAGGTGTCAGTCGGTACAAGAATTATGGCAAAAGCAACAGAAGCCAGTGATACTGGTTCAAACGCAGCGGTAACTTTTTCTAAGGTTTCGTTGAACAGCGTGAAGCTTCGTTTGGATTGGGAATTGAGCACAGAGTCGCTTGAGGACAACATTGAGGGTGCTTCGCTAGAAGATCACCTTGCACAAATGATGGCTCGCCAAACAGCAAACGATCTTGACGATCTTTTGATTAATGGCAACACATCATCTAACAATGGTCTTTTGAAGGCTCTTGATGGTTTCACTAAGCTATCTCTTGCAGGCGGAACTGTTGTTGATGAAGCAGGAAACAATGTTTCCCGTGCAACCTACGACAGAATTCTTCGTAACATGCCAAGCAAGTATTTGCAACGCCGTAACGAATTGCGGTTCTTCTCAGGCTCGGCAGTTGTGCAAGACACATCTTTCAGCTTGCAGAACCCTAACTCGGCAACAGCAGCAACATCTGGAGCACCAGCCCCAGCATCAACATATGGTGAGCAAGCATTCTTGAATGGTTCAATCCGTGCAAACGGTGGTCCAGGTGCTACTGGTATTTCGCCTTATGGTATTCCATTGGTAGAAATTCCACTTATGCCAGAAACAGTTTCGGGCGACTATTCGTCAGCAGCTGGTTCACACGGTTATGTTGAATTAACATTCCCAAATAACAGAGTTGTTGGTATCCACCGTGACATCACCCTCTACCGTCAGTTCCAACCAAAGACTGACACTATTGAGTACACACAGTTTATGCGTGTTGCAAACAACATTGAGAACCTCGCTTCTTATGTTCTTGCAAAGAATGTCAAACTGCGCACTCTTTAATATAAATAATTAATGTAGAAAGGGTGGAGTGTGAGCAATCACTCTCCACCCTCTCTCATGTTATACTGGATATAAGAATTTATAGAATAGGATGGTTTATGGTAAACAGAGACAATGTAGTTACAACTGAAACAGCAGCCCCTCGCAAGAAGGCTCCAGCTAAGAAAGCTGCAGTTAAGAAAGAAGTGATCCCTACTGATGGGGACAATGATGGCTCGGTTGATGACGGAAAAGAAACGGAACGGTCTGTTAAGTTAGCAGCAGTTTCTAGTGATACTGAATCCCTTGTGATTTATTTTGAAAGTGGAATGGGTTATACAACGGGAGCAGGAATTAGATTTACAAGAGAATCTCCAATGAGAGAGGTCTCTTTCGCAGAAGCAAATTTACTTTTAAGACTTTCTAATTTCAGATTAGCTAATGACGAAGAAAAGGAAATGTATTATAATAACTTGGAGGGCTAATTTATGGCAGGGAATCTTTCAGACTATCTAGAGAACAAATTACTTGATCATTTCTTAGGCACAGCCACATATACTAAGCCAACCACTGTCTATATAGCGCTTTATACAGTTGCTCCTTCTGATGCTGGTGGTGGAACTCAAGTTACTGGCGGCTCATATGCTCGTCAAACAGCTACATTTTCTGCTGCGGCAAGCGGAACAACATCTAATACTGCCAATATTGACTTCGCAGGAATGCCTGCCGCTACAACGGTAGCCATTGGTGTGTTTGATGCACTTACCTCTGGAAACTTATTACTGTGGGGAACCCTCACAGCCAACAAAACAACAGATGCTGGGGATACTTTAAGAATCGCAACAGGCGATCTTGATATCAGCATTGACTAGGAGATTAGCATGTTGAGAAGAGATTTTACTGGAGCAGCAACAAGAACGGTTTTAACTGCTGGAGTTAATAATTCTGTAACTTCGCTGCCAGTAGCAGATACTGCCTCTTATCCTTCTGGCAATAACCCTTTTGTTGTTGTTGTTGACAGAGGAACTGCTGATGAAGAAAAAATTCTAGTTTCATCAAAGACATCAACTACTTTTGATAGCTGTACTCGTGGTTATGACAATACTACTGCAGTAGCGCATAGCACCTCTGCATTTGTTGATCATGTTCTAGACGCTTTAAGTATTCAAGACATGAATACAACTACCTATGATAATGAAGTCTTGATGTGGATGGGGGTATAAATGGCTAACTTAATTCCTAAATCGTTCTATCTTGGGAATACAACTGCTGCTAATGTCTATACAGTTGCTAACACTGTTGGAAATTACTCAATTATTAAATCAATTAACATTTGCAACACCAGCGATACGGCAAATGCTACAGCGGATATTCATATCCTCGTAGGAGCAACTGCTGCTGGAGCGAATAACAAGATTATTAGCAACGCCGTTGTTATTAAAAATGATGTTTTGTATTACAACACAGCCATTGTGATTCCAGCAAATAGCAAGATTTATGTTGCATCTAGCAACAGCTCTTTGACTTTTAATATTAGCGGGGTAGAATATGCCTAGTTTAATCAATAGTGGTGGATCTGGTGGATCTGGTGGATCTGGTGCATCTGCGCTTATAACCTGGGATACAACAAAAGAAGAGTTCAAAATTGGGGATAAGTTCTATGGGTTTCAATACTACCCAGCAAATGCGAAGTTAATAGTTCAGGAATTTCTTGAACCAAGTCTTCTTACGAATGAAGATGACAGTGGGGCTAATGTTGTGTCAATCCCAGCGCATAGGCTGGGGGATGTATTTACTCAAGATAATTCGTACTATGATCCTTCAGATCATGATGTATATAAAAATTGGTTAACCAGTCAAGCTGAATTAACATTTTCTTGGTATACTGGTAACGAAAAGAATTTAATAGTGGAGGTAGCATAAATGGCTGCAATAGATCTCGGTAGACTTAGGTTCTACCACCAAGGCGCATATAATGGTGCTACTACATATGAAATCAATGATGTTGTTACATATGGTGATAAATCATTTGTGTATATTTCTACTACAAACACAGCTGGCAACTTACCGACAAATGCTACATACTGGAGCCTCATGGCGGGCGGACAAGATTATAAAGGCGCTTGGGCAACAGCCACTGCATATAAAGTTGATGACATTGTTGTTCGTGGTGGTTCTACTTATATTTGCTTGATAGCTAACACTTCTGGAACTTTTGCAACGGATTTGGCTGCTTCAAAGTGGGAATCATTTGTTCGTGGAATAAGAGATCGTGGAAGTTGGGCTGCTAATACTGCTTATTTGAAAGATGATGCGGTCTATAATGGTGTAGATTATTCTATTGCTCAATTGGATTTCACATCAGGCTCTCCTGGTTTTGCAAACGAGACTCCTGGTAACTGGGCTACCGTTGTTAACGGAACGGATTCGCTTCCTCCTCAAGCCTCAAATACTAATGCAGTGCTTACTACAAACGGAACTGCAGGAACATGGACTAATGCTTTAAACATCTCAACTATTACGCTGTCAAATGCTCTTACTGTAAGCAATAGTGCTAAAGGAGTTCTTGTTGGAACAAATGCTCTAGTTTTTGCTAACACTTTAACAAACCCAACGATCACTGTTCAGTCAAATACAACAGATTATTCCCAAATTGCTTTTAGAAACTTGGGAACAAATGCAAACAGCTCAACAGATATTATTGCGTATGCCGATGCAGGAACTGATAATGCTGGTTGGATTGATATGGGTATTACATCAGCTAACTTTACAAGTCCATCATTCACAGTTACTGGTGGTCATGATGGTTATATTTTCATGGAAGCCCCAGCAAACACTGCAGGCAAGGGAAACCTAATTCTTGCTACTGGTGGTAATGGAACACAGAATAAAATTATCTTTGCGGCAGGCGGTTTGTCAAGTGATAAAACCCAAATGGTTATTACTCCAAACACATCTGTTGCAATCAATATTGCAACCAACTCTACAAGCGCAACAACTGGTGCTTTGACTGTTGTTGGTGGTGTTGGTATTGGTGGTAATGTGTACATTACTGGTAATACAAGCATCACTGGTACAATCACTGTTGGTGGTGGAGCTTTCTCGTCAAATAACTTGACCGTTTCTGACCCAATTATTTTTATGGGTAATACTAACTCTGGTGATTCGTTAGATCTCGGTTTTGCTGGTAAGTATACAAGCTCTGGCACAAAATACGCTGGTCTATTAAGAGATGCTTCTGATACTGGTAAGTTTAGATTATTTACTGGTCTTACAGAAATTCCTTCGTCAACGGCAAACTTTGCTGCTGCATCAAACGCTAACTTGATTCTTGGTAATCTTGAAGCAAGCGGTCTTGCAAATGTTGCTGGAATTGTAACTCTTGCTAATGCCACAGCTGCTTCAAGCACCACAACTGGTGCTCTTGTTGTAACTGGTGGTATTGCTACTGCAAACAATGCGTATATTGGCGGATTGTTAAATGTCGCTGGTAACGCTACTGTTACCACCAACTTGACGGTGAGTGGTAATGCAACGATTTCAACAAACCTGGCTGTTAGTGGTGATACAACTTTAACTGGTGGTCTAACAGTTTCTGGTGCCCTAATAGCGGCTGAGATGGCTGAAATTGCAACATCGGGTACTATTACTACCAATGTTTTGACACTTGACTGGACAGCGACAAACATTCAATATGTGAGCTCTCCTTCGGCTAATTTTACAATCAATGTTACAAACGCTCCAACGACAAACGATAGAGCACTATCTGTAACTGTAATAGTTACTCAAGGAGCTACTCCATACATTACTAGTGCATTACAGATTGGCGGTGTTGCACAAACTCTTAAGTGGGCTGGCGGGTCTGCTCCGTCTGGAACGGCAAGTAAGATTGACATTTTCAGCTTCGTGTTGCTAAGAACAGGAAGTGCGTGGACAGTCTTTGGTAGTTCAAGCTTGAACTATTAATCGGAGGATACAATGGGTTTTCTTTTTAAAGCATCTAAGTCTCTTGGACCATTGAGCCCAAGGCAGCTGCTTGCAAGATTAGTAGCATTTCAAGCAACATTTGTTGCTACTGATAGCGCAAGCGCTATACCTGTGACAACAACTCAGCCTTGGGTTGCCGATAGCGGAACTTGGGGAATTACATCTAACAAAGCATATGCAATTACCGCTGGTTCTTCATACCCCGTAGCTTCTGTTGACACCAAAGGTTTTGATGCAACTGTAAAATCAACTACCGATAATACTGGTGCTGGTCCTGGTGTATCTTTTTGGGTAACTGACGCTAATAACTGGTGGGGTGCTCATTCAACAAGAACATCTTCCACCGCAGCCCCATATAGTTGCCCATCTGGTGGTACTCTATCTGGAACAACCTGCAGCTATACCTATGGCGCAGCCTCATACGGAACAACACCTCACTACGGTTATTGCCCAGGTGGTTATACTTACCACGGAATTTGCTGTTTGTTAAATGGTCACGAATGGGTTGGTTGTATCGGTGCCAGCCATGCTGCAGGTCCAACAACATATACTTACGGCTGTCCATCTGGTGGTTCACTCAGTGGAACAACTTGCTATGTTTCTTATGCTGGAACGGCTACTACATATTATCAACACAGTTTAGCGATTGTGAAAAAGAGTGCAGGGTCGGTATCAACAGTAAGCACAACTGCTGTTGCTAATACTACTAGCGCTTCTGATTATGTTGGCTATGTTCAGGCAGTAACTTCTGGCGATACTGCTACGGTAACAGCACGAATGACATCTGGTGGAACAATTGCTTCAGCATCTACACCAGCAGGTACGCCAGCTAAAGCAAAAAAACACGGCATGCTTGTTGGTCCAACCACATTGGCTGCAGTAACAACAATTGAAACTTTTGACTATACACCTGGTTAATTAAGTGTTTATTGAAAATAAAGATTTGTCTGATGAGCGTCTTTCTATTTGTTATGAATGCCCTCGTTTGTTTAAGAGAACAATGACTTGCAAGGAGTGTGGTTGTTTTTTAAAAATTAAAACACTTTTAAAAGATCAAGAATGCCCTCTTGGAAAGTGGTAAGATATAAGGTATGAAAGAATATCAAATTAAAAAAACAATTCATGGTCCAGCAGTCCTTTATAGAGATGAGTTAATCTTTTTTGAACAAGTTCTCCCATTTTTTGACTTGTTTGATGAGTATCCAGAGACATTGTTTGAGCTGTCAGAAGCCGTATGCGAACACCTTCGTTCTGAAATGGAAATGCTTATTGAGTCCGTTATTGATAGAAGATTGATTGATACAACAACAACTAATTCTGCAATTTTAATGTTGCATCATTTTTGGAGACTTGTTAATAATGAATACCCTTTGTACAATAAAGCTCGTATGGAGTCTCAAAATACAACATGGGATTTATCTGATGAAAAGGCAAAAATTATTCACGATTACTATTCGCACAGTGGAGAATATAAGACGGTACGAATCGGTAATATCTAATGATTATTGAGCCAGAGCGGTATTATGGTGTTAACTATCCATTCATTGTTTTGAATGATGTATTTACAGAAGATGAATGTAAAAAAATTCAAGACGATGGTTCAAGTTTAATTCTAGATGATGCAAAAATTGGAGGGGATGAGGCAGGATTTGATCCCTCAGTTAGAAAATCTAAAAATTCTTTTATTCATTACTCAGAAGAATCATCTTGGTTTTTTAATAAATTGAAAGATGCATCAGAATATGTAAATAATATGTATTTCCAATATGATTTGCATGGGTTTTCTTCTATTCAATATAGTGAGTATGATCACAACTTAAGCCATTATAATTGGCACATGGACTTGCAGGTGCTGAAGGATATTAATTTTTCAAGTCTTGGTTTAACAAGAAAGCTATCTGCTTCTGTAATTTTAAATAAGCCTTCTGATTACTCAGGTGGTGAATTTCAAATCTATACAAGACCAAACGGTACTGCTGAGTATACAGTTGTTCAAGAGCAAGGCTCCGTAATATTTTTTCCATCGTTTGCTCTCCATAGAGTAACCCCAGTTACCGAAGGGATTAGAAAAAGTTTAGTTCTCTGGGTGGAAGGACCAAAGTTTAAATGACACAGCAAATAAGATTTGTTCCGTCTTCAAAATTAGCATTAGCCGCAGTACCTGCTCCAAAACCAGCTAAAAACTATATTCCTGAGTGGTGGAAAAAAGTTCCATCATTCCAAGGCGGCAAGCCAGATTATCTATCAGGCAGTCAATTGAACACAACAATAAAGCATTGCATGCCATATTTTGACGCTTTGACTGGTGGGTATATTCAGGAGCTATGGACAGATGTTTTTATTGAAATTGAAAAAGATAAAGATGGGGCATATCTTGTTAATGTAAGAAGCTCGCTACAGATTCCTGGATTAGAACCAATCCGACTCCGTAACTATGATAAGGAAACAAATAGACAGCCGTTCCCCGAGGGCTATTATCCACTTGAATTTACTTGGGGCGAAAACTGGTGCTTGGACACTCCCGATGGATGGTCAACACTATACACTCACCCAATGAACAGGTATGACCTTCCGTTTATTACTTTGTCTGGTCTAGTTGACACTGATCGTGGTAAAGTTAATACCGAAGGCTCTATACCTTTTTATATCAAAGAAGGATTTTCTGGTGTGATTCCAGCAGGGACCCCACTGTTTCATATGATTCCAGTAAAAAGAGAAGATTGGAAATCTGATGTTGAATCTTTTGATGAGTATAGATACTTTAGAGATAATTCAAAAATGAGGAAATTTTTTTCTGGTGGTTACAGAAGAAATATATGGCATAAGAAAAGGTATGACTGATGAAAAAAACTTCTAATCAAATTGTTGTATATTGGTGTCCTTGGTGGACCACTCAGCCTAATATAAACTTAGATCTTATATATAAAAATCCGCAAAGTTTGTTTAAATATGCGATGGAAAATTATAATCCTCAAAAAAAAACACAAAACTTCATTCAATGCCCAGCAGTATCTAATCGTTTAAAACAAACTTATTTTACTACAAATTTAGTAGAAACAGAATTTGAAATTGTATATGAAAATCAAGAACCCAGGGTCAAATATTTAAATGAAAAAACAACTAATGCTTCAGTTGGTTTTTCTCATGCTCCAACATTGAAGAACAATCAATTATTTGAATATGATATGCGATACGGATTATTTGCTGAAGAAAGTTTGCACATGGGAATCAATTCACCGTATTTTCAAAAAGCAGAACATCTAAAGTATGGAGCAATAGTCCCTGGTACATTTGACATTGGCAGCTGGTACCGCCCGATCATTGCTGAATTTAATCTTTGGGCTAATAACAACTATTTTCACATCCAGAGTGGGGAGCCTTTAATGTATTGGCAATTTAATACAGATAAGGAAATTATACTTAAAAGATATGAAAGAACACCAAAACTTTCCGATATTGCTGATTCATTAGTTGGTTTTAAGCTTGTAAAGAGTAGTAGTAATCTTTTTTCTAGGTATCGTAATTTTAATGAAACATCTTTAAGGTCTATAATATTAAAAGAAATTAAAAATAATTTAGTGGAGGACTAATGAAAGTTGTAATTGTTGGTTCTGGGACTGCTGGTTTGATGTCTGCATTATATTTAAAAGAAGCGTTCCCTCTATACGATATAACAGTTGTATCATCATCAAAAATTGGGATTATTGGAGTTGGGGAAGGTTCAACTGAGCACTGGAAACAATTTCAAGATTTTTGCAGAATAGATTCCACTGACATGATTACAAAGACTGATGCTACTTGTAAATTTGGTATCAAATTTGAAAACTGGTCGGTTAAAAACAAAGAGTACTTTCATAGTATTAATACAGCAGCATCTTTATTTCGTGGTTCTTTTATAGCTAGCTATGCTAACGCCATATATCGTGATGGTTTGTTAACAAACAAATTTGCAAATTTAGGAAGATCTGAATACGACATCCACTATTATGAGAATTTTCAAAATCAAATTCCTCAATTTCATTTTGATACAAATAAACTCAATAGATACTTGCAAGACCTTTCAATAGAAAGAGGGATTCGTTTTGTTGATGATGAGTTTATTTCTCTTAATAGAAATTCAGATACTGGGTTTATTGAGAGCATTAATCTTGAACATAACACACCAATCTTTGGAGATTTTTTTATTGATGCAAGTGGGCTTCAACGAGTATTGATGAAAAATCTTGAAAATCAAGAATTTATTTCATATGAAGAATACTTGCCTTGCGATTCAGCAATTGCTTTCCCTACAGAAAGTGATCCATCTGGGAGGATCAGGGCATATACTCGTGCGATTGCAATGAACAATGGATGGGTCTGGGAGATTCCAACTCAATCTAGAAGAGGGAATGGTTATGTATTTTCCTCAAAGTACACAACAGTTGACGGTGCAGTTGAAGAGATTTCAAGTATGTATTCTAAAGATGTAATACCTGCAAAGTCTTTTAATTTTACTCCAGGGTATTATAAGAAAACCTGGCAGCGTAATTGTATGGCAATTGGTCTATCAGCAGCCTTTGTTGAACCATTGGAGGCTACATCAATTAGTACATCTCTACAGCAGGTAATGCTCCTTTGTTCTTACCTCCCAACATTCAATGTTAAAACAAAGTACAGTATTAATGAGTATCATCGCATTATGGATTTAGTAATGGAAAATATTCTATGCATGATTTCAATGCATTACAGAACGGACAGAGAAGATACTGCCATGTGGAGAGATCAAGCTCATATGAAAAAACCCGAGATGCTTGAGAACCTTCTTAACCTCTGGAGCGAGCGCCTGCCAGAACCGCAAGATATCCCACGAACTGGGTATGAACTATTCCAAACTCTTCACTTTTATCATGTTGCTCAGGGTCAAAATCTTATTAATGCCGATAATGCAAAAGTACAATTGGAAGCATATGACTCAGATAACAACATGGATAGATGGTATGAGGCTTTTAATATTGAAAGGATGTCTCTCCCATTAGTTGATCATAGAAAAGCTTTGCTGGGGCTTTATGGTTGAGATTGATGATTTCGTTCCGCCGTTCTTCCAGGATTCAATTTTGAAAACTTTAACTGAAAGTAGTGTGGAATGGCGGTACCTTGACGGTGTTGCTGGTACAACAACAGAAGTTGAAACGCCAGGCGTTGTTATGTCAAAAGACCAAACAGCATTTTATCATGTTGCTTTTAGAGATGGTAAACCAGAGTCGCATCTTTTTTATTCTTTAAGACCAATGATTGATGCTCTTGAGTTTCACCTTGGAAGAGGTATTTCGGATATATCAAGGATAAGAATTGGATTATCAACACCATCTTTTTTTGAAGGTCATAGCGCACCTCATGTTGACTTCTACGCACCTCATCACTCTTTACTGTATTATGTGAATGACAGCGATGGAGATACCGTGTTCTACAATGAAAGATTTAAAGGTGATACTAATATGAGAAAATTTTCTGTTGAAAAAAGAATTACCCCTAAGAAGGGTAAGGCAGTATTGTTTGATGGCGATCACTATCATAGTGCAGGAATCCCTAAGCACACACTGAGAAGGTTAGTGATTAATTTAAATTATAGGATAGACTAATGATTGCTGTTGACAATTTTTTACCAAAATTTTATCAAGAATCAATATACAAAAGTATAATATTTGAACAAACGCCGTGGGTTGCTATTGACAATGTAAGCGGTGGGGACTTGACCGTGACTGCTGATGGAGTTGACATGTTGAAAACTCAATCTGGTTTCTATCATCTTTGCTATGCAGAAGAGCAAGTGTACTCAAATTTATTTTACACGCTTAGACCAATCATTGATGCTGTTGAGCACTATACACAAAGTCCAGTAAGTAAGTTATTGAGGATTAGGGTTGGATTATTTATGAAGTCAGGGGAAGTTGGAAGCAACGCCCCTCATGTTGATTATGTAGACCCGCATAAAACTTTACTGTATTATGTAAACGATAGCGATGGTGATACTATATTTTATAATGAGCTTTATCAAAAAAATAAGCATCAAACAAAATTCACAGTTGAAAATACAGTTTCTCCGAAGCAGGGTCGGGCGGTTCTATTTGACGGTCTTCAGTATCACAGCTCTAGCGTACCCATTGTAAACGATAGGCGTGTTACGGTAAATATTAATTTCATTTGAGGTATTATGATAAAAGTTGTAGATAACATTATTCCATTCCATTATCAAGAAATGTTAAAAGCTGTAGTTATGGCTGATGATTTCCCATGGAACTATACTGATACATTCTCATCAGACGGTATTTTACCTGGAGGTAAGAGAACATTTTTTAATATAGAAAATATGGAGTACGCTAGAAGTTATGGCTTTAACCATACTTTGTATTTTATACAAAATGGGATAGAGGCTCCAAAGTCTAAATATTTTGACATGTTTTACCCATTGATACTTGGGTGCATGGATCATGTCAATATGAAACAATTGATTAGGTCAAATCTTCGCTTAGTTACTAAGATAGGTAATAATCCAGTTACTGATGAACCACATCCCGATTATACCGACAAAGGCATCTATTCAATAGTGTACTATCTTCACTCTACAGACGGGGATACAATTCTGTATAACGAAGACGCTAAGAAAGAAGATAAGAATAAACAAACTATAGACCTTACTGTTGCCCAAGCAGTGACACCAAAACAAGGTCGGGCTGTGTTTTTTAATGCAAACAAATATCATTCACCAGCGCATCCGTCATTAACAAACTCTCGGGTGGTTCTTAATGTTCAATATCTAGGAGAGGATTTTAATTTATGAAAATTAACAATATTGTTGCGATCTCAAAAAAATGGGGTACTCGTGAGTATTGGACCAAGGTAAACATCATTGAAGCTTGGGCTTTCATGACCAAGATTGCAATCATATTTCCAGGTCTCCTTTTCGGGGTGCAGTGGTGGTGGTTGTATGTGTTTGCGTTAGCGTCAAGTTTTTCTTTAATTGTAACCTCCACTATCAAGACAATGCCTACTATTATTTGGTTTAATATTTTATGGGTAATTCTAGCTTCTCTATCTATTCTTAAAAATTGGTGGTGGTTTAACTAATGTGTCCTTTTGGAATAGCGTTTATAGTATTATTAATCAATAGGGTTAAAAGTATATTTTCTAATTAATCGTATATAAACTATAATCTATATGTGAAAAACATTCGGTTTAGAAAAGGTTCTTGGGTAATTCTGCCCGCACTTATTTTCGCTTGGTTTTATCCAACACCGTACTCTGTTAAAGCCGATACGCTTGGCGAGTGGACATACAGTCAATCACAAAACTGTGGTGGTTACATTGAAGTCGTAAACAACGCCATAACTTTACACGGTCCTGACTATAACGGATGCAGCGGCGCTGCTCATTGGGTAAAAATAGAAGCAACCATTCCTCAAGGTGTAAGCACGGTGGATTTCACTTGGGCATACCAAACCCTTGATGGTGCTTACTACGACCCCCCTCAGTACGCAGTAAATGGTGTCTATGTTCAGTTGACTTATGCAAATAATGCAACAGGAACTAAATCAATACCCGTTCAAGTGGGTGACATCTTTACATTCCGACAATATTCAATAGATACTTGTTGTCAACCTGGTCATTTAACAATTAGTAATTTGTCTTTATGGAATGGTATTGCTGGATCTACTACAACGACCTCTACTACTACAAGCACTACTAGTACGACTAGCACCACAACTACAACAAGCACAACAACTACCACTACTACCACCACTACGACTATTCCAGAAACAACTACTACTACCAGCACTACTACTACGAGTACAACTACAACTACTAGCACCACTACTACGACTACCTCTACTACGACTACAACAACTGTTCCAACTACCACAACAACCACGACTACTATTTCTCCCGATACTACAGTATCGGTTACGACCACAATAGATATTCCAGTATCAACTACAACCACTGAAGTTGTTATAATTATACCAGAGGCTCCGACAACCACAGTTGAGGTTATAAATACACCAGAAGTGCTCCCAGAGGCTCCTACGGAGGTGTTTCCACAACCCAGCCCAGATGTAATTCTAGATCCAGAACCGATTGTTGAAGAAATACCCGCTGAAACCACAAGCTCAATTCCAGAAGAAGTTGATCCGAACACCATCCTGCCTGATCCAAACACTGCTATTGGTCCAGATGAAACGCTACCGTTTGTACCAAATTTAGAGCCAAATTTAGAGCCAGATGTAACAATCCCTCTTCCTGGGGAGCAGATATCTAATAATGAACTGAATAATATTCTTGATAATACTTTTACATCTGACGCTTCAACAGAGGAAATAACGGCTGCACTTGATAATATTTTAAGTGCTGACCTTTCAACGGAACAGTTTACTGCGGTTATGGATGCCGTACTTGCCGATACATCTGATACAGATCAGGTGTCTGAAGTCCTTGTCAGTTTGCTGAGTTCTAATCTTTCGGGTGAAGAACTTACAATTGTAATGGATACAGTATTTAGTGCAGAAGCAAGCGTAGAAGAGATGGGTGCAATTGTTGAAAACTTATTAAATTCTGACCTTTCATCAGCAGAATTGACAGCAGTATTTACTGCGGCTTTTGACGGGGACTTATCTGATGCAGAAACGATTTCTCTTGCTAAAGATGTACTTTCACAACCTGTATCCACTGAAGAACTCACAGCGGTTATTACGGCTATCTTTGACGAGGTAGTATCTGATGAGGTATTGACTTCAACCTTTACGGCTGTGCTTGAACAGCCTCTCACACAAGAAGCATTTGCTGCGGTAGTTAATGTTTTGGAATCAGATACAATTAGTTCGGATCAAGTTTCGCAAGTAGTTGATTTAGTTATCAATCAAGATGGTGGTGTTTCTGCTGATCAAGCAACTGAATTAGCAACAAGTCCTAAAGTGCTTGAAAGCATTGATGGATCGCAAGCAACTGAAATCTTTGATGTGATTGTAGTCTCTGAAGTTACAGCAGAGGATGGTCTTGCAATTTCACTAGCTCTTGTAGACGCTTCTACAGAAGTAAAAGAAGCATTTGAAGAAGAACTTAATATATTTGAAGGGGTGTTTGATGTCTATGTCCCGACTGATTCAGAAATTAATGTTGGAGTAAGAAGAACATTTGTTGCTGTAGCTGCAATTGCTACAACACTTACAACTACTGCTGGTGCTGCACCACTATCTGGCGGTTCATCGGGTGGAAGTGGAGGCTCCCCTGCTGGTGGAGGCGGTATGCCAGATAATGAAAAATCATCTAAAATTAAGAGGCGTAAGGGTCAGCCTCGGAGGAGAATAAAATGAAAAAATTGTTAAAAGAA
>Ga0209400_1001656_pt1 | contig 17628 bp, 36 predicted proteins | sample M_130807_EF_Meta_FD_187313 | JGI IMG/M metagenome (GOLD analysis project Ga0209400, IMG submission 187313) | Freshwater microbial communities from Lake Montjoie, Canada to study carbon cycling - M_130807_EF_MetaG (SPAdes) (version 2) | ecosystem: Environmental > Aquatic > Freshwater > Lake... | reverse complement strand
AGGCAAGGGAGCTATAAGAAAGTTCTTAGCTGGTTTAGGAATCGTAGGTGCATTGGGAGCATATATTAGTAGTGAAGATGAAGCCATACTACAAAAAATGGCTGTGAAATATGACCAAGCACAGACTCCACAAGAGCGAGCACAAATCAAGCACGACATTGAAAGAGTTACCAAAGGTAGCTTAGTCAAAGAAGAAGGTATGGCAGAGGCCCATCCAAATCAACAATTATCTAGATATAACCCTGATGGCACAACGTATAAAGGATCCTATAATAAAATGCCAATATTGGATCCTGATGACCCTGTACATAATGCTGACAGGTACGGGCCTGAGCACGACGAACCATATGAAATGGATTTCGACAAGGAAGATTTAAAACGTGCTATTGCTAAAGGTATGTCAGATTTATCCGATACCGCTAAACGTGTTCTTGAACTTAGATTTTGGGATAATCTAACACTCGACCAGGTGTCGGCAGAGCTTGGATTATCCAGAGAAAGAATTCGACAAATAGAAGCAAAAGCTCTTCGTCAATTAAGACATCCGTCAAGATCAGATAGATTACGCCCATTTGTTCATCCAGAGGTGTCGGAAGACCTTGATGCTAACCAAAAGCGTGTAGGACAATTAGGCCCATATGAAAAGGTTGGCCCACAAGGCGCTGTAGGCAAATTGGTTGGTGGTGAAAGTATTAGAGAAGGTCAAGAAGACCTAGATACTATCAGACGTTTATTAGGTGAAGGGTTAGCAGGTGAATTTGTAGGTGGCGCCCTTGGAGGAATCGCTGGCAATCTAGCGGGCGACGCACTTGGCGGACCAATTGGTGGAATTGTCGGCGGCGCAGTAGGTAGTACCGCCGGCGGAATGGCTGGACGCGAATTAACCAAAGAAGACCAACTTAATGAGTTTGCCTTTCTTGCACCTGCATTAGCGGCTGGCGCAAGAACATTGTTACCATTATTATCTCGTGTAGGACCTGCCTTGGGTCGTATGGCATCTACTGCTGGCAAAGCTGGAGCACAAGTGGCTGGTAAAGCAGCGACTGGAATTGGTAAAGGTGCTTTAGAACTTGGTAAGTCAGCAGCACAGTCAACCGCTCAAAATGCAGGTAAAGTTGGACTAGGGGCCGGTATTTATTCTATGGCAGATGAGATTGGTAAATCAATTCCTCAAGGACTGAATAAAGTTTATACTGATGCAACATCCGCAGCAAGCGCATTAACTACCATTCTTGGTAATGCAATCGATGGTAAAACTATTGGTGATCTAGCAGCGGCTGCGGCTAAATATGCAATACCATTAGGTATGCTATTAGCCGTATTGTACGGTGGTAAAAAACTTATTGACCAAGTAATGACTGAAGGGGAAGATGATAGTAGTATGGGATCAATTGGTAAAACATTTGAAGGTCAAGAAGACCTAGATACTATCAAACGATTATTGGGTAAATAAACTTCTAAAAAACCGCACAAAAAAGTGCGGTTTCCCATATATGGGATAAATATATATTGACATGTCGCTGTGAGTATCTTATACTTACGATGTGTTAGTCGCATTGGCATGCGGCGAATAGTAAACAAAGAGACCATCTCAATTTTTATATAAGGAGAAAATAAAATGGCCACACTTCAAGAAATTAGACAGCGTATTCAAGCACAAGAAAACAAAGCTAAGGGTTCTAATACCCAATCAGATAATTCAATTTATCCCCACTGGAACGCAGACGAAGGTACGACAGCTACCGTTCGTTTCCTACCAGATGCGAATCCTTCAAATACGTTCTTTTGGGTAGAACGTCAAATTATTAAACTTGCCTTTAATGGTGTAAAAGGTAGTACCGATTCCAAACGTGTTGAAGTACAAGTGCCATGCCTAGAAATGTATGGAGATTCTTGTCCTATTCTAGCAGAGATTCGTCCATGGTACAAGGACGAGACTCTTAAAGAAATGGCTAACAAATATTGGAAAAAGCGTTCATACTTGTTTCAAGGGTTTGTACGTCAAAACCCAATTGGTGATGACAAAGTTCCCGCGAATCCTATTCGTAGGCTCATTATCTCCCCGCAAATCTTTACTATCATCAAATCTTCATTGATGGATCCTGAAATGGAAGAATTGCCAACTGACTATATGCGTGGTCTTGATTTTAACATCAAGAAAGCTAGCAAAGGTGGTTATGCTGATTATTCAACTTCAAATTGGGCACGTAAAGAAAGTGCCTTGACTCAGGCTGAACAAGATGCTATTGAAGCCCATGGTCTTTTCAATCTTACTGAGTTTTTGCCTAAAAAGCCAAATGAGGCTGAGTTGCGTATTATCAAAGAAATGTTTGATGCTTCAGTAGATGGTCAACCATATGACAATGATCGTTGGGGATCATACTATCGTCCATATGGGCTAGAAGCACCTGTTGGTAATGGTAGCCAAGCAGTTGCTACTGAAGCCAAGGTTGATCATAAACCCGTAGAAGCAATTGAAGACGATGAGTCTGTTGCTTCGGCTGAGCCTATCTCAATTCCTAAAGCACCAGCTGGTGACAAGGCACAAGATATATTGGCGCTAATTCGGGCCCGTCAGAATAAGCCTGCTTAAGTAGAGAGGGGAGGGTATATACCCTCCCTATACAGGAGAATAACATGACATTACCAGACGAAAGATATCGTGCCTTAAAGCAGGGTAAAAAACTATTAGAAGAACTATGTGATCCGGGTCGTACTCCCCGTGTTCCTAGTTTGGTCAGAGATAAGGCTAGAACAGCACTTAGGCACTTTCCTAGCGATTATGAAATTGACCGTATGGCTGATCAATGTCCCGAGATACTTGATAATCAACCATTTAGTGTGTATAATATTGGATTAAACAGATAATAAGGAAAACTATTATGTCAAAATTAAGCAAATTAGATAAAGTAAATGAATCAATCACTATCAATCGTTATGACAATGGTTGGATGGTTGAAGTAGGCGGTCGTAATGATGAAAGTGATTGGACACACTGTAAGATTGTATGTAATTCAGAAGAGGAAGTTCTTGATGTAGTTAAAGAATGGAATACAATGGATTTGGACAGTTAAGATGACGAAACCATTTGATGTAGGCAAATTCCGTAAGGAAATAACAAAAAGTATCGACGGTCTATCAATTGGGTTTAACGACCCTACTGATTGGATCTCAACAGGAAATTATGCTCTCAACTACCTCATTAGCGGTGATTTTAATAAAGGCGTACCTCTTGGTAAAGTTACTGTCTTTGCCGGAGAATCAGGAGCAGGAAAATCATTCATCTGCTCAGGAAACCTAGTACGCCATGCACAAGAACAAGGCATCTTTGTGGTCTTAATTGATTCAGAGAATGCATTGGATGAATCATGGCTACACGCATTGGGTGTATCAACTGACGAAAGCAAGCTGTTGAAACTTAACATGGCAATGATTGACGAAGTGGGTAAAACTATTTCTATGTTTGTCAAAGACTACAAAGCAATGCCAGAGTCAGAACGACCAAAGGTATTGTTCATCGTTGATTCATTGGGTATGTTGTTGACACCCACTGATGTTAATCAGTTTGAAGCAGGTGATATGAAAGGTGACATGGGTCGTAAGCCCAAAGCACTAACCGCACTTGTTCGTAACTGTGTTAATATGTTTGGCAGTTTAGGTATTGGCTTGGTTGCTACTAATCACACATACGCAAGTCAGGATATGTTTGACCCAGATGATAAAATTTCAGGTGGTCAAGGCTTTGTCTATGCAAGTAGTATTGTAGTTGCAATGAAAAAACTCAAACTCAAAGAGGATGAGGATGGTAATAAGATTTCAGAAGTACGTGGTATTCGGTCGGCATGTAAGATTATGAAAACTCGTTATGCCAAACCTTTTGAAAGTGTGCAAGTTAAAATCCCATACGAAACAGGAATGAGCCCCTATTCAGGTCTACTTGATATGATTGAAAAGGCTGAACTTGTTAAGAAAGAAGGTAACAGTCTTGTTTACACTACCCTTGATGGAGAAATCATTAAGAAGTTTCGTAAAGCATGGGAAGCAAATACAGATGGTTGTTTAGATAAAGTAATGACCGAATATAGCCAAAAAACAAATCGTAAGATAAGTAATGTATTACCTGAGGAGGAAAATGCAGAATGAGTCTAGATATTATTTCATCCGTTTGGGATGCATTGAGTACACATATTGATTTAAATGAACGTAAATATGCCGCAGAAACATTAATTGATTTTTTAATTGACAATGATTTTCAGCCAAATGAAATTTTAGAACATTTTCAAGGTGATTCTGAAATGACCCGTGCAATTAAAGGATGGGTTGATCAATACGGTGATGATTTTGATGTTGATGACATAGAAGACGCAGACACAGACGATTGGGATTAAATGGCAAATTGGTACACAAGAATCGCACAAGATTTATCTGTTATACCTGATTTTATCACTCACTATGAATTTGAACTTGCTACGGCAAAAAATGAAGTAAAGATATACGGCAATGTTGAAAAAAACATTGCCGCACTTCCCGGCATTACTGAAAGGAGATTTAACCAGCTTCAAGAAATTGAGGCTGTGTTAAACTACCTAAATATTCAATTACGGAAAATTCGCCGAAAACATTTTCAAAAATATCTAGAAGCGTATAATAGAGCATTGACTAGCCGCGATGCCGAGAAATACGTTGATGGCGAAGATGAAGTTATTGATTTTGAAACTATCATTAACGAAGTTGCCCTACTAAGAAATCGTTGGTTAGGAATCATGAAGGCGTTAGACTCTAAAAACTTTATGTTAGGTCATGTAGTTAGGCTAAGAGCAGCCGGCATGGAAGATATTCAAATAGGATAATTATGAAGCATTATAATCAAAACACCATGTGGAATCAAGCAATTCCATCACTCACTACCTGTCAAATTGGTTCTTTGCAATCTTATAATATTAACAGTACATTAAATTATCCTAATACATCTCCTATTAATCTCAATGATATTTTAAGAGCAACAAATAATTACCAAGATGGTAAGTATGTTAAAACTTATCAAATTATTGAGGCTGCTGAAGATTTATTGGTGTTGAGTGTAGCCCATAAAAGATTATTGAGTGAAAATATTTCATTACTTGCAAAATCATTTTCTTTTAAAAATATTCTTGATTCAACTATTTTTGAAAATTTAAATGATAATGACCGAGAAATCGCTAGCACAATTAGAAAGTATTATAGCCAACAAATCTTAATGTGGGCACTTAAAGGAATTAAACTAACGGCATTTAGAGAAGATTTAAAAACTTATATCAACGGTGAAGGTAATAAATTTGTAGAGAATACTATTCCATTAGTAACTAAATTGCCTTATTTTTATGATTACGATATTAAATTAGATGAAATAAAAAGAGAGTTTACTACAGATACTGAAGGGTTTAATCCTGCTGCTACTAATAAGCCTAGTAAGAATAGTTACATTTTAACCCCAATTAAATCACTATCTCGTAAAACTAAAAGAGTAAAGTGTATAGAATATTGGTTGAAAGATAATTATAATCAAGCCTATAAAATAGAAATTGAACATAACAATCCTTTACAACACTTATGGGATAAAACTTTTAATTTCAAAAAATTAGAAATATTGGGTTACACTAAAGTAAAACGTTTGGATGATTTGAATTATTTTCAAATATTTGGTTGGGAAGTGTTGTAATTTCACTACATTTTGGAAAGTTGACAATAAATGGGCATGGGCGTATAATGAAATTATACACTGAGAAAACGGAGAAACAAATGGAATTTGAAGCTACAGTCATCAATACTATTAAACCAATACTAGGCTCAACAGAATTGGTAGATTTCAGTTATGGCACACTGTTCGTAAACTGTGCCGAAGAAACTGCCCGTTGTATTTTCCACACACTTTGTGACAATTTTGGCGGAGTGAACAAGGTCCGCATCAGCAAGTGTGGCGAAGAATTTGCCTACGATTTTGTCGCTTGACAATAAATGGTTTTGGGCGTACAATATACATATAGATTGATTAAAGGAGTCTGAAATGTTTGTTGTTTTTAATACCAAGTTTCCAAATCAAGACAAGCGTTACTTTAAAACTGCCGCAGGAGCCAAACGCAGTGCTACTTGCGCTAACCGTAACGCAGGCAAATTTGTTTACAACTATGTTGAGGAATCTTGGTTTGAACTCAAGTATGGCCCGGTTGGTACTAAGGTTGTCAAGAACCTGATGACTGGTCAAAACATTGAAATTCCCGAGGATACTCCTTGGTGTTGCAATCCTGCTAGTGAAGCCTATTGGTCAATGTAAAAGTTGACAATAAATGGATTTGGGTCTATAATAGAATCTTAGACAGTTAGATAACGGAGTAAGTGATGCAAGTCGGTGATATTGTAAAGTCCCTAGATTTTAATGGTATTGACAATTGTTATATGGTTGGTAAAGTTGTCGGTATTCAATACGACGGCCTGTTCCGTGCTAAGTTTATTAAACGTGTTTGGCAAGGTGTAGAGGATAAAAAGTTTAAAACGGACTATTTTACTGCACCAATGCAAGGTGAGCAATTTATGGATCGGCACACTTCTCCCCGTGTTATCGTAATCGGTTAATAGGAAATATTATGTTTACCCAGTACTCAACGGTTCTCAAGCAGGTTCGTGTTAGCGATATCCGCGCTGGCAGTGTTGTCATAGTAAAGGGCAATTTTGGTTTGGGAATGTCACAAATTGTCTCGGTAGACTATGTGGAAGACAACATCAAAAACGGCAAGCCAGGCATTACTTACGGTCGCAGTTGGGCATACTTGGATCAAGTGGTTCAGGTGCTAAAGTACTAAACGGTTGACAATAAATCAGTTTGGATCTATAATATTTGTATTGAATCAACAAAAGGACACAAAATGACACAGTTTATTGCTAAAGGTTACATTGAAAACGGTGACTCGGCAGTTCTTTGGAGAATGGCCGACTATCATTATCAACTGGAAGTTGGGTTCGGAACACCTAGACAACGTTCTATTGATTTGACGGATACCGAGTATTATGATGCTTTTTGCATGTTGCAGGCAATTTGTGTGAAAGAAGTAGCAGTTGCGTAAAAAACCTCAAGGTTGACAATAAATTAGGTTCCCTGTATAATAGAATCTTAGACAGTTAAACAACGGAGTTCAAAATGCGTACACCAACTATCATCAACGGTCTGAAAAACTCTCAAAAATTCCGTGTGATTTTCAAGGGCGATGGCTCTGAAAATGACGTTGGGCTTTATATGACGGTCAAGCAAATGTCCGAAATGTTTGCTACGACTAATGCCCGATCATTGTGTTATGAAGCCCTTGAAATGTTGGCTTCTGAGCGTCAATCTACGAAATCCATTGTAGGGCTTGGTACCACGATTCGTGGTAAGCAAATTCAAGTTGATTTGGTTTAAAAGGAAGTATGATGAGTAGACTAGCATTTATTGGCCGCCCTTGGGTTGCGTTCGAAGCCAGCGATCCACAACACCGAGCGTGGTTCGCAGAGTTCCGCAAGTTGGGAACTTGGGGTAAGTGTCCTGTACGATTTATCATCCCGGATGACCATGGTGATCTTATTACTATGATTCAGCGGCGCCTGATTGATTACTATGTGGGCCAAGAGTTTGACCGTAGTGAGTTTACCCGAGCTAAAGTAGCTCCAATGACATACAGTCCTTTTGGTCTACCCAAGTCTGAAATTAACTAGGCTTATGAATGAAGCCTAAGATAGCCTTATTCCTAAATGATCCGGAATGTTCGGTTATATGTTGCGCCGGCATTTATGAGGCATTGTCTAGTCAATATGATATCCGTATTTTTACTCGGCATGATTTTTCTCCTAAAATACTAAAAAAAGCTGATATTATTGCTTTTCCAGGTGGCATTGGCAACAGTGGGTCCTTTGAAAACCTACTTGAAGATAAAGTTGATATTGTTAAAGAATATCTAGCTAAAGGTGGCAGGTATCTTGGTGTCTGCATGGGAGCATATTGGGCAGGGCATCACTACTTTGATATACTAGATGGCATCAAAGTAGTGCAGTATATCAAGAGGCGAGATACAGAAATTAAACGCAGTTATGCCACTGTAGCTGAAGTGATGTGGAATGGAAGTCTAGAAAATATGTATTTTTATGATGGATGTGCATTTGTATGCAAACCTCATAAAAACAAAACTATTGCTACATATGCTAACGGTGATTCAATGGCTATCATTCAAAACCGTATTGGATTGATTGGTTGCCATCCTGAATCATCACTATCATGGTATCGCCAACCGTATCTTGAATCGTATTGGCATGGGTTTCGGCATCATCAATTATTGCTAAATTTTGTTAATGATTTAATGGAAAGGTAATGGATAGTAATCAATTTGACCGTATAATTGCCATTTGGGGTTGGATTATTATAATTATTGTGCTACACTATGAGTATTGTAGGTAAACTATGAACGAAAAAATTGTTGACAAGGATTACTTAAAATGATTTGGAGTGCTATACTATTTGGATTCTTCTCAGTATTTGGCTGGAACAGTGGTCAAAAGATATGGGACAAATATATTGAACCTAAAATTGAAACACCGATACAAAAAGATTCTAAGGACAAAGAATGAGCAGGATTATTTTAAGTTGTGGTCATGAGGTAAATGATTTTACCCGTGCCTACCATGTCATGACCAAAAGCACAGATCGTTATGGCAATCGTGCCATAGAATATCAAACTGTTTGTGGTCCTTGCGAAGACCGGTACAGACAACAGGGTCAACTTTTTGATTTTGAAGAGGTTGCCTATATGTGGATTAGTAAAGATGAAAATGTGTGTGACCAGTTTTAAACTCTAAAGGAATTGATGATGGATATCAAATTAGATCGTGAAACAATCAGTGATGAATTATATAATAAACTCCTACAACATTTTGTTAACAAGGCTGTAGAACAGGGCGTGTTCGTAACCAAACACACTAAGTTTGAGGATTGGGTTCTCTCCTGTAGGGTAGAGAACACTGTGCATTGACAATAATTCTCACACCGTGTATACTTATTAACTCAACTGAAAAAAGGATCTAAAATGTACGAAAATGACCGTTCTCAAGAAGATTTTGATAACCTAGACTTTTTGATAGAACTAGACGCTCAAGGGCTTCAAGCATGGTTAGACGCCGCTGACGATGATGATTTGGTTTATGCTTTGGAACTACTTAGGCCAATTATTACGGACCTGACGCTGAAAGAATTGGCTATCCGAGATGTCGTGACCAACACCGATTTAGCCGATGAAGTTTTGGATAGAATCCGCAAGCTGGACTGACACTGAATTTGACAATAAATAGATTTGGGTCTATAATAGAGTATTAGACAGTTAGATAACGGAGTCACAGATGAGCGCAATGAGCAATCTTTATACAGAAATTCAGGAACTCTTGGAAGCAGGATTGTTTCCAACCGTGATCGCTAGCCGACTTGGGGTTCCGCTGAATTGGGTAGATCAAGTCCGTATGGATTTGGATCCCCCTGACCTTACTCCTGACAGCGAGGAGCAGTTCCAAGACTATGATTCAGCCTTCGCAGGTTGACAATAATTGGTCATTACTGTATAATAGATTCATACACTGAGAAAACGGAGTAACAAGTGGCACAAGTTCTAGTCAAATACGGCGAGTATCGTAATCTTCCCGTGGTGAATACGAAATTCACCCTTGTCAAAGATTTTCATCAAGGCAAGAAAGGTGCTTACATCACCGTTAAGAACGACGGTCAATTTCCAATCGCTATTAGCGTGGTGAAAGTTAAAGTAAATAATGTTAAGAATGTGGAATATCTTGATGGAGAACCTGTAATGGCGCAAGCTGTAGAATTTAAAGCACTAAAAACCCCCGCGATAGAGACCGAGCAAGAGGCAATGGATCGCATTGCTACCCGTTTTCAAATCCTTGATGACATGTCCAAGGCATGTATCAACGGCGATATCCGTGCAATGATTGTATCAGGTCCTCCGGGAGTTGGCAAGTCGTTTGGTGTTGAGACCCAGTTGGAAAAGGCCGCAATGTTTGACAAAATTGCAGGCAAGAGGGTTCGCTTTGAAATTGCCAAGGGTGCAATGACTCCAATTGGACTGTACTGTACACTGTACAAGTACTCTGATCCAAAGAACGTTTTGGTCTTTGACGATTGCGATTCGGTATTCCAAGATGACTTGGCTCTTAACATTCTCAAGGCTGCTCTTGACAGTGGTAAACGTCGGCGCATTTGCTGGAACTCGGATAGCTCTATGCTTCGCCGTGAGGGTATCCCCGAGGCGTTTGAATTCAAAGGTTCGGCAATCTTTATTACTAACTTGAAATTTGAGAATCTCAAATCTAAGAAATTGCAAGATCATCTCGAGGCTCTGCAAAGTCGTTGTCACTTTCTTGACCTGACGATTGACACGGAACGTGATAAAATTCTTCGTATCAAACAGGTTCATCGTGATTGCGACGGTGGTTTGTTCCGTGACTATGATTTTGAAGGTGACATGGGTGATCAGGTCCTCAACTTCATGGAAACAAACAAATCTAAACTCCGTGAATTGTCGCTACGTATGGCACTGAAGATTGCGGATCTGACTAAAGTGTCTCCGACAAACTGGCGTGTACTTGCTGAAAGCACTGTGATGAAACGCGGTTAATTATTGTCTCTCGTTTGAGGGGGAGAAATCCCCCTTTTTTTGCCTTTTAACTTGATTATTATTTTGGACTAGCGTATACTTGTAGGATGATAACAGACCCCGTTAAAATAACCATAGAAAATAATAAAATTTTAATGAGCTTACCATTCTCAAAAAATTTTATTAAAGATTTACGAAGCCAAGACATTTTTAGTTTAAAGTGGGATTACTCTAATAGTAGATACGAAGCGGTATTTTCAACAGACAGTATTAAAAGAATAATCCAAGTAGTTTCCGATCATTTTTCTACTATATTATATTGTCCTGTGGCAACCAAAGTGCTTGCCACTATTAATGAATATTCAAGAATTAAATATTGGCAACCTACTCTAGTATGTAGAAATGATTTTTATTACATTGCTGCCAGCAATGAACATTTATATAACGCAATCATAAATATTCCATTAAATAGCAATGTAAAAACAATATCATTACTTGCTGAATATGGAATAGCAGTTGACCAAGAATTGATTGAATCCGACAATAGATTGCTATTTGCATCTCAGTTTTTCACAAGAATTGATTACGACAAGACCGAAAATATAATACAGAGGTTGAAAGATATTGATTGTGATTGTGCAATCTTTGCTAATAGACCTTATACTGCTGTAGGTAGTACACTGTACACCGACTTAATAAAACAAGGGTTTCATGTAACAATAATGCATGATGAATTGAATTTAGATTTGGAATACAAAAAAGTTAAACGTCCAGTTATGATTAAATTTTTATCTAATTATCTGCCCTTTGATTACAGTTTAAATATTAAAAAGGTAATTAAAATTACCAATTCTTTACCGGTCTATGTTAAATGAAACAATGTAAAATTATAGTTAAGGACGAGGTTAACGTAAAGATAGAAGGATTAGAATTATCTGAACGTAAAGCCCTTGTAAAAATGTTTGAGTACGAGATACCTGGGGCAAGATATTTACCAAGTGTCCGATTGGGCAGATGGAATGGCAAAGTCAGCTATTTTAGTTTAGGTGGCAGTACATTTATTAATTTATTGCCCGAGATTCTTCCTATCCTAGATAGGGCAGGGTACGACATTGAATTAGAAGATATCAGAGAATATCGTACAACCTTTGAATTCGCGGAAGTGTCCGAGGCAACGTTTGCCCATAAAGTTTGGCCCAAAGGTCATCCTAAAGTGGGTGAGCCAATTGTACTTAGAGATTATCAAATTCAAATTGTCAATGATTTTTTAAGTAATCCACAAAGTTTGCAGGAAATTGCTACTGGTTCGGGCAAAACTATTATGACTGCCGCACTAAGTTATAGTGTAGAAAAATATGGTCGCAGTATTGTTATCGTTCCAAACAAAAGCTTGGTAACACAAACCGAAGCAGATTATAAAAACCTTGAATTAGATGTAGGTGTTTACTTTGGTGATAGAAAAGAAATAGGAAAAACTCATACTATCTGTACTTGGCAAAGTCTTAACAATATGCTTAAGAAAACAAAAGCAGCCGAGGCTGAGGTTCCAATTGGTGAATTTTTAGATGGTGTAGTATGTGTAATGGTTGATGAGGTCCATAGTGCAAAGGCAGACGGCCTTAAAACACTATTGACAGGAGTAATGTCACACATACCAATTCGTTGGGGATTAACTGGAACTATTCCTAAAGCTAAGTTTGAAGCTCAGGCTTTGTTTGTAAGTTTGGGTCCCGTAATAAATAAACTTTCTGCTAGTGAACTACAGGACCAAGGAGTTCTAGCCAAGTGTCATGTGAACATTGTTCAACTGCAAGATAAGGTAGAATTTTCAAATTATCAAAGTGAACTAAAACATTTACTTGAAGATAAAACTAGACTAGACAAAATTGCAGACTTGATAGATAAGATTAAAGATTCAGGTAACACTCTAATTTTAGTAGACCGAGTTAACGCAGGAAATGAAATCGTAAGTAGAATCCCTAACAGTGTTTTTATTAGCGGTGAAACAAAACTAACGGAGAGAAAGGACGAGTATGACAGTGTGGCAATTAGCGATGGAAAGGTTTTGGTGGCGACTTACGGTGTGGCCGCTGTGGGTATTAACATCCCCCGCATTTTTAATTTGGTTCTTATTGAGCCCGGAAAAAGCTTTGTCCGCGTTATACAGAGTATCGGGCGAGGCATTAGAAAGGCAGAGGATAAGGATCACGTGGAGATCTGGGATATAACTAGCAGTTGCAAATTTGCCAAACGCCATTTGACACAACGAAAAGTTTTTTACAATGAAGCCTCATATCCGTTTTCAATTGAAAAATTAAATTATAAATGATATACTCATAATATGAACATACTAACCTTAGACAATCAATACTACAACCTAGAAAATCTTCCTGAGGAAATCGATGACCTTAGGTTCGCTATACTAGACAACTCTAATCCAGCTAACGTAGACTATCATTATATCCCATTAATCTTTTTGGAAAGCTTTAATAGTCCTGCACTTGTACTTCAGATTGGTGATCATAAAATTAAAATGCCAGTTGATTGGCAAATACTAATTGGTGAAAAAGAACATGGTGATCTAGAAACACTACCTCTGACTAGTATAAATGATAGGGGATTTTCAGCATTTGAATTTAATCCTCTGTCATCATTTAGTCCCAGCTTTCTACCAATTGAGATAGTAGACATTTATCATGACGTAACTTGGTATGCACCTAGATTAAAGAATGGTCAATTTTTGTGTGTGCCGCTTGAACTCGGCCCTAAACCCCAATGTGCTTATTTTGTAAAAGAAGTAAGCCGTAACTGTGAATTGGTTGATTATAATCAGGCATTTTAATGGCAAAAGAAAAAGTAGCTACTGACGAAAAATTTGACAAACAGGATTTTGACTTGTTTGAGGCCCTTAGTGCTTTAGATAAAAAAGACTATGGGTATTATGATAGACTAACTACAGAACAGAAAAAGAAGTTCGTACCTTTTATGATGCTGCATTGGATGAGTGCTATTAAAGGTTCTAAAGATTTACAAAGCTACTACTTACAAAGTGTAGATTATCATACTAATAAATATTTCCTTAATGAAACTGTATCTAAGCATCCTAAACTACAATGGCTAATGTTATGCGCTAGTAGCCCTGGCTTAGGTAAACAGTTTCATCAATGGATCCCTCATATCAAAGACCGAGTAAGTAAACTCAAAGAACCTGCTAAATTAAAAGACACTAAAGAGTATTTTACTAAAATTTATCCTAAAGCTAATAAGGAAGAATTACAAGAAATTACTATTACCTTTGTTGAATCACAAAATCGTAAAATGCATTTGGCAAAGTTATTCCCTAACCTAAAACTTGAAGATATAGAAGTCTTAAATACCTTAATTACCGATGCTGATATTGAAACCTATGAAAGAGACTTGGGAAACTAAACCTTATTCTTGCGAGTTTTGTAAGAGATCCTTTCGTAGAGAATCCACGATAATTTCACATATCTGTGAGTCCAAACATCGTTGGATGGATAAAGATAAGCAAGGTAATAGATTGGGTTTTCAATCTTGGATAGAATTTTATAAGAAAAATTCTACTAGTAAAAAACAAAAAACATATGAAGAATTTATCCGCAGTGCCTATTATACTGCATTTGTAAAATTTGGTTCGTATTGTGTAGATGTAAATGTATTAAATGTAAGTAGGTACATTGATTGGCTATTGAAAAATCAAATTAAAATTGACGCATGGTGTCAAGATACTAATTATACTAAATTCTTAATTGAGTATTTGCGTATAGAAGATCCTCTAGATGCTGTTGCTAGAAGTATTGAAACTACTATCAATATGGCAGAAGTTGACCGAATTCTTAGTAAAGATTATTTGAGATATGGTAATTCAAATAAGATTTGTTATGCGATTACTACAGGTAAATTGAGTCCATGGATTCTTTATCATAGTAATAGTGGAAAAGAATTCTTAGACAAACTAGATGAATCGCAAATTAAAATGGTAATTGATTATCTGAATCCTGAACTATGGGCAATTAAATTTAAACGTGAACCTGAAAAGGTTGATGAAGTTAAATCATTATTAACTATGGCAGGTTATTAATGCATTGTATAAGAATTTGTTGGCAAAAGGGTGATACTATTACCAATTGGGATGAAATCTGCATATGGGCTATAGAACAATTTGGGTTACCCGGGACTAAGTTTACAGCACATCCCACACAAGATTACATGGATTTTTTATTTTCCGATGAAAAAGATGCTATACATTTTTCATTAAGGTGGTTATGAAAGCAGTTGTAAAAGTTTATGGAAAAGAATGGGCACTAGTTCTACATTGGCTTAAAGAAAACATCGGCCAGATGTTGCATAGTCGACCAATTATCTTTTGGCATGGCAATGGTTGGCACATGACATTGGGAAGAGATATAGCACCACATGGTGCCATTGGTGATAGTGTTATCACAGTAGAGTTTGATAAACCCATAGACGCAACGTGGTTTGGATTGGTTTGGATATGAACATTAAGCCCTTTCAAGACTATGATGACGATGATCCAAATTTTGAACAAAGGATTAATCGTTGGAAATATTGGACTGCGCTAAAAGTGGTACGCAATGAATATATGGAATCAAAAAAAGATTTTGACGCATATGAGTTTGAAGATTACCTAGAAAAACACTATGGTATACGAATGAATTTGGTCAATGGTAATATTACTGATGGATATCAAGTTGTTGATGAGAAAAAGTTTTTGATATTTTTACTAAAATTTTAATGCCAACTGTTACATTGTATAATAAACATACTAGTGAGATCAGTGGTATAATACATGAATTAAAAACGCATGGTCTTATTGCCAATGAACACTATGAATTTAGATATTATCCTGGTACTTGGGATTACATGATAGGTGAAGTACCAAAAAAATGTGAATTTACTTTTAAAGATGATAAACTAGCTAGTTGGTTTCTATTAATATGGGGGTAACATATCATCACTATGAAGGACCTACGTGGGACTTGACCAAAGTAGGATGGTATGAATGCCGAATCAATGCTATAAGACAAGATAGATTTGAACATTTTTCTGATATTATTGAATGGCTATATGAAAAAATTGACAAGTGTGAGCGACATTCTAGGTGGATATTAAGCCATACCGAAATGTGTTTTAAATTTAGATATGAACGTGATTATTTGCTTTTCATGCTGAGGTGGGGATGAAACTATTAAAAGCTAATCAAGCCGATAGCCTAGTAGTCATAATAAGAGACTATGAATTTTTTGATGGGGATACTACCGAAGATATGGATGAATGGTGTTGGCAAACATTCGGATATCATCCCAGAGAAGGCATGGTCCTGACATTTCGTGACCCCAGCCATACCAATTGGTTTATGTTGAGATGGGCATGAATCATATAGAACGACATCGCCGTAGTAGCGAACTTAAATATGAGGTTAATACAGATATAGAACCATATATAGTAGATGCTTGGTTAGAGAAAAATGTTGGGCCTGAGTGGGATGCTTTTAAAAACCGACATGGAGTTTGGTCAGTTCTTTGGGCGGGACCTAGGTCAGAAACTAAATATGTTTATTCTTTTGCAGAAGAGCGTGATGCAGTGTTTTTCGCATTGCGATGGTTATGATTGTTGTTTTTTTCACAACGGCTTGACAGAAATTTGGATAGGATGTATAATATATTCATACACTGAAAAACGGACCCAAAGATGAACGACCTTATTAAACAATTTGCCATTGATTGTGCCGGCCAAAAGGTCTGGGACTTTCCAAAAGATCCTAAATCTTACACCTTCACTCCTGATGAAGTGACAAGGTTTGCCAATTTTATTGTATACGATTTCCTAAGCGAATTGACCAACGATGACTCATTGGGTTCGGCTAGGATTGACAGTATTCGCCGATTGGCTGAACGATATGGAGTGGCACGATGATGTATTACAATCTCAAGTATCGTTGCTTGCCTAAAACCACATACTACGTGACTTTAGGTAAATTTATCGACCAAGTTGGTGGTGGCTGGGGCAATTTAACTAGCACTCACAGTTTGGGACGAGCAAGGTTTTATGCTAAAAAAGCAAAACTTAAATTTCGCCAAATTGATGTTAAGACTCGAGGCAAGGAGCATTATGTGTTACAGAGTAGTTGGAATTGAATGATGGAAACAATGGACACACTAATAGAACATATACATGATACTGGCATTAACTTGCCTGAGGACATGACTGACTATCAACTACGCATCCTATGCGAAGTTGTGATTAGGTACTGCGATGAGCATGTTAAAGCGAGTTTGTGGGCCGAGCCTGGTGATTTGTTGGATCACTTTGAATTGGATCGACTCGACCGTGATGATGAGGATGAAGAATGAACGAACTTACACCAGACCAACACAGGATATTAGTTGGTGCTATTCACGATTCTGCCACTGTTGTACATAAAGGACGAATGATGAACGAACGAATTAAAGAACTTGCTGAACAAGTATATGGTTCAGCACACTATGATGATTTCAAGTTCGCCGAGTTGATTGTGCGGGATGCTGTGCTTTCCGAGCGTGAGGCGTGTGCGAAGGTAGCCGACCGACAAAACGGTGACGATGAGCAAGATCCGGAGTCCTGCGTCTGGAGCAAGGCTGCCCGTCATATCGCCGCCGCTATCCGTGCAAGGGGGAGTGAATGAATGAACGAATCAAAGAACTTGCTCTACAGGCTGGTGACTATGTTAATGAAGTATATACTCCACCTGTTAGAAGCAAGACTCCTGGCAAGATTTGGGAAGATGGACATGTGGATTGGTATACTCAATTTAATGAAAAGTTCGCCGAGTTGATTGTCAAGGAATGTATGAGAATGTGTGAGGTTGCTCAAGTAGGGTATCTTACACACGGGCTAGAAAAAGAAGCATCGGGTGCTTATTCTGTCAAACAATACATTGAAGAATATC
>Ga0209400_1001655_pt1 | contig 17630 bp, 9 predicted proteins | sample M_130807_EF_Meta_FD_187313 | JGI IMG/M metagenome (GOLD analysis project Ga0209400, IMG submission 187313) | Freshwater microbial communities from Lake Montjoie, Canada to study carbon cycling - M_130807_EF_MetaG (SPAdes) (version 2) | ecosystem: Environmental > Aquatic > Freshwater > Lake... | reverse complement strand
TTTTCTTAACCAATTGACAATTGTAGAACGAGCTTGAATACCATACTTTCTTTTCGCACCTGTGGTTGAAAGTAATCCTGATTCAATCTCTTTTACAACGGATAACTTAAAGGACATTGAATAATCCTTTTGGCTGCGTTTTTCATAAACGACTTTTTCTATTTTTTCCATAACGATAAATTTTGTGTATCGCTATTTCAGGACTAGACAATTTGGGATAAAAAAAAATCCCAACCGAAGTTGGGATTTTTTTGAATTATTTACCTTCAAGTTTGGCTTTTAATTCTGCTAGGCCATCTACATCAGCAAATGTTGATTTCTCGTTGCTGTCGTTTAATTTCTTAGCAGCTTTTGAAGCTTTATCCTTTTCGTTCTCTTTACGTTTTTCATCCACTACTTTCTTTTCCACTTCTTCTTCTCTCCATAAAGCAGTATGTGAAACTACAATACGACGGTTTTCTTTGTTGAACTCAGTAACCTTCACTTGGATAACTTCGTCTTCTTTAGCCGTTTTCTTGTCTTCTTTTTGTAATTGTTTCAAAGGAGCATATCCTTCTACACCGTATGGCAATGCAATGATTGCACTCTTGTCTTCAATTTTAAGGATAGTTCCTTCATGAATTGAACCTACAGCGAATAAGGTATCAAATGCTTCCCAAGGGTTTTCATCCAATTGTTTGTGTCCTAAGCTCAAGCGACGGTTTTCTAAGTCTACTTCTAAAACCAATACGTCTAATTCTTGACCTACTTTTACAAATTCATTTGGATGTTTGATTTTCTTGGTCCAGCTCAAATCTGAAACGTGAACCAATCCATCAACACCTTCTTCCAATTCTACGAATAAACCGTAGTTGGTCATGTTGCGAACTGTACCTTTATGGCGTGAACCAACTGGGTATCTTTCTTGAATTGCAACCCATGGATCTGGTTTCAATTGTTTAATTCCCAATGACATTTTTCTTTCTTCTTTGTCAAGGGTTAAGATCATTGCTTCCATTTCGTCACCCATTTTCAAGAAATCTTGAGGGCTACGTAAATGTTGGCTCCAGCTCATTTCACTTACGTGAATCAAACCTTCAACACCAGGAGCAATTTCTAAGAATGCACCGTAATCAGCAATATTTACAATTTTACCTTTTACTTTGGCATTTACTTGTAATTCTTCAGATAAGCTATCCCAAGGGTGTGCACCCAATTGTTTCAAGCCTAAAGAAATACGTTTTTTCTCATCGTCAAAATCAAGTACTACTACGTTGATTTTGTCATCTAATTTCAATACTTCCTCTGGGTGGTTGATACGGCCCCATGAAATATCTGTAATATGTAACAATCCGTCAACACCACCTAAATCAATGAACACACCAAAAGAAGTCATGTTTTTGACAGTACCTTCTAATACTTGTCCTTTTTCTAATTTAGATAGGATATCAGATTTTTGTTTTTCAATATCTTCTTCAATTAATACTTTGTGAGAAATAACCACATTTTTGAATGAATGATTCACCTTTACTACTTTGAAAGGCATTGTTTGTCCTACATAAACATCGTAATCTTTGATAGGCTTGGTGTCGATTTGTGAACCAGGTAAGAACGTGTCAATACCCATTACGTCAACAACTAAACCACCTTTGGTACGAGTTTTAACATAACCTTGTACAATTTCGTCATTGTCATGAGCAATCAGGATGTTTTCCCAAGCTCTTTCAGAAACTGCTTTTTTGCGAGACAAAATAAGTTGTCCGTTAGGATCTTCTTTTGTTTCTAATAATACTTCTACAACATCACCTGCTTTTAATTCAGGCATGTCACGGAATTCTGTGCGTGCAATTAAACCATCTGATTTAAAACCGATGTTTAATACCACTTCTTTTTCAGTAAAACCTACTACTGTACCTTTAACGATTTCTTTTTCGTTGAAAGCGTTCAAAGTGTTTTCATAAAGGCTGCTGAGTTTTTCGTACTCGTCTTTAGAGTACCCGCCGAAACCGGCATTGTCTAAACTCCAGTCGAAATCCATTTCGGGAGCTTTAGCTGTTTGTTTGTTGTTTTCTGTCAATTTAATTTATCTCCTTTCGCTTAAAAAAGCTTGCAATGTTACAGCTTTATCCAAATAAAAGCAAAGAAATTCAGTTCTTTAGCTGTTTTTTTATAAAAAATGGGGGAACTATTTGCCACTGCTGTGTTTTCGGCAATATGGATACGCTTTTAATTCACTTTTAACAACCGGACTGATTTTGTAAGATTCAGATTTTCAATGGTTAAATTGTAAATGCCAGTTGGTAAATCACCTAAATTAAGCCAGATTTTTTCGGGTTCAATTGCTTTTTGATTGTTTTCAAGCAGTATTTTTTTTCCAGTTTGGTCAAACAATTCAATTTGTGCATTTGCATTGATGAATTTTGATTCGATGGTAAAATACTGACTACTAGGGACTGGATATACCTTTAGCTCGTTCCATTGGCTCAAATCTGACAATAAATTCGCTTGATTGAGTTTTATCCATTTGGTTTCGTAAGCAGCTAGTGGCTCAATTTGCATTGAACTTAAATTGTTTAATTCGTAGACATTGTTTTTCCCTGTTAATACATTTGTTCCCGAATATGCTCCAGATGCTAAGCCAGTTCCTAATAAACTAATCAAAACTGAATCTGTAGGGTTGGGGCTCAGGTTATGAATTACTAAAATGTTCTCTGAATTGAATTGTCTTAAATAGGCATATACATTTGCCTTGTTATTGGCTAGGTTTTTATAAGTCCCTTTTTGCAAGGCAGTTTCTCTGTTCCTCGCTTGAATGGTTTTGTTGTAGAAATTCCATAAAGAATTGCTGTCTTTCTTTTCGTTCAAAACATTGAAAGATTTATAGTTGGAATTGATACCATACCATGGAGTTCCTGCACTGAAGCCCGCATTTGTGCCTGCTGTCCATTGCATGGGTCTGCGGATACTTTCGTCGGGTTTGCTGCCAATCATCCCAATTTCTTCCCCGTAATAAACATAAGGAATGCCAGGCAAACTCAAATACACACTAGCGGCCAATTTATTTTTATTTATATTATTGTTTAGGCTTTCCAATACCCTGTTTTGGTCGTGATTGGTTAAGAACAAACCAAATTGAAGGAAAGGGTAGTTTTCATAAGCATATTTGACTGAAGTTTTTAATTGGTTAGGGTTTGCATTGTTGATGCTGGAAACAATATCAGAAGCAATATTGAATTCAAAACAATAGTCTAATTTTTGGTTGTACAATGAAATGGAATTGGCATCAGACCAAACTTCTCCAACTGTCATCATGTTGCTTTGCTTGGTTTTGCAATGGGTATTGAAGTTTTTCCAAAATGAAATGGTTTGAGGTAGATTTTGAAGTGTAGCACCGTTTTCATACAAATACATGGCCGCATCTAGTCTGAATCCATCTATTTGCATTGAATCTAGCCAGAAATCAGCAGCACTGTAAATACTGTCAACCATAGGGCTGCATTCGTAATTCAAATCGGGCATTCCACTCCAAAACAAACCGTAATAATATTCATTGTTTTTTGCATGCCATACTTGTTGTCCCCATGGGCCTGAATAGCTTGGTTTAGTTTGAGACCAGCGGTAAAAATTTCTGTATAAGGGGTCTTTGTTTGCAGATTTTTGAAACCATGGATGTTGGTCTGAACTGTGGTTGATCACAAAATCTATGACCACTTTGATGCCTCTTTGGTGAGCGGCTTGTACAAGTTTCTTGAAATCATCCGAACTACCATATTGACTTTGAACGGCTTTGTAATTGGTCACATCATACCCATGGTAACTTGGCGATTGCATGATGGGCATGAGCCATAATGCTTGAATGCCTAAATCGCTTGTGGTTGATGGATCTCCGTCATTCAGGTAATCTAATTTTTGAAGGAGGCCTTTAAAATCTCCAATCCCATCTGCATTGCTATCAAAATAGCTTCTTACAAATACTTCATAAAATACAGTTTCGTTCCACCAATAAGTTTGCTGTGAAAAAATACTACTTGGAATGAAAAACAAACAGAGGAGAACGAATGGGATTTTTTTCATGTTTTAAAAGTACAAAAAGAAAAGAGCGAATGATTCGCTCTTTTCTTTGTTCTGTTATTTAAAATTTTGAATTACCATTTGATGCTTAAGCTGCCATTGTTGTTGCCAATGGTGGCAGTTGGTAAATTGCTCAAATTTGCATTCAATGCTTTTCCAATAGGGTCGAATTGAGTAATATCATTCATGAGTTTGAACTTTTCTTTGCCACATTTTTGAGCCGTGCCATTTGTTTTTACTTGTTTCAAGTCGCCGAATCCATGGAAATAAACTTTAACAAATTTAAATTTACTATCCATGTTTCCTTTGGCTTTTTCAAGAACCAATTCATTGTTTTTGGCAGAATACACCATATTCCTTTGGTGGTAAGCGCCATTCTGGTAGTCGTATCCATCGCCGGCATCTTCGTAGTAGTTGAATACATTGTTTTCTGTGCCTTTATACAAATGAATATACAAAGTGTCTGTTGGTTTTTCTTCTGCATTTTGAACCAAGCTTTGCATAGGTAAAATACTGCTTGATTTAACATAAGCAGGCAATTTTTCTAAAGGCGTTTCAATATAAATTTCGTTTCCACCCGCTAATTTTTCTTCGTTGTACATATCGTACCAGTCACTGCCTTTAGGTAAGTAAACTTTGGTAATTTGTGTACTTCCAACTACAGGAGCTACCATTATGCCATTGCCAAACAAATATTGGTTTTGGTATTTCCAATCGTAAATCAAAGGATCGTGTGTGTATGAAATAGCTAATGAACGCGCTACAGGCATCCCTGTCTGGCTTGCCTCGTAAAATGCAGAATACAAGTAAGGCATTAATTTATAACGCAACGAAATATAGTTTCTTGAAATTTCTTCTACTTTTTCACCATAACTCCAAGGCTCACTGTCTTTGGCATCAATCATTTTATGGTTTCTGTAAAAAGGACAAAATGCACCAATAGAAATCCATCTTGCAAAAGTGGCTGGGCTACATTCACCTGCAAATCCACCCACATCATAACCGGCATTGGTCATTCCACTTAAGCCCAAGCTGTTTACCAAACGAACCCCGGTTAAAATACTTTCATCATTTGATTGGTTATCTCCCGTCCAAATGGCACTGTAACGTTGGGTTCCAGCATAAGCAGCTCTGGTTAAGATTAAAGGTCTTTTGTTGTTCAATAATTTTTTTGTGCCTTCATAAGTAGCTCTTGCCATTTGCATGCCATAGATATTATGCCATTTTCTATGGTTTGCTTTTTGTCCTTCATAATAGGCTTCCACCAAATCAGGATATTTTTGACCCCAAGAAGCAGGCTCGTTCATGTCATTCCAAAATCCGTCAATGCCATCATTTACGTAGCCTTTGAAAGAATTACCCCACCAAAGTCTGGTTTTTTCGTTTGTGAAATCTGGGAAATGGCAACGACCCGGCCAAACAGATGCAATAAAATCTGAGCCATCAGGATACTTCATAAATAAGCCTTGTTGCACACCTTCTTCATAGCTTTTGTATGATTTTTCAACTTTGATACCAGGATCAACAATTACCACGTTTTTAAATCCCATTTGTCCTAATTGGTTCAACATGCGCTTTGGATCAGGGAAACGCTCGTTGTTCCAGGTGAAAATTTTGTATTGGTCCATGTAATGAATATCAAAATACAAGACATCTGCAGGGATTTTTTTATCACGAAATGTTTTGGCCAAAGTCAATACTTCCGATTCTGGATAGTAACTGTACCTGCATTGTTGGAAGCCAATACTCCACAAACTTGGCATTTCAATACGTCCAGTTAAATCAGTGTAAGATTGAATAATACCAGCTACTGTAGTATTGGCAATGAGGTAATAGTTCATGTCGCCTTCTTCAGCTGTAAATGAACTAAAGCGCTCGTTTGATGCGCCAAAATTAAAATGAGATTTAGAGGTATTGTCCATGAAAATACCATAGGTTCTTTGGTGGTGAATACCAATATAAAATGGAATAGTTGCGTACAATGGGTCTCCGTTTGAAGGATAGCCAAAATAGTCTGTATTCCAATTGGTATAACCTTCTCCTCTGCGGTCAAGGTTTCCAGTTTTTTCACCTAAACCAATGAATCTTTCACCATCCTGTAATTTTTTATATGTGCTTACATCCTCACCAATCCACGCGGTTCCAAATGCAGGTTCATCTTCGTTGATGATTTCATTTTTTAGGTTCAATAATTGAAACCTAACAGGATTTTTAGAGATGATCAATTTGCATGAATCAGTGATCAATTCAGTGCTGTTTGCTTGCTCATTGATTTCGATTTTACAAGCTTGTGGTTTTGATACAACGGCATAGCTAAAATCATCAAATTGTTGATTCTTGCTGATGCTAATTCTTAATACACTTGGTGAATACACCATAATACGGGCTTGACCATTGCTGGTTTGTACCAACAATCCATGGTCAATTTTAGAAACAGAAGTTTGGTTGCCTAAACCTTTGAATAAAATTTGTGCTTGGCTATTTGCAAACACAAACAAGGCTAAACTAAGTAAACAAATACGGTTCAACATGCGTTCTTTTTTTACAACAATTATAATTGAAAATAATAGATTTTAAAGTATCTGCGATTGGGTATAAAAAGGAAGCGCGGGCAAGTAAACTTGCCCGCGCTTCCTCTAAGATATTAAAACTAAAATTAGTCAATCATTAATTTAACTGTACCAACTTGGTTTTTGTTGTTTACAACTTGAATGAAATAAGTACCAGAACTTAAGTTTTCTCTTTCAATTCTGATTGCATTGAACTCGTAGTTGTTATAAGTTCTAACTGTTCTACCTGTAATGTCCATGATGCTTACATTGTGTTTAGTTGCATTGTCATTGAATTCAACTACAGTGTAAGAGCTGGTAGGGTTAGGGTAAATACGCATGCTGTTGTTTAAGCTTGCATTTTCTCTGATTGAAGTTGCTGCAATTGGTTTGCAAGAACCAAAGGTGAAACCTAAAGTTTGTGCATCACCAGTAGTACGAACCAACTCGCGTTGGAAACCACCAACACCGTTAGGTTTTGTACAAGCTCTATCAGCACTGTCTAAAAATTTCTCTGCATTTTTAGTTGCACCAGCCTCATCTGTAAAACTGCCGTTGATGAAGTAGTAGTATACTGTTCCGTTACAAACACCACTGATGGTTTTAGAGAAAATACCTGGTTGTCCAGCTACTGCTTCCATTACAACTGCACTCTTCCAACCACCTAGGTAATCCAATACCAAGTAAACTGAATCACCAGGGATTTCATTGCTCAAATCTGCTTTGAAAGTAATGGTTTGAGTAGCAGGACGTGGGTTACAAGCTGAGAATGTATTGAAGCAATTTGCTGCTAAAACAGTGTCGCTGGTAATTTTCAATTCACGGTTTCCTGAACCAGTTGCAATTTGCTCCCAGTTTCTGATGCCATTTTTATAGTAACGGTATTTGAAAGCAACGGTAGAACCTGAATCAATGTTCATTTGGCTACCTGTGTATTTGCTATTGCTCACCAATGTCATTTTGTTACCATCACCCCATGAACCATCTAACAAGCCACCAGCTACATCTACTGAATCAACACTACAAATGCTTTCTACATCTACGTTGAAAGTAATCTTGTATTTAGGAACCACTACACAAACACCACATTTGCTGTAACAAACAGCATAATTAATAGGTTCTGTTCCAACTTGGATACCTCTATTGCCATCGTTGTCAACTTTACACTCGTTTGGAACTGATTCTGCATTGTCCCAATTATTACCATTGATAAATTTGAATTTAGCCATTCCTGAATTGGTATCAGCGTATACCAATGCCATGTATTTACCTCCTGAGAATGCACCATTACCTGTGTAATTTACCATTTTAGTGCTAGCTGGGTTCCATCCTTGGAAAGAACCTGCAACATGAACACCATTTGCATCAACACCACTAGTTAAAGACATGTCAACACTTAAGCGGATCACAGTTTTACCAGCTTCAGCGCTTCCGCCGAATAAAATTGCAGGCAAAGTGATTGTATCATTACCACTAGGAATATAAGCCCAACGGTTACCATTACCACCACCTACTTGACAAGCAGCAGGGATTTTTTCTTCTCCAGCGCCCCAATTGTTGTCATTTACAAATTTAAATTCGTAAACCATGTCACCTTTCATGTCCAGCATGATAGAATAGATGTTTCCAGAACCACCATTCGTTAATAAGTAAGCAGATGGATCCCAGTTTTTAAGGCTGTCATTGTCATTGCCACCTTGGTAGTCTGTATTTTGGAAATTTCCAACCACATGAACTCCATTAGAGCTAATAGTTTGTCCTGTCATGTCCACGCGGAACACAACTTTTTTTGCAAATGCACCAGAGATGAATGCAATAGCAAAAGCTAAAAGTAAAAGTTTTTTCATATTTGTATTAAGTAATTAATAAGTGGCGGCAATTTATGTAAAATTGTAAAATCACAAAAGCAACCCATTGTAAAATTAATAAAATGTTAAATTCTATTCCTGTTTTGAGCCAGTTTTCAGTCAAAAAAACGCCTATTAAATCAATCTTTTTATTGTGTTATTGTTTGATTTTTAATGTTTTAATGATCAAGGCGCAGGTGGTTTACATCACTCCAGCATTTGCTACTGCCGACGATTCTGTGAGTTTGTATTTTGATGCTAGCAAAGGAAATGCCGGGCTTGTGGGCGAAACCAAATGCATCGCACATTTGGGTTTGATTACCAATTTGAGTAAAAACGGCAGCGATTGGAAATATGTGCAAGGGGCCTGGGGTCAAGATTTTGCCAAAACCAGAATGACCAGTTTGGGTAACAACAAATGGACCATACGTTTTCATATTCGTAGTTTTTTTGGAGTTCCTGTCTCAGAAACTGTTCAAAAAATAGCAGTTGTTTTTCATAATGCCAATGGAAATTCAAGTAAAAAAGGGGCTGATGTAGGTGGTTCTGATTTATATATTTCTTTGTCATCTGGCAAATTTGAAGTGAAATTACAAAGCCCTACCAAACATGGGTTTGTTTCAAAAAACGATACAATTTCTGTAATTGCTTCTGCTTCAAATTCGGCACAATTGAATTTGTTTATCAATGAGAAATTAGTGCATTCATTGGGTGCTGATGCTAATTTACAATTCGCTTTCAAACTAGATACATTGAATGTTCAAAAAGCTAAAATAGTTTTAGAAGGAATTTTAGGTACTCAAAAATCTTACGATACAAGCTATGTTATTTTAAAAGGAAATTTTGTGGTAGCGCAAAGTCCAGTTGGGGTAATTGATGGTATCAATTATATAGATAGTGAAACTGTTGTATTACAATTGTTGGCTCCCAACAAACAATTTGCTTTTGTCATGGGCGATTTTACCAATTGGGAATTAGATTCAGTTTTTAGAATGAACAGAACGCCAGATGGAATCCGCTATTGGGTACAATTGAATCATTTAATTCCGATGAAAGAATACCGGTATCAATATGTTGTAGATGAACAAAAAATTACCATTGCAGATGTATATGCCGACAAACTATTAGACCCTTGGAGTGATACTTATATTCCTGAATCTACTTATCCGAATTTAATTGCCTATCCAATTGGTAAAACTACCGACCCTGTTTCGGTATTTCAAACGGCTCAAAAGCCTTTTAAATGGCAAGATTCAGCCTTCATAAAACCAGCATCAGATAGGTTGTTTATTTACGAATTGTTGTTGAGAGATTTTATTGCAAAACACGATTTTCAAACCTTAACTGATACTTTGGCCTATATCAAAAGAATGGGAATCAATGTGATTGAATTGATGCCAATTAATGAATTTGATGGAAATGAAAGCTGGGGTTACAATCCTAATTTTTACTTTGCTGTTGACAAATACTATGGAACCAAAGATGCTTTTAAATCTTTTGTGCAAGCCTGTCATGCCAATGGAATTGCGGTTGTCATAGACATGGTTTTGAATCATTCTTGGGGCTTGAATCCTCAAGTGAAATTGTATTTTAACCCCTCAACAGGAAAGCCTGAAAATAATATTTGGTTCAATCCAACTGCCACTCATCCTTATAGTGTTGGCTATGATTATAACCATGAAAGTACTTTTACTCAGAATTTCATAGACAGGGTATTGGCCTATTGGGTAAAAGAATACCATGTAGATGGTTATAGATTTGATTTGTCAAAAGGTTTTACTCAAAAAAATACAGGAGAGAATGTTTCTACTTGGAATGCCTACGATGCCAGCCGAGTTGCTTTGTTAAATAGAATGAAAAATGAATTCAGAAAAACCTGTACCGATTGTTACATGATATTAGAGCATTTGGGCGAAAACCAAGAGGAAACTATTTTGGCAAATAATGGATTTATGTTATGGGGCAAAATGACAGATCCTTACAATGAAGCAACGATGGGTTATACAGGTTCTAAACAAGATTTAACTTGGGCCAACTACAAAGCAAGGGCATGGAATACCCCTCAGTTGGTTACCTATGCTGAAAGTCACGATGAAGAACGTTTGATGTTTAAAAATAAAACATACGGAAAAATAGCTGGCACCTATAATGTCAAAGAAATAGGAACTGGATTAGAAAGAACAGCCGCAGCCATGGCGTTTTTAATTCCTTTACGCGGTCCTAAAATGATCTGGCAATTTGGAGAATTGGGCTATGATATCAGCATAGATCAAAATGGAAGAACAGGCAATAAGCCAATATTGTGGAACTATTTAGAAGATAGCAAACGCCTGAAATTGTATGAAAGCATTCAGCGTTTGGGTTATTTGAAATCTTTGCCAGCATTTAATTCAGACCAATATGTATTCAATACGAGTGGCAGTAGTAAAATTTTAAAAATTTCAGATAGCACAATGAATACTGTTATTGTAGGGAACTTCGATACAAAAATGGCAGCAATAGTGCCTCAGTTTCAACATACAGGTACATGGTATAATAGCTTTAATTCAGATTCAGTGCTTGTTCAGCAGTTAACCGATACCCTATATTTGGCACCTGGTACATTTGTAATTTTAACCGATGTAAACTTCAATTTGCCAGCCATATCTACTGCTATTTCCCCACAATCTGTTCACACCAATGAATTGATTTTGTATCCGAATCCTGTTTCAGAAAATTGTTTTATCCAACTCAATTATTTTTCAAATAAAAGCAAAGTTTTTGTGTTTGATATAAACGGCAAAATGCTTGATATACCTTATTCTATTATTAGTTCAGGTCAAAACAGTAGTTTATTAGAATTGAATACATCAACGCTAACTCAGGGTATTTATTTTGTAAAGGTAGAAAATACTGTTTCAGGGAACGCCATCTTGAAACTGATCAAATATTAAGAAAACGTAATGTAAAAATTACATTTGGGTTTGTACATTTAATTTCAATGCAGTATTTTGGACCCTCAATGTTTTGAAATGGAGTTTCGATTTGTCTTAAATCATCCATTCAAACCTTGATTCGTAATCATTCATAAAACAATTTAGACGCAAGCATGAAAATAAAATTACTATTTTTATTTCTGTTGGTTTTTGGTTTGCAATCTGCATTTTCTCAAGTCATCAGAGGAACTGTAACAGATTCAAAAAAAGAGCCAGTAATTGGAGCAACCATTAAAATTGATGGTACCAACAAAGGAGCCGTTACAGACGCGCTCGGTTATTTTGAAATCAAAGGACTTCAGCCAGGTTATTACAAATTGAAAATTTCTTCCATTGGATTTGTAGGAACCAGCCGCGAATTGACCTTAGCCAATGACAATATTGTATTGGATGTGGTATTAAAAGATGATCGCAAGCAAATGGATGAATTGGTAGTAGTTGGTTATGGTGTGCAAAGAAAAAGAGATTTAACAGGAGCCGTTTCAAAAATTGGCGGAAAAGAATTGAATGATTTGCCCGTGCCAAGTTTTGAAGCTGCCATGCAAGGAAAAGCAGCAGGTGTGCAAGTCACTGTAGGAAGTGGGCTTGCAGGTTCTGCCTCAGTTGTGAGGGTAAGGGGGATTTCTTCAATCAGTGCAAGTGGTGATCCGCTTTATGTCATAGATGGAATTCCAGTAACACAAGATTTATTCATGAATGGGAATTCAGGTGGCATGAACAACAATCCCTTGTCTTCCATCAACCCAGACGATATTGAAAGTATAGAAGTGTTAAAAGATGCTGCGGCCAATGCCATTTATGGATCTAGAGGTGCCAATGGTGTAATTTTAATCACTACCAAAAGAGCCAAAAACAAAGGTTGGAAATTTACAGCTTCTGCTAAAGTTGGTTTGTCAACGCCAACTTCAGTTCCCAAAATGTTAAACTCGCAACAATGGATGCAATTAAACCAAGAAGCATGGGAGAATGATGGCAATGCCGGAAGAGCACCGTTGCCTGGAGGCATTACTTATGAGCAAGCCTTGGCAACCAATACAAACTGGGTTGATCAAACCATTCAAACTGGATTGAAACATGGGTATACTTTAACAGCTGCAAAAGGTGGTGAAAAACTAAATACCCAAATGAATTTTTCATATGACGACAATGGCTCTTATTTGAAAGGGAATAATTTTATCAGAACAACAGCCAGAATCAATACAGATTACCAAGCAACCAAATGGATGAAAATTGGTCTCAATTCTTCATTGAGCAGTGGCATCAACAACCGTGTCAATGCTGCTTGGGCTGGAGGTTTGGGTGCTGCCATGTCTGAATCTTTGCCAATATATCCAATTAAAAATGCAGATGGAACTTGGTTTAGGGGCGGTAAAAACCCTGTAAGGGATATGGAGAACATGAAATGGAGAACTGCTGAAACCCGAGCATTAAACGGCTTGAGTATTGATTTGACTCCCGTAAAAGGCTTGGTAGTAAGAGGTCAATCGAGCTTCGATTACATGGATTTAACCGACGACCATTGGAGTTCCCCAGAAATCACCAATCAAAAAGATGTAGGAAGTGCAAGCAGAAACATGTCGTATGTGCAAAACTTCAATTATTATGTGACTGCAACCTACATGAAAACTTTAAAAGAAAACCACCATTTACAAATGATGGTAGGAAATGAATTTCAAAAAGCCACAACCATTCGTAGAAGAACTTTTGCTTCGGATGTGCCAGGTTTATATAGCAGCAATCCAAGTTATTTAAACAGCTCTCCAGTGTATTATGACAATGGAACCAATTGGGCATTCTTAAGTTATTTTGGACGTTTCAATTACGATTACAAAGGAAAGTACAATGTGCAAGCAGTGTATAGAATGGATGCTTCTTCAAGGTTTGGTGAAAACTACAGATGGGCGAATTTCCCTTCACTATCTGGTGCATGGATTGTATCTGAAGAAGATTTCTTAAAAGACAATAAAACCATTTCATTTTTGAAAGTAAGAGCAGGTTGGGGTATGTCGGGTAATGCTGCAATTCCTGATGATGCAAGGTTTGGTACATTCTCTCCAAGTAGCAATAACATCGCTTACAATGGTCAGCCAACTACCTATCCAATTAAATTGCCAAATAAAGATTTAAGATGGGAAACATCGAACAACTATGATTTGGGTATAGAAATGGGAATGTTTAAAGACAGAATCTCTTTTGAATTAGATTTATACGAAAAAGTTACCAAAGATGTATTGATGGAAATTGCGCTTCCACCTTCCATTGGTATGTCTTCTTTATGGACGAATGTGGGTGGTATCTTAAACAGAGGAGTTGAATTTGGTTTCAAATCAAAAAATATAATTGGCAAGGATTTCCAGTGGTCAACCAATTTTAACGTGGCAAGAAATTACAACGAAATCACTTCTATTGGTGTTTACTCAGAAGATGCAGTAAGTGGTGGTACCAATGATACCCGTGTAATTGTTGGCCAAGCTGTTGGGTCTAATTTCTTGATCAGATGGTCGCATGTAGATCCAGCAACAGGAAAACCAGTTTACTTAGATATCAATGGAAACGAAACATTTTTATACAACAATAAAAATAGGGTTGCTGCTGGTAAAATTTTACCAGATGCCATTGGCGGTTTCACCAATACTTTCCGTTACAAAAACTGGGATATGAGTATTTTAATGGTGTTTAGTGTTGGTAGTAAAATTTATGAATCTTCACAAAAAAGACAAGCCAGTTTAATTACAAACTGGAACATGGACGAAAGGGTATTTGACAGATGGAGACAACCTGGAGATATTGCTAAATTCCCTCGTTTAACCAGAGATTACAGAACCTATAATTTGCCAGATGAATGGAGCAATACAACATTGTGGTTGAAAGATGGAAGCTATGCGAGGTTGAGAAACTTAACCATCGGTTATAGCATTCCAAAAGTGCAGTGCGAGAAATTACGTTTGAGTGGTTGCAGGGTTTCATTTATTGCAACCAATCTGTTGACATTTACAAAGTATGATGGACTTGATCCTGAATTGAGCCGTGACTCTGAGTCTGATGGAAATGGTTCGGCTGGAGGCTATAACACTTCAAGGAATATGGGTTCTCAGAACATTACCTATTTAACGCCTCCACAAGAAAGATCATATACCATTCAAGTTAATTTAGAATTTTAATCACAAAGCAATGACCAGAAATTTCAAATTTATATTCATCATTTTAGGCTTTTTGAGTTTGAGCTCATGCAGAAAATGGTTAGATGTAAAACCAGAAGGCGTACAATTAGAAGAAGATGCCATTAAATCGCAAGCAGATTTACAAGCGGTATTGGCTTCCATATACGATGTCATGGCCAATCAATACAATGGCCGTATTCAATTGTTCAATGAATTATTAGGCGATAACATGGAAAAACCGCAATCAGGTTTCACCGTGCCTATTTATTTAAGAACCACCAATTTTTTCAATTCAGATGTTGGCGGATTGTATTCAGAATTGTACCGTGTTGCTTTCAGGGCAAATTATTTAATAGAAAAAATCAACTCGAATACCATTACGGTTGATGCAGCTGCTGCAAAAAGAATGATTGCTGAAGCCAAATTTTTGAGAGCCATGGCGCATTTTGAATTGGTAAAATTATGGGCACAACCTGCAGGTTTTACTCCCGATAATTCTCATTTAGGAATTGTCATCAGAACATCTACTGCTGCAGAACCAATGCCAAGAGCAAGTGTTGCCAAAGTGTATGATTTTTTAATTACAGATTTAAATGCAGCCATTGCTGATTTACCTGTAAGTAACAATGATTTCGCTACACAAAATGCTGCAAAAGCACTGCTAGCAAAAGTGTATTTTCAATTGAATAATTTCACCAAAACCAAAGAATTATGTGATGAGTTGATTCCACAATTTACCATGGATACCACTTTGAATAGGTTTGAAAATGCCGCTACTTCATCAGAAAAAATATTTTCTTTTATCAGCAAATCAGTTCAGGACAATAGAGCTGCAGGTTTCATTGGTAATTTTAAAATTGCGAATGCCTCAAGCCCTTCCGTTTACAGATTGTCAAAAGAAATGTATTTAGCTGCAACTGCAGATGCAAATGACAAAAGAGCTTCGTATTACGCCGTTTTCAATGCAGGTACAAGCGCTGAAACCTACGGCATCACCAAATTTAATTTTGACTTCTTGAGTATGCCATTTTTATACCTCACTCAGTTAAAATTAATGAGAGCAGAGGCCAATGCCCAATTGGGATTGAATTTGGATATTGCAGTTACAGATGTAAATGATGTTTTAACCAGAGCTTATGGCAATAATACCATGAACTTGGCTAGCGGTGCAAGTAAAGAAACAATACTTGCAGAAGTAAGGAAACAAAGAAGATTGGAATTTCCATTAGAAGGTGAACGAGTTCAAGATTTAAAAAGAATTGGTGCTTTAGAAGACCCTACGGGTTCGGGTTTGGTTAAAATAAGAACCTCTAAATGGAATTGCCCAGGTTTGGCATTGCAATTTCCATCTACTGAAAAAACTAGTTTTTTTGTGTTTAATGACGAGGGCAGTTGCGATTAAAATGAAGAATATGAATAAAGGAATTTCAATAGCTTTACTAGCACTTTTAAGTTTAGGTGCTTGTAAAAAGGAATTAAAAGAAATAGGATCTCCTTCAAATAAAGTAGAAGGAATCAATGCTACTTGGGAAATGATTCAAGCCATTCAAATTGATGAGAAATCATTAACTAGAGAAGCATTTAACCTTACTCCCTTCTTTATCAAACAAGGGAAAATGCCAAATATTACATTTTCAGCAGATTCTTTTACAGTAGATACAGCTGGCGTAAGCATCAATTTCTTTGGAGGCACAAAAGGAACTTGGGCCTTTGACAACAACAATGCTCCATCATCAATTACTTTTACTCCAATAGATGCAGCAGCTTTTACACTTAATTTAGGGGGTCCAATCAGACCAAGTGATAATTTGAAAATTTCCAAGCTTGTAAAAGCTCCATGTAAAGGGGATACTGATGGCCCTGGAGCTGTAATGAGTTTTGTATTAACTTTTAACAGAAAATAAACATGCGTACAATTATAAAATCAATATTATTTTTTAGTTTGATATGTTCTGCTCAAACATTGTTTGGACAAGCTGCATGGGTTGACCCAGAAGAACCAGATGTGACCAAACCAGTTAGGTTGTATGTAGATTTAAGCAAAACCACCAATACCTCTTGTAAAGAAAACGAAGGTCCATTTTATATCTGGACATGGAAGCCAGTAGAATTAGGTGCAGACAATCCATTGGTGAATGGAACAGGAGACAAACCTTGGAAAAATTCAAACGATTTGTTGAAAATGACCAAAGATTCAGTTATAGGAGAATTTGTATGGTATTATGAAATGACGCCAACTGTTTTTTATGGTGTTCCTGCATCCGAAATTTATGCAAAAGGCATCTCATTTTTGGTAAAGCCTAAAGATGGGGGAGGTTATGGTTCGCCTGATGTGAAAACAGAAGATTTAACCATCAATATCAGCCCACCCAAATTAGTAAGAGGGGTTACCTATCAGTTTCCATCAGTCATTTTAGATGATGAATTGACAACCATTGTTTACAATAACCCAACAGATACAGTTACCACCATGCAAAACTTAGAAGCTGGTGATGCTTATCTTTGGATTAAATGTACAGCCGTTGATACCCTTACAGGGAATTTAGTTACCTATCAACCAAGTGTGTTTTTAAAAGTTGGAAGCAATCCAAACTTAGAAATGACCAAAGATCCTGTGACCAATATGTTCTCGTTGACTTTTGTGCCTAGAACTTTTTTTGGAATCAAACCAAATGAAAGAGGAAAAGAAATAGAATGCAAAGTGAGGAGAAAAGTTTGGAAAACAATTGCAGACAATACGACTGATCAACCTAAATTTAAAATGGGTTGCAAGTAAAAAGGCAAAGCCTTTTTGTATTTTTGTAGTGAATGAAACAAATATTTCTAGCAAACAGAATTTTTTTTATTGCCTACAGTATTTGGTTGCTGCTTGCCACCATGCTCTGTTATGCTTATTCCCAAGCAACTTTGAGCATGTATATCAACTCAATTCAGTTTCCAGGACTAGACAGCTTTGCGAAATATTTTACCCATGTAGGAGACGGTTTGTTCGCTGTTATTCTGAGTATACTGCTCTTGGTTTATGATAGAAAAATAAGTACACTCGTT
>Ga0209400_1001654_pt1 | contig 17630 bp, 17 predicted proteins | sample M_130807_EF_Meta_FD_187313 | JGI IMG/M metagenome (GOLD analysis project Ga0209400, IMG submission 187313) | Freshwater microbial communities from Lake Montjoie, Canada to study carbon cycling - M_130807_EF_MetaG (SPAdes) (version 2) | ecosystem: Environmental > Aquatic > Freshwater > Lake... | reverse complement strand
AGACAGTTCTTCAGATGTGGTTACTGAAAATTCTGGTGAAGGCACGGATACTGTGTGTTCATCCTCTTTCTCACTTAATTTATCAAACTATGCGAATGTTGAAAATTTAACTTTAACAGGTAGTTCTGCAATTAATGGAACAGGAAATACAGCTGCCAACACTATCACTGGTAATGGAGCAAACAATATTCTGAGTGGAGGAGGAGGAAACGATACTTTAAATGGAGGAGGAGGAAACGATACTTTAAATGGAGGTGGCGGAAACGATACCTTAGATGGCGGTTTAGGACTTGATACTTTAGGTGGCGGTTTAGGAAATGATACTTTAACTGGTGGCAATGGGCTAGATATATTTCTATTTGATACTGCGCTTGGAGTTAGCAATGTTGATACAATAACTGATTTTAATCTTACTCAAGATAAAATTAGATTAGATCATGATATCTTCTCTGCATTATCATCAATTGGGGCTGGCAATTTTGTATCTGCAGCCGGAGCTACTGCATTAGATGCTGATGATTATTTAATATTTAATACCACAAATAATTATCTTTATTACGATGCTGATGGAAGTGGAGCTGGTGCCATGGTTCATTTTGCAACATTAAACGTTGATATTACATCATATACTAGCTTTGAAGTTGTTGCTTAATAAAGTTATATATAATTTATATATATAATATTTATAATTTATTTCAACCCATGGTAATGCTCAATTGCATTATTATGTGGATTATTGCCAATTATAAGCCAAAAGAATTTTTAATATTTAAGAATAAAATACAAAACTCTTTAAATAATGTTCAATTTTACAGGCCTTGTTATCAAAAAAATAAGGTTATTAAAGCACTTTTAGGCAATTATTGTTTTATAAAACATGAAAATTTTGAAAATCAACAATTTTTAAAAACCCTACAATATGCAAAGGGGCTAAACTATTTTTTAACTAATTATAAAGAAAATCAAAATGAGATCGTTGATTTCATTGATTTTTTAAAAAAAAACGAACAAGAACCTGAAATTATAAGTTTAGATTTTTTTATTAATTTTTTAAAAATTAAAGGTATATTTTTATCTGGGATATTTAAAGATTTAACATTTGATTTAATTAGACAAAATAAAAAAACTTTAACGGTTTCTATTGAAGATTGTTTGACTCCAATCACTATTAACAAACATAAGGTATCAGTCAATTTTTTATAGAACTAAACATATGAAAATTAATCCTGTCCTTAAGCATTAAGGTAAAGTGCGGAGCATTGGTTAAAATATAATGAATAAAGATAATAAAACGTCTAGTAGTGATGAAGAACAATATGATCCTGTTCTAAAACACTTTAAAGAATTAGATAAAGAAAAAAATCCGGGCGAAAGTCTTTCAGCTGGAAACGAGAGTAAACTCACGTTTTTTGATTCACTTAAACAAATATTAATTGATACTTCAAATAGATATAAATTTTTAAAAGATAAAGTTTTTTTGTGTATTGTTATACTGCCTACTATAATTTCCATATTATATTTTGGCTTTTTTGCATCTAGTATTTTTATTTCAGAGTCAAAATTTATCGTTAAAAGTTCAGAACAAAATCAGTCATTACCTTTACAGGGTGTAGCGCAAGTTATTTTTGGTCAATCACCAGTAAATTCTTTTAGCGTACAAGATTATGTTGTTTCAAGAGATGCGATGAATCTTCTTATTCAAAAATTAGATATTAAGGATGAATTTTCTAAAAAAGATGTTGATTTTTTTGGCAAATTTCCAGGAATAAGATTTTGGGATAAAAGTTTAGAAAATTTTTATATTTATTATCAAACAAAAGTAACGGTATTAGTTGACCCCGCAACCTCCATTACAACACTTACAACAAAATCATTTAATTCCGAACTTACTTTAAAGATGAATGATACTCTTTTGAGTTTAAGCGAGGATTTGGTAAATCAATTAAATGATAGATTAAGAGCTGATTTGATTAAATCTGCCATGGCAGAAGTAGATTTGGCTAAAAATAAATACAAAGAACTTACTACAAAAATTAATATTTTAAGAAATAAAAAAAATATCGTTGATACTGATAAACACATTAACGAACTACAATCATTGTATTTAGAAAGGGGATTTACCGATAAGCAAATTCAAGCTGCAATGACTTCATTAGAGACAGCTAGGGCAGAGGCACAAAAAAAACAAATTTATCTTGAAAAAATATCTAACCCACAGTTTGCAGACTATCCGTTGGAGCCGAGAAGATTTTTAGTAATTCTTGGAATTTTTATAGTCAGTTTAATTATATGGGGCATTACAGCTCTCATGATTTCTGGGGTTAAAGAACATACTCGTTAAACATTGTTATGAAAAATAATTCTAATCAAAATACTTTTATTGATTCTTTAACTCTGCAGTTTCAAGTTATTAAAGCTTTAATGGTTAGAGAGTTGCTATCAGAGCATGAAAGAAAAAATATTGGATTTTTATGGTTATTCGTTGAACCATTAATTTTTCTTATAATCATAATATTGATACGAGGAGCTCTTTTCCATGGCAACGATTCTATCAAAGGCATACCATTTCTTGGTTTTTTACTTACTGGTTATATCGTTTTTATGATGTTTAGACGCGGCATTAGCTACGTTGGATCTGCTGCTGACAGTAATAGAAATTTATTGTTTCATAGAAATATTACAGTTTTAGATTTATTTTATTCAAGATTTTTTTTAGAGTTTTTAAGCTTATCTTTTGTTTTAATTTTTCTAAATTTAGTTTTTTTTTATTTTGGGTATATGAGTTTGCCTAATGATTATTTTAAATCTGCTGTAGGTTGGTTTTTTATAAATTGGTTTTTTTTTAGTATTGGTCTAATTTTTTCTTATTTCAACTACAAATTTAATTTTTTAAAAAGGAATAGAATAATTATTATGTTTTTAATTATCCCTCATTCTGGAATAACATTTATGGTGAGTTGGCTTCCTCCATATCAGCAAGAATATTTTCTGTGGTGGCCTTGTTTGCATGCTATGGAATTATTAAGAGAGGGGTATTTTGGCACAAACATCAATGCAATATATTCTCCCTATTTTTTAATATTTACAAATTTTTTCTTATTTTTATTTGGTTTAGCTTTGTCTGGAAAATTAAAAAGGGAATTGGAAAAAGCTGAATGATACAAGCTGAAAGTATTTCAAAAGAGTTTAAAATTAAAAATGGAATTAATACTGTATTGGAAAATGTAAATTTATCAGTTTTTAAAGGTGAAAAAATAGGAATCATTGGTGCAAATGGATCAGGCAAAACAACGTTAATTAGAATTCTTGCAGGAATCATGCCCCCTGATAGTGGAAAAATTAAAAAACAAATGTCAGTATCTTGGCCTGTTGGGTATGTTGGAGGTTTTCAAAATAATATTACCGGCGTTGATAACATCAAATTTATTAGCAAAATTTATGGAGCTGATTATAAAACAATTTTAAGTTTTGTTAGAAGTTTTAGCGATTTAGATGAGTTTCTGGACGAGCCATTACATATTTATTCATCTGGAATGAAAGCAAGACTAAATTTTTCATTAATGATCGCAATCGATTTTGATTGTTACTTAATCGATGAGTTATTAAATGTTGGTGATGCTGATTTTAGAACAAAATGTAATGTTGAAATTTTTAAAAAACGTCAAGATAAAGCTATAATTATTGCCTCCCACAATGATCAAATTATAAAAAGATATTGTACTAAAGCTTATGTCATTTTTAATAACACCCTTTGTCCATTTAATAACACGGAAGATGCTTTAAAGTTTTATAGAGGAACTTTAAAAAATAATGAAATTGATCTTAACCCAAGACAAAAAGCAAAACGTGAAGCTAAAATTTTAAGTGAATTTGGAGTTAAAGAATGAAAAAAATTAATTTAATCATCTCCCTTTGTTTTTTGCTTACGACTTTATCAAGTTGTAGCAGTTTTCTTCCATCCTCTGGCCCAGCAAGAGTGTCAATTGAAGGGGCTGACAAAAGTTCAAATCAAGCTATTCAAGTAATTGAAGTTAATAGTTCACTCACTCAAAATATTTTAAACAATCAAAAGAAAAAACTTTTTTCTGAAATTTTTAAAGAAAATAAAACAAAAGATTACAATATTAAGCCAGGGGATGTTCTGGAGGTTAATATATGGGAGGCTGACCCTCCTTTATTGTTTAATTCATCTTACAATCCATTAACTGCTGGCGGTGTTGGGTCTAATAAAACTACATTGCCCGAACAAATTGTAAATTCCGAGGGTTTTATAAGTATTCCCTTTGCAGGAAAGATTTCAACAACAAATAAAAATATCTCGCAAATAGAAGAGGAGATTTTACAAACATTAAAATCAAAAGCAAATCAGCCACAAGTTTTGGTTAGACTTATTAAAAATTTAACTTCACAGATCACCGTAGTGAGCGAGACAAATAGCGCATTAATTCCACTTTCACCCAAAGGTGAAAAAATATTAGATGTGATAGCTGCCGTTGGAGGCATAAAATCCTCTGCCAATAAAGTAACCGTACAATTAAATCGAGAGGATATCGTTCAATCTATTTCTTTAGAGCAAATTATAAAAGATTCAAAACAAAATATAAAATTAGAACCAGGAGATGTGCTTACAATATTTTATCAGCCTAATAGTTTTACAGTCCTTGGTGCTACTATTAAAAATGATGAGGTAAGTTTTGAAGGACAAGGAATTAATCTGGTCCAAGCGTTAGCAAGAATTGGTGGTATCAATGATAACAGGGGAGATGTTAAAGGTTTATTTATCTTTAGATTTGAAGATCCTGAAATTTTAGATGCTAAATATAAAACAAAAATTTTAACGCCTGATGGGAAAGCTGCCATTATTTATCAGGTTGATATGAGTGACCCTGCAACTTTTTTTGTATCACAAAACTTTCAAATAAAAAATAAAGATGTTTTGTATGTCTCAAATTCACCAGCTACCGAATTGCAAAAGTTTTTAAATATAGTCTTATCCATCACAACTCCAATTTTTAATCTAGATCGATTAGGAATTATTGATGTTAAAAACTAACAACTTCAACACAAAAACCAAATATAGGGGACTTGCTAGATTATTTATCATTGCATGTTGTTAGAGGTAACCCGTTTATTATATAGAAAAACATTTAACAGACCCTTAAGCGGAATAGACAGGGTTAATTACTCATATGTTCATTACGCAAAAAAATCTAATTGGTCTCTGGTTATTTGGAATGGAAGATCATTTAGACTTTTAACAAAATTTGAAAAAAATATTTTATTTTATAATAAATCCAATTTTATAGATCAAGTAAAATTTATTTCAACACAGTTTTATTTTTATTTTTTTTCATTTGTAAAAAATACAAATTTGTATTTATGTAAAAAAATATTTATAAATGTCTCTCACTACGCTTTAGATAAAAATGTATTTTGGAGCACGTTAAAAAAATACAATTGTTACACCGTCATTTTTATACATGATTTAATTCCTATAGAGAACCCAAAATACACAAGGAAAACTCAATATCAAAAACATATCAGACGAGTTACTAATACTTTAAAATTTGCAGATCAAATTATAGTAAATTCTAATTATACAAAAAAAAAATTAATTAAATTTTCAAGAAGAATTCAAGTAATAAATAAAAATATTAATTCTATTTATTTAGGTTCAGACAATTTTAGAAAAAAAAAATATATTCAAAAATCAGATAAAATCAAATATTTTATTTGTTTGGGCAATATTGAAAAAAGAAAAAATTATTTATTATTATTAAAAGTTTGGCAACATCTTATTAAATCTAATTATCAATACTTGAGAAAACTTATTATTATCGGCAACAAGGGGTTTGGACATCAAGAATTTTATAATCAATTTTATTCTAATTTAAAAATATCAAAATATATTGAAATACTTCCAGAACAATCAGATCTACAAGTCCAAAAATATTTAAAAAATGCTATTGCTTTATTGTTTCCAACTTTTACAGAAGGATTTGGTCTACCTTTAGTAGAGAGTTTATCATTAAAGATTCCGGTAATCAGTTCGAAATTAGAAACATTTAAAGAAATAAATGGCAATATTCCAGAATATATTTCAACCAATAATTTTAAAAAATGGTTAAAAGTTATTAAGGAATATTCCAGGCCAAATTCATTATTAAGGTTAAAGCAAGTTAATAGAATAAAAAATTATAAAATTAATTATTGGTCAGATCATTTTAAAAAACTTTCACAAATTTTACCTAAGCAATGCAATATTTAACATTCGTATATGTAGGTTTATCGCCCTGGAAAAAAAAATTTATTCCTAAAATGGTTTCGTTGAAATTTAAAAAGAAGATCAACAATGTATTTGTGAACAATATTAATGAATTTTTAAAAATCAAACCCGATTCCTTCTACGCAATTGTTATCTGGGGCAATAAACTTCGCAAACGGTTGGAGAATCTTAATCATAAAAAAAATTATGTTATATTTTCAGTTGAGGATGGATTTATCAGGTCTGTAGGTCTAGGTTCTAATTTTGTTAAACCACAATCTATTATATTTGATAGTAAAGGTATTTATTATAATTGTACTAAAAGTTCTGATTTAGAATTTTTCTTAAATCATCACAGATTTACTAATAAACAAATCCAGCAAGGAAATTACATAACTAAAAAAATCATTCGAAACAATATTTCTAAATATAATCTTTTGTACGAAACGAGCCATTCATATTATAATCAGAAAAAAAAAATTTGTTTAGTGATCGGACAAGTAGAAGATGACGCATCAATAGAGTATGGTTCTTTTCGAATTAAAAAAAATATTGACTTATTAAAATTAGTTAGAAAACTATATCCTAAACAATATATTATTTTCAAACCACATCCAGACGTTTTAATTAAAAATAGAAAAGGTGGTTATAAAGATACCACTATACTAAAATATGCTGATTTTATTGAAAAAAATGCTAATATAACTTTTTGCATTAAAAATGCAGATTCTGTTCATACGATTACCTCATTGTCCGGCTATGAAGCTTTGTTGCGTGGAAAAACAGTGCATGTTTATGGGGCTCCATTTTATTCTGGTTGGGGATTAACTGAGGATTATTTCAAAGGTAAAGCGGTATATAAAAGAAGAAAAAGAAAAATAAACTTACCTCAGCTTGTATATGCCAGTCTTATTTATTATAGTTTTTATTATAATTATAATACTACAAAAATAGTTTCATGCATTGATATTGTTAATGATTTAACGCATTCATTAAAGAAAAATACAAACTTTAAACTAATGACAAATCCAATAATAAAAAATTTTGCTAAACTCAAAAATTTAATTTCTCTATACAGGGAAAGCTTTATTAGTTATGAAAAAAAGTAAAATATTACTAGAATTAAGGCCTGCTTTTTGGGAAGGATATGCTGGTATCCCTCAGGAGACAAGGGCTCTTTACAAAACATTAATAAATTTAAAAAATTTTGAAACTGCAGGTTTCTTACAGCCTAATGACTCACAAATTATTTCTATTAAAATTAAATCTGATAAAAAAAATAAATCAAAATTATTTTTAACTACAGCACTTGCTTTTCTGAAAATTGAAAAGGAAACTAAAAGTATTTTTTCTATAATTAAAAAAACTTTTTTTATTTATATAAATAAATTTGTAAAAATATTATTTTTTGTTTTTATAAATAATAAATACAATACGCAAGTAATTAAAATGAATTTATTTAGAGATTATTTCTGGAAAAAAATTTTTTCAAAAAATCTTCTCTCTAAAGACTTTTATCTAGCGACAGAAAAAGATTTGCATTATTGTTCTATTGGTTGGCATTTTATGAATTACGTAAATGTAAATACAAAATCTTTTTTTTCGCTTCAGCTAAACTTAGAAACAGACATTTTTATATCCCAAACTCCTTATCCAGCTAAGTTGACAGGAAAAAAAATACACATTGTTAGATACCATGATGCTATACCATTGATGTATCCTCATTTAATATCAAATAAAATATATCATCTAAAACAACATTACTTTAGTTTGAAATTAAATGTAGAACAAGGAGCTATATTTTGCTGTGTATCAGAAACAACAAAAAAAGATTTGCTTAATTTTTATCCTAGTCTTAAAGAAAGAGTTCACGTAATCCATAATTCTATACCAGAATTTTTTTATGTAGAAAATTATAATCTAGAATTAGCAAAAAAAATAATTAGATCAACTGTTAGTCAAAAAATTTTAAATTCTGAATTAAATTTTTTATCTCCCAAAGATGAAAGTAATTTTTATTTAAATAAAATAACTTTAAACAAAAATTTTAAATATATTATAGCAACGGGAAATATTGAACCAAGAAAAAATTATCAAAGTTTAGTTATTGCCTGGGAAAAAATTAAAAATACACAAGATGAAAACTTAAAATTAATTATCGTTGGTAATTATGGTTGGGATAATGAAGATTTTAGACAAAGAGCTTCACGCTGGGTTAGTAATGGGGATATTTTTATTATAAGTTCTGTTTCTTCAGAAAACCTAAGGGTTTTATATAGAAACGCAGAAGCTACTATTTGTCCCAGCATTTATGAGGGCTTTGATTTCTCAGGGGCTGAATCGATGTCCTCAGGAGGCTTTGTAATTGCATCTGACATTCCAGCTCATAAGGAAATATATGGCGATTCTGCATTTTATTTCAATCCAAATTCATCTTCTGAGATGGCAAATGTTATAATAAATAATCTTTATGGAGCAAATGCAGAAACTAATAAACAAAAGTCTATAGTAAAAGGTGTGGAAATTTCGAAAAAATATCAACCAGATTACATACAGCAGCAATGGGAAAAATACTTAAATTCTATTAATAATTTTAATTAGAGATTAATTTAATACTTAAATTAATGGATTTATATTTGCATATAGGAACTGAAAAAACGGGAACCACCTCTATTCAGCATTTTTTATATGAAAATATTGAAAAATTAAAAGAAAAAAAAATTTATCTAAGTCAGTCAATTGATTTTCCTAATAACCAATCTTTAGTAGAAATATTTAGAGGTAAATTATTACAAAATAAATATTATATAAAAAACAAAATTTATAACGAAAATGAAAGAAAAATTTTTTTTCAAGAACTTAATGAAAAAATTAAGAATGAATTTAAAGAGGCAAGTGTAAAATTTGACAAAATGATTGTAACATCAGAGCATTTTCATTCTGTTTTAAGGAACATAGATCAAATTAAGTCTTTAAAAAATTTCTTAAATAAGTTTTTCAAAAAAATTAAAATAATATGTTATTTCAGAGAACAAAGTGAAGTTGCTGTTTCATGGTATTCTACAACTGTTAAAGGTGGCTCCACACAAAAATTAAATAAGTATTTAATTACGCATAATGTGGATCCAAAAAATCATTATTTTAATTATTATGAGTTTTTAAAAAAATGGTCTGATATATTTGGTAAAGAGAATATTGTTCCAATAATATTTAACTTCAAAAATAAAAATAATAGTGAACTCATAAAAAGCTTCTTAGATCAAATTGATAGCCAATTAATTATTTCAGAATTTAAAAAATTTAATTTAAGAAAAAATTTACGTATTCATCCTCAATGTTTAAATTATATGCTTCTAAATAATTTAGCTAATCCTCGACTTATTGAAAATAATACAATGATAAATCTTAAAAGACTAAAATTACAAAAAATTATAAATGAAGCCTCAAAAGGTTTAAAAGAATGTGATCAGGACTATGAATTGAAAATAAAATTATATGAAAAATTTTATAATGTAAATGTTGAATTTTTTTCGTATTTTTTTTCAAAAAAAGAAAATTTATTTGATCCTCCAATTCAAAGACAGATTTTAACTAAAGAAGAACAAGAAAAAAATGAAGAATTATTTTTAATAAATTTTTTTCGTCTTATATCACAAAATTCAACAAACTTTATGCCATAAGATGGTAAAACAAAAAGTGTTTTACTTCCTGCGTTAATAAAAAAAATGAACGTTAAAAATCATAACGAAAAAAAACTTTATTTTTTTCTTAAAGACATTTTAAAGTCCCACATTATCTATGAAAATCAGTTTGGAAAAAAACTTCAACTTGAAATAATTATAGAGAATGTTTCGTTAGAAGAAAAAATAAAAAAATTTGTCTTTATTTCTAAAGATTTAAATAAATTAACAATAAAAGGCAGTGCGAATTTTCAAATAAGTTTAAAACGACTTTTAGCAGTCATTAGGATTTGTGAATTTACAAAATATTTTAAAAACGCTATTTTTAATTTGGGTGATGGTCATAGTAACCCTTTTTCCGAGAAAACTATCTCATTTTGTTCAAATAATGATAATGTTTTATTAATTCCAGATTTTTATTTTGTTAACAATTTTTTTAAAGTTATCTCTGATTTAAATGATCTTCCAAAAATTAAAAGCAACCTGGCTGTATTTTGTGGGAATTTGAGCGGATTAACAACATCAAAGGACAGATTAGGTCTTTTTAATTTTGGAATTAATAATGATGATATTTTAAATCTATTTTTAGTTAATAATTTAAAAAATTTAGAGAGATTAAATAAGTATCGAATAACTCACTTGCAAAAATTTTTTCCTAGAAATAAAGATTTCTTTGAAATTAATGACAATAAACCATTTAATAGAATTCCTCTTTTAAAAATGTTTTTTTTTTTAGTCCAAGTAGATGTTGATGGGGATGTAAATTCTTTTCCAAGTTTTTTAAATAAACTTTACTCAGGTAGACCTTTGCTAAAAATTAGATCATCACCTGGATATAAGCAATGGTATTATGATCGTTTAAAACCTGATTATCATTTTTTTGATGTAAAATCAGATTTAAGTAATTTTAGGGAAAAGTATTATCAAGCTTTAGAAGAATATAAAACTACTAAGATATTTCCAGGACGAGAATTTATCTCTAAGATGAACTACGATGAAGAATTACAGCTTGCTGCAGACAAAATATCATTCTATTTTAAATAATAGATTTAAACTTAAATTCATTTAATACTAATTCCTATAATTTTTTTATTAATGTCATTTCTATTAAAAAATTTAGAAGAGGAAGCTATTTCAATCCTTAGAGAAAGCTATTCACACTCATTAAATGCTGTAATGATGTACTCTATTGGAAAAGATTCTAGCGTTTTACTTCATTTAGCTAGAAAAGCTTTTTATCCATCAAATATTCCTTTTCCACTTCTTCATATTGACACAGGTTGGAAATTCAAAGAAATGATCTCTTTTAAAGAGAAAATTACAAAATTACTTAAAATTAAAATGATTACTCATACTAATAAAGAAGGAATTAAAATAGGCATTAATCCTTTTACTCATACTACCTACACCGATATAATGAAGACTGATGCTTTAAAACAAGCTTTAAATCTGCATAAATTCGATACTATTTATGGGGGCGCTAGGCGCGATGAAGAGGCCTCGAGATCTAAAGAAAGGGTCGTTTCATTAAGAGAGAGTAACCATACTTGGGACCCAAAAAATCAAAGGCCAGAAGTATTTGGAATTTATAATTTTCATAAATTAAAAGATCAAACATTAAGGGTATTTCCATTATCTAATTGGACTGAAGATGATATTTGGAAATATATTCAGTTAGAAAATATAGATATTGTTAAATTATATTTTTCAAAAATAAGACCAACCATTCAAAGAGATAACGCTTGGTTTATGCTAGATGACGAACGTTTTCCTATTAAAAAAAAAGAAAAAATTACTTATCAACCTATAAGATTTCGTACTTTAGGTTGTTACCCATTAACTGCAGCTACTTTAAGTGACGCTAAAACAATTCCGCAGATAATTCGCGAAAATAAGAAATTTAATCATTCCGAAAGAGCTGGAAGATTAATAGATAACGATAAGCACGATAGTATGGAAGCAAAAAAAAAGGTTGGATATTTTTAGAAAATGTTTCTTTCCCAAATTTATTTATCAGATGATGGAAATATGCATTCTATTATTTCCAAGAGGTCTCAAAAAATACAAAAATTATATAAAAAATATGATTATAAAATTTATACAAATTCTGCATTGGAAGATTTAATAAAAAAAAATTTTGATAGCGATGTATATGAAGCATATAATAATTTAGTTCCATACACTTTTAAAGCTGATCTAGGGAGATTTTGCATTCTATATTTAATTGGAGGATGGTATTTTGATATTGGAATCAACTTAATGAAAAAGATAAAAATAGATGAAGATATCGATTTATTTTTTTTTAGAGACTTAGATAAAAAATTTTGTTTGTCACCAGTTACAAACGCTATCATATTTGCAAAAGAAAAAAGAAATCCGATTTTTTTAGAATGTATAAAAAAAATTACTGAAAATGTGAAAAATAAATTCTACGGACAATCTTCACTGGATGTTTCAAGTGTTAATCTATTTTCTAGAAGAATATCGTACTATGAAGACAAATATATTATTCAATATGGCTCGTTGAGAGTGTTAACACCAGATTTAAACAACAAGAACTTAGCTTTTGTAGGACAAGATGGTACAATTTATGCTTATTTTGAGTCTTTAAGACAGCTCAAGATTCGTTTTCCTGAAGAATTTACTAATGTTCAAAATTATAATGAATTTTACAAAAATAAAACAGTTTATAAAAGTTAGATTTTAAATGAAAATAATTTTTAATCATGTAGAAAAAACTGGGGGACAAACTTTAGATTTTTTGTTTAGAAAAATTTTTAAAGAAAATATTTACACGACAAATGGACATCAATCTATATTAGAATTTAATAATACATTAAATATAATTTCGATTCGAAATCCGCTTAATATTTATAAATCATTGTATTTATATGGATGTGAAAAAAAAGGTGGATTATATAATTTTATTAAAATAAATAAAAAAGAGAAAATTAGTTTTTATGATTGCTCTCAAGAAGAATATGTAAATTTTCTTAAATTTATTTATGAAGAATATAGAATAAAACAAAAATTAAATTCAGTTTGCGGCCTAGTTACACAAAGATTTTTAAGGTCCAGTTTATTAAAAATAGATTTTCAAGAATTAATATTAATTAAAGATTATAAAAGCTTAAAAAATTTTTTTTTAAATAAAAATAAATTTAATTTTGTTATAAAAAATGAATCATTAATTTCTGATTTAGAAAAACTAATTTTATATTTTGAAAAAAAACCTGAACTAGAGTGTTTATTGAAAGAAAATTATAAAGAAAATTTTTATAAAAATATTAATATAAAAAAAAATTTTACTAGTGAGGAAAATAAAATAAAAATAAATAATGAATTATTGCCAGTAGAAATTAAAAATTTAATTTTTGAAAAAGAAAAATTAATATTTGAATTATTTTATCCTGAATCTTTAAAAGATAATTTATAAAACTTATTTTTAAAAATGAAATTAGGCCCTATAAAAATATGCATATGTGGAAGCGTTGATGATGGAAAATCTACTCTCGTCGGACGTACTTTATATGAAACTGGAAATATTTTTACAGATCAAAGCTTAAAACTGCAAAGTTTAAGCAAAAGGTACGGAACCACAGGTTCTGAAATTGATTACGCCTTAGCTTTAGATGGACTTCAGGCTGAACGAGAACAGGGAATTACCATTGATGTTGCTCATAAATTTATTAATTACAAAGATAAAAGAATTATTTTTTGCGATAGCCCAGGGCATAAGCAGTATACTAAAAATGTATTTACAGCCGCCTCACAATGCAACGTTGGCGTAATTTTGTTGGATATCAATAAAGGAATATTAGAACAGACCTTAAGACATATTGCCATTTTAGATTTTGTTGGAATTAAAAATATTATATTCGCCGTCAACAAAATGGACTCTGTATCTTATAAAAAAAATGAATTTGAAATTTTAAAAAAAAAAATTAATCTAAATACCAAAAATAAAAATTTTAAATCAATCAACATCATTCCAATTTCAGCTTTGAATGGAGATAATCTAATAATAAAATCTTCAAAAATGAAATGGTATAAAAAAGATACGTTGATGAATTGTTTACTTAAGACAAAATTTTTATCTCCTACAAATAAATTTGGATATATTTCTATTCAACATGTGCATAGACCCAATAGAAAGATAAGGCATTTTATGGGAATACAAAATGGTCAATTTATTAGAAATGACAATGTTGTTATTCTCCCCTCCAAACAAAAAACAGTAATCAAAAGTATATTTACAGACTCTCTAATAGGAGGAAGGAAAAGTTCATCGAAAATTATCAGTTTTGCGATAAAAGATGAGGTAGACATCAATAGAGGAGATGTTTTAATAAAAAAAAATTCATTTATTAAAACTGGAAATGCTTTTAACGCATCCATTTGTGTTTTATCTGATCAAGGATTTTATTCGGGTAGAAGTTATATAATTAAATTAGCTAACAAAGAGAGTACAATAAATATAAATAGAATTAAGAATAAATTAAATCTTGAAAATAATAAAAAAATTATAACAAATGAATTAACATTAAATGAAATTGGAGATATCGAATTTAATTGCGATGAAAGTATTGTTTACGCACCTTTTGATAAATTTATTTCATTATCAACTTTTATTTTAATCGACAGAGAAAATTATAATATTGTTGCAGCTGGAAAAATTAATTTTCCTTTAAATAGATCAGAGAATATTTTTGTAGAAAAGAATAAAATTAATCAGGATAGAAAAAATATTTTTCTAAATCAGAAACCAAAATGTATATGGCTTACTGGTATTTCTGCATCTGGCAAAAGTACTATCGCAAAAGCTTTAGAGGCAGATTTAATTAAAAAGCAAAAGATTACTATTTTGCTTGATGCTGATAATTTACGAATGGGTATCAATAAAAATTTAGGTTTTTCTAAAAGTGATCGTATAGAAAATGTTCGAAGAATATCAGAAATAGCCAAGTTAATGGTTGAATCTGGTCTTATTGTAATTGTTGCATGTATATCCCCTTACGAACAAGAAAGAATTGCTGCAAGATCTTTATTTAAAGAAAGTGAATTTTTCGAAGTTTTTGTAAACACACCTTTAATAGTTTGCAAAAAAAGAGATCCTAAAGGACTTTATAAAAAATCTAACATGAATAAGACAATAGATAAAACCGGACTTTCTAATTTATACGAGAAACCTAAACATCCAGATTTAGAAATAGATACTTCAAGAGAAAATATTAAATCGATAGTTAATAAAATAGTAAAAAAAATTTTATAAATAAATGAATAAACCTGTAATACAGCTACAAGCAGTTAAAGACCGTAGGGTGGAGAATGCTCGTCCTAGATTATTTAGCGATCTTCCTTCTTATGATCATGTATTATTATTACAAGGACCTTTAGGAGAATTTTTTTCAAAACTTGCATCCTATTTTCTTAAAAAAGGAAGTGTAGTTTATAAAATTAATTTTAATGGGGGAGATAAGTTTTTCTATAAGCATAAAATTAATGTCTTTAATTTTAATAATATTGATAGTCAATTTAAATTTTTTTTTGAAAAAATCTTAAAAAAACATTCTATAAAAGCAATTTTTTTAATGGGTGATAAAAGATTTTATCATCTAAAAGCTATTGAAGTTGCAAAACGATTTGGGGTTGATATTTGGTGCTTAGAGGAGGGGTATTTAAGACCTAATTATTTTACTTTAGAAAAAAATGGGACAAACAACTCTTCAAATTTTTCAATTATTGACCCTTTAAAAATAAAACAAGTTAAATTTAATTATCAATTAGATCAGTACAAATCATTTTTACCTATGTGTTTTAATGCAATAGTTTATTGGTTTTTTTCTCTAATTAAAGACGCTCAGTTTCCATTATACAAACATCATAAACAACTAGATTTAAATAAAGGGTTATTTTGGATTTTAGGTTTTTTAAGATTTTTAAAGTATGAAATTACTGAATTTTCAATAAGAAGAAGGCTTAGAAAAGAAGAGAATAAAAAATATTTCCTATGTATTCTTCAAGTTCATGATGATTTTCAAGTCACTTCTAACTCTCATTTTGATAGCGTTGAACAGTACTTAGAAGAAGTTGTTCAATGTTTTGCAAAATATATTAAGAATTCTAATGCTCAAGATGTTCTACTTATCAAACACCATCCATTAGATATTGGAGAAAAAAATTATTTAAAATTAATTAATAATTTAAAATCTCTATATCAATTAGATAAGCAAATTGTCTATTTTCATAATATTAGACATTTATCTAATATTTATAGAATATTTAAAGGGGCAGTGACTATTAATTCAACCCTTGGATTAAAGTTACTCGTTAATAATATTCCCGTAATTAATCTAAGTTCATCTTTTTATAATAAAGCAGGACTTGCCTATCAGGGAACTTTAGATGATTTTTTTAAGGATCCAGGTTTTGTTGATCAAAAATTAGTTTATAATTATATCAACTATATGATCAGTCAGAATCAAGTGAATGGCTGCTTATATTCTAAGGAATATAATATTATTTAAAATTTAATGATATTTAAAAAAATAGCTCAAATAATTATATTATTATTTATTTGTAATATTTCAAACGCTGATAGCCTTTCTATCTTTGGAGGAAAATCTATGGACAGTAATTTAATCGATTTTCCAAAAAAAGCAGCAGAGGGTAATCTTGATGTGGAAAGGTACAAAATAATTGCCCTTGCCTACCAACAAAGCACAAAACCTCCATCTATTTTTAATAAATTAAATACAAACATTGAATATATCTATGCAAGACACTCTCCTGATCATGTAAATGAAACTGCTTTGGCTTACAATGTAACCAGCCCAAGTTTTAATATATTATCTACAAATGTAAGATTAGGCGTTTCTGTGGGTTTATCCTATGTATATGGAGAGCCTACTTTTGAAGATGGAACAAAAAATGAGCCTAATAAGAAATATCGACTATTAAATTATAACGCTTATGAAATATCTTTATTAGATGATAATGAGCAAAGTTCAATTTTTTTAAGAATTCATCATCGTTCAGGAGTATATGGTTTAATAGCGCCTGAGCATGTAGGTTCAAATTTTATTACAGCCGGATTCAGATATTATTTTTAATTAAAGTATAAATTTTATATAAGAACCACTTTAAAAATTATAAAAAGTATATTTACTATTTATATCTAATTAATGTACTCTTATTATCACTATTAAAAAACATTTATGAAAAGTAAAGAAGCGCTAGCAAAAAAGTGTAGTTATCTTTTTGATGAATTTCTTACTAATAATAAGAAATATAAAACTCTTGCGCATTTTCGCAGAACGCCTGGTGGCTATCTTATCATGTTAAAAATTTTTGAAAATTATTTTAACGATAAAGATATCCATGTTGAAGAATTAATTCGTCATGTTCCCATTTCTATTAGTTCACGATTAAGTTTATTTTCGCTCATCGATTTTGCAGTTAAAAGAAATGTTTTAATCAAAACAGGAGATACTAATGATCATAGAAAAAAATTAGTCACACCTTCTGAAATTTTTATAAAAGAATTTAGAGATTGGCTTGAGAATTTTGCGTTCTAAATAGTTACTTTTTTTCTCTCTTTTTTAACCAATCTTGCATCATTTTTATCTCAGCTTTTTGATCATCGATCATTTTTTGTGCAAAAGCTTTAAGTTCGGCATCTTTTG
>Ga0209400_1001652_pt1 | contig 17639 bp, 15 predicted proteins | sample M_130807_EF_Meta_FD_187313 | JGI IMG/M metagenome (GOLD analysis project Ga0209400, IMG submission 187313) | Freshwater microbial communities from Lake Montjoie, Canada to study carbon cycling - M_130807_EF_MetaG (SPAdes) (version 2) | ecosystem: Environmental > Aquatic > Freshwater > Lake... | reverse complement strand
TATAGTAAGACTGCATTGCCATTGTAGCAGTCTGTTCGTGATGAACACAAATAATTTCTGTATATCCTAATTTTTTTATTGAATCAAAAATATGCGAGTTTGCAGATCCTATAATTCCAAATATATATTTTATTTTATTTTTCTTTAAAAAGTCTGCAATAATATCACTTACTTTTACATTATTATTGCTCATTTATTTATCTTTAAAATAATCTTTTAATTTATTAATAGAATACTCTAAGTGGTTTAATGAAAGACCTGGGTATAATCCTACCCAAAAAGTATTATTCATAACAAAGTCAGTGTTTTTTAAATGTTCATGCACTCTAAAATTCACATCTTTCATATAAGGCTGCTTAATTAAATTTCCAGAAAACAATAATCTTGTTCCAATTTTACTGTTGTTTAAATAATTTATTAAATCGTTTCTATTGTATTTATTATTTTCTCTTAAAGAAAGCGGGAAACCAAACCAAGAAGGTTCTGAGTTTTTTTCAACCTCAGGTAATATTAAGAGGTCGTTTAAGTCTTTAAGGTTTTTATATAAAAAATTAAAATTTTCTTTTCTCTTATTTATAAAATTATCTAAGCGATCTAACTGAGCAAGACCACACGCTGCCTGCATATCGGTTATTTTCATATTATATCCCAAGTGAGAATAGGTATATTTATGATCATAACCAAATGGCAAGTCCCCTAACTTCCAGGCAAATCTTTTGTTGCATGTATTGTCTTTACCTGGCTCGCAATAACAATCTCTGCCCCAATCTCTAAAAGATTCAGCTATACGTTCTAATTTTTTACTATTTGTAAATACAGCTCCACCCTCACCCATTGTAATATGATGGGCTGGATAAAAACTTAAAGTTGCCAAATCGCCAAAAGTTCCTACATACTGATTGTTAAATTTTGAACCAAGTGCATCACAACTATCTTCTATAAGCCATAAGCCATACTTATCACAAATTTCTTTTATTCTCTTAACATTAAACGGATTTCCCAAAGTATGGGCTAACATTATTGCCTTCGTTTTTTTTGTGATAGCACTTTCAACTAAATCTGCATTCACATTATAAGTGGGAATTTTTACATCAACAAAAACCGGAATCGCTCCAAATTGAATAATTGGATTTACTGTAGTTGGAAACCCTGCGGCAACAGTAATAACTTCGTCTCCCTTTTGAATTGATCTTTCTTTCAATTTAGCTGAAGTTAAAGTAGAAAAAGCTATCAAGTTTGCCGAAGAACCAGAATTAACTGTTAACAAACATTTTATTCCTAGAAAAGCTGCTAATCTTTCTTCAAAATTTGTATTAAATCTCCCTGTCGTTAACCATCCATCTATTGATGCTTCGACCATATTTTGTAACTCCAAAGTTCCTATAACTTTTCCTGAAACCGGAACCTCTGTTATACCTTCAATAAAATTATTATCTGTAAAATTAATATCTGAATAGACTTTAACTAAATCCAATATCTTTTTTCTAATTTCTAATTTTTGATTTGAACTCATAAAAGTATTTACTTATTTTTTTTATAATTAAAATAATTTAATATTTGTGCTCGACAAATTTTTAAAACATTTTCACCATCTAAGAATTTTTTATACCAATCAGAAGTTAACTGCAAAGAAGTTTCGATATTAAATTTAGCTTTCCACTTTAAAAATTTATATGCATTTTTGGAATTTAACTTGAGAATGCTGCTTTCATGATATTTTTTTGATAAAATAGGTTTTTTGATAATTTTAATTTTATTATTAAATTTAGAATTAATTATATTAATTATCTCATAAACACTTTTGTTGTTATTATTACCTGGCCCAAAATTCCATGGTCCTCTGCTGATTTTTTGTTTTTTATATAAGCTACGCAACAATATTAAATATCCATATAAAGGATCAATCACATGTTGCCAGGGTCTTATAGAATTTGGGGATCGTAAAAAAATTTTTCCTTTTTTAAAAGAACGAAAATAATCTGGTAAAATTCTATCTAATGAAAAATCTCCACCTCCAATGACATTGCCAGCTCTTGCTGTAGCAACAAATATTTTCTTATTTTTAAAAAAAGAATTATTATAGGCATTACAAATTAATTCAGCGCAAGCTTTAGAATTGCTATAAGGATCAAATCCGTTTAAACGATCAGTTTCTTTATAGTAAGACTGCTTGTCTTTATTCTCATAAACTTTATCGGTTGTAATAATTAATGCTGATTTTACGAAATTTACTTCATTGATTATATTTAATATATTAAGTGTGCCTAAAGTATTTGTTTCATAGGTATATTTTGGATAAATATAAGAATATCTAACTAAAGGCTGTGCAGCCATATGAATAATAAAATCTGGTCTAAATTTTATTATAGATCTTTTTAATTTTTTATAATCTCGTATATCGCCAATTATAGATTTTTCGTTAAGGTTATAAATTTTTGCTAAATCAAATAAATTTTTTTTGTTATTGGGTTTTAGTGAGTATCCTGTGACTTTTGTGCCAAGTAAATTCAAAAAAATAGACAACCAACTACCTTTGAATCCTGTGTGACCTGTTAAAAAAACTCTTTTATTTTTCCAAAATTTTTTAGAAGACTGAAGTTTATTATTCATTCCAAGATTTCCATGGAGCATTATCTGAAACCCAAAGATTATCTAAATAATTTTTATCTCGCAAAGTATCCATCGCATGCCAAAAACCTTCAAATTTAAAAGCTGATAGTTGTCTATCTTTTGCAATATTTTCTAAAGGTTTTTTTTCCCAAATAGAATTTTTTTTATCTAAATATTTAAAAATTTTCTTATTTAAAACAAAAAAACCTCCGTTTATCCAACCTCCATCACCCGATGGTTTCTCCAAAAAATTATCAACTATATCTCCTTTAATGTTTATAGCTCCAAATCTACCAGCTGGCTTAACTGCTAAAACAGTTGCTAGTTTTTTACTATTTTTATGAAATTTAATTACATGCTTGATGTTTGCAGATGTTAGCCCGTCTCCGTATGTTAGACAAAAATCATCATCAACATAATCTTTGATTCTTCTAATTCTCTCTCCTGTATTAGAAAACTCACCAGTATCAATTAGGGTTACTTTCCAAGGTTCAGTTTTTTTTTTTAAAACTATAATCTTATTTTTACTTACATCTACAGTAACATCGGTTGTATGAAGTGAGTAATTGGCAAAGTATTCTTTTATTAGATAACCTTTGTATCCGCAGCATATGATAAAATCATTCAAACCAAACTGGGAATAAATTTTCATTATATGCCAAATTATTGGCTTAGATCCAATTTCTATTAAAGGCTTGGGTTTTATTAAACTTTCTTCTGCTATTCTAGTTCCTTGGCCTCCAGCTAAAATTACAACTTTCATAAATTATATATTATAAGTAATAAATTAATGATTACTATTTGTATACCCACTTTTAACAGATCTAAATTTTTACAAGAATTATTACAAAGCATCTACAATGCAAACCAAAAGATACCAATTATTCTATCTAATAACAATTCTACAGATGATACTAATAAAGTAATTCAAATATATAAAAAAAAACTTACTAATTTTACTTCAATACAGCAAAAAAAAAATATAGGTTTTGCAAAAAATTACTTGGAATGTTTATTTAGAGTTAGAACTAAATATGCTTGGATCGTTGGTGACGATGATCTTATAAAAAAGGACTCAATAAAAAATATTATATTTACAATTAAAAAATTAAATTATCCAAACGGAATAATATTTGAATATGACAATTTTTTAAATTTATCAAAAAACAAAAGTTATAATTCAATCTCCAAAATATCTTTATTAAAAGACTTTAGTAAATGTGGTTTAATCTCAACGCAAATTATAAAAGTAGAAAATGTAAAATTAATTAAAAATCAAATCACGAAACAGAAGAAAAATTTTTACATTCAAATTTATATTATACTTCATCTAATAAAAAAATTTGGAAACTGGTATAAAAGTTCAAAAAAAATAATAAATTATAGAAATAATAATTTTAATCACTATTCAAAAAAATGGATCTTGAATAGATTAGAGAATGAAATTAAAGGATATCTTATACCTTTAAAAATTATTTATAAAAAAAAATCAAAGGAATATAAGAATATAGCAAATTCTATTTTTAATAAAAATATAATTTCATGGGTTTTTTATAGTACAATACGAGCAGATAAATTAAGAACATTATTAATACTAAAAAAAAACTTTAAATACTTACATATAAGATTAAGAATTAAATTATTTTTTATACTTTTAGTTTTAATTATATTGCCAAAAACAATATTGGTTAATCTACCAAAAATAAAAAATATTTTTAAATTAGTTTAATTTAATGAAAACAATTGGATATCTCATAACTGTTTTTAATGAAGTTAAAACAGTCAAACAAGCAATAGAAGATATTATATCAATAAAATATCCAAAAAAAGAAATAATAATTATTGATAATGGTTCAACAGATGGAAGTGCTGAGATTATAAAAAAATACAAACAGAATAATATTAAAATAATTATTCGTAATAAAAATCTAGGATTTGGAAAAACAATAGAAGAGGGTATTAATTTACTAAATTCGGATTATATTTTTATTCAATATTCAGATTTAGAATATGATCATAACAGGAGCATTGATATGATGAATTATGCTATCAACAACGATTTAGATGTAGTTCTTGGATCGAGACTAATAAATTATAAAGAAAAAAATATTTCTTTTTTTGAGATAATAAAAAAAAAGCCATCTTATATGGCCACAATTCTCTGCACTTTTTTAGTTAACAAATTTTACAATTATAATTTTACCGACATTATTGGAGGAAAACTTTATAAAAGAGTGACCATAAGAAAAATACCTATTAATTGTTACACAGCGGGGTTCGACTTTGAATTTATGAGCAGAATTCTTAAAAGAAATCTTAAAGTTGGAGAAATTTCAATTAATTATAAACCAAGAGAAAACAGCGCTGACAAAAAAATTAAGTTTTATCATATTATAAATGCTTTATATCACATTTTTAAAGTAAAATTATTTAATTAAATTTAATTCATGATTAAAATTTCGTTATTATGAAAAAAAAAATTATCTCATTTTTAACTGAAATAACACTAACTACTTTAGTTTTTGTATTACTTTTTTTTTATTTTTATAACCTTGATAAGGGTTTTATGTTGGAAAATAATTATTTTCCCTGGGACTCACATGGATATTATGAAGTTGCAAAAAATTTTAGCCTATCAAAACCAATGCCTGTCTTTGAAAATCCATTTGGTGAAAGAATTATTTTTCCAATACTTTTTTTTCAAATTGCTAAAATCTTAAACTTAGAACTAATTTATGGGGCGCTAATATTAAATGAGATATCTTCTTTTCTAATAATAGTTTGTTTTATTTTATTAAGTCACAAACTTAAAATAAGTTTATTCTCACGATGGTTTATAATTATCATCTATCTTTGTTTTTGGAACGGACCTTTAAGATATTCTATTTATTATCCTGGTGGTAATTATGCATTTGATACAGCATTGATATCAATAATATCTTTAACATTATTATTTCTAATAAAAAATAAAAGCTTAATTGCAAAAATATTAATTTTTTCAATATTTTTCTTAGCTGGCATACAAAGAGGTATAGCTATAATTTCAATAGCATCTGCGCCTATTATTTTAACTATTGTTTATAATTTAATAACTAAAAAATTTTTTAAAAAAAAAAATTACTTAAATATTAATATTTTATTTTACATAAGTGTCGTAGCTTCAATATTCGGTCACTTAATTGTAAAAGCTGTCATCAAGACTGAGGGCGACTATTCAATGATCAAATGGATTATAAAATCTACAATGTTACATGGAAATATATTTGAATTTTTATACACATATTACTATGCTTATGGATTATTTTTTTTCATTATTATAATTTATTCTTTAAGTTTAAAAATTAATACCCTAAAAAAAATTAAAATTAATGAAACAGGTATTTATTATCTAGGGTTATTTTCAACTTCAATCTTCTTAAGTACAGTAGGTGGTGGTGACACTGATAGATTTTTATTATGGTTTTCTTTATGGTATTTAGGAATATCAGGACTTTGTTTAGATAAAATAAAAAAAATATATTCAACAAAAATTATTATTTTATTTATTGTGATCAGTATATTTTGGACTAGACCATTTATTCCAGCATTGCCTCCTTTAGGGTTCTCAGAAAAGTTTGTAGAAAAAAGTTTTGTACAAACTAATTATGACGAAAAATTATTTGTTGGACCAAATTGGCTAAAAAAATTCAAAAACCAGACGGAAACTATTAGAATTGATGATATTAACAACCGAAATGTATATTTTTCCAAAGAAAGATTTGGGAAGTTAGTTCAAACAATTGAAATACCTGCAGGCCAATATTCTGACACCGGCAGATTAAATTATTGGATACACTCCTATAAATACTACATAAACAATATACCATTACCCTTAGGATATATACATAACCAAAGAGATATGCTGATAGATCATCCTTGGCATGGAAAGTACTACATAAGATTTATTTATATTATTCAGTGGATTTTTATCCAATTCTTATTCTTTTTATATTTTAAACCTAAAAAAAAAATTAAATAATTTTATCTAAAATAACATTGGCAAAATTAAACTTTTGTTGTTCTCGGAAAAATCTAAATATATTATTAGAAAATTTCTTATATTTTAATTTGTTGCTAGAAATATCTAAAATCTTACTAGATATATCTCTATAATTATTTAAATTTATTATAATACCAAATTCATATGTTTTATTTTGCCATCCAGTCAAACCTTCTTTGGTTGTAATAACTGGTAATTTTGAGCTAGCTGCTTTAAATAAAATTCCGCTAGAACCATAAGAACCATCTTTATAGGCAAGCCACACTAAATTAGAAGCATTAAATATTAAGCTTTCCTTAAAATTATTATGAAACCCCTGAGAAACAAAAACAATTTTATTTATTATTAATTTTTTTACATAATCCTGCGCCATTATTTTTTTTACATAGGGAGTTTGCTGCCCAGCAATAATAACTTTAATATTTTTGTTTTTTATAATGTTAATAGTTAACAGCAGTTCTTGGATTGACTTAGAATTTTTTAAAGCACCGTAAACTAAAATAACAAAGTGCTTTTTTTTAAAACCAAAAAAATTTCTTGAATAGGTTCTGTTTGGTCCTAATAAAGGACTAACAGGTTCAGCAAAATATGAAACTTTATGATTGTAATTAATTAATTTTTTTTTAAAACCAAAAAAATTTCTTGAATAGGTTCTGTTTGGTCCTAATAAAGGACTAACAGGTTCAGCAAAATATGAAACTTTATGATTGTAATTAATTAATTTTTTTTTACAAAATTCAACAAAAAATTTATCATTAGAAAAAATACTTTTTAATTCTTTAATTCTAAATAATCTTTTTAACAAATAATAATATAAATAAAATAATAAATTTTTTTTAAGATGTATTTTTGGATTTAAAAAAATTCCAGAAAATGGAGTTTCTTTAAAAGGTGTTCCAAATATACTTATTGCTTTTTCTAAATAATCAAGAGTATTAATAAATATATAATCAAAATTATTTTTTTTAAATTTTTTATTATAAATTTCTTTTAAAATAAAAAAATTATTAATTTGAAAAAATAAAAGCGAAAAAACATTTTTATTATTTTTAGGATAATTTAAATTGAAATCTGTATAAACTTTTAGATATTTAATTTCTTTCTTCAATTCCTTAATTAAAGGATATTTAAGAGTCTTTTTAGAAGTTAATAAAGTTACATTAGTTATGTTTTTGTATTTAGCAATCTTGCGTAATAATTCTTTGACATACAAAACAATATGGTGACCTTCACACTCTGGTTCTACAATCAAAATTCTCATATAAAATTATTAAACTTTATAAGCATTATGATAAATAATAGACGAAACTAAAAATATAAAAAAATAAAAAAGCGAAAACATTGAAAACTTATTAGCGTTATCTTCTAAAAAATACTTTTTAGTATCAGCAAACAATAATATTATTAAATAAGTTAAGGGGTCAAAATATTCCTGAAAAACAATATCAACAAAAGAAAATAAAAATAACATTGTCACAAAATAAATTATCAATATATAATTTTTGTAGCAAATCTGGACTATTGAAAGTAACCCAATAAAAGCTGAAGTTAAAAATAGTACTTTTAATAATAAAGATTGATTATAAATTATATACAGTTTTAAAAATGCACCACCGCCAATATTTTGATGAATCAAAGGTAAATTAAAAAAAAATAATAAAAATAACACCCATAATAAAATTAATATTAAAAAGTATTTAATTAATAATTTATAGTTTTTCTTTATATAAAATAAAAAAAATGGAAAAATATATATAGAAATTATCGACAACATTTTCAATATATTATCTATCTGAAACTTAGGCGCTCTTTCTATCTGTGCTGCCGGAGAAGTAAAACCTTGCCATGCATTAAAAAAATACAGCGAAGGTATCAAAAAAATAAAAAAAGAGATAATTATAATAATGTTTTTATTAGAAAAAATTTTATTTAAATCGATTAATAAAAAAAATATTATTATTGTGAAAAAAGCATAATATTGTCTACCGTAAAAACAAAGACACGCAAAAAAAATGGACAGTACTTTAAAAATTAAACTTTTTTTTGGATAGTAGTAAAAAAACGCAGAAATAGTTAAAAATAAATAACATATATTTTCCTCTAATCCGTAAAAAGCAGAAGTTCTAAAATAGGGACTTAATAATATTAAAGATGATATTAGTAATAAATTAATATTGTGAATCTTAAGATTGTATTTAAATTTTATTGTAAAATATAAAATAAAAACAACTGATAGTGAAAAAATAAGATTAAATAACTTAAATATAAATACGTTATTTAACGGTATAAGATATTTAATTAATAAATAATAAATTGGTAAACTTGATGATTCATAAAGAGCCCAATTTATTTCTAAAAATAGACTTGTTTTAAATAAAATAAAATTTTTATAAATGTGAATAAAATCAATTTTTCCTCCTCCGCTGGAATCTTCATGAAAATAAAAGCCTAAAAAAAAAGAAAAAAAAATTAGTATTAAAAAAAAGAAACACAATTTATTATACTTTGAATACATCATTTCCTTAAAAAAATTATTGGATAAAGAATAAGCGAATATATTATTCTTAATAAATAAAAAATATTTAATTTACATCTAATCTTTCTTAATTCTTTATAATAAAAATTTAATTCCTGAAATTGACCCTCCCATTGTCTCTGAGCTGCGAATGATATATTTATGGTTGCTAATTTTTTAAATTTCGCAAATCTTCTCCACAAATCAAAATCGCCTGCCATTCTAAAATTTGTATTTAATCCTCCTACTTTTTCATAAAGTTTTCTTGAAAAAATTGTATTTTCTTGCTGAATAAAACCCCAAAAGCAATTATGAGCTAATCCTTTTCTAATAATAAATCTTGGATAGCATAATGGTAATAATTTTGTAATTTTATTATTCTTTATAAAAGAAACTCTACCTACTACCCAATCATAAGAATATTTATTTAATATTTTATGTAATCTATATAATGCATTTCTATCTATCAAAATATCATCTGAATTTAACCATAATAAATATTTTCCTTTAGAGAATGAAAACCCTTTGGATATTGCATCATACATTCCATTATCTTTCTCAGAAATAATTTTTGTAATATATTTTTTGTAGGAAATAATTTTCTCTAAACTCTTATCTTTAGATAAGCCATCAATAATTATATAATCAAAATTTTTATAGGTTTGATTAATTATACTTTCTATTGTTTTGCTTATATATTTTTCTCCATTATAAACTGGTGTTACAATTGTAAAAAATGGCTCTGACATTTTAAAATATTATTTTAATTAATAAATTTATAAATGAATTGTATCTAAAATATTTCTTTACCTAAATGCTCTTAAAATAATTATAGTAATCCAATAAGCCATTTTTCAATTTTATTTTAGCTTTCCATCCTAATTTATTAATCTTTGCGGTATCTAATTTTCTTTCTTTTACTCCATCTGGGTAATCTTTATTAAAAATAATTCTGCCCTTAAACTTAGTCAAATTCTTTAGTCTATATGCTAAATCCTTAATAAAAATTTCTTCTCCACTTCCTACATTTAAAAAATCATGCTTTATATTTTTAAAAAGAATAAAATAAATTGCTTCAGCTAAATCATTGACATTTAAAAATTCTCTTTTAACTAAACCAGAGCCCCACACTTCAACTTTTTTTTTATTTTTAATTTTTGCTGTATGAAATTTTTTTAATAAAGCTGGTAAAACATGACTGGCTTTTAAATCAAAATTATCTCCTGCGCCATAAAGGTTTGCGGGCTGCAAAGAAATAAAGTCTTTTTTTAGCTGATTTTTAATATACTGACATAATTTTAAAGTAGAAATCTTTGCTAAAGCATATCCTTCGTTGGTTTTTTCAAGATAAGAAGACAGAAGATAATCTTCTTTTATCGGCTGTTTTACTGCTTTTGGGTAAATACATGCGGAACCTAAATTAATAAACTTATTAACATTATAATCTAAGCTGGATTTAATTAAATTAAAGCCAATCATTATATTGGTGTAAATATAATCAATTTGAAAATTTGAGTTATCTAATATGCCCCCAACTCTTCCAGCTGCATTTATAACTATTTGCGGTTTATTTTTTTTAAACCAGGCATTAACTGCTTTTTGGTCTGTAAAATCTAAATTGTTTCTTTTACAGTCAATTATTTTTAAATTTTTTTCCTTGAACAACTTATAAATTGCCGAACCCACCATGCCTTCTTGTCCTGCAATTAAAATTTTATATTTTTTTTTCAAATCTAATAACTATATTTCATTAATTTTTGAGTTTTTTAACAATAGTTTTTGCTGCGCAATTTTGTAATCATTCGTTATCATTTCTTTTACTAAATAATTTAAATTTTTTTTTGGTTTCCAGCCGAGTTCTTTACGAGCCTTAGATGAGTTTCCTATTAAATTAACAACGTCTAATGGTCTAAAATACTTTTTATCTACCCTAACTATAATCTGATTTCTTTTTATATTGGGGGTAATGTTGCTATCGTAATCTACAACGATTGCATGCTGATTAACTCCGTGTCCTTTCCATATAATTTTTATTTTTAAAATATTACAAGCAAGTTGAAAAAATTTTTTAACACTACATTGAACCCCTGTTGATATGACATAATCTTTCGGTTCTTTTTTTTGCATCATCATCCACTGCATTTCAGCATAATCCATTGCATGACCCCAGTCTCTCAGAGAGTCTAAATTTCCTAAATGCAAACATTTTTCCAAACCAAATGAAATGTTGCATAAACCCATAGTAATCTTCCTTGTAACAAAAGTTTCTCCTCTTCTTTTGGATTCGTGGTTAAATAAGATCCCATTGCAGGCAAACATTCCATAAGCTTCTCTATAATTTTTTGTTATCCAATAAGCAAAAAGCTTGGAAACAGCATAAGGACTTTGTGGATAAAATGGTGTTTTTTCAGATTGTTTTCTATCTTGGATTAATCCAAATAATTCTGAGGATGACGCTTGGTAAAATTTAACTTTTTTTACAAAATTTAATTGTCTAATACATTCTAAGATTCTTAAAGTTCCCAAAGCATTTATATTAGAAGTGTATTCGGGGTTCTGAAAACTAACCATTACATGACTTTGTGCTGCTAAATTATATATTTCATGAGGTTTAACTTTTTTAATTAGGTCATATAAACTCCCCGTGTCCGAAAGATCTCCATAATGAAGAAATAAGCGATTGTTATTAAATTTGTTATACAAATGATCTATTCTTTCAGTATTGAAAGAGGAGGATCTTCTTTTTATTCCGTGAACAATATAATTTTTGCTTAATAAAAATTCTGCTAAATATGAGCCGCCCTGCCCAGTTATTCCCGTTATTAAAGCAATTTTTTTTTTTTTCATACAAAGATTAAAATAAGTTATAAGTTTTCTTAACTAACACATTTAGAGTTTTTGTAAAATGAAGATCTCGATAATAACAGTATGTTATAACAGCCAAGATACTATTGCATTTACATTAAATTCGATACTCAATCAAGATTATAAAAATATCGAACATATAATTATTGATGGTGGGTCTACAGACAATACTCTTAATATAATAAATCAATACAATTTTAAAAATAAAATATTTATCTCAGAAAAAGATAAAGGAATTTATGATGCCATGAATAAAGGCATCGCACGTTCAACTGGTGAAATTGTAACAACATTAAATGCAGATGACATATATCACAACAATTCAACTATTTCTGATGTTGTAAAATTAATTAAAGAATCTCCTAATGAAAAAATTTTTATTGGAAATATTGTTTTTTTTAAACATAATATGTTTAATAATATTGTAAGAATATACGAAGCTAAATTTTTTAAGAAGTGGATGTTAAACATAGGTGTCATGCCTCCTCATCCATCAACTTTTATAAAAAAAGAAATCTATAAAATGTATAATTATAATATAAATTTTAAAATAGCTGCAGATTTTGAATTCTTTTTAAAGTTATTTAAAATAAATAATTATAATTTTAAATATTTAGATCTAACAATTATTAGAATGAGAACTGGAGGAATAAGCGGAAAAAATATCTTGAGTTATTTAATTTCAACTATTGAGATTTACAAAGCATTTAAAGAATATAAAATTAAAAAAAATTATTTAACTATTTTAGCTAGAATTCCTTTTAAGCTAAATCAATTTATTACTTTTTTTAAAAAAAAAAAAATAAACTATAATTTTAAATTTACTACAAGCAATTTTTTATCAGATCTAAATAGTTCAAACGAAATAAAAATTGTCAAAGATTTTAATAATTTAATTAATAGCAATAATAATTTTGTTTTATCTGGGTTAAATCTTGCTTTTTTAGGATATTATTCGAAAGAAGATATTAATATTTATAAGAATTTATATGTCTGGCCAGATGGTATGTTTAGTAAGACTATAGGGAGTATAAAAAAAATACCTGGAAGAAAACTTTTTGATAAAATTATTCTAAATAATTCTAAAATAAATAAAATTTTAGTAATTGGTAACTTATCTGAGCTAAATAGAAGTTATATTAAAAACAAATTTAATATTAGAATTGAACATGTTAATTTACCCTATGGAAATATTGAATATTTAAAAAAATACCTACCAGAAAGTATAGATGGAAGTACTTTAGTTTTAATTACTCTTCCTACGCCAAAACAAGAGCAATTAGCAGAATGCATGATAGTAAATGCTAAAAATTATAAAATTATTTGCATAGGAGCTTCTGTATCTCTAGCTTCTGGGGAAGAAAAACCAGTTCCAAAATATCTTGAAAATTTAGGCGTTGAATTCTTGTGGAGAATAAAATCTGATACTAGAAGAAGAGTAAAAAGATTATTAGAAACTTTTTATTATTATTTTAAAGGAAAACTAAACAATAAATATAAAAAATTATATCTGAGAGAAATTGATTAAAAAAAAAAAAATTTATTCCTGGGCTTGCGATTATTCAAATATAACTGGGGAAGGTATATTAGCAAGAAAATTTATTTCTGATTTAAAAAAAAATAACATTATTATATTAAGTACCCCAAAAAAATTTAATTTTTTAGAATCTAATAAATATGCTAAAATATTTCTGCATAGACACGCCTATCCGTTCATAGGTTTATTATTTTGCTGGTATAATTTCTTTCTTAATAGAAAAGTATGTTATGTAAATTATTTACCGTTATGGAATTTTTTTTTATTTACCTTAGCTCCACCAAAAACATTATATGGCCCAATTACTGGTGGCGCTAATTTTTATAAAAAAGATAAATTAAATTTTAATATCAGAAAATATTTATTTCCTATATTTTACAGAATTAGTATTTTATTCATTAGTTTCAGAAAAAAAAGGTTTATTTTTTCAACGCAATTATTAAAGAAATTTACTAATAATAAACTAAGAACTAAAATATTATTTAATTATGCTCTGACATTATTTAATAAAAAAAAAGTAGGTAAAAAAAAAATAGATTTTGTAATTTATTACAAAAAACATTCTAACAAAAATTTAATTTTTCCTTACAAATTTATAAATAAATTAATAAATCAACATATAAAAATTCATATTGTGGGCGATCAATACAAATCAAAAGCTGTAATAAACCATGGTTTTGTGAAAAGAAAAAAAGTATTAAAATTACTTTCAATCAGTAAATATACAATAGCCTCTGGAGAAAACTTATATAGTATCTTTTCAATTGATTGCATAAATCATAAAGTTAACATTTTAGTAAATACAAATTCCAACCCAGAAATAATATTTTTTAAAAATATGTTTATATATAATAATTTTAAAAACCAAAAAATAAATTTTAAAAAGGTTAATTATTTAAAAAAAGATTTACAAGAAATTACTTATCTAAAAAATAGATTTAGATTATTTTTTAAACAACTGTAAAAAGATATCTTTGTATAATTGCACAATATAGCACAACAAATAATAAAAATCATAAAATCAATCCCAAATATAGCAAAACTATTTTCAAATAATGATCTGAATAATAAAAACATTATAAAAAAAATTGAAATATTCACAAATATATTTTTTCTTTTAAAAAAATATTTTTTTACAAATGCCAGATACAAAATAATGTTTAAAATATTTATAATAATTAATAAAATAAACATAAATGCTAAAATACCTCCACATAAAAAACTATACATAAAAATATTAGAAACATTCTCAGTTATAAGAATTCTATCCGCCTGGGGTCCATAACCAAAAAAGAAATTTTCGGTTATAGGCTTGATTGATTTATTCCAAAGACCAATTCTTCCAGAACCATCTGACAACTTATAAATTCTAGAATTATCGATAAATTTATTTACAGGATTATTATAAGTATCTACAAACGCAATATCCTGTTTGGTCTGAGAATAAGTTTGATAAGCACTCTTAGACACAATGGCAAATAAATGAATAAAATAAGGTATTATTAACATAATAAATAATATTCTCATTTTATCTTTAAAATTTTTGTTTTTTAGAAAATAAAAAAAAATAAAAATATTAAACAACAATAGAAAATAAATAGCAGATCTATTTTCTAAATGAAAAATATAAAAGGATATAAAAATTAATAATAATTTTTTTATAAGATAAAAATAATTTTTATTTTGATAAAAAATTAATAGGAATGATAATAAAATATAAAAAAAAATCAAATTTCTTCCAATACCTGATGATCTTGGAAGTGGAATACCAAAAAAATTATTATTTGGGCTCATTGAAAATGCTGAATAAAAAGTTAATAAATCTTTATTATTAAAAATTTCAATGATAGATAATATTATAACTGGCAAAGAATAAATTCCTAAATAAAATAATAAAATTAACAATAAAATATTAAATATATTTTTGTTATTATTAAGGGTATCAACGACAATCATAAATAAAATTACGGACAATATACAAATTGGCCAATATATTCTAAAAATATTTATGTCAAAATTTAAATTTGGGGATAAAAAATAAGATATAATTTGTATTAATGAATAGCCAATAAAAAATAAAAATATTAAATTTTTACTTTTAAATTTATTAAAATAAATTAAATACAAAATAGAACTTATTATAAGAACAAAAATAGGCGAAAAAGAAATAATAAATCTTAAAATGTCTACTATATTATTTGTGTTATAATATCCTAATGGATTGTTTATAGACGCAATTAATAATATCCAAAATAGAATAAAAAAATAATTAATTTTTCCCTTTATATTTAACATCCTAAATTCTTTATAAATAAATAAAAATTTTTCCTTTTACTAAATAGATTACTGTTCATAGTATGAATGGCATAAATATTTGATTTGTATTTTGTTTTATTAAATTTTTTTTGAATGTTTCTAAAATAATTTAAATTATTTATATTTTCAAATTTGTCCTGAAAAGATATTAAAATAAAATTAAATACTTTATAAATAAAATTTAATTTCTTGCGAAGAATAATTGGCATTTCAGATAAGGACCAATTTGCAATAACAATTGCCTTATTTTTGCTTAAATATTTTAATTGTTTTGATAATTTTATATCAGCGATATTAGATATTAGATTAACTCCTGTATTATTAGGATTAGAATTTAGTGAAGCTGGAATATTGTTCATCTTTAAATAGTAATATTGAATTAAATTAACTTCTTTTGTATCAAAAATTACATATTTTATTTTTGGATTTATTTTATAGAAAATAGAAGCCATACATCCATAACCACCTCCTATTTCAAAGACATATTTGATTTTTTTCAAATCTAAATTAGCAAAATCTATAAATTTCTTTAAGTGGTAAACTTGCCTAATACGATTTCCACTACTATCTTTATATAAAAAGTAATTAACGGGATTTCCTATATTATTTTCTACTAATAACCTTTTCCATAAATTCCAATTTTTTACATCTTTTTTTAATTCCAGCAGCTCTTTATAGACAAAGAATCTATTATGAATAAAAAAAATTTTCTGAATAAATGAATATCTTAAAAAATTAGTTAGACGCTTGTTCTTAACTATCTCTAAAATTTTATTACTAAAAATAATATGAGTCTTTTCCTTATTATTTATAGAAAAACTATCTAAAGTCTTATTAAATAAAAAATTCTGAAGATGAGTGTCTTTTGTACTGGAAGATAATGTTCTTAAGTTATTTGGAAAAGATAAAATGGTTGCCATCCATCTTAAGCAGTCTTTAATCATGAATAAATTTTTTAGATAATTTGTATATATCTTTAATTCTAGCATCAGATGAATATGTTTGACGATAAAAAAAAGAATTTTTTTTAGCTATTTTTTTGTAATTTGAATCCAAAATAATCTTTCTTGCAGTATCAACGAAGTTGCTCGTTTTATCGCAAATAAAAAAAGATTTTGCACTATGTTTCGATAGCTCTATACCTTCTATACCAATTTTAGAGGAAATTATAACTGCACCATAACATAACGCTTCTATAATTTTTACTCTTGTTCCGAAACCTATGCGAGACGGTATAATTAAACAAATCGATCTCTTTAAAATAGATAGATAACGATTCTGGCTGACTACTCCTAAATTAATTAGCCAATTATGATTGTAATTGATCTTTCCTCCTCCTGTTAAAACTAATTTTAATTATTTATCTTTAATTAATATTTTTTGAAAAATATCTTTGACTAAATAGTCGATAGCTAATTTATTTGGATAATAATCATACGATCCTGAATAAAATAAATATTTTTTGGGTAAATTATTAAATTTTAAACTAGTTTCTTTTAAAGAATTATTAATCTTTATTACATTTGGAAATACAACAGGTCTAATTCGATAAAATTTAAATATCTTTTCAGCCTCAATTATTGAAACGGCAGTCTTTATATCTGATATTTTATATACAAATTTTTCAAATAAAAAACTTAAAGAGCCAATAAAATAATTTTTTTTTCTAATTTCATATTCAACACTGTGTCCTTTATAAATTATAAATATTTTATTAAAAAAAATCTTCGATAATATTATAATAATAAAAAAATAAC
>Ga0209400_1001651_pt1 | contig 17643 bp, 14 predicted proteins | sample M_130807_EF_Meta_FD_187313 | JGI IMG/M metagenome (GOLD analysis project Ga0209400, IMG submission 187313) | Freshwater microbial communities from Lake Montjoie, Canada to study carbon cycling - M_130807_EF_MetaG (SPAdes) (version 2) | ecosystem: Environmental > Aquatic > Freshwater > Lake... | reverse complement strand
CAATAAATCACATAAATATTCATTCTATCTTATATGAAAGAATGAATGTATTCTCATTAAATACTCTCTACAATACAACTATTGGAACACAGAGAGAAAAAGAATGGTCTATTTGCGTATTAGAACAAACTCCAATATATGTAATACAAACTTCACATGGCATTGTCGGCGGAAAAATGATCATTCATGAAACGACAATTACAGAAGGCAAAAATATAGGCAAAAAAAACGAGACTAGTCCAAAACAACAAGCGATTTTGGAAGCAGAACGCGAATGGAAAAAAAAAACAAAACAAGGATATTTTCCAAAAGAGGAAAAAAATGTAAAAGAAAAAGAGAACCTCGAAAAAATACTACCAACAGAATCTGTTGGTATTAAACCTATGTTGGCAACTGAATTTGACATTTCTACATTCGCTGCGTTTCCTGTGTTTGTTCAACCCAAATTGGACGGTATTCGTTGTCTTGTTTATATGAAAAACGGTGCATTGGTATTTCAGTCAAGACAAAATACTATTTTCGATAAAGTGGGTCATTTGGAACCGGTTTTGACGCCGATTTTTTCCATGGAAAATTTAGAAAATATTGTATTGGACGGAGAACTTTATATACACGGAATGCCATTCAACGAAATTACTAGCATGGTCCGCAAATCCAATCATTCAAATGCATCGCAATTACAATATCACATATATGATTGTTTGTTGTTGAATGATCTTGGTGCAAGTTTTCATAAACGTAATGAGCTTTTGTCGAAAATAAAAAACGTAGGTTCTCAAATTGTATTTGTTGAAACGAAAATGGCGAATTCAAGCCAAGAAATCGAACAACTACATGCAGATTATACCGGGCAATCATACGAAGGTGTCATGATTCGCAAAATAAATTCGGTATACAAACAACAAAATCGTTCAAAAGATCTGCAAAAATATAAGAAGTTTTTCGACGAAGAATTCGAAATTGTCGGTGTAAATGAAGGCACTGGTTCTCATGCAGGAACGCCAATATTTGTATGCAAATCAAACGTAAATTGCGAAAAAACATTCAAGGCGACAATGCAAGGCACAATCGAATCGCGTAAAAAAATGATGCAAAATAATTATACAGGGAAAATGCTTACAGTAAAATATCAGGAAAAGTCTGGAGACGGTATTCCAAGATTTCCTGTTGGTATTGAAATTCGAGATTATGAATAATTTGGCTTTTTTGTAAAGAAAAATAAATAAAAACAAATAATATTGTTTTTATTTTACAATATAACTTGAAACGTAAAACCAACGACAACAATTAAGCGATGCGCCAGTACGTACTTCCAGTATTGACAGAACCGGTAGGACGAGACATATGAACCGGGCTAGTAAAGCACAATGTCTGATATGATTTCAATCCTGTGCAGCGACCATTGGCGACATTATTTCCGAATGCGATATTGGTTCTCCATCCACGACCGATAATATAAGGAAACCCAGCTTTCTTATCTCCTCCTCCTTGATTAATATCTGTACGGGCATTAGACCCCATTTGATAGCGATTAGCTCTAGAAAACATAGCAGGCATTTGAATAATATATAATGACTAAATATTTTTCTGTTGGCATTCCAATTAATAAAATAAATGATTTAAAAACTTTGATGTAAATATTGTAAGTCGTCTTTCATTTTATTAATTTGAATAAAATGAACACCAACACCAATACCAACACGAATTATACTGTTTATAACGAGGAAGACATTTATTTGAAGAAAAACGAAAATGGAACCGAGTCATACATATTCGATCCATACAATCCGCTAAATCGCGAAATTACTAAATCAGAAGTAGAACAAATATTGCGTAAATATGGAATTGATTTACAAATAACAAATTTCAATTTGTACAAACGTGCTTTTATTCATCGTTCTTATTTGAGAAAACCGCATGTTGAAAATGAGCAAAACAATATTACAATTGCTGAAAAACCGGCGAATTGTCTTGCGCTAAATACTAAATCAAATGAAAGACTGGAATTTGTAGGTGACGGTGTTCTCGAATGTATTACTAAATTCTATTTGTACCGTCGATTTCCTAAAGAACAAGAAGGATTCATGACGGAAAAGAAAATTGCGTTGGTGAAAAATGAGGCAATCGGAAAATTGGCCCTGGAAATCGGGCTTCATAAATGGTTCATTATGTCTAAACATACAGAGGCCAAACAGACAAGAACCAATCTCAAAAAATTGGGATGTCTTTTTGAATCTTTTATCGGTGCCATGTTTCTCGATTTCAATAAGTTGCAAGTAAACGATCCTGTTTTTTTATCCGGTCCTGGATTTCAAATGGTCCAAATTTTTGTGGAAAATGTCTTTGAAAAACATGTGGATTGGATGAATTTGATTCAAAATGACGACAATTACAAGAATATTTTGCAGGTGCGAATTCAGAAAGAATTCAAAGTGACACCGCATTATATGGAGTGCAAAGAACACAATTCCGATATAGGATTTCATATGGGCGTATATTTATGTCTAGGTCAACCTGTATTTGGTCTCACACATTTCGATTCCGTTCCAATAAAAAAATTCCGTTCTTTTGCAGAAATACATCAACATATGTCGCTTAATAGTCGCGTGTTTCTTTTTATGGGTGAAGGTAAGCATAAAATCAAAAAAAAAGCGGAGCAAATTGCATGCGACGAAGCAATCAAGCAATTATCTAAATACTGAAATTTTATATGAATAAACATGAATTATTTCTTTTAGCAATGAGGAAACTGTAGGTATGGTTGAATAAAATAAAATATAAATGAAAAATATAATGAAAATATATTATGGACAAAGTTATAGTAATTCGATTGATGTTACAGATGTTTGTTTAACAAGACTAAAACAAAATAATATTATTACTATTCCGTCGGGGGATTACAATAGAGCAAATTATTTTACAGATCCTTTTTATGGAATTACAAAAATAATAATCATATCAAATGATGATAATAATTTGATAATAGAGTTTGACGATTCTACTGAAATAAAGATAAATCTAATAAACAATACAATAACCACTACGAATGAAAATAACATTATAATGTCTACAAATAATAAATTGAAAGATATACAATTTAGATTGAATTTGAAGTATGGAACTTTTGATGACGAGTTACCTGAACAAAAAATGGCAGTTCGATTTTTGACCGGAAACGAAAAAGTTTTGGAAATCGGTGGAAATATAGGAAGAAATTCATTGATTATATCTCATATTTTACATGATGATAGTAAACTTGTTACATTAGAAAGTGATGCAAATATCGCGAAACAGTTGATTGAAAATAAAGATTCCAATAATTGTAATTTTCATGTGGAAAATTCGGCATTGTCAAAGAGAAAATTAATTCAAAGAGGTTGGGACACTAAACCAAGTGATACTTTACAAGAAGGCTATGAATGGGTCAATACTATCACAATAGATGATTTGAAAAATAAATATAACATAGAATTTGATACATTGGTATTGGATTGTGAAGGAGCATTTTATTACATTTTGATGGATATGCCTGAAATATTGAATAATATAAATTTAATAATCATGGAAAATGATTATCATGATATATCACACAAAATGTATATCGATAAAGTGTTGTTGGAAAACAATTTTATTTTGCACTACATTGAATCTGGAGGATGGGGACCATGTTACAATAATTTTTTTGAAGTATGGAAAAAAATGTTTTGAGCGTAATATATAAAAATATTTTGTATATTTATTTTTATATTCGATGATTGATTGTGTTGAAATTGGTACATGCGATTTCGATGTCGCCACATTAAGAAACCATGTTTCTACTGGATTGTGTGTTGAACCCATTCAATTCTACTTGGATAAATTACCGAATAAAACGGGTGTAAAAAAAATAAATTGCGCAATCAGCGATGAAAACGGAAAATGCACTATTTATTTTGTGGATCCTGAAATCATTGAAAAATACAATTTCCCGGATTGGTTTAGAGGATGTAATTCAATAGATGCGCACCATCCAACTGTGGATCGTATTATTAGAGAACGCGGACTTTTACCACGAGATTTCATTAATCATTACATTGTCGAAAAAAAAACGCTTTTCCAACTATTGGGCGAACAAGGTATTCAACAAATGTATTTACTCAAAATTGATACAGAAGGACATGATTGCATTATTTTGGACAAATATTTGCAAGATATAGAGAACGATAATCATAGATTGCCATTCGAACTTTTTTTTGAATGCAATGTTTTAACTGATGAAACCATTATTAATGACATGTTGGTAGTATTATCAGAAAAAGGTTATGATTTGATTAAAAAAGACGATTCAGACGCTAATTTGCGACTCAATTTGCAAAAAGTGCAAAATAAATCGAGGTTCAGTACCAAGATGGATAAATATTATATAACTGATTATTTGCCGGGATATGACCCTTTGAATCCGGGACATGCAAATGATTTGAAATCTGCGATGAAATATTGTGTGGAAAATGGTGGGACGGGAGTGACGTGGGAAGATGGACGATATCAAGTGCGCGGTGGTCCTTATATGTTTTATTATGATTCGCCGAATTTGAAAAGTTGGGTGTATTTATAATCTTGTTCTTGGTTGTTCTTGTGGTTGTTGTGGTTGTGGTTGTGGTTGGGTTGGTTGTGTTGTTACCGGTGCTACGACTGTTTCCATTATTTTATCTTGTAAATCATTCCATCTTGTTGATGTGTATACAAATTTGCAATTGAGACAATTTATACATACATACATTTTCAGAGGATGACTTACAATATCGCCGTAGTCGCCTAAAATAATGGTGGCCGTTTTGGATCGGTCAACAGATGTATCCATCTTGTAAAAAGAATCATTTTGACATACATCACATAGTATATTTTTGCCATTGTAATTCAAAGATACATTGGGATAGTTCAATTTATTTTGTTTTTTTGTTGTCAAAAAACCAAATATACCTCCTTTTTTTTCGTCCTTGTATATTTTTCGAGTTCTCTTATTTTCGTTTTTAGTTTTCATTATATATAAATATAAGATAATTCTAATTTTAGTCGTATGTTTTCCCTAAAGAAATATGTGCAAATAATATACAAATAATATAAACATGGATTTTCAATTAGAACAGTTGGAATCAAAAAATCCAGCTAAAAAAAAAGATAGAGTATGTGTATTTTTTTGTAAAGAAGGAGAACCGAAAGAAAGTGAAGTTAAACCTATAAAAATCATCGATAGGCGTAAATTGAAAGCAACAGAAAGCCAAGCAGAAAGCCAAGAAGCACAAAACAAACTATCTATTACAGATAGAAAACGTATTTTGGAAAAATTGGAATTGCAAGATGTCACCGAAGAATTAGTAACAAAAAGTCCAGGCATAGTACCTACAGAAGATGAATTGACTGTTTTGGTAAAGCGGACCAAGTTTGACAATGAATTGTCGTCGGATGAACAAGCCGCAGAAGTCGCAGAAGCAGCAGAAGAAGTCGAGAAAGCCCAAGAAACCGCGCAAGAAAATATATCCAAACTCATTGAAGATTCTGACAATATACCATCATCTATAAAACCGACAAAAGTCCGCATCAAAATCAAAAAAGCAGACATACAACAACAACAACAACAAACAGATACTGTTGGTACTATAAACCTGAAATCCGTAAAAATCGGCGAAAAAATCGTGGCATCCATGTTACCTGCGAAAAAAAGTTACGTTGTCCGCGTATCCAATTATTACATGAACAATCGCAAACTCTATATCCAAAATCTGGCACAAATGTTCAAACCTTATCGCGACGAGATTTTGCGAAAAACCGACAATATTACATGCGATTCTTTGCGCGAAGTCAAAGTCGATTTCGATTTGCTAACTCACCAAAAAGTGGTCCGCGATTATCTCAATTTGTTCACGCCTTATCGCGGTCTCCTCTTGTATCACTCCCTCGGGTCCGGCAAATCATGTAGCAGTATTGCCATTGCAGAAGGCATGAAATCGCAGAAAAAAATTGTGCTAATGACTCCTGCATCTCTCAAGATGAATTTTTTCAATGAACTCAAAAAATGCGGCGACCCACTTTATCGCAAAAACCAATTCTGGGAATTCATTTCTATTGACGGCAGACCAGACTTGGTCAATGTTTTGGCACAAACTCTGGGATTAACCCCTAAATATATCAAAGACCATCGCGGGGCATGGATGACGGATATTTCGAAACCGTCGAATACCGCGCAACTTGCTAGTGGAGACCAGGATTCGCTCAACGAACAAATTGATACAATGATTCGTGCAAAATATTACGATATAAATTATAATGGTATGACGCGGCGCAAATTGCGCGAAATGACGAGAGAAGGCACCATCAATCCGTTTGATCATTCTGTAGTAGTGATTGACGAGGCGCACAATTTCGTGAGTCGTATATGTAATAAACTCAAAGATCCGACTTCTATTTCGTATCAATTATACGATTATTTAATGGATGCAACAGATGTGCGTGTTGTATTGGTATCTGGAACACCGATTATCAATTATCCGAATGAAATAGGAGTTCTCTTTAATATTTTGAGAGGATATATCAAGACATGGATTTTCAATTTACAGACAACCACTACGAAACGTATTAATTTGGAATTTTTATTGGACCTTTTTCGTAAAAATGGGCTCGATACATTTGACTATGTACAATATAGCGGGAATGTACTAACAGTAACTCGTAATCCTTATGGATTCATTAATACATATGGCTCGGATACTTTGAGAAAAGGAGGGTATAACGAAGTAGGTCAAGATAATAAAACAAAAACGAAAACGAAAAAAGAAAAAGGAAAACCAAAAAAAAGAAATACAAAGAAACGTAAATCCAAAGAAAATGAAGAACTGTTTGAAATAAAAGACGGAATTCTTATTCGAAAACCAGTGGAAGAAATTCCACTTGAATATGAAGAAACATTGGAATATGGGCACGAAGTGGAGGAAGACATTCACAAAGGTGGAGCAAATACAATTGGTGGTGCAAATGAATTGGAAAATTATTCAGGTGTGAGATTGGACGAAACTGGTAATATAAGCGACGACGATTTCCAAAGAGAAATTATGCGTATTTTGGCGAAAGAAGGAATTCGTGTCATGATACCCGAAGCACAGGATTTGAAAAAAGCAGCAAAAGAAAATGCGAAAACAAAAGCTAAAGCTTTGAAGGACGCGAAAGCTTTGAAGGATGCGAAAGCTTTGAAGGATACATTGGAAATTGACCAAGAACAAGTACCAACAGGTAAAATGCTTGTTCCGCCGACAAAGTACAAATGTTTGCCCGATGATTCGAAATCATTTTTCGATACTTTCGTCGATTCGACTGGAACAATGAAAAACGGCGATATGTTCAAACGCCGTATCTTGGGATTGGCGTCTTATTATCGCAGTTCGCAAGAACAATTGATGCCCCGGTTTATAATGACGGAAAACAATGAACCTTACCACAAAGTGGTCATTGACATGAGTGAATATCAGTTTGATTATTACTACAAAATACGCAAAGACGAGCTCGATAAAGACAAGACGCAGAAGAAAAAGAAGCCGACGATAAAAGACAATATTGAATCGAAAATATCGTCGAGTTACCGAATTTTCTCGCGTTCTGCATGCAATTTCGCGTTTCCGAATGAACATCCGCGACCGATGCCAGACAAGGCCGATTTCACCGAAGACGATATGAATGCCGTCACGAAAGATATGCGGACAAAACGCGACGATTATATCGAAGACGATGAAGGATTCAATGAAAATGCTGCGAGTATCGAGTCATCAGATGACAATGTGGACGAAGAGTCCGAGCCGACACAGACGTATTTGAAACGCATAGAAGAAACATTGGAGCAATTGCGATATGACCCGCTGCACCCGAAAGAGCACGAATTCTTGACACCCGAAGGTCTTGAAATGTACAGTCCCAAATTTTTGCGTATTTTGGAGAACATCCAAGATGCCGATAACGAGGGTCTACATATGTTGTATAGTCAATTCCGCACAGTAGAAGGTATTGGGCTTTTCCAACTTGTATTGGAGGCCGCCGGTTTTGCACATTTGAAAATTCGGAAAGCCGATGATTCATGGGAATTGGACGAACGTCCTGAAGATGTAGATAAACCGAAATTTGTGCTTTACACCGGAACGGAAACCAAAGCGGAGAAAGAGGTTCTCTTGAATATTTACAATAGTACATGGGATTTTATTCCTCCGGAAATGGCGGCAAAACTGCGCGAGAGAAGTGCCAACAATCATCGCGGTGAAATTGTCAAATTGCTCATGATCACTTCGTCGGGGGCAGAAGGCATCAATTTGCGTAATACCCGGTTCGTTCATATCACGGAACCTTACTGGAACAATGTGCGTATTGAACAGGTCATTGGACGCGCGAGGCGTATTTGCAGTCACCAGGATTTGCCGGAAGAAATGCGGACAGTGAAGGTTTTCATGTATTTGATGCAATTCACCGAAACACAGAAGAAGGACGATAAAAATACGCAAATCATGATTACGGATATTAGTAGAATGGATAATTCGACGCCGATAACGACGGACCAGTCATTGCTTGAAAGTGCGGTCATTAAACAGCGGTTGAATACGCAGATTTTGAAAGCGGTGAAAGAATCGGCGATGGATTGCAATGTTTATGTTGGCAAGAATAAAGAAGAGAACCTTGTATGTTATGGATATGGCAAAGTGATTTCGAACCAATTCGGCACATTTCCTACATTGGAAATGGACAAGGCCGAAAAAGTGGAACAATATGCTCAAAAGAAGAAATGGGTGGCCATTAAAATCACGGATGAGGAAACGGGTATTGATTATCAGATGAATAAGGCAACTGGTGAAGTATATGATTTAGATAATACGGATATAGTTGTGGGGCAATTGGTGAAATATGCGGCGCGTGATGAAAATGGGCGGAATATAGATAAATATAGGATTGATTTTTTGAAAGCTTGAATGAAATTATATGTAATATTGTATATAATTTCATGCATTTACGTTCTAATATTAGACAAACACGCATAATAATTTTGAGCAATCAATAAAATATGAAAACCTACATGTGTCAATTTATAAAAAGGTTCGACTACAAATATAAGTATCATCATAATATTTACAAATAAAAATGGTATAGCTATTTCAATAGGAGAATTCATTAATAATAAAGAAACATCATATACTATAGGCATCCCAGTAATTATATTGTGATTATTCAAAAAATTTATTTTTGTATTATCGATGAATAATTCCAAAATATTCAATATATTATGATAAATAGAAGCCAAATGCACCAATCCTGAAGTGGCTATTATTACTGAAAAATGAGGATTATAATAATAATTTGTTACTATTATTAAAAAACCCCGTAAATTGATACATATAGTATCATTCAAAAACATAACAATATTATTTTTATCAGGATTAATATATTCTTCTATTTTTTTATTATATAATCTGTCAAAAATATCATAATGATAAATATACGAGGATATGCTTAATACAGTAACGCCTACCATATCTATTATATTTTTTTCATTTGGATTATATGAATAAATATAGAATGCTACTGGGATATTTATCCAATGAATATACGAACATATAAAATGACAAATCTTTTCGGTATTTATATTTACAACTTTTGCAATTTCTTTGTAAACTATTTTATTTATAATTAAAAACCAATATAAGTTAAGTAAATACAATCCGTAACACGAAATTAATAAAATAGACGATAATAAATAATTTGTTTGTGAATAATTTTCAAAAATTATTTCAAATTTCGAATTATTATAAATAACTTCATAATAAAAATCAAAAATGCGAAGTTTGAAAAATGAAATGTAAAATAATATTGCGTTTATATTATAAATAATCGATTTTGTTGGTAACCAATATTTCAAAACGTAAAATATGGAAGATATTTCGGTTTTTAATAACGGATAAGAAAGCATAAATGTATGATTTGGAGATGCGTTGCAATATTTATTATAAAAAATTATACCCAATATGAAGATATGATGTATTTTTACATCATATTTGTCACTTATAAATAAATCTATAGCAGCATGTACTCCTACAAATGGAATTAATACGTCGAATGGTGTTCTTTCACTAATAGTGTCATAAGTTAAATTGTTTGAATAACAATGAATTGTCGAATACAATGATGAAATGGCTATGATAAAAAGAGAAATATTCTGTATATTCTCAAGTATGTTCTCTCGGAAATACTGCGAATGAAAAGCTGAATTCAACATTATTACTATTATAATTATTAATCTTTATACTATTGATTTAAAATTTTATTTTTTGTCAGTAGATATATTCATACTATCATACATAATATATTTTTGAAATGATAGATGTGCTTCATATAGACTTGATTTATCAACATATTGAATATTATTTTCTTTACAGTATTCTTTTACTATTTTTGAAACGACAGGATAATGTATGTTTGACATATTAGGAAATAAATGGTGTTCTATTTGATAATTTATACCGCCAAATATACGTGTCCACCACAAATTACCTGTCAAAAAATTACCACTATTTGATATTTGCATTCTTTCCCATTTATTTCCAATATATTTATTTTCTATTTTTGTTTCATAAGATGAATGGTTTGGATATACATTAATATAATAAAGAAGATTTACAATAAAAAAATGAACAAACGCTTGATATATTCCTGCATTATACAACAAATATATTTTTATAAAAATACATAATCTATCAATCCAATCATAATAAATTATATCTGGGAATTTTTTTTTAGAAAAATAATATTCGCCAGTGATTGGTAAAAGAGAATACAAAAAACTTTGACCTAACTGTTGTCCCGGCATCAATATATAAAACAAATTACAAATTATGTATTTATCTATTACATTAATTATGTAATTCGGAATTGAAAAAACGTATAATTCATTATCAGGGTCGTTCTCTAATCCAGTAAATGAATGATGATAATATACATGATGATAAAACCATGCATTCACATTCCATAAATACAAATTGTTGACTATTTTTGACGATAACAAATTAATATTTGGATTTACTGATATTCCATAATGAGAAGCATCGTGTAAAAAATTATAACTTATTGATGATTCGCAAATAGAATAAACTATTTGACTAATTATTTTATATAAAAAATGGATTTTTGATAAATAACACAAATAAAATGTAAATGTAGCAATTGTTATAGTTATAGTATTATTAACTATCCAATTTGTATTTGCTTTTATAGAATTTCGATCCGGAAATATTTCCTTTACTTTTTTTGTTAATTTTCTATAATTCGTAAAATCTGTAGTATATTTTATTGATCCTTCTCTTTCTTTTTCTTCTTCTTCTTTTACTTCATATTTTTGTAATGTCTCTTGAATTTGTTCTATATTTGAAAATGCATGGTATGTTTCAAAGAGAGCACTAATATCTTCCAGACCCTTTGTTCGTTCCAAAATAAATTTACCTCCAGGATGTTTATCTAAAAATATTGTGAGGTCATATTTTTTTCCATAAATGTTCCACATTTTATTATTATACAATATTTAATTTTTATGTTTTTTTCAAATAATATTCGTTATGTAAGGTAACTACAATAATATCTCTATTGTGTTGTTAATAATGGTATAATGTGATTCATGGTTATATCATTACATATAAAAGTTTTTATGTTAATTTTTATATTATTTTTACACGTTATCTACGACTATAGATGTCTTTTCATCTTTGTTTTCATTGAGTAATTTTTCTGCATTAACTTTATCTTTCTTGAATAAAATACGATTCATTGGATTGATATAACAAGCACCCATAGATAATATAAATAATCCGCCACCGGTTATACCACAATACATCATGACTTTTTGTAATTCAGTTTGCACACTATTTGCTAATACAATAGTAGTTCCCAATAGAGATACAGAACTAAATGTAATAAAACCCCATATACTGCATTTTATATTGTCTGACACTTGTAGGGTTGACATTACTGAAAATAAATACTTATTTTTATATTATTTTATTTTGTATATTTTTTGTATATTTGGAGAACGTTGTACATTGACATTGTAAAATTTTTTATACTTATTATATATAATGAAAAATCAAACAACCAGAAAATGGTCCAAAACCTACAAAAAAAGCATAAACTGCAAACGACCGCGAGGGTTCTCACAACGTCAACACTGTAAATACGGTAGACGAAAAACGCAAAAAAAATAAATGTCCAATAAAACAATAATCGAAAACGGAATTTAGTAAAGTAAAAAAGACATAAAAAATCCGATAAAAATATATCAAATGAATAAAATCCTAGAATTAGATATTGCCAACAGAGAACCTTCATGTGGATTCATAGTTATCGACAATTTCTACAAAAACGCCCAACAAGTCCGCGAATTCGCATTGTCCCAAGAATTCAAAGTCACCGGAAATTACCCCGGAAATCGCACAATTTCCTATGCAAATGAAAACCTCAAATCCATTATTCAATCCTATATAAAACCATTCGGCGGCAATATTACCGATTTCCCAATAAACGCCACTACATACAACGGCGCGTTTCAATACACGACATCGCGCGACAGGTCGTGGGTACATATCGACGGATTCAATAACTGGGCAGGCGTTCTCTATTTAACGCCGAATGCCCCCGTCACTGCCGGTACTGGATTCTACCGATTCGCAGATGGCGCCACATGCGAAACAGACATGAAATTGTTGGAAAATAAACCGGAAACAGACAAATTCAGTCAAGATATGACAAAATGGAAATTAGTAGATTCTGTTGGTAATGTTTTCAATAGACTCATTTTATTTAATTCGAAAAAGTTTCACATGTCAATGGATTATTTCGGCACAACCAAAGAAGATGGACGACTTTTTCAAGTCTTTTTCTTTTCGACTGAATTTTGATTGATACGATACAAACAAATTATTTGATTGTTTCAAATATCAAATAATTTCAGCATAAAATTACGCCATATTTTTCAATATAAAACGCCTTGTTTTTTTCAAGTCGTTCATTCAAACACGAAAAATCAGGGTCTCCCAATATCTCATTCAACAAAGCATAACCTTCGACGCCGCGATTTGTCCAATAACACGCCACCGACAATTCGTCATTCAAGTATTTCCCGTAATTGTATTTGTTCACAAAAAGCACGTATTTTTTCGTCACTTTTTCATAATTCATATTCTTCGCCTGTTTCAAATATGTATATCCCAAATCCGTTTTCGATTTATCATTGTAATATTTCCCCAAACAAAAATACGGTTCTGCCCTATCTTCAAAAAGTTCCATCGCCTTGTGGAATTGCATTTTTATCGATTTTTCATCGAAATCCAATATTATCATGCATTTTCCAATACGTAAATACGCCTCGAATTCCTCTTCTATCCACGTATTTTTCAGTTTCGTGTACAAAGTATACCATTGAATCGCCTCTTTATAATGCGCGCAATCCATGTAACTTTGCGCCGTGTAAAATACAGATCTTGAACACAAATCATGTTCGTCTTTGTACAACGTATCGAAAAACTGGTCGCGTAACTTGATAGCATCATTCAAATACTTGTTTGGATCAAATTTTCGGGCACCTCTTTCATTATTATCCACGTAAATATCTTTTTCCGTGAAAAAATTCGACGTCTTTATATTTTGTTTATCTATGCATTTTATAATATTGTGAGCAACGCCCAAATATATCCACTTTAAACGATTATTATATAAACTACTAGACAGGAATTTGAAACTTCCTCTCGTATAATTGAAATTGTATTTATCTTCATGCAAATTGTTCAACCAATCTTTATTGAAAGTACCTACAAGAAAATCGTCTGCATCCAAATGTAACACATAATCCGTTTTACGATATGCCCTCTCAAACATCAGCGTCTTGTTTTTATCAAATCCTTGCCATTCATCGACAAATAATTCGCCGGGAATATTTCTCTCTTTGAAAAATTCGGTGACGATTTCGCATGTTCTGTCCGTGGACCCCGTGTCACATACGATCCAATAATCGATGAAATCGGCGACACTTTCCAATGTCTTCAATATACAATGTTCCTCGTTTTTGCACATGGTGATGAAACATAGAGTCGGCGGCAATTTTGATACGGTGTCAAATGCAGATACAGTGTCAAATGCAGATACGGTGTCAAATGCAAATACATTGTTGAATGCAAATACATTGTTGGTGATTTTTTTCGGCTGCGACAACGAGTCTTCGAATGTATCGTCACCTTTTTCTGATGAAATATAATTATTCAAATTGTTGGTAGTATCGTCATCATTTGCGTCATCGTTTGCACAAATCTTTATTTGCACGTTTTCATCTTTGTCGAATGAAAAATTAACGGCTTTCATATAACATCCATTATTCGCAATTTTTTATATCTTCATTTGTAAAAATAGTATAGGATTTACAACTCAAATACATTCGTTTGAAATATTGCTCCAATTCTTCATTTGTCGTAGATTTATCCAAAGAATAACATTTGAATCTATCAAAATGGCAGTTCTCCAATGTATGAAACAATTTTTCTACATCTTGACAATTGTCCAATAAAATAAAATCATTTCTCGGATTTTCATACAATTCTTGAATCGCCACTAAATGCGTATTCAATGCCCCACTACCAACAATGCAAATTTGCCTATCATAATCTACATTTACCAATTCATTGCAATATTTATGTTGGTAATCCCCGCTTCTTTTCCACAATTGGCTATGTTTCCACATATATTCCTCGTTTTCATGTGCATCCTGCGTGTTCATATAGTCATTTATTTGATGTTTTTCGTAAAATATGGGGCGGATGAAATGCGGGCCTATACGGTTGATTTCGCCGTTTCTAATCAACGAAAAATTATTATTCGAATCGTTCATATATTGGACATACGCCAATTTCGATATTTTCGCCATTTTCGTTGTAAGTGCGGTTCTCAATAAAATCTCATAATCGTCGCAAATAGGCAAATACTCGGAATAATTGCCCGCTTTCATTAGCGCATCTTTGCGCCATATTCTCGGATGGTTCGGGCAACATACCAAATGACTCAATGTAATATTGTTGATATTCGGGGTATTGTATACAAACACCCATTTATCGCGGTATTTTTGGCAATAATAACTGCCATATCCTTTACAAATGAAATCGCCGTACTTGAAATTGTTCCCGTTCTCATATATATTTATGAAATCCATGTAAATGAATCCAACCTCGGGATTTGCGTCGAAATAATTGGCAGAATCCTGCAATGTATCCGGCAATATTTCGTCGTCGTGGTCCATTTCGAGAACGTATTTGCCTCTACATAAACTGATGGCCTCGTTTTTCACATTACCAATGTTTCCGCTGTTTTCACTGCGTTTATACAGCCGAATCCTCGCGTCTTTTACCGTTTTTTTCAAAAACACGAAATGCTGGTCGTCTGGCGAATCATCAATAATAACCCATTCCCAGTCGCACAGACTTTGGCTCAATATGCTGTTGTACGCCCTGACAATTTTATTGTATGAATTGAATGTGGTTGTGAAAATGGAGAACGTAGGACGCACAAGTTCTCTTTCCAATGTGCAAATTTCGATGAATTTGCGATTGACTGTAGTATTGAAAGATTCTACTGTTGGCACTTCGGTCATATGGGTCCATCGATATTCGACGATATTTTTTGAAAGATATTTTGAAAGAATTACCAACAGATTATTCGTAATCTGGGTTTGTTCGTCGTCGCCACCATATGTAAGCAAAAGTGGATAATTATTATTGTACAATTTATTTAATTGATTTTGATCGTCGGTTATGAAAATTGTGCAATTTAAATTGTCGCCATTTTTTATTAGAAATTCTTCGAATATTGCATTCGACGATTGTTGTTTGTAAAATATAATGAAAGGATATTTCATATGATGTATTAGACAACCAATTATTTATATAATATATGAAGTATATTATATAGAATGTATTTTTGTGGACCGACGGTTGTAAATCTATTGTTGTCAATGATTTCCTTGTTTGTTATGATTGTTTATAAAAGTGGATGGTTCAGTGTCCTTACAACTATTATATGGATAATTGTTTGGACATTATTATTGAATTATTTGTGTATTATTGGATGGAAGTCTTTAGCATGGGTGTTAGTATTATTACCATTCATAGTGGTTATCATGATGATTCTATTTTTCATTGAAATATTCGTTTTTGCACAAGTAAACGGAAATTGGAGTATGATAACAACACCCATGCCAAATTATGATTATAATTATGATTATAATATCAGATGAAATTCAGAAGATTGTTAATGTTGCGCTGGAATTGTCATGACATCTGCGCCACATTTAGCTTTTTGTTGCTTGATTTGAAAACATGTTCCTGTCGCATCTTGGTATTGAATTGAATCAATATTATCTGGTTTGGGATATACATAAATAACTTTTTTTTGATCGTCAAACACATAGACGAAAAAGAATCCTACAGCTAAACTTGCAATAAATATGGGGAAATTTATATACTTTGAAATAGAGAACTTCATCATTACTTTATTATAAGTTGACAAAAAAAAGTATCCCAAAAAAATATTTCATTATTTCTTTCCTTTTGTCTTCTTTTTTTTCGATGATGTCGACTTTGTTGTTGTAGTAGGCTCGATTTCTTCGAGCCAATCATCGACTGATTTATTGTCGACTGATGATTTGTTATCGAGTGATTTGTCCACCTGCAATTTGTCCACCTGCGATTTGTCCACCGATGATTTATCCACCGATGATTTATCCACCGATGATTTATCCACCGATGATTTATCCACCAATGATTTTTTTGACGGAGGAATAACTAATTCCGGAATGCGCATTTCAGGTCGTGTGCTTTTCTCCTGTTTTTCCTCACCTTCCAAATTGAACGTGTAAGTATTTTCCCCCTTTTTCTCTAAAACAACACCCTCGTTCGCCTTTTTCTTATCCAGCTTCGACCGCATTCTCTCTTTTTGCGAATATTGCGACGACATTCTTTGCATAGCATTCATGTCAAATTTGCCGCCTTTACCACCCGCCATTGCACTCAAATTACCCATATTTTTCGTCAAATTTTTCATCATTTCTTGAAATTCTTTTCCATTTCCCATCCCCTTCATTTTTCCCATAAGTTCACTAGCCTCTTTCATAATTTCCTCTTTCGATATTTCCCCGTCCTTCATTTTCGACTCCAACTTTGACCCCACTGTTTTCAAAAGATCCATGATTTTCTTCGGATTTTTCATGATTTTCTTGAATACGTCTTGTGTAGAATGAATGTCGGATTGGTCATTACCAAACATACCCATGAATTCACCAGACATCTCCTCTGCCAACTCTTTTGCCAGTTTCCCAATTTTACCATCAAAAAGACCCTTCAAATGCTCATGTAATCCCGCTGCATCCGGCATGTCTTCAAACGAAAATTCGGGCATTGAATTCTTGAATGATTCAAAATCACCGCTATTTGCGTCACTAGTCGCACCATCATCACGACCACTAGTCGCACCATCACCATCACTAGTTGTACCAGTCGCACCTGTTTCCATTGATTTGAAAAAATCCGTCAAATTATCAATGGTTTCCGTTAATTT
>Ga0209400_1001646_pt1 | contig 17654 bp, 9 predicted proteins | sample M_130807_EF_Meta_FD_187313 | JGI IMG/M metagenome (GOLD analysis project Ga0209400, IMG submission 187313) | Freshwater microbial communities from Lake Montjoie, Canada to study carbon cycling - M_130807_EF_MetaG (SPAdes) (version 2) | ecosystem: Environmental > Aquatic > Freshwater > Lake... | reverse complement strand
GACGACCGTGGTATCGATGTCGCCATCATGAGCAAGGAGGGGTTCGCCATCAAAAGTATCCGCTCAAACGTTGACCAGCTCGACGACAACGGAAAAAAAAAATTTGATCGAGATTGCCCACAGTACGAAATCGAAACGCCCTCAGGAGCCACTGTTCATATTTTGCTGAATCATTTCAAATCGCAATCCGGGGGCGGCGGCGAGCAGCGCTTGATCCAAGCTACCGCAGTGCGCGCAATCGCCAGCGGCTTGATAGCGGAGGGTAAGCACTGCGTCGTTATGGGGGACTTGAATGAAGGACCCAAGGCAGGCGCAGTATTCGCCGAAAATCTGGAACCGCTGTTTACACTTCCAGATTTGGTAGATTGCTATTCTATCCCGGGTTTTGATTTTGGCGAAAGAGAAGGTACTTTCGATTCCTGTTGATTGAGTAATCGCCTCGACTATATCCTGATTTCCCAAAGCCTAAGACCAAACTTCCTAAACGGGCGCGTATTCCGCAAAGGCCTATGGGGAAGTCGCGCCACACGTCCTAATGCGTGGGCAACCTATCCGGAGATGACCAAATCCTCCGAGCAAGCTTCGGATCACAGCGCGATCATCATCGAGCTTGATATCTAGATAAGGCAATCTTCTACCAGTCCGGCCATCTAAGTTATTATGCAAGAAATCACCTTCGTCGGTTGGAATTAAGATACACCTTATTCGAGATCCAACATTCCACACAACTGGTCGTCCATGAGCATGGTGAAGAGCCAGTCGCGGAGGGTGGGCAGAAGTGCCGAGTGGGAAGTGATCAGTGATCAGCGAAGAGTTTGATTCGGGTTTCATCCGGTGACGCAGACTTGGCCGTTCATCAACATCGGGAGTAGCCAGTCGCGGAGGGTGGTGAGTTCTTGGTTTTGTTTGATGTTGTTGGTGATGGTGGCGACACCTGCGCCGACGAATTCGTCGAATTGTTTTAGGATTTCGGGAGGCGGGACGACGACTTTGATGTTCCTGACCAAGTCTTGAGAGAGGTTGTCCCGTGCCGAACCGGTACTCATCATCACCAAATGGCTGTAAAGATCGGAGAGGAGAAACTTCAAATAGAAGAGGAACTTGGGATCGTGTGGGACGATGCCGCAAACCGCCTGATTCAAACAGGCTTCGGTGAGTAGGAGACTCACCTTTCCAGCGGTGGCACCGTAGAGGGCAATCAAGAGCGTGCGGGCGGGAAAGAGCTTGGCGCTTGAATTGTCTAAACCGGCCTGGGTGATGAAATTCGATCCTGACAGGATGTGAGGAGAGTTCAGTTCGCCGCTATTGATCCAAGTGATATCGCCTCCGTCATAGTATTCGCGGTTCTTGCTGGCTGGTGTTCCGCCTGAACCGGTTTTGGCAATCTGTGAAAGCGAAACCACATCCCACCCTTTCGGGATCTCGCGTTTGAGTTGTTCGTGGTAGACCATTGGGCCGCCGGAAGTGCGGTAGGGTTTGCCGGTGAGGCGGGGCTTGCCGAGGGCGGTGGCTTGGGCGGCGCTCAGCGGGAAATCATACTGCACGAACCAGTAGTCATACAGCAACTTCGCCATCCCCTCCAACTCAGAGTTGATCCGGTGGTTGAGGGCGATCTTGGCGTCGAGGGAGGAGAGGAATGCTGCAATCTTTCGTTGTTCATCTGGTGGATGAACAGTGAGTTTGATTAGCGAGAGATTCTCCTTCGTGAGTTTTGGTTGAGCTGATCCAGTGATGTATGGTTTGAAATCGATCAGATTTAGCAAGTAGGCGAGGTAGCGAGTATCATTGTCTCCAGAAGCTCGAATGATGTGGGCATGGTTATTGACCCAAAATTTTCCAGTCACGACCTGGCAAACCTTCTGTTTCTGGGACTTCAGGTTTTCACCATCTTCGGCGACAAGAATGTATTCTCCGTCAAAGATGAATCTGTCGACGTGATCAATGATACCTTGGGCACCGTAGTACGGATAGATTTTTTCGAGGTTCGACCGTTGTGACGCAGAAAGGGGAATTCTTCGATTGTCGTGATTCTCGATAAGCTCGCCAAGCAGGGCATTTTTACGGCTACTCATATCGGATCGCCTCCAAGTTCTTAGCAATTTGTTTTTCTGTCTTGTGCGCTTCGTCAAAGAGGCCTTTTAGCCGTTCTTTGAAATCAGCCAGCTTCTCCTCGAACTGCTTCGGTGTGATTTCCACATGATCCACCTTCACATCAAAATACTGCCCCGCGCTGAGGGAGTAGTTTTTACCGGTGATGTCGTCGTAGGTGACGACGACGGAGAAGTCCTCGACGATTTCCTTGTGGTTGAAGACGCGGATGATTTGGTCCTCTTCGGCGGTGGACAGTAAGGTTTTCTGGTTTTTGCCGTCTTTGACTTTGGTGCCGAGGTTGGAGGCGTCGATGAGGACGATGGTTTCCTTGTTGGCGGCATCGAGGAAGAGGATGGAGACGTTGGTGCCGGTGGTGGCGAAGATGTTGCTGGGCATGGAGACGACGCCGGCGAGCATCTTATTCTCCACGAGGTGCTGGCGGATGCCTTTTTCAATGCCGGACTGGGCGGTGATGAAGCCGGTGGGGACGACGATGGCGGCTTTGCCGTTCTTCGCCAGCGAGTGGATGATGTGCTGGATGAAGAGCAGATAGATGGACATCTTGTCCTTGTCCTTGTTCGGCACTTTGGGCACGCCGGCGAAGAAGCGGGCGCGGTTGGTTTTGGAATCGAGCTCTTCGCGGTAGTCGGAGAAGTCGAGCTTGAAGGGTGGATTGGAGACGATGCAGTCGAATTTCTGCAGGCTGCCGCGCTCGTCCTTGTGATAGGGATGGAGGATGGTGTTGCCCTGGATGATCTGCGGGATGGAGTGGACGAGGTTGTTGAGGATGAGGTTGAGCCGCAGCAGGCTGGAGGATTTCTGGGAGATGTCCTGGGAGAAGATGGAGCAGCGGTCCTCGCCGATGGCGTGGGCGAGATTCATCAACAAGGTGCCGGAGCCGCTGGAGGGATCGTAACAACTGACGTTTTTCATCGGCTTCGTGATGAGGCAGGATGCCATGATTTTGGCGACGGCGTGGGGCGTGTAGTATTCGGCGTATTTGCCGCCGCCGTCCTTGTTGTAGTCCTTGATGAGGTATTCGAAGAGGGTGGCGAAGAAGTCGAACTTTTCGGAGAAGATGTGCTCGAAGGAGAAGTTGACGACCTTGTTGATGAGGGCGCGGGCGAATTCATTGCGCTTGGAGGCGACGTATTCGGTGATGGGATCGAAGAGCACGATCTTCTCGCCATCCTCGGTTTTCACGGAGAAGATGTCGGCATTGAGGGCGGCGATGGAAAGCAGGGTGGAATCGAGGGTTTTCGCGAAGTCGTCCTCATTCTGGCGGGCGTAGAGTGAGGAAAGGAAATGCTCGGGCCGGAGCTGGGCGGTGCCATCGCCGAGCTGCATGAGGAGCAGTTCGTAATCGGCCTTTTTCATTTTCCGCAGGGCGTCTTCCCAAGAGTCCGCCTTGGCGAGGGCGGGCTGGATGCGCTTGACCTCGTGGGCGAATTTGTCGTTGAGGAACTTGTAGAGGAAGATCTGGGTGATGATCTTGTATTCGTTGCCGTCATTGCCGAGACCGTAGTTGGCACAGACGGACTTGAGGTCGTCGATCAGGGTGATGGCTTGGATTTGGAAGGTGCGGGACATGGAGAAGTAGGAAGAGTGCCGAGTGATCAGTGTTCAGTGATCAGTGATCAGTGATCAGGGGAAGAATGGGAAATTGACGATTTCCAATTGTTGATTTTTGCTATTTGAATTTTTTCACGAAGGGATTCAGGGGCTTATCAAGGGGACATTGGGGAAGTAGGTTTGATAGCGGGTGACATCCCGGGTGATGATGGAGATGCCGAGGGCGGCGGCGTGTGCGCCAATGAAAAAATCAGGAAGCGGAGCAGACTTCGTTCCGCCACGCTGGCGATAGAGGCGGAAGGCTTGGGCGGCGAGGAAGAGGGATTCCTTTGGTAACTCCAGATAGCCAAGCTCGAGGCGTGTGATGAGATCTTCTACTTGGTTGGAGTTACTTGAAAAGTAGCAGAGTTCTGCATACACGATCGGATTGATACACGCATTTTTGCATGAATCGAGTGCTGTCGCCGACCAATGCGCCCAAGTAGCATCTTTTCCAATGATGTCGATGATGATATTGCTATCGACTAGGGCCGAAACTTCAGTCATCACCTCTGAGTTCTTGCATGATTTGATCGGTCGTTTTGCCTCCCATCTGATCTTTCCATATTCCGATGACGGATTTGATTCGTTCGCTCATTTCTTCGGGGCTGCTGGGTGGGGCGATTTTATCCTGTGAACTCAATGCGGTGGCGAGGATCTCGCGCGCCTCGGCCTCCATGGAACGTTGGTGGCTGGCAGCACGGAGCCGGAGCCGTTGTTTCACGCCTTCATCGAGATTGCGAATGGTGAGAGTGGTACTCATGTGAGAACTGTAAGCAATGCTAGCAGTGCCGTCAATGCAATTTGTGAAAGTTGTGCTCGGTCACGCAGGAGGAGCCGGCGTGACAAGCGAGCTTGCCAGTTTTTTCACACTGTGGATTGAATTTCTCCTTTCACGAGGGATAAAGCGACATATTTTTCTCCTTTTCAAAAGGAGAGTTTCGCAATGGCCTCACGCGGGTTGTTGGCCGTTGCGTTCATCGAGATACTCCTTCATGACGAGGCGATTGATGAAACGGCAGCCATCGGGGGTGAGCGGGAGGCTGTGTTTGTTCTGGAGTTGTTCGATGATGAGGCGGGTGACCATTTTTTCCGTGTAGGCGGGATTGGTGAGGAGCTGGCTGTTTTCTGAGATTTTGGCATCGAGTTCCTGTTTCAGAGAGCAGAGTGCTTCAAAAAGTTTGCGTTCGTTGGGAGTGGGTTCGCCATTTTCAAGGAGCCGTTTGTGAAGTCGGGCATATTTGGCATCGTTAGCGTACTTGGCGCGCAGAAGTTGGTTTTTCCGCTCCAGCTCGCGAGCTCGGGCATCGATGCTCTTGAGCGCGGCGATGTTGGCCACCATGTCCTCTTGGGTAATTTCGCTGAGATTCTTTTTGCGGAACAGGCGTTCGAGTTCATCGCGCAGGCTGATGAACTCTGGATCGCGAGGATCGAAGTTGCCAGCGAGGCCCTCGCGGGTGCGGCGGAGGTTGTCCTTGAGTTCATCGGCGATGATCATTTCCGACTCGGAGATTTTCCGGAAGGCAAAGATCACGTCCTCGAGGGCGATATTGAGGAGGTTGGAATTGTCGTGCTGATTTTCCAGAGCTTCGCGCTTGTTGAGAAGATCGAGATGATTGTGGGCCTCGGTGGAAAGCCGGGTGAGCATGCGGAAATCGAGCTTGTCCAGTAAATCGTGCTGACCGCTGGCGCGGATGAGATTGTAGAGACTCTTGGCATCATCGAGCGCCTTGATGACAGCCCGCACGTCCTGTCGGTCCCTGATGGCGGTGATCTGCTGCGAAAAAACCTCTGCGTTGGTGGTATCGAAGTGGAACAACGCGTCCTTGATGGCTTCGATTTCCGTTAGGATTTCCTCAGCGGGTTTGAAGAGCGCGGAATAGTGTTGGAGCTCGTCACCTAACTCGGACTGGAGTTCATCGAAGTAGGCTTTGTTGGTCTTCTCGAACTCGGTCTGGATGTCGGCAAAATCGACAACGTATCCGTAGCGAAAGCCCTTATAGGTGCGGTTTACGCGGGTGAGCGCCTGAAGCAGGTTGTGCGCCTTGATCAGACGTCCGAGGTAAAGCTTTTTGAGCCGTGGCGCATCGAATCCGGTGAGCAGCATGTTGTAAACAAACAGGATGTCGATTTTGCCCGCCTTGAATTCCTCCACCCATTCCCTGCGCTCATCCTTGGTGCCGACGTCATGGAGAATCAGAGCGTGGCGGCGAACGGAAAGATCGAGCCGGGGAGTTGCGCGAATCGGGGTGATATCCTCGGCGACCATCCCATATTCGAGTGCAGGCTCGGTGACAGCGGTGGGTAATCTGGTATATCTTTCCTCAAAAATCCGCGCCATCATTTTTGCTTGCTCCGCAGAATCACAAATGACCATCGCGCCTATGCTGTCGTCATTCTCCCGAAGTCGGGTGTTGCCAAAATCCTTGACGATGTAGTCGAGCATCGGTTCGACGAATTTTTCATGAGCGTAGAGCAGCTTGCGGTCCTGGCTTTTTTTCAGAACTTCGATTTCAGCGAGAGCTTCGGCGAGGGCCAGTTTGTATTTGGTCTGGATGCCTTCGCGGATGAGGCGGAGAGTGTAGCCATCGGCGATGGAGGCATTGTAGTAATACTTGTGGATGTAGTTGCCGAAAAGCGCCTTCGAGCTCGCATTATCGCCAAGGAGCGGGGTGCCGGTGAGCCCAATTTTGATGGCATTGGTATCGGACTCGTTGAGGTTGGCAAGGAAACTGCCTTTCGGATTGTAGCTGCGGTGGACTTCATCGAGGAAGTAAACGCGCTGGAGCTTGATGTTGTAATCAGAAGCGCGGACGACATCGGAATCGTCTTGAAACTTCTGGATGTTGACGACAGTGATCTCGGCTTGGCCGCTGTTGTTATGGATGGCACTGGAGGACTTGATATCCCTCGCGAACGCATCGCGGGAATTGATCGTGTGGACGATAAGACCGCGGGATTTGAATTCGTCCCGCGCCTGCACGAGCAGGTCGATGCGATCCACGATGAAGTAAAATTTCGGTACGATGCCTTGTTTTTGAAACCAAACGGTGAGGTGATGCACATTAAAAAATGCCAAAGCTGTTTTGCCGCTACCTTGTGTGTGCCAAATGATGCCCTTGCGGATGCCGGCTTCGAGAAACCTCATGATCGCCTTGGTGGCAAAAATCTGAGGGTAGCGCATGATATGTTTTTCGAATCCTTTCAGAGTTCTAACGTAAGCGATGGCGAAACGCAGCAGAAAGGCGAGACGCTCCAACGAAAAAAGTGAAGTGAGGAGTTGGTTCGTCGGAGTTTCCGGATTTTTGTTCGTCGTGAACTCCGGTGAGTGCTTGATGCTGATGAGATTGGTATCGGAGAGAACGAGGTCTTCGACTTCCTCATCCTCGGGCGTGAGCAGTTCTGTGAGATTGCGCTCTTCCTCCTCGCGAAAGTAGTTAAAGGCCGGATTACCGTATGAGGATGATGCGTAAAAAGCACCTTCCAGCGGCTCGGGCGAATCGTCGACATAATTCATGTTGTTCGAAAACACCATGAGTTGGGTGAGATTGATGTAGCGCCGGAATTTCGGATTGAGAAGGCGAGCATTCATCCGGTTCCGTTCGGCAAGAATGCCGTCCCGGTTGTTAGGCTTTTTTACCTCAGTGAAAACAAGCGGCATCCCGTTGATCAGCAGAGTGATGTCAGGGCGGAACTCCTCGTCGCCGTTTTTGCATGTGAGCTCGGTGACGACACGGAAAGTGTTGCGCTCGAAATTCTCGAAGTCGACGAGTTTCAGACCGGAGCTTTTCGTCAGGCGCTCGTAAAACGCTTTGCCGAGATCTTCATTGTCGAGAAGCAGCGTGATTTCTTGGAGAAGCCGGTTGATATCATCGGACGTGGCAGTGGGATTGATCGCGGCGATGCTGGAACAAAACAGCTCGGGGAAGATGTTCGTGGTAGCGTCCCACTTCGCTTTCTTCAGGGACAAATAGGAGTAGCCGAGCCTTGTGAGGTGCAGAATGGCAGGGATTTTCACCCGGCTGTCTTCGTTAAAGGCTGACATACGGCATCTGAAGGAACATTTGACGGGCAGTATCTTCAAATGCCCACTGGCTGAGGCTATCAAGAACCGGGAGGAATAGGAAGGAAAAAGAGAGTTGAACTGCCTCACCCGCAAAAATGAGTTGATAGAGTCATTGAACAGTGAGCAGCGAAGCCTCCGCAGGTGGCTTTCAAACGGTGACGCGCACCTGCCCCGCTCACGAGCATGGGGAGGAGCTGTTGTGCCCGCCGCCGGTGAACATCCCGTTTTTTTGGTTGAGTCTGGTTAGAAGGTTGGAGAAAGGCATGAAAAATTCCATTGAGCTAGCGAAGAGAACCACTGGCAAGACCGGGAGCCGCTGATACCTCGGAAAAGACGAACCAATCTGGGGCATCAGCGGTTTTCAGGGGCATCAGCGGTCAAGGAAGACTGGCCCACCTGAGCAAGTCAAAACCCACAGTCACCTCACTGGGGCTGGGTGGCGAATGGGTTGGCGGTCTCGCGCTTCTGCATTTCTGCGGGCATCCACGTCCAAGGGTCGGCACCTTTCTCGGTGTAGGCGGCCAGGCCGATCACACCGACATTGCGGGTGTCGCCATGACGCAGATTCGCATACGACTGCGAAACGCTGCTGAATTTGAATGCCGCCACCGTGCTGTAGCTGGTGCGAAAACCCCGCACTTCCATTGTTTTTCCGGATTCGATGACATAACCCGGACGCGTTTTGCTTGCGGGCTTGCCGTCGATCACGTCGAGTCCATCGACGCTCAGAACCACCTGCACGCGGCATTTGCAGCGGTTTTTGATCACGATGCTGTAGGTCGAGCCATTCGAACCCTGCACGAAACGTCGGTATCCTCCCGAGGACCAAGACTTGTAGGCCGGAAGCAAACCAATGCCGCCTTTCACGCCCCATTCAACGATCCCTCCCGCTGCCTGCTGCATTCCCTCCACGCGCGTTTCCATCGCCCCCATGGCCTCCAATCCTTCGCGATTGTTGTAAAAAATGGCATCGACACCCGCCGGTTCGGAACTGGCGCGACTGAAGCGCATTTCCGTCATCGGAGAGTTCACCGAATCCCCCCATGCAGTCGCCAGACCGGGTCGCTCCTTGGCGGGCTTGGCGAAGGGCTCGGCGGAAGTGCTATCGGCCGCTTGCCCATCGGATCGGGCGCTTCCCGCCGCTTTGGGTTTCGACAGGCTCTCTGCTGCACCAGTTTTGTTTTTATAAGGTCCACTGCTGATGGGCCCCGTGGCACAGGACGAAAGATACAATGCCCCTGCCAGCCCGCATGCGGCCCAGCCGTATTTTCCAATTTGCCTGCCCAGTTCCGTCACGATGTATGATGTCAAATTCATGGTGCTGGAAAAACAGCATTTAATCGAACGAGCGTCAACATAATAATGCACTTTTTTCAGCATTTGGAAAAAAACCTTGGACCAATGAGGTTCGCGCGACGATTGGGAACGGCCTCTTGATTCAGGAAATAGTGTCTGATTTCTGTTGATCATTGCAAAGAAATACGCTGAACATGCGCCCGCGCACGGTCGCGCTGCTCAAAACATCTGACATACCCATCTTCATGAAGGACCTAACCAAATATCGCAACATCGGAATTTTCGCCCACGTGGACGCTGGCAAGACCACCACCACCGAGCGGATTCTCAAACTCACCGGAAAAATTCACAAAATCGGTGAAGTGCACGATGGCGCGGCGACGACCGACTTCATGGTGCAAGAGCAAGAGCGCGGCATTACGATTCAATCCGCCGCCACCACCTGCTTCTGGAGAGACTATCGATTCAACATCATTGACACGCCGGGCCACGTGGACTTCACGATTGAAGTATATCGTTCGTTGAAAGTGCTCGATGGCGGCATCGGCGTATTCTGCGCCTCCGGTGGTGTCGAACCGCAATCGGAAACCAACTGGCGCTACGCGAACGATTCCGAAGTTGCGCGTGTCATTTACGTCAACAAAATGGACCGTGTCGGCGCGGATTTCTATCGCGTTGTTAGTCAAGTGAAAACCATCCTCGGCGCCAAGGCATTGGTGATGGTGCTGCCGATTGGTGAAGAAACGGGCTTCAAAGGCATTGTCGATCTTCTCGAAAGAAAATCCTACATCTGGGATGAATCCGGCCTGCCCGAAAAATACGTCACGGGCCCGGTTCCCGACGACCTCGTTGACAAAGTCGAGGAGTATCGCGCCGACCTCATCGAAACCGCCGTCGAACAAGACGACGAAATCATGGAGCGCTTCCTCGATGGTCAAGAGCCGACGATCGAAGAGATCAAAAAGTGCATTCGTCTCGGCACGATCAATCTTTCGTTCTTCCCCACCTATTGCGGATCTTCCTTCAAAAACAAAGGTGTGCAAAACGTGCTTGATGCCGTCATCGACTACCTCCCCTGCCCTACCGAAGTGAAGCCACAACCCGAAGTGGACCTCGAAGGCAATCCGACAGGCGAATTCGCCATCGTCGATCCCACCAAACCATTCCGCGGACTGGCTTTCAAGATCATGGATGACAAATTCGGCGCCCTGACCTTCACCCGGATCTATTCCGGTGAAATCAAAAAAGGCGACACCGTCCTCAACACCTTCACCGGTAAAACCGAGCGCATCAGCCGCATGGTTGAGATGCACGCCGATGACCGCACCGAGATCGACTCTGCGCAAGCTGGCGACATCATCGCCATCGTCGGCATGAAGAACGTGCAAACGGGTCACACCCTTTGCGACGAGAAAAAGCCCGCAACCCTCGAGCCGATGGTGTTCCCCGATCCCGTGATCTCGATTGCCGTGGCCGCCAAGGACAAGGCGAACGCAGAGAAATTGGCAACTGCGATTGGCAAGATGGTCCAGGAAGACCCTTCGTTCCGCGTGGAAACCGATGAAGAGACGAACGAACTGATTCTCAAAGGCATGGGCGAGCTTCACCTCGACATCAAGATCGACATTCTGAAGCGCACGCACAAAGTGGAAGTAATCGTCGGCGCGCCACAGGTCGCCTATCGTGAAACGATCACCAAACGCATCGAGGACGAGTACACCCACAAAAAGCAATCCGGTGGTTCGGGTCAGTTCGCAAAAATCAGCTACATCATCGAGCCTTTGGAGCCCGGCGATGGCTTCATCTTCGAATCCAAAGTGGTCGGCGGCAACGTGCCCAAGGAATACATTCCCGCTGTGGAAAAAGGTTTCAAGACTTCGATCCACAAAGGTCCGTTGGCGGGCTATCCCTGCCTCGACTTCAAAGTCACCCTCGTCGACGGAGGTTTCCACGCCGTGGACTCCTCGGCCCTGGCATTCGAAATCGCCGCCAAGGCAGCCTATCGCCAAACCATGCTCAAAGCGGGTCCGCAAATTCTGGAGCCCGTGATGAAAATCGATGTCTTCACGCCCGATGCGAATGTCGGTGATGTCATCGGCGACCTCAACCGTCGCCGCGGCATGATCAAGAGCCAGGAAAGCGGTCCAACCGGCGTGCGCATCAAGGCCGAAGCTCCACTGAGCGCGATGTTCGGCTACATCGGCGACCTCCGCACCATGACTTCGGGTCGCGGCCAGTTCTCGATGGAGTTCAGCCACTACTTCGCGACCCCGCGCAACGTCTCCGATGACGTCATCGCCAAAGCGAAGGCCCGGGAAGAAGCGCTGCGCAAATAAGCCCGCCCATGGTCAACCAAGGAAACGCGCTTCCCATGGGAGCGCGTTTTTTTTTGCCCGAATATTTTTCAGGAATCGTGTTGCTATTTATCAACAAGCAATCTAGGTTCGCATCACTGCTGTGTGCGTTCGCGAAAGGTTGCAAGCCCGATCCGATGCGTTATATCCGGGGCGCGAAACGCGGTGCAATGTCATGCCTTCACAGGAAGACAAAGCTCCGTGCTAGACCCCACATTTGGAGAGCTTACAGGAACGAGGCTCTTTGCTCCTTGAACGGCACAGCGGTATTTTTTTTCGCCAGTTATCAAGCCGGTCGCTTTGTTCAAATGGCCACAAGCTGCCGTCTGCGATCCAACCACAGCGCCGCAATCAATGAAACAAGCCCGGCGATGATCACGGGGGTGTCACCCCATGTTTGATAGGGCGACCAGGGCGGCTTTTCGGGGATTTTCAGCGTTCCAAACAAATGCCCTCTGGTGAAATGGCTGCCCTGGTCGTTGACGAGCGACCGGCTTTGCCCGGTGATGCCGATCAGGGCGCTGACTCCGCTGTTCGCGCAACGGATCATCGGACGACGCAATTCGATCGCACGAAATTTGCCATTGGCGAAATGTTGTTCCGCGGCACTACTTTCCTTGAACCATCCGTCATTGGTGACGTTGACAATCACCTGGGCTTCCGGCCTTAAAAAGACCAGTGGTTCGCGGGGCACGGTGTCTTCAAAACAAATCGAAGGAATGATGGACAAGGCCCGCCCGCGCAGGGTCATCGGCAGCGGATCACGCGATACTCCCGCCGTGTAGGAACCGTCAAAAGTCGTGCCTGCCTGTTTTTCATAAATCGTTTTCAACCAGGGCAAGGACTCCAGCAAGGGAATGTATTCGCCGAACATCACCAGATGTTTTTTGCGATAGGACTGCAATGATGCGTCACGGGGCAGAACCACGAGCGAATTCCATGCCTCCGGGTCCTCCGCGATGCTCAACATTTCCCCCGTGGCGATTGCCTCCAGTTCCCCCATGCCCGTTAGGATGTCGTATTCACCAGCGGAACGAAACGCCTCCACGGTCGATACGTTCTCCGGCCACATCGCGTGCAGGCCATCCGGCGCCGACATCAACCGACCGGTCAGAGCCTGCTCTGGAAGCACGAGCCAGTCGGGATAGAAAATGGCCCCCTCGCCGCCTGCTGGCGTGGGATTTTCCCGCGCTTCACTGATGCGTTCCTTCACCTCATCCATCGCCGCCGCTACTTCCTCTTCGAAACCCGCGTGAATGTCCTGAGCCGACATCGTTTGCCGCGCGGCTTCCTGCGGGATGTTCAATTGCACGAGCAGAATTCTCAGAGGAAATGTTTCGCAGGCACCGCACGACGAAATCCGCCAGAAACCATAGGCAAAGGTGGACGAAACCAACAAGGCGGTGAAGGCCAGATCGGGATGGGCGCGTCGTTTCAACGGTTTTTCCTCGCGCAGAATCCGCGCCACGACCTGAAGCACCACAGCTTGTGCAAATACCATCAAACCCGAAAGCCCGGCAACGCCGAAAATGTCGGCACATTGCACCAGAACATGCTGTTGATGCATCGCCACACCCAGCCCATTCCAACCAAAACCGGTCAGCGCCCGGCCACGCAGCCATTCCAGAAACATCCACAGCGCGGCGTTCATCATCGCGAAACCCAGCGAATGCAGTGACTTCGCCCAGAGGCCGCCGCCACACGGTTTCCTCCACGGATTCATCCAGCGCGCGGAAACCATCGCCCAGAGCGCGGGATACAACGCCAGATAGCCCGACAGTATGACCAATCCCAGCCAACTGACCGTGCAAAGCCAGGACAGGTTGAAGGCGAAAAACGAAAAGCCGTAGAGATAACCTGTTAGAAAACCCTTGCGTTTCCGCGCAGCGCCCTGGTTGGTCCAAAGCACCAGCATCAGCGGCATCAAGGCGAGCCACGCGACAACGCTCCAATTCGCCCCCGGATAGGCGAGGCTCAGCACCGCCCCGGAACACACGACGGTCATAAGTTTCAGCAAGCGTCTCATCAATCAATCGTCAATCTGCGGCAACATACGCCCGGACATTGCCGCCATCCAAGGAAATTCCGTCATTTCACCGACGACACGGACGATTTCAATCCGGAATTATGAACGGTTGCCACCGCAAGGTTATGTGCTACGCTGGGTTGTGCCGACGTTGGACACAAAAACATTCCGCCGCACCTCCTCTGTCATCGTTCTATGGTCACTGCTGTGGCTCACGGCGGTCCTGAGCTGCCATGGACAACAGAAATCCACAGCAAAATCATCCTCTGAAGAAGAACGCCAGGGAATGAACGCGCTCGCATCCCATCTTGCCGATGTGGCGGCCGCGCGCTTCAAATCGGCGCTCGATCAACCCAATTTGAGTGCCGCGGACGTGCAACGTTTGACCCTGCTTCTTGCCGAATCGCACGTGCGATCCAATCAGGCCCAGGAGGCGCTCAAGGTGCTGGAAAATCCGGAGATGCAACACCTGCCCGCGGCAATGTTCTGGCAGGCGCAAGCCTTCAGCTCGCTGGGGCGGTTTCAAGAGGCGGCCGATCTATTCACACGTCTGCTGGCCACTCAAAACCCTCCCTATTTCGCCGAGTCGGTATTGACCCGCTCGCGACTCCTCTCCGCGTTGGGAAACCACCGCGATGCCATCGCCGGACTCAACCTGCTGACTCTAACGAAATCCCCACATGCCTCGCGGGCGAAAATTGACCAGACCACACTGTTGTTGCACACGGGGAAAATCGCCGAAGCCAGAAAAGCACTTCCCGATTTGAAATCCCTCAAGGGGAGAGCACTGCTGGAGGCCCGGATCCTCCATGCGAAAATCCTGCAGGCCGAAACGCTCTATCAAAAAGCAGCCGACGCCTTCACCGAAATCATCGCCACAAACCAAAAGGAAGGCACCCAACTCCCTGAGATTCTCCATCCGGCGGCCATCGGCCTCGCACGGGCCCGGGCCTCGCTCAATCAGAGACCGGAGGCAACCGATGCCCTGCTTTCCTTCATCCAGAACCAGCCCGACTCCCCTTTGCTTGCCGAGGCTTTTTCTTTACTGGAATTTCTCGTTTCGGGCAGGGAAAATGGACAGGACCCTGTGAACACCCTCATTTCGGAAAGGCTCGAACAGTGGTCCGTCGATACCCAGGGAAAACATCCCGCCATCTTTCCCGAATCATCGTCGGGTGCCGCCGATTACATGCCGTTTCTGCCGTCGTTCGACCACCCTCAACTGCACGCTCACGCGTTGATGCTGCGCGCCATAGCGCTATCGGGCGCCACCGAGCCCGAAGCCAGGGAATTGCAGCGCCATTTGATAACACGGTTGCGATGGGAGCATCCCGACAGCCCACTGGCGCTTGACGGCATGCTTTTGTATGCGCGATCGCTGTATCGGCAGAAACAAAACGACAAGGCGCAAAACATCCTGGAGAACATCTTGTCCCAACAGAGCAGCGGATCCGCGCAAATCGAGGCGCTGCTTGTTTTGGCAGCGGATTTTTTTCAGCAGAAAAATTTTCAACAAGCGGCGCACCACTTTGACAAAGCAACTCAGCTCCTGAGTTCCACCGCCCAGACGTCGGCCATGTTCGATCTCGGACTTTCCCAACTGCTCAACAGTGATGAGGAAGGATTCCAGATGTCGCTGTCCAAAGCCGCACCGGACCTGAAAACCAGCCTGCAACTGGAACAGGCGCTCTATATGGCGTCCACTTCCCCCGCGGCGGCGTTGCCGGTCCTTGATCGATTCATTCTCGACAATCCCTCGCACTACCGGGTCGCTGACGCACAACTGGCGGTGGCCTACTGCGCCATGCAACAACAACCGCCCGCGCTGTCGCTGGCAAGGGCGCAACTCGATACATTGCAGGGATCAAAGCAGTTCCCCGAAAAAACCCTCGTGGCGCGGATCCAGTTCGCACTTGCGTCCAATGACCAGCCCGGAGCCGTGAACCTGTGCCGGCAATTCCTGGAAAATTTCCCGTCTTCCGCCGATGCCAACAAAGTCACGCTGCTGCTGGGCGGCGCGCTCTATCAAAACGGCGACTTGAGCGATGCCAGAATCACCCTGCAAAAACTGGCGCAGACGGACCCCGGCATGGCGGCTCCGGCCTTGATGATCGCGGCTCGCGCCGCCGCACGCACCGGCACCCCGCAGGCGCTGACCGACGCCATCACGCTTTTTGACAATGTCATCCAGTCCGCCACTTCGCTCGCGCCCTTTGCCGTTCTGGAGAAAGCCCGCACCATGATCGATGCGAAATCGCCCGCCCATCTCGTCATTGCAATCAAGGAACTAACCGACATGTTCGACAAATTGCCGCCCGAATCCGAATTGCGCATTCCCACCGGGATCATGTTGATGGAAGCCCTGTATGCCCTGGGCGGCTCGGAACCAAGCCGATACAACTCCGCCCTGGCAGTGCAAAAAAAACTGCTCGACTCACCCGGCATCAGCCGCGAGGAACGCCATCTGATCAGCTACTTCAGAGGTCTCACCCTTGAACAACTCAACAAGGCGGACGAGGCGCTTTCGGTCTATTATGAAGTGATCGACTCGCATCTTCTCAAAGCCCCCAACAATTGGGACTACTTCGAACGCTGCGGATTCAACGCCATTTCGCTGCTCGAAAAAAACGCACGCTGGGAATCGGCGATCGGCCTGGCGAAAAAACTTTCCGCATTCCCCTCGCCTCGTGCCAAGGAGGCCGCGGAACGGGCCAGAAGGCTGAGCCTGGAACACATGGTTTGGGAGGACTAGAATCGCTTTCCTTTTGCGGACGATCTGTTCACAACTCCCGTCACCTCGGCGATTTCCGACATTTTCGCAATTGAAGGATAGACCTGCGCGCCATTTCGTGCTTTCTATCTCCGCGCAGGCCCCGTCCTTGCTGCTCTTCGCTTCGTCATGTCCATCGAATTCACCAGAAATTTCTCGATCATCGCCCACATCGACCACGGGAAAACCACGCTCTCCGACCGACTGTTGGAATCAACCGATACGATCACCCATCGCGAAAAACAGGACCAACTGCTGGACTCGATGGATCTGGAACGGGAAAAGGGCATTACCATCAAATCGCATCCGGTGACGATGGCCTACAAGGCAAAGGATGGCAAAACCTACAAGCTCAATCTGATCGACACTCCCGGCCACGTGGATTTCACCTACGAAGTATCGCGGGCCCTTGCCGCCTGTGAAGGTGCCGTGCTGATGGTCGATGCCGCACAGGGAGTCGAAGCGCAAACCGTCGCCAACCTGCACCTGGCCCTGTTGCAGAATCTCACCATCATTCCCATCCTCAACAAGATCGACCTGCCTGCGGCGGATGTTCCGAAATGCCGCAAACAACTGGAGGATATTCTCGCCATCCCCGCCGAAGACGCGATTCCCGCGTCGGCGAAAAACGGCATCGGCATCACGGAGATTCTCGAGGCCATCGTGCAGCGCATTCCCCCTCCCACGGAAAATCCCGACAAACTGCTGCGCTGTTCGGTTTTCGACTCGCTCTATGACACCTATCGTGGCGTCGTTTCGTACGTTAGAGTGTTTTCCGGTTCGGTGAAACGGGGCCAGAAAATCAAGCTGTTCGCCACCAACAACAACTACGAAGTCAAGGAGGTCGGCATTTTCACCCCGAAAATGCAGGCGATCGAACAACTCGTCGCCGGTGATGTCGGCTACATCATTGCCAACATGAAATCCGCCGCCGAGGTGAAAATCGGTGACACGGTGACCGATGCCAACAGGGGTTGCAGCGAACCACTTCCCGGCTATAAGGAAATCCAGCCCATGGTTTTTGCCGGAATTTATCCGATCGATACCTCCGACTACGAGGCCTTGAAAATGGCCATGGGCAAGCTGCAAATCAACGATCCGGCATTCACCTACATGAATGAGTCCTCCACCGCACTCGGTTTCGGCTTCCGCTGCGGGTTTCTCGGACTGCTGCACATGGAAATCATCCAGGAACGCCTGCGCCGCGAGTTCAACATGGATGTGATTTCCACCTACCCGTCGGTGATCTATCAGGTCAGTCTGACCAACAACACCGAGTTGATCGTTGACAATCCGGCGATGTTTCCCGAGCAACAGATGATCAAGGAAGTGCGCGAACCGATCGTCAAGGTTTTCGTGATGGTGCCCGGCGAGTACATTGGCGACATCATGTCTTTGGTCCTCGAGAAGCGCGGCGAGGTCGTCAACACCGAAACCATC
>Ga0209400_1001644_pt1 | contig 17657 bp, 16 predicted proteins | sample M_130807_EF_Meta_FD_187313 | JGI IMG/M metagenome (GOLD analysis project Ga0209400, IMG submission 187313) | Freshwater microbial communities from Lake Montjoie, Canada to study carbon cycling - M_130807_EF_MetaG (SPAdes) (version 2) | ecosystem: Environmental > Aquatic > Freshwater > Lake... | reverse complement strand
AAATGTGCTAATAAATATAATTATACTACAAAAGAATGGATAGATAAAGCAATACAAGTTCACGGAGATAAATATGAATACTCAAAAGTTAATTATATTAATAGTAAAAAAAAAGTAATAATAACTTGTAAAGAACACGGTGATTTTGAACAAAACGCAAATGATCATTTACACGGTGGTTGTATTAAATGTGCTAATAAATATAATTATACTACAAAAGAATGGATAGATAAAGCAATACAAGTTCACGGAGATAAATATGAATACTCAAAAGTTAATTATATTAGTAATAAAAAAAAAGTAATAATAACTTGTAAAGAACACGGTGATTTTGAACAAAACGCAAATTCTCATTTACACGGTGGTGGTTGTTATTTATGTAACCCCACCGGACATTCAAAAATACAAATAAAATGGTTAGATTTTATTTCATCTTATAATCATATTAAAATTCAACACGCCGAAAATGGCGGTGAATTTATAATACCAAATACAAGATTAAAAACAGACGGATATTGCCAAAAAACAAATACTGTATATGAATTTCACGGTGATTTATGGCACGGAAATCCGAAACTATTCAATCAAGAAGATACGATATTCTTTGGTAAAACATACGGAGAATTATATCAAAAAACAATAGAACGAGAAAAACAAATAAAAAATATGGGTTTTAATTTAGTTGTTATATGGGAAAGTGATTGGATTAAAATAAATAATTCTATAAAAACTATACAAAACATATTTCGTTTATTCAAATAAAAATATTTTTACTTTCTAAAAATAAAACTCGAAACTCCCAAAGAAATGTATAAATATAGGAGTGTTAAACATTTTATAAAATACTAAAAAATAGAATTTTATAAAATGAATGTTTCAAATAAGGGTTAAATGTGTAAAACAAACTGTATTTTCTCATCACCTTACCTTACGTAAACTTTCTTTAATAACGCTAACTATAGGAAATTGTTTATGGGGATATTTCATACACGCCTTGTTACAATTAATGTTCTTTGAACTGGTTAAACAACTCGAATCAACCGCCCCCTGTGTAGCAAATTTCCAATTATTTGGTTTGTAACTAACGGATTTATGTGGTATGTTTGCTAAAGTCGTTTGAGAAATGTTACCATTAAAAACACAATGTTGAATTCCTTGTGCCTGATTATCATTATAAAAGGATTGAGCAGTTTGTCCAGGCTTGTTAATTTTGCTGGCACCTTTTCTAAAATACTGATATTGATTTTGATCGAATGTTTTTGATCGACTTACTAAATAATCGTGGCTGGAAGAATGATATCTAGAATCATTATTGCGAGTTGGATTAAATTTCTTTGGATACATTCCGGCGCTTCGAACCCGGGCTTTTGCGTTGGAAACGGTTGAAAGACATGGTTTCGTATTATCAAATGCGGAACAAGTACCAGGATGTTCAGTACGATTATTAATATAGTTTATATCTAATGTGGTATATAGGTTGGTATTTGTTTTGGCGGTGGTAATAGAGTAACCATTTGGGGCGTTTAAATCATCAATTCGAATTCCTGCACGTTGACTTTGTGGAATAGAAGAAACAGTGGCAAATTCTTTTCTATAAAGTTTTTGAGGTAAGGGGTGTCTTAACATTTCCGGATTAGTTGAAGTATTTTTATTTGTATTTTTTTGTAAAGAACTGACAATTTGGTTAAAAGTTTTACCTTTCCATGAAATAAGTGGTTGTTGAAAAGTGGTAGAAGTGGGGTCGAAGCCATACCGATGTCCATTACTAGATATTTTGGTTTTTAAACTGGAAAAAGACATTATATATATAGTCAAAGATATAGGTTTTTATTTTTACTGTAAATATAATTATTAGTTATTTAGCAATTATAAACCACTTTTTATTGTTCGTTAATGTAATTTATTTAAACTATATTAGTTATATAAAAGTATGGACATTTCAGGAAACACGGTTACCCCCGAAATCGTAGACGTCTCAGGAAACACGGACACCCCCGAAATCGTAGACGTCTCAGAAAACACGGACACCCCCAAAATCGTAGACGTCTCAGGAAACACGGACACCCCCGAAATCGTAGACGTCTCAGGAAACACGGACACCCCCGAAATAAAAACCTATGAATTACACGATAATTCTGGAAATATTTTTGTTGTAACTCCTACTTTTTCATGGAAAATATTTAAAATGGAAGTTACACCTTATGTAAATGGAATGAAAAATATTGTAAAAAATATTCAATGGTGTTATTATGCGACTATAATAATTAACGATGTTACGTATAGCACATATTATTCTGATATTACAGTTTTACAGCCACCAAATGATTTTACGTTTATTCCATATGAAGAATTAACAAAAGATGTTGTTTCAAGTTGGTTGGAAAAAAATGTAAATATGGATTTCGTAAATAACTTTATATTAAATAATTTACAAAACGCATTTTCACCACCAGTAATATCTCTTCCTTTGCCATTTTAATTTCAAAGTTTGTGTTTAATATTTTATTTTTTATATAAATGTAAAAAATAAAACTATAAAGAATAACATAATTATTTATTGTTATATAAACGAATTTGACGGTAATTAATTTACATATTTTGTAATATAGTCTATAAAAATATAGATTTTTTACACCTTTGCACATTTAAAACGCCGACTTTTAAATAATTTTTTAGGTGATGAAGCAACAAGTGAATATTTAAAAACATACAAAAAAGAAAATAAATATAATGAATTATGGAGCAAATTTTTTGATTTATCAAAAAGAGTATTTAAGAAAGGTAAAAAATATACATTCAGTCATATGATTAGAACAGATGGTATTTCAGTATGTATTTTATTTATTCGTGTAGATGTAAATAGTAAGCCATTATCAAAAACACATCAAAATAAAAAATGTTGTCAGGAAGAAAATATTAATTACATTGAAAAAACAGAAATTACAGAAGAACTAAAAAATATGAAGGTGGTTTGTGCTGATCCCGGAATGAGCGATTTATTATATTTTGGTTCTAATAATAATGAAGATAAATTAGAAACATTTAGATATACACAAAATCAAAGAAGATTAGAAACAAGAAATAAAAAATACAATAAAATTATTGATAAGGTTAATAAAGAAACATTTATTGATAGCAAAACAATAAAAGAGTTAGAAACAACATTGTCTAATCTTAATTCAAAAAGTTGTAATTATGAAAAGTTTAAATTATATTGTATTGAAAAGAATAAAATAAATAATCAACTTTATAATCATTATGAAAAATCATTTTTTAGAAAATTTAAATTAAATGCCTTTACAAATACACAAAAAAGTGAAAGTAAAATGATAAAAAATTTTGAAAATAAATATGGTAAAGCAAATAAAACAATATTAGTTATTGGTGATTATGATAAAGGTGATAATAATATGAAGGGAAAAGAACCAACAATATGTAAGAAATTTAGAAGAATATTTAGAAATGCAGGTTATAAAACATATTTGGTAAATGAATTTAGAACATCAAAACTTTGTAATTGTTGTAATGAAGAAATAGAAAAGTTTTTAGAAAAGCCAAGTAAAAAACCAAAAAGAAAAGGCGAAATAGAGTTATGTCATGGTATATTACGATGTCAATCGGTTAAGCATAATTGCGAAATATACCATAACAGAGATAAAAACGCTGTGCAAAATATGTTAAAAATAGTAAAATCTATATTTAACACTGAAAAAAGACCAGAAGTATTTTGTCGCAGTAGTTGAGACTTCATACACATTTCACGATGTGTTATAACCAAATTTTTATATTTTTGTATATTTTTTAGTCGTTAAATCGGCGTTTTAAATGTGCAAAGGTGTAAAAGTTATAAAACGGAAAAGGTTAACCTTTTAACAATTTAATCCGCTAATTTTATGGTTTCAAATATTTTTATATAGTAACGTATTTAGACTATATAAAAATGTCGAAAACGGTAAAGGGTTAAAAAATTAAATTCTCGCCCCTAATTCGCTAATTTTATATGTTATTCCCACACTAAATTTATTTTCCCAAATACCAGATATTTTTAGTAAATAATTTTTAATTTCTTTGCGAATACCAGCATCTTCCGCTTCTTTAAGAGTCATATTTGTAAATGCGTTTGTATAATAATGGTGTATTGCTGAACGATATTTTTTAATACCACTTGATTGTGAACGTCGATCGGTATCATTCGTGGATCTTACTATATTACCTTTTACTATCTCATTCTTATAGATTTTTATATTTCCGGTTTGTAATTGTGTTTTTAACTGATAAACACTGGACTTGTTTATTTTATATAAATCTTTATAATACTCAATAATATTATTTTCAATTATGGACAATTCGTTTACAACGTTTAAATTAAAATTGTTGGTATCCAAATAAAATATACAATAATCGTTTTTTCGTAAAACTCCGGTTTCATCCAATCGTTCATCCGTATCAATATAGGAAACAATATGGTTTGGTATAATTTGAAAATAAATATATAAACCATTAAATGTAATATTTTCATCACTGTATATTATTTTTGAAAAATTACCATTAATAATATTATTTTTCTTTATTTCTGAAAATAAAATATTTGTTGAATCAAATTGGTTTATATCAATTGCTATATTCATTATATACAAAAATACAAAATGAAAACGACGCGAATATGTAATATTACAAAATATTCTTTATATTACAGTTACATAAACATATTTTTTTACTTACGCACATTTTCTTTATAGAATTTTTTAATACTTTAAAGTTCGTAATCTCAAATTATATATAATGTTGCGACATTAGCTTCATTAATAAGTAGTATTTAAACCATTCCACAATTACATAAAATATATAAAATATATAAAATATATAAAACAAAAAGTGTAAAAGATTTATCTTTTTATTCATTGATATTTAACCCGCGGATTTTAGTGTTAATGATTTTATTATTTTAGTCAGTTATTATAAAATAATACTCCATACATGGTTTCAAATATTTTAAAAATAAGTAAAATATTTGAATTTTATAAAAATGTCGAAAATGTTAAAGTTTAATCTTTTTTATTTTATGTATATTTTTACATTAGTATGTCATAAATAATACGGTTTATTAATTCATTTGTATTTTTGGATCTATTAACAATTTGCGTTGTTTGATTTGTATGAACCCTATATAATTCGAGTATTTCATCTATATTATAAATAGCGCCGTATTTTTTTAAAAAACGCAATATTAAAGCATAATCTTCCGCATAAGTTTTATGAAAAACGGTTTTATTATAATTTCCAACCTCTAAAACGGCTTTTTTATAAAAACACATGGTTGATGCGTTCATTAACCATGTCGAATTGTATTTTAAAAACTCGTTTAATGTAATAACCGGTGGATGTATAATATCTTTAATTACATTCTTTATATTTTCCCCATCAAACATTCGAATACCAGCGAAAGAAATCATAACATTTGGGTTGGATTTCATAAAATTGTATTGATGTAAAATACGATAAGGAAACATTATATTGTCGGAATCAAATCGAAAAATTAACGAATGAGAACAAAGGTTAACCCCGATTGAAAGAGCTTCGTATTGCCCCATATTTGTGTTTAATAGTTGGTACTTTACACTTGTAAAACGAGTTGTTATTTTAAACCGTTGAAGTTCGTCTTCCAGTTCTGCCGTGTATTCCTTAGTTGAACCATCGTTAATCCATACAATTTCCATACCAAAATACCCTATTTGTTCCGCTATTGAATTTAAACATTCTTTAATATATTTACGAGGTGTATTATAAGACGATATTAATATACTTATCCATTTATCAATAGGAGGTGTTGTAAGGTCAGTTGGTAGTGTAAGTGTATGTATTGAATCATAACTATTTTTGGTATTTGCCCACTCTTGAAATGCGTAAACTTTTTTATGCCCCCTGTAACAGTCCCCTGTAAAATGATGCGGTAAAAAATAATAACTGGGAAAAATGTAAAATGTAGAATAATTGCCGAGATTTAAAAATCTCGTAATAAGAGCAGGTCCAACGCTATACCACGCTTTTGTCGTTAAAATTTCATTGTCAATTGTAGAAGAATATAATATATGGTTTATTATATCACGACAAAGAGGGTGTTGAGGAATAAATCCTAATGTTACTGTAGCAACTAATCCACGGCGGTGATTTTCATTTTCAAATGCGGCAAACCCGTCGTAGTCTTCCATTTCAAATAAATCATTTAACGGTTCTATACATATTGAATCTGCGTCAAGAAAAATACCTCCATATTTAAGTAAAATTTCCCAACGCATTATATCCGCCTTTCCATTAATTTCTTGTATTAAATTTATTTTAGACTCGCATTCAAATACCATATTTCGATTAACAAATTCTTTTTCATTCCAAAAAATATATTCAAATGTAGGATGTTTTTCTTTCCAAGTGTTCATTAGTAAAATTGGGGGTGGTTTCGAACCTATCCATAATTGATGTATAATTTTTGGGATGATTGGTTTTTCTGTCATTTTAATCATAATTATTTAATTATTTATACATTTTACACCCTACTGTTTTTTAATTATAATACCCAATTTTATAATACCCAATTTTATAATACTAGATTCATTCTACATTTTTTTCTTGCGGAATACCCAGTTCGAAAAGGAATACTACCTTTTAATGTATTAAAATCTTTATTTAAACTTTCATTTACATTATGGGTTGTTTGAAAATTCTTTACATCTACTATACCGGTTGTTTCATCAATAACATATATTAAATTATGTATAGTATTTATTCCTTCCCTAACTTTACGTATAAAACGATCAAATTCACCGCTATTAACAACTCTAATATGTGATTGTTTAATTTGAAGTATATTAATATTGTCTGAAATATGATAAAAAACACTTCTATCAATAATAAAACCTTTTTCTTTTACTCGGTCGTTTAATTCATTATCCTCAAACCCCCAAGAATAGTAATTAGGAAACCCATTTATTATTTCAAAATCTCCAGCTAAAATAGAAACAATACCACCTAATACAAAATTATAACCATAAAAATGTTTTACAATTCCTCTGCTAGTTGAGTAATCGGGTATAGTTTCTTTATTTACAGGTGTAGTATCAATATCATTAAAAACAATAGTAATATTTTTATAATTATTAGGATATTTATTTTTTACCATAAGAAATCCTATATTTTTCATAGCACCTCTATTAAATGGTTTTTCAAAGTTTTGTTGAATATAAAAAATTTTGTAATAACCATTTGGGTAATTTTCCATTATGTTTGTCATTTTTTCATTAAAAATATCCTTTTCCGTTTCACGGTCTCGATAAGGAACAATAAATATTACAATTGGAACATCTAACGTTGGAACATCTAACTGTTGTTCTTTTTTATAAATTAAATTATATAAATTAATATCCTCTGTATATGCTTTAATTATTTTAAAATTATTGTTAATATTTTGTTGTAAAAAGTTAGATGGATCAGAGAGAGGTTCATTGACAGCCCCCGTCACAGGTTCATTAACAGTCCCCGCCACAGGTTCAATAACAGCCCCCGTCACAGGTTCATTAACAGCCCCCGCCACAGGTTCATTAACAGCCCCTGTCACAGGTTCATTAACAGCCCCTGTCACAGGTTCAATAACAGCCCCTGTCACAGGTTTATTGACAGCCCCTGTCACAGGTTCAATAACAGCCCCTGCCACAGGTTCATTAACAGCCCCTGTCACAGGTTCATTGACAGCCCCTGTCACAGGTTCATTAACAGCCCCCGTCACAGGTTCATTGACACCCTCTAAACCCACTTGATTTTTTTCTAAAATTTTGATTTTGTATTGTATATTTTCTTTAACAAATAACTCCATATAAATTATAGCTTCATTTACAAAATAAAAAATATTTTTACATTAATATTTAAATATTATAAAATTAATGGTAATACTATATACCCCCCCCACCAACCTAACAAATACCATATTTTTTTAGTAAAGAATTTGGTATAACTTGATCTTTAATAGATTCCATTTTTTTACAACATTTACATATAGTTACTTCACTTACTCCACAAACAGCCTTAATATTTAACTTTGAAATTCCTAAATGAAATGTTTGACTAATAAATTGTATAATTCCGGCAGCAGAGGATTGAGGAGTATTATCGCACAATAATTCAGTTTTTTCAGTTTTAATAGCAATAAATTTAGCCAGTAGTGTCAATTCCTGTGAAATACCCAATTTACAGCAATATCGTTCTATAAAAGAACTTGCTGTTGTGGTTTTAAATTCACTTTTATTTGAATATTCCATATTTCTTTCAACGTTATTAAGTATTTTTATAGCATTACTACATCCGAGTGTAGTACTTTGTTTATCAAGTTTAAATATTTCAGCAATTTCATGTGCTGTACGCGGACATCCATTTAATTTACAACTTATATAAATTGAAGCGGCCTTTATTCCATCACGATTCATTCCCCGAAACATTTTTTGTTCGGAAATATCTTTATGAATCGACATGGCACAATCTATAAATATTTTTGGAATACCTGAGTTATGTGCCATAGTTGTTATAAATTGAAATTCTTCATATAATGATTTTTCACGATGGGGTGTAGAAGTCCATTCTGTCCATTTACGTATGCGCTTCATTTCAAACGAAGATGTTCCGTTACAAAGAATTTTACATCCAAAAGACGATTCCATTAAAAGTGGATTTATAGGATTTCCACATCGGGTAGTGTCTGCTCCGTGTTTATTATCACCTGAATTATAAAACTTCCATTCTGGTGAATAATCAACTACATCAGAATAAATCATTCCACATTGAGAATTCATACATGTAGGTACACCATCTTCCATAAGTAAAAGTACAGAATCACAATTTTGACAAAGATGACGTATTTTATACATTTCGTCATCTTTCATATTTAAATCATTTATATTTGTAACCACGTTTTGTAATGATTCTTGTTTTACAAAAAAAGCTTCAACCAAATTATTTTCATTACAATTTTTAATGTCCTCATAACTTACTATATTTGGTAAATTTTCATTTTCATTTTCATTTTCATTTATTTTTTCATCTTCGGATGAAGATACCTCAAACATTTCCCATATTTTAATTTTTTCCATAGGAGAAATAATCTTTTTATTTTTTCTTGTTTTAGACGAAGGCTTAAATATTAATTCTCCGACTGGGATAGGTCTGGTAGAGGCAAAAATGGGGGAGGGGTCGGTGGTTGAGGACGATAACGAGGATAAACCGGAATAATTATCCAGGTTAACACAACTGGAACTAGTATTTTCGTATATTGCTTTGTTATTAGCATTTTTATGTATTTTCTTTGTTTTTTTTAAAATATTATTTGGTTGTAAAATACTCATTCAATAATAATATTAAGAAATCTTTATATAAAATGAAATTTATAAACAATATATCATTCAATTTTTTACAACAAATGGTTAATTTTTAAAAGAAACCCACAAAAACCAAAGAAACCCAAAAAAACTCGAAGAAATTAAACAAAATATTTTTGTTATACGTACATTTTCACGTTATGCGTACATTTTCACGTTATGCGTACATTTTCACGTTATGCGTACATTTTCACGTTATGCGTACATTTTCACGTTATGCGTACATTTTCACGTTATGCGTACATTTTCACACCAACTCTAAAATACATATTATATATAACATATGGCAAGTATTTTACTATTAAATGATGAAGAGGCTGTTGGAAAATTAAATATAGATGACCTATACGATAAAAATTTTAAAAGAGATTTAAAGCAACTTTCAATATTTAATAAAATTTTAAATCGAATTCATAACCGAATTAAATTAACAGCAAGAAATAAAACCACCGAAAAATACATTTGGTTTGTTATTCCTGAATTTATTTTTGGAGAACCAACATATAACCAAAGTGATTGTATAGCATATGTTGTTAATAAAATAGTGGATAACGGTTTTTATGCTAAATATATACATCCAAATACACTATTTATTTCATGGGAACAATGGATACCGTCTTATGTTCGTAATGAAGTAAAAAAAAAAACTGGTAAACAGATAGATGAAAAGGGTCAACTTGTTTCATCAAAACCATTTGGAGAAACGAATACGGGTGATGATTTGGAAGCAAGTAATTCAAAACTATTTAATACTGGCAATCCAGTCGACGGCAAAAAGCGCGGAACTGGAGACCCTTCACGTTTTACACCAATTGAAAAATATAAACCTACTGGTAAATTAGTTTATAATCCAGAATTATTTAACGCAGTTAGTGATAAAATAGTATAATAAATATAGTATATTGATTTATTATAAATATTTTATAAAATGTTAAAGAAAATTGAATATATTTTTATATAAATAACACTCCTTACATTAGGTAAATAATTATATAGTATTATTAAAAATGGGTTCATCATCTTCAGTTTTATATAATTTAGATAACGAAGAACACAAAGAAGAAATAAAAGAACAAAAATTTGCGTATGAAATCTTTGAAGATAACGAAGATAATGAAATACAATCCGCAGTATGGTATTCTATACACGCTGTAATAAAATCCATATTAGTTATTCGAACGGATTTTATTAAAGAAAAAAATACGGCAATACTTTACGAGGTATTAAAGAAAGTTATGATAAATATTGATTCTATATATAATATATGTGATACAACATTTGAATATGGAAAAATTCAAAAAGTTAACGACGAAACTCTTGAAACAGCAATTAATATATTAAAACAATATTATGAATTAAATCCTCTAATTATTATAAAAATAAACAAAAATCAAAAAATGGTTGGGGTGGATTTATTTACATACGGTATTTTCACTTTTACGGTAAGCAATGGTTATTTATATGTATATGTTTAAAATATTATTGTATTGTAGTGGGTTTTGTGTAATTATTTTATAATAAAAAACTTGTATATATAATTGTTTTTTATATATATATTTTTGGGTATAAATCACATAAAGATTTATATAAGGTTTTAATATATAAATGTTTTCACCTCCTCAACAAACACACATTTCTAATAAAACATATTATGAAATATTAGATGTAGGTAAAGAAGCAACCGAAGATGAAATAAAAAAAGCGTATAGACGACTGTCGCTTCAGTATCACCCCGACCGTAACCCCTCAGCCGAAGCAACTGAAAAAATACGTGAAATAAATACTGCTTACGAAACGCTGGGGGACAAAGAATCTCGCAAACGATATGACTTTCATTTAAGAGGTGAAGGTGGAATGGAGTTTCCGGCATTTGCTAACGCAAGAGGAGGCGCACCCGGCCAAATGTTTTTTCATACAAATTTTGGTCGAGGGGGGGAACATGTGGATTTTGCCAATATTGGCAATATATTTGAATCCGTTTTTGGCGGGGGAGGCGGTGGATTTAATCCCGAGTTTTTTCAACAACATATTCACCAACAACTTAATAAACCAATGGCAGTAGTAGCCAATATAGAAATTTCACTAACCCAATCTTATAATGGATGTGTTGTTCCAATTGAAATTAATAAAATAGAAATAATTAACGGTGAACATGTTCGTAAAATAGAAAAAATATATGTTACTATTCCAGAAGGTATTGATAATAACGAAGTTATTATTATTCGCGACAAAGGCAATGAAACATCAAATGGTACAAAGGGAGATATTAAAGTTTTTATTAGCATTAAAAAGGACAATACAAACTTATCTGAAATGATTTTTGAAAGAAATGGGTTAAATTTAATTTTTAAAAAAAATATATTATTAAAAGAAGCTTTATGTGGGTTTGAATTTAATATAAAACATTTAAATGGTTCAAATTATTGTATAAAAAATAATTCAATTATTTCACCAGGTCAAAAACAGGTAATACCCAAATTGGGTATAAAACGTGATGGTAATGTGGGTAATTTAATAATTGATTTTGATATTTTATTTCCAACTTCTTTGGATGATTCACAAAAAGAGTTAATTAAAAGCGTCTTGTAATATTGTTATATGTATACAATGTTAAACCTTTGTCAATTATATTGATGGATTTGTCGGTAAAGGGGTGTGTGTGTGGTCTTGTGTGTGGGAGGTGTATGGTCTTGTGTGTTTTTTAACGTAATGTATATAGTTTATACCATGTATGGTTTTATTTTTTTATTACAATATAAAAAATAAATTGGAAAAGTTCACAAACGAAAAAGGGTTAAAATATTACCCCCACATTATTTCATTAAATTATTGGGTAAAATAATTTAATGAAATAATATTTCAAAGACAGTTAGTAAATTAAAAATAACGCTATTTCGAAATATATTGACGTAAAGTATTATACAAACTTTGTAAAGTTTTTTATATTTTTTACAGTTTATACATATAAGCATTATAGTTGGTGTAAAATATTTTAATAAAGTTAAAATATTTTAAATTTTAAAAAAACACACACACATTAATACTTACCAACGCAATCCTAAAATGTACTAATAGTAAAAGTGATGGGGGGGGGCGTATAATCATTTATTAGGTTGAAATACGTTTAGTAGGAATATTTATGTCCACTAAATAAATCGAATTTTCAGTAACAACAATATATTCATTACTAACCTTAAAAATTTTTACGATTGGACTAGTATATTCTTCGGCACTTTTTACTAATAGTTTTTCACCATCTTCTTCTTTTACACCAATTAATGCTGTTTTATCTAATGAACTCGTCCAATAATCAAGTAATATAGGTTTATCATGTGTAATAGACATATTACAAGCATGTTGAAGAGTAGTATTGTCAGGTATTCTATATCCTGGTTTAGTTACTCCATTTGTTGTAGAAACCTGATTTGTTTTTGTTGATGAACTCATTTATAAAACAATTTTATATTACAAAAATAAAAATAAAATAGATATATTAACGAATGTTTAAAGAAAATTCCTAAATACTTTACGCTTCTACCGATTTAATAATACTTCTTTTAATCATTTTAAAGGATTTGTGTTTTACTTGTGGAATATCAGTATTAAAACATATATTACTATATTCTTCAATAAGTAAGTTTTTGATAAATTCAAATATAAAACGTAATATTTTTTCACTACAATTTCCAACAATTATACAGCTTCCAGTTCGAAACAACATTAATGATACTTCAGTATACTTTTTACATTCCATTAACACAGATAATTTCATTTGTTTGTCTTCATCTTTTATAATTCCTTTTTGATTTTCAGTATTTAATCCAAATTCATTGTTAAAGTAATAAGAGCATTTTACACCTGAATAATTACAAGGGTCATATGATGATTCCAACCCGTATTTAGGACTAATTAATATATTATACAGTTTTTCACGATTAATAAAATATCCACAATTAAAGTTGGAATTTACCAATACATGTTCTTCCTTAAAGTTTTCTACAAAATAAAATGGGAGTTCTGTTTCCGGTTTCATAATACAATCTATAGAAGGTATTATATCAACATTGGTTAATTCAGATTTAAGTATTGTTTCCACAATCGGTGTATCATTTATTTGTGGTGTATCATTTATTTGTAATATTTCCAAAATCATTACTTTTACATATTCTAGCATTGTATAATCAACAATTCCAGGTATTTCCATTTTACCGGTATTAAATATTTTTACATGTATTTCTTTAAAAACATCATTAAATCTGAATCTAATTATTAATGCCATACAATTATAAAACGCATTTTTTACCCTATTTCTTTGAACAGTTATATCTTTTTTAGACATACCAACTGTTATTTTACGTTCATCTTTAAATTTAATGCTACGTGAAGCTGGATTATCAATTTGTTTAATAATGTGTTCCTGATAATAATTAAGATTAACCAATTTTAATTTATATTCTTCCAATTCCTCCTTTGTTTTTGAAACTATTTTTATTTGTTTTTTAATTACACCTTTTTCTGGTTTCCAATATTCAACAATCGGTATTTTCCAAAATATAGAAAATATATCAACCGGTTTATTAAGAAAAAGAACTTTCGTTTTTGTTGAAATAATTAACTCAAATGGAGTTACGGACTGTGTTATTTTTATTGGTTCTGGTATTTTTTCAATATTTGGTTTATCTAATTTTAATATATTATCATTTATAATTTCAGGTTGACCATTGTTTTTTAACATTTCAACTGGTTCATTTTCAAATTCCAATATATCAGTTTGATTAGATAAGAATTTCATCCATTCATTGTCAATATCATTATAGGAATTTTGTTCCATGAATCCAATTATGGTTTTTAAAAAAGCAATTTAAAATTTAGTAAAGAAATAAAGCAATTATAATATAAATTAATTAAACTTTTATATTATAATCAATTTTTTATATTGATTACAAACGCACAATTCTCTTTTATAACTAATGTAAATTAATTAGCCGGTTTAGTTTTATAAAAACCAAAATATTTGAAACACAATTCACGATATTGGTTAATTATTAACCTTTTATCGATTATATAGACGAATTTGATGGTAAATGAATTATGTGTGGTAAATGAATTATGTGTGGTAAATGAATTATGTGTTTTGTATTATTTTTAATCGGTTAATATAAGATATTAAACTGTATATCATTTTAAAATAATTAAATATTGAAAACGTTAATGGGTTAAAATACGACCTACCATTCAATAATATTCCAATTACTTCGCTGATTTTTTACACTGGTTTTTAATTCGTCTTTATTTTCTGTATTAATATAATTGTTATTTATGGGCTGTATTTTTTTTAGTTTACCTCGTTGAGTTATTCTATTTCCATTATTTAAATATTTTTTTTGGTTATTTTTTATTTTATCTTTTTTGTAACTATTTATCCAATTACTTTTTATATTTTTTAAAGAAGTACGATATTTTACACCTCTTTGTTTTTGTTTTAAAAAAGCAGGTCGTATATTTTTCTCCGGATTGTATTTTAAAAACCATGAATTATATTCTCGTGATGTTCTATTATTTACTAACTCTTTAAATTTTTCCGTTTTTTGTTTACGCAATGTAATTAAATTATCTTCTACACCAATACATGTTGACTGAAACCGTTTTAATAACCCCCTTTGATTTAACCTATTTTCCTGTTCTACTTTATACAAAATATCTATCATACACAAAATACGATCGCGATAATAATACGGTTGGTTGGAGTAATAAAAAGAAAAATAAAAATATAAAATAGTATCAATAGATGCGACTTTAATATGTTGTTCTTTTATAACAATTGTATTATAACTATAACATCCATTTGCTTGATAAATAAAAGCAACCGTGTCTTTTCCTACTCGAATTTCATAATGTCTTGGTATAATTTCTCCAATTTCATTATGTTTTATTAATTGTACGTTGTTAAATCCTGCTCCAATAAGTTTTTCTTTAACAATTTGCGCACCCTCATTAATGTTTTCTAGTAAAACATCAAAATCCGGTATTTTTTCAATTATTATACGACTTTCTGGTGGCATATACTGCGAATAAAGACTACATGCGTAACCACCAAAAAAAACCGCACCAATAAAAATAAATGCTTCACGAAGAGTATTATATATAATTTCACTATGTTCCGATTCTTTTGAATCCATTTTTCTTTGAAAATTAACGTCTTCACATTTATATGGGTTAATTAATGGATAGTTACTATTTAATTTACTAACACGTTTAAATATTTTTTCCCATCTTGTTACATCACCTAGAGGTTGACATAATTCTTTATATACATTTCTTCTAAGAAAATTAACCGGACAATAATAAAGTTTATTAATTATTACCGCTTCTTTTTGAACATTTTGAAATATTGTTTTTTCAAGTAAAGTAATATCGGCTATACTATTAAAATTAACATATACCTTGTAAGTTCCATAATGAACTCCTGCTTTTGCTTCAACATCTATATATCCTTTTTCATAAAAAATGTCGGCAAGTTCGATTGAGTCTTCTAACGCAGTTGGAGAATAAAAATCATAATCAGGAATATCATGCTTTGTATCATAAAATTTGTCATAATGGGGCAATAGCGCATTTATAGCAAATCCACCATATAAAACTAATTTTTTTTTAGAAATAAAACTTTCTAAAATATTAAAAATAGCTGTTAATTCTTTTCCATTTATTTGTTGTTGTTTTTGTAAATCTTCTTGTATTTTTTCATTTGTATCAATCGCATCGCGCAAAATAGCTAATTCACAATCTTCGAATGTCATTGATTTTTCACATAAAGGGTTATTAAACTTTGTTTCAGGGGTTTTTATTGGCTTTTTAGGCTTTACTAATAAACCTTTATTTATTTTATTCATTATATAATAGAAGAATACAAGATTGCCAACTTTATTCGAGTTTGTTTAATCAAAAATAAAAAATGTTTTGTGATATAAAATATAGCAACATTTTTTATTTTATGGACGCAAGTAAGTAAATTAATGATATGTAATTAATAACAAAGATATAGCAAATTTCTCGTATTTATCACTAATTAATTCGAATCCTAATGTATTGTTTGAATACTGATAATAAATACTATCAAAGTGTTTACATGTTTTTATTAAATACTTACATATGTTTTCATTACTTAATGCGGTTTTTATTATTTTTATTAAAAGTTCCTGTGATTTATATGTAGATCCAGTTCTATTACATAATCTTAATACATATATTAATTGTTTTTTTTTTATTACAGGTTCAATGTATTCAATGTATATTTTTGTTTTAATATCATCAGGTAATTTTTCAATACGGTCATATAAAGATTTATTTAACAATTTTATCATTCGTAATGCCATTTTACTATTTTACAGGTTATATTTTTTATAAAAAATATAATCAATTTTATATATGTCGTTACCATCAATTGTAAATAAAAATAAACCTATGGATGATTCTAATTTTATTAAAAAACCTACAGAAGAAATAAAACAAAATCCTCCCTTTTGGGCAGAAGACCCAAATGTATTGTTTAATAAAAATTATATATTTGAGTTTTATCCTACTCCAAATATGACTTATTACCAAAAATTAAATACAATTACAAGGGTTGTGTTGTTAATATCAATATTATTATTTTTATTTACACATAATGTGTGGATTTTTGTTGTTACCGGTATTACACTATTTGCCATATATATTTATTACACTAATAATAAAACCGAAAATAACAAAAAACTCCTTTTAGAAGGATATTTGAACCCTACTCAAGTTTATTTAAAAAATAAAGGTGCTATACCAAATGATACGGATGTATTTGAAACACCATCTAAACAAAACCCTTTTAGTAATGTATTAGTACCGGACATTGAATATAATCCCACCCGAAAAGGAGCACCTCCAATTTCAAATGAAGAAGTAAACGATGTTATATTACAACGCGCAAAGGATTTAGTTCAGGAACAAAATCCAGGCCAACCAAATATAGCTGATAAACTCTTTAATAGTTTAAATGATAAATTAAACTTTGAACAATCACTAAGACCATTTTATTCAACCGCAAATACAACCATTCCAAATGACCAAGGTGGGTTTGCTGAGTTTTGCTATGGACAAATGACAAGTACAAAAGAAGGCAATTTATTTTCAGCGGTTCGAAATATGAACCACTATACATTGTATTAAAATACATTAATTAAAAACTGTATATTACATTATTAACCATTT
>Ga0209400_1001642_pt1 | contig 17658 bp, 13 predicted proteins | sample M_130807_EF_Meta_FD_187313 | JGI IMG/M metagenome (GOLD analysis project Ga0209400, IMG submission 187313) | Freshwater microbial communities from Lake Montjoie, Canada to study carbon cycling - M_130807_EF_MetaG (SPAdes) (version 2) | ecosystem: Environmental > Aquatic > Freshwater > Lake... | reverse complement strand
TCATTTATTTTGTTTTTTTTTTTTTTTTTTTATTATTTTTTTTTTCTTTTTTTAATTTTTTTTTTTTCACATATTTACTACATTTTACATTTTTTTTTTGTGGGGAACCCATGTTCCCCATCTACCCCTCCTATAATTTAACTTTTCGTTATATTATTTATATTATACCAAAACTAGGTATTTTTTTTGTACTTTTATATGATGTTGTTTCTAACATATTTACTACATTTTTCTGTTTTTTCATAGTCGTTTGTTTTTTTTGGAAATTATTATTTATGGTTTCAATTATTTGATTTTTTCTCTCTTGAACTACTTCCTCGTGAATTATTCTTATGTCTGTCATTTCACCATTCTTAATTTTCATAATAATTAATTTTCTTTTTTTAGTACACGTATTACATATACAACCATGATCCAAATAATGATCCCTGTGTATAACATTATAAAACTGATTCTCACTTGATATTTCTTTATAAAAATTATATTTTTCTATATTATACGACTCAAAATATAAATTACTAGTTTTTAATTTCCAAACGGTAATATAATTTACCTTTTCACTTTCTGTATTATAATAGTTAAAATACTTACAGTTTTGTATAGATTCCAATAAATTATATGGAATCTGATAATTTTCATTAAATTTTTTATAAAGAGTTCCTATAACTTTATTTTCTGTTTGATAATCTTTTACAATAACAATATCCATATTAAAAATGGTACTTAAAATATTACCCCACTCTTTTGAATCACATAAACGTAACTTGATATATTTTATATTATTTTGTTCAACCATTAAATACTTATTTTCAAAATCAAAATTATCTGGTAATGAAATATCATATTTATCAAAAAAATAATCACCGTTTCCTAAATACGGAAATAATGAATTAAAACGTTTTGTTAACAAGTCTAACTTATAATTTATTATATTAGTTTCCATTGCATTAAAGTGATAACAACTTAATAATTCAAAATATTCGGATATCTTTCTCTCTATTTGATTTCTATAAACATCAATTACGTAGACTTGTTTACCAATACAAGCATTGAATTTAATTAATTCAATTACTGATATATTGTGTATATTTTTAACACCTGTAATAACACTTAACATATGTTCATCATGAATATGTAAAACGTTTGCTATATTTGTGCAACACATACGCAATGATGTTACCAGGGTAGTGGATCCTACTTTTGGAGGAGTATAAATAAAAATTAGCATATTTTTATTTTTAATAATATCATTATTGAAAATAGCATCATTAAATTCTTTTATTAATTCTAATCTAGATGACATTATATTATGAATTTATAATAATTTAAAAATTATAACTGATTATTCATTATGGAAGCTATAGTTGCTTTTGACATAAAAAAAGGTATTTCTAAAAATGGTATTTTACCTTGGAATATAAAAGAAGACCTACAATTTTTTTATAAAAAAACTAAATGTAATGTTGTTGTCATGGGAAAAAACACATACTTTTCTATACCAGAAACAAATAGACCTCTTAAGAAAAGATTGAATATTGTATTAACGAGAGAACCAGATAAATATAAATCAATTATGGATAATTATAAAAATATATTATTTACCGATAATGAAAATATATACGAAAACATTGTATTATTTCCAAATAATTATAAAGATATATATCATGTTTTAAATGAGTTTTTTAAGATATTTATCATTGGAGGAAATGGAATCTATAAACAATATACTCCATCATGTAGAACTATTTGGGTTACACAAATGAAGCAAAATTATGGTTGTCATTTGTTTTTTGATCACAATCTAGAAAATGAATTCACAGAAGAAAAAGTATTTGAAAATGATAATTGTAAAATATTCAAATACACTAAGAAAGATGTTTAAAATTTAATATATTTATTTACGATAATGTTTGCGCGATTTACGACTTTTTTTCCCTCCTTTTTTACTACGATGATGAGTCTTTCTTCCTTTTCTAGTTTTATGTGCTTTTTTACCGCCTCTACGTTTGCGACTTCCACCTGCCTTAATTCCTGGTCCGGCTTCGCCTTTTTCTGCCGCATCTAATAGATCATAGTCATCTGTAACAGCAAATTTTTCATTCAAGACAATATTATTCGTGTTTAATTTTTCTGATTCATCTAATCCCATTTCTATATCAGAATCAGGTTCTGGTACGATTTTTCCAAAGTTAATTCCTTCTGTTCCACCTTTTTTAGGTGTAGATCTGCGACCTCCTTTTTGTAGTGTAACACTTGGTGCAGTTTGATAATTGTCAGGTGTTTTTAAATTTTGAAGACTACTCATTAATTATATAATAATAATATATAATTAATTTTTACTAAATATAATTATCGGATAATTTAAGCTTTTGCACGCGGAGGTCTACCTCTTGGTTTTCCTGAAGTTGCAGTTGGTTGTTTTGACTTCTTAGGAACTACATTCCACGATTGAGGTTCTTCTGAATCAGGTAAATTTTCATAATCATTTTGTTTTACAGAAATACTATTTTCATTTTCTGAAGTAGACTTAACCATAGTAGTTTTATAATTATTTCTTGCAATTTTAAATTCGTGTCTTGTTTCACACATTAACTTTCCACCTTTAATACCACTAACATTACATGCTTGACATTCATGCGCACTGTTTTCAACAGTGACTATTTGAAATTCAATATATTCACCTTGAACTAAATATTTATATTGTTGACTTGTAACATTAATAGAACTATGATGTACGAATACATCCATACCTGAATTTTCTCCGTCTGTGATAGTAATAAAACCATAACCTGCCTTATTGTTAAACCATTTTACACGACCGAACAATCGTGATTCTGATTTTGTTTCTGGTGAAGATGTAACCTCGCTTAAAGATGACATTATTTAATTATATAATATAAATGTAGAATACCTTTAAATTATTTTATTTTATATTTATTTATTAAAATTATATAATTTATGATCAGAATAATCTAATTATTAGCATAAATGTAATAAATATGAGATAATACAAAACGCTCAATGTCTAATGGATTATTTATGTCTATATCATTTGGTAATATATTATTCAAATCTAAAACTTCTATTTTATTTTTACTAATATAATCATATACATGTTTCATATCAAAATTTTCATTTTTAGTCAAGTCTCTAATTAGTATTTTATTTTCTTCACAACAACTAATTAAATAATTAAAAATTAATTTACAAATATGTGTTAATTTATAATCCTTTGTTGTGACAGCTTTTTTGTATAGGACTTCCATAAAATTATATACACTTTCAATGTACTCCTTTGATTTTTCAAAATGCATTATACAATTAATTATTATTATAAATACACAATTCTTCTCTAAATTTATCCATATATTCTTTATATTTTGGGGTTTCATCAAATTCCAAATTTTTGACACTTTCATAAAATTCCAACAATACTTTTGGAATATTTTTATTAACAGATAATTCCTCTTTTTTTGCTTTGACAAAACGATTCTCTAATTCAAAATTATCAAAATCTATAACTTCATCATAATTATTATTGATCCATTCTAATTCACCAAAGTAAAAATATATTAACATATAAGCTAACGACTCCAAATCGTCTCTTCTACTTTGTTCATATAAATTATGACTGTTAATACTTGCAAAATTAAGTGTTCCTATAAATTTATTCTTATTAACAAAAGGAATATGTTTATTATGTGTTAAATAAGTTTTACTTATGCCAAAATCTATCAAAAATATTTTGATTGGCTTATTTAAAGAGAGAAGAAAATTCTCCGGTTTGATATCTCTGTGAATAAACCCAATAGTATGTATTTTCATTAAAATATCCAAAATAGCTATAGCCATTTGCAAAATTAATTTCATTTTAAACCTTTTTAATTTATTCAATAATTCTTGCAATGAGTCACCAAATAAGTCAATAACCATGTAATAATATAAATTATCTTTACCATACCATTTGATTTTCGGAACCCCATCCACGTCAGATAATATTCGGTAAATATTGGATTCATACTTCAACAATTTTAATTCATCTGCAATTAATTCTATTTTTATAGCAACATGTTCATTTGTTCTAATGTTAACAGCTTTATAAATACATCCAAAAGAACCATTACCAATTTGTTTAATCAATTTGTATTTGTTTGCAATGATTTGTTCTGTTTCCATAATATAATGGCAATTTTGTATTATATTATGATTAAATTATTATACAATGTTTAAATATATTTTTATACATATAAAGACTGGTTAGTAACTACATATTTCATTATCATAACCGGTATTTCTTTTAATTTACTTAACAAACACATGTTACCAACTAACTCTGCTATTTTTTCAAATTCACTGCATATATTAGCAATTTTTAATAATGCTTTCACAAATTCACCTAAGAAAATCTCTTTTTCTTCTGCTAATTTATACAATAATTCTTTACATTGTTCAGCGTTCTCACAGTAACACCACTTATCCACATAATTTATCAGATCATAGTGAAATACATATTCTATTCCGGAATTAATATGTAATTGTGTTTCCTTTTCAATATAATTATTATATTTATTTTTAACCTTGAAAATCAAGTCTTTAATTGTATTATCTTCCGTTCTTGGTATATAATTCTTAAATTCATCCCTAACAACAATATTTGTTAAACAGCTTAATAACATAACAATTTGTACTGAATCTAGTTTATCAAAGACATTAGATTCAAATAATTCCGAAAAAACTAAACAATGTGATTCTTTTAAATGGGTAGCAATCATTCCCTTGGTAGTTAATTTACAATTATTTTGTATTGTTGACATCGTTGAATCAAAATAAACAAACCCATCTTGTTCCAATAAACGAACAATTGTTAGCACATTATTGTCAATAAATTTTTCAACAAAATTGTAATCTTCTTGTAAACTATCTATTTTTTTTAATTTATCATTGTACTTTTCTACTTTTACCTTATCAAACTCTATATTAACGTAAGAATCTTTAATAGTATCAATTTCACGTTCTACTTCTTTTCGTTTTTTATTTACCGACGTTTTTTGTGATTCTATGAGTTTTAAATAATCGTTTATAACGCCGACAGGGGTTCTAAGAGTTTGTAACGTTTTTTCCATATTGTCTAAATCCGCTTGTTGTTTACTTATTTCATAATATAACTCTTTCAATTCACTATCTAGATCATCTTTTACCATACTTTTTCGTGCAAAATTTACAAAATTATTATCACCAATATCAATTAAATTCAAAAGAAGATTATAAGAGATCTTGAATTTGGATTTTAATGTGGGTGGTTTACCACTCATCATACTTTTATAACTAGTCATTGTTTCTACGTTTCTGAATAAATTATTTAAATGAATAACATGACCAACTGTGTCTAATCCTAATCTTCCGGCTCTACCGGCGGCTTGTGTATATTCATGTGAATATAATAAACGGTTATTTTCACCATCAAATTTGCATACATCTGTAAAAATAGATGTTTTTACGGGCATATTAATACCGACACTCATTGTTTCTGTACAAAACAATAATTTAATGAACCCCTTTGCGAATAATAATTCTACCATTTCTCTTAATACCGGAGTAACACCACTGTGATGAATTGCTATACCTTTCCGAAGAAGAGATACCATATTAGTATACTCTGGTAGATTCAAATATTCTTGATAATTAGGTAATTTGCGAATTATATGTTCACACTCCCGATCAATTATATAAGGTGTTTTATTATCAAATTCTAATAAATTAGTAGTCACTTCATTTGCACACACTTCCAATTGTTTCCTTGAAAATACATAACACATTGCAGGCAGCATTTCATTGTCTACTAAGTGCTTCGTTACCTGGTTCAAGACATGTTGTCTTTTCACTCTAATATTATTGTTATCTAGTAGTTTCATTATTTTATTCATTTTAGAATATTGTAATTCATCAAAGACCCCTTTTGAATTCTGTAAAACAAAAGGTTTATTCACAAAATTTTTGATCTCTTCTTGTAATGCCTTATCCTTGACTGCCTTAAAAATACCTGTATTTGTAGTAACAAATCCATAATGTGTCAAGGGAACAGCGCGGTCTTTTTTGGATGCAAGATATACAACTTTTTCAGGTGTCTCATTATATACTCCTTTATTTTCAAGCCAAAGAGCAAAACGTTCAGGGTTATCCAATGTGGCCGATAATCCGATTATTTGAATGTGTTTTGGTAATAACATGATAGACTGTTCCCAAACATGTCCTCTGGATGCGTCGTTGATCATATGAATTTCATCAAAAACTACACATCCTAATTCATTTTCTATATCCATTTCAAATGAAATACTGGATTCTGGTATTTTTGTTGCGTTTTCACTTTTAATTTGAAATAACTTATTCAATAATATTTCGGTAGTCATAATTAATACATCAGCATCAGGATTTGTTTTAATATCTCCTGTTATTAAACCAATACTAATATTATTATATTTATTGGTAAAATCATAAAATTTTTGGTTGCTTAATGCTTTAATTGGTGTTGTATATATTACCTTTTTCCCTTTGGAATGAAAATAGTCAATTGCAAAATCACCTGGTAAGGTTTTTCCACTACCGGTTGGTGCAGTTGCTAATACGTGTTGTCCTTCTATAATTGCTTCTATAGAATATTTTTGAAAAATATGCAAAGGATATTCATATTTTTCAAAATAAGTTTGATATTTGGATTCATTATCTTTCGGGTAAGATGTTAAACTGCAAACCTTGACCATTTTATTATTATTAATAACAAATGTTTAAGTTGTTTATGTTAATCAACTTTTTACTTTACACTATTTATATTGCTGCAACTTATTTACAAAATCCAAAATATGGTTTTGGGCTTCCGTAGTAATTAATTTATTATCATACAGTGATTTTAATAAATCTTTTAAATAATTATTATAATCAAGTAATGTAATTGAAAAGGGGTACTTTTGTGTTAATAAATCATCTATAGTTTCCATGTTCACAGTGTAAAAGTCAAAATTGTCTTCCCCCAAAATTATCTTTATTTTCTCTCTATTTTCTGTAGTTAGATCCGGATTATTACTCAAAAAATTCATATAATTGGCAATATCAAACAAAAACCTAACCATTTCAAAAATTTTGTACATTTCTATCATTGGTTGTAAATTTTGTACAGGCTCAATGGAATATTTTTCTTGATTATTTAATTCAATAATTACATTATATGTTTTATAAGTATTTCCTTGAATATCAGTTTCACTAACAGATTCTAAGGATGTTTTTAATCCTCGTGGTAATAATATTTCTTCTTGATTCTCTCTGTGTTGTTCGCCAAAATAACTTATCTTGGATAAATTAATATAAGGAACACCTTTTTTTATGGTTATCTTATAAAGACAACAATCATCTTCTAAAAAACGCCATGTATTTTTTTCAATAGCATTTAATGATTTTGAAGTTGAAATATATGCTTTATTTATACCTAAATAAGGTTCATCATTTGCATCATTTTTTGTACCACGATAAACTATAATATCTTCATTTGTAACCGGCGATTTATTAGACATAATATTGTCAATACTATTAATATTTTTTACTAATTTATTTAATTTATTTATTTTATCATCAATATCGTATATTTCTTCATTATCCATCAGATCGTATAGTGATTTATAATTTTTATCACTTCTTAAAAGTACAGAATATAAATCGTGACGTTCCGTGTATTTTCTTAATATATCTATTTCTGGAGTATCTAAATTTGCCATATATTCAAAGTCTCCATTATCGCCACCACCACGTGTTAAATTTTTTTTACGCCTAATTGTAATTTTATTCTTTATTTTAATTTTAGATCTGGTTTTATTCTTTTTAATCAAACGTTTTTTAATCTTTTTAGATGGCATATATAATTAACAAATATTTTATATTTAATAGGACGGTTCTTTAAGTACCTTTTTCAATTTATTATATTTTAATCAAATTTTTTCCCAAAAGTATTTTGGGAAATTCAATTTTGGACATTTATTTTTGTCCTTTTTTGAAAATCCTGAAAAAGTCTTGACAAAAAATAATTATTGTGACCATAAACAATTTTTATCGTCTGGTCACCAAAAAAATAATTTTCATTTTGACACTGTAAAATTTGAAAATTGTTTTTCGGTATTATTTAGGGGATTTTTTCTGTTTCAAATATATGAAACAAATGAAACAAATAAATCCCATAAAATCCCTTGTATATAATTGTGAAATTTGTAAATACATAACTAATAACAAAAAAGATTTTAATAAACATTTAAACACATCCAAACATAAAAAAGAAACAAATGAAACATTTTTTGAAACAGAAAATCCCAAAAATAAAATATATAATTGTAATAAATGTCTTGTAAATTTTAATAGTAGAACCACATTATGGAGACATCAAAAAACATGTATTGACAATAAAAACTTACAAACACATATTAATGAATCATCCAAAAACCATGAATTCAGTAAAGAAATATTAATAAATATTATAAAAGAAAATCATGATTTTCAAAAAGATATGCAAAAACAAATGTTTGAATTTATGAAAACAAATATTTGTCATAATAGTTCTATAAATACCATAAATAATTTGAATAATAGTAATAATAAGACATTTAATCTTCAGGTTTTCTTGAATGAGACGTGTAAAGATGCGATGAATATAAGTGATTTTATTGAATCTATTAAATTACAAGTATCTGATTTAGAAAATGTCGGTAAAGTAGGTTATATTGAAGGTATATCCAATATAATCATAAAAAATTTACAAGCTTTAGATGTGGAAAAAAGACCTGTTCACTGTACAGATCAAAAAAGAGAGGTAATATATATTAAGGATGAAAATATTTGGGAAAAAGAAGATGAATCTAATAAGAAATTACGAAAAGCAATACGAATGATTGCTCATAAAAATATTTGTATGTTGAAGGCATTCCGAGATAAATATCCTGATTGTGAAGAATATAATTCTAATAAAAATAGTCAATACAATAAAATAGTTATTGAAGCAATGGGAGGAAAAGGGGACAACGACTTTGATAAAGATTCTAAAATCATTAAGAAAATTGCAAAAGTGGTCGGAATTGATAAAAATTAAAAAATTAAACTTAAATAAGTAAAAATTTATAAACTTTAATAAAAATAAATATTATGGTTAGTAAAGAAATTATAAGTGAAATTCCAGATAGACAAGCATTTTTCCACTTATTAAATAACAATCCAGGGTTGATCATACTAAAACTAGGTGCGGAATGGTGTGGACCATGCAAACAAATAAAAGATGTTGTGCATTCTTTTTTTGCTACATCGCCGGTAGATGTAGTATGTGGAGATATTGACGTAGATCAAAGTTTTGATTATTATTCAATGTTAAAAAGTAAAAAAATGGTAAACGGTATTCCTGTTATGCTTTGTTATAAAAAAGGGAACAATACTTTTATACCAGATGATATGGTAACTGGCGCGGATCTGATGGGATTAAATGCTTTTTTTAAACGTTGTGGTACCCATTTAAAAGAGGTACAAATAAAATATCCGAAAATACAATCCAGAAAATAAAATTATTATAATATATTTATATAGTATATATATTATTATGAAATCATTTTTTAATTATATCATACTTGTTACAATGTTAATTGTTATTGGTATACTTTATTATCGTTATGAAAATAAACGTCTTACTGAAGAGAATCAAGATACCATGGAAACTATTCGTAAATATTTATTAGATGGTGTAACTTTAGCCAACAGTAAAAAACCAATTTTATGGATTTATGTACCTTATGAATATAATTCCCGAAATTGGTTAAGTTTTGGTTCTAGAACATCTTTTGATTTAAATCAACCTTATTTATATTTAACAGTACGATCCATTATCCAACAATGTGATGATTCTTTTACTATATGTTTATTGGATGATAATTCATTTCAAAAATTATTACCTGATTGGAATATTGATATGAATAAAATAGCGTCACCTATATCTGATAAAATGAGAATGATGGGATTTATGAAATTATTATATATTTATGGTGGAATGTTGTGCCCTATTTCATTTTTGTGTATTAAAAATTTATTACCTTTATATGAAAAAGGAACTTCCGGAGATAAAATGTTTGTTTGTGAAACAGTAAATAATAATGTCACCTCTACAGAATATCAATTCCATCCTAATATATTATTTTCGGGTGCTCCAAAAGAATGCACTACTGTTATGAATTTAGTTGAATATATGCAAAAGGTTATTTCAAGTGATTATACAGCTGAATCCAAGTTTACAGGTGAATTCAATCGGTTGTGTGAAAATCGTATTAGAAACGGTGAAATGAATTTAATAGATGGTAAAGACATTGGTACTAAAACAATGAACAATACAACTATATTGGTAGATGATCTTTTATCTAATAATTACCTGAATATTTATACTCAAACCTATGGTATTTATATTCCTGCGCATGAATTATTACAAAGACATAATTACAACTGGTTTTGCAGAATGTCTGAAAGACAAGTTATGGAATCTGATACAATTATTGGTAAATATATTTTGATTACTATTTCAGAGGGAGGTAACCATGTATTAGAACCTTTGAAAGTAAAGCCGCGTAGTTGGGTTGGATTTTGGAAAACACCATTATATCCAGGTTTGTATGGTCAAAAACCCAATTTCTTAGGTGACAATTTAACTATGGTAAAATTTACTGGCAGATAAAAATTGGTCCATCTAACTATATATTGCAGAAATCATACGTCCACTATCTTTACGTGCGTAATCACTGTAATCATAATCATATACAGCAAAACACCGAATCAAAAACCGATCATTCCCATCGTAATTTGGATAAAATGGCGACCTTCCATGTACAGCTCGCGTATTATCTATTAATATAATTTGCCCACTTTGTAAATTATGTTGAATTCGTTTCTTATAATATATTTCAATGATTTTTTTAAGTAGATTATTAGATTCGTCATTAATACCAAACATTAAATCTTGATCAAAAACTAATTTCGGATCATCTTGATCACCGCTAATAATTGGTAAAGGTCCGCGAATATCGCCTTCAATAAAGTCATTATTATTTAATTTAAATGATAAATCAACGCCAGTTTTCCATAAAGGCAATCGTAACATTTTTCTCTCTTCCTCAGTTAAATCATCTAAAATAGTTTTCACTGGTAATATATATGTTAATGCTTCTCTATCACCACGAATACATGACAAACTTAATATGTCTGGGCGTAATTTGGAAAAAGCCTGTTCTGTATGAATTTCTAATTCGGTATTACTACCTACACTAGTTTGTTCTCTCTCCAATTGTTTTACAGGAACTACATCTTGAAACAATCTTCCATAACTTTCCGCTTCATAGGAAATCATTTCTCCAATACAATTTAAAAAAATGCTTTGTATACGCGCAAGTATGGTTTTTTCACCTATTTTACTATTGTTATTGTCGGGTGTTTTCGGTAACATTGTTGATGTATTATATTTTTCAAAATAACTGTTATTAATTAACAAGAATCCCGTATCATTGCCATTTTTTGAAAAAATCGTCAAAATATCTTTAATTTTTGGATCCATTTGTTTTGAATATTCTTTAGATTGATAACAAAACAATTCTGGCTCTTCTGAAGGATTTGCTGTAATTTTATATGCTAAATCAACTATATTTTTATTTTCTTCTTCAGTCAAATCTATTATAAAAGGTACCGAATATGCTTGATACTGCATTTTAAGTGATTTTATTTGTAGCCTAATAACTACAAATAAAAAATATTTTTCAATTAAACTATTTTCTTTATTTATTCATTAAAAATTCTTTTTTAAGTTCTTCATAAATTTCATTTTTTAATTTTTCATATATATTACATTCTAGTTCATTAACATATTTTTTCAAATTCTTAATTTCATGTATTAAAACTGGGATCAATCCAATATAATTAACGCTCTGCGTTTCAGGACCATCCTTTAATCCAGATACTAATTCCGGATAATACTCTTGTAATTCGTGCGCGATTAAACCAATGTCTTGTTTTTTTGTTCGTTTATTCGTATAACTAATCGGATTTAAATAATCCACTTTGAATCTGTTATCTAAAGAACGGATATTTTCTTTAATACGATAATCGGATGTTAATTCTACGTTGTTAGCATAAACAGCACTTAACGCGTACACATTGTTACAATAAATATTGTTGTTTGTATTATTAATATTACCGATACCACCCGTTTCTCCTGTCCCGCCTGTAATATGTAAATTATAACCCTTTAAATTTGTAGAATAAGTGATTTCATTATTGCTTGTATTATAAGTTAATGTATAGTTTGCACCTAAATCACCACCGGTTACGCCTCCACTCGCACGAATGGGCGCCACGAAAAACCCAGTGTTGCCAGCATTCACCGTTTTGCTAGAAGTTGCATTTAATACAATACTATATTGCGATTGATTCGTTTGACCAGCGTAATAACCTAATGCAACCGCACCAGTACCTTGATTAATTTGACCAGCATTGGCACCGATTGCGACTGCATTATTTTGTTGTCCCGTATATCCAGAATTTATTCCAATGTGAACTATATCACCTATTTCTACTTTCCATTCTTCAGTGTTGGAATTCCAATAAATATATTGAGAATATTTTGTTCCAGATAAACCAAATGAACCGTTTTGACCAGTTGATCCTTGTTCTCCTGTGAAACCTTGATATCCGGTTGGTCCGAGTTCACCAAAACCCTGATACCCTGTAGGACCAATCAAACCCGTTGGTCCTGTGCGACCGGTGAATCCTTGGAAACCTTGAAATCCTAATGATCCTGTACGACCAGTAAAACCTTGAAATCCTTGTTCTCCTTGTTCTCCTTGGAATCCTTGTTCTCCTTGGAATCCTTGTTCTCCTTGGAATCCTTGTTCACCTTGTTCTCCTTGAAAGCCAGTAAATCCTTGATACCCTTGAAAACCGTGTAATCCAGTTGGACCTACGCGTCCTGTAAATCCTTGGAATCCTTGTTCACCCTGGAATCCTTGTTCTCCTTGGAATCCTTGTTCTCCTTGGAATCCTTGTTCTCCTTGGAATCCTTGTTCTCCTTGGAATCCTTGTTCTCCTTGGAAACCACTAAATCCTTGATGCCCTTGTTCACCATTATTACCTTGATATCCAGTTGGTCCGGTTTCACTAGCATAACCTTGGTACCCAATTGGTCCAGTCAAACCAGTTGGTCCTGTGCGACCGGTGAACCCTTGGAACCCTTGGAAACCTATTGAACCAGTGCGACCAGTAAATCCTTGGAATCCTTGATATCCTTGTTCTCCTTGATATCCTTGTTCTCCTTGGAATCCTTGTTCACCTTGTTCTCCTTGAAAACCAGTAAATCCTTGTTGCCCTTGATACCCTTGAAAACCGCGTAATCCAGTTGGACCTACGCGTCCTGTAAATCCTTGGAATCCTTGTTCACCCTGGAATCCTTGTTCACCTTGGAATCCTTGTTCACCTTGGAATCCTTGTTCTCCTTGTTCTCCTTGGAATCCTTGGCCTTGAAAACCTTGTTCTCCATTATTTCCTTGATATCCGGTTGTTCCTGTTTCACCAGCAAGACCTTGATACCCAATTGGTCCAATCAAACCTGATGGTCCAGTACGACCAGTGAACCCTTGGAATCCTTGCAATCCTTGGAATCCTATTGATCCTGTACGACCAATAAAACCCTGGAATCCTTGTTCTCCTTGGAATCCTTGTTCTCCTTGGAATCCTTGTTCACCCTGTTCTCCTTGAAATCCAGTAAATCCTTTATACCCTTGATACCCTTGAAAACCGCGTAATCCAGTTGGACCTAGACGTCCTGTAAATCCTTGTTCACCTTGTTCTCCTTGGAACCCTTGTTCTCCTTGGAATCCTTGTTCACCGTAGATTCCTTGTTCTCCTTGGAATCCTTGTTCTCCTTGGAATCCTTGTCCTTGAAAACCTTGTTCTCCGTTATTTCCTTGATATCCGGTTGGTCCTGTTTCACCAGCAAAACCTTGGTATCCTGTTGATCCAATCAAACCGGATGGTCCAGTACGACCAGTGAATCCTTGGAATCCTTGGAATCCTTGGAATCCTTGGAATCCTTGAACCCCTTGGAAGCCAATACGTCCAGTAAAACCTTGGAAACCTTGGTATCCTTGTTCACCTTGAAATCCTTGTTCACCTTGTTCTCCTTGAAAGCCAGTAAATCCTTGTTGCCCTTGATACCCTTGAAAACCGCGTAATCCAGTTGGACCTACGCGTCCTGTAAATCCTTGGAATCCTTGGTAACCCTGGATTCCTTGTTCCCCCTGGAATCCTTGTTCTCCCTGGAATCCTTGTTCTCCTTGAAATCCTTGTTCTCCTTGGAATCCATATCCTTGAAAACCTTGTTCACCTTGATATCCTAACTCACCTATAAAACCTTGATATCCTTGATATCCCATTGACCCACTTAAACCTAAGAACCCTTGAAATCCTTGATAACCAGTTTGACCTGTGTATCCAATCAATCCTTGATATCCTTGGAACCCTTCACGCCCAGTTGGTCCACTAAAACCTTGATAACCTTGTAAACCTTGATACCCAGTAAATCCAATTGACCCTTGTAATCCTTGATAACCTGTGTAACCAATAAAACCTTGTAATCCTTGATAACCGGTGTAACCAATAAAACCTTGATACCCAATTGGACCAGTGAATCCAGTACGTCCCTGAAATCCTTGATATCCGGTTGATCCGGTAAATCCTTGATATCCTTGATACCCTGTATGTCCAGTAAAACCTCTATATCCTTGATATCCTTGGTCTCCTTGTTCTCCTTGATATCCCTGTTCTCCTTGATAACCAGTATAACCTTGATATCCTTGTTCGCCCTGAAATCCTTGTTCACCTTGTAAACCTTGTTCTCCTTGGTATCCTTGTACTCCTTGGAATCCTTGATAACCTGTAACACCTTGATATCCTTGATAACCGTTTGGACCGGTGAATCCAGTACGACCTTGAAACCCTTGGAATCCTTGATAACCAGTTAATCCCTGATATCCTTGGTAACCGATTGTACCAGTGAATCCAGTATTACCTTGATACCCTTGGTAACCGTTTGGACCAGTGAACCCGGTAAATCCTTGGAATCCTTGATAACCTGTAAATCCTTGGAATCCCTGATAACCATTCGGTCCAGTGAATCCCGTACGGCCTTGATACCCTTGATATCCGGTTGATCCGGTAAATCCTTGATATCCTTGATAACCAGTGAAACCAGTAAATCCTTGAAAACCTTGTTCTCCTTGATATCCTTGTTCTCCTTGGAATCCTTGTTCTCCTTGAAAACCTTGTTCTCCTTGTATTCCTTGAAAGCCAGTGAATCCTTGATATCCTTGGAGTCCTTGAAATCCCTGAGGTCCCGTTGAACCCGTACGACCTGTAAATCCTTGAAAGCCTTGATAACCGGTTAGACCGGTAAATCCTTGAAAGCCTTGAAGTCCTATACGTCCTGTTAATCCTTGATATCCTTGGTAACCTTGAGAACCTGTTGGACCAGTAAATCCTTGGAATCCTTGTTCTCCTTGGAATCCTTGTTCTCCTTGGAATCCTTGATATCCTTGTTCTCCTTGGAATCCTGTAAATCCTTGGAAACCTCTTGAACCTTGATATCCTGTAAATCCTTGAAAACCTCTAATTCCTGTAATGCCTTGGAAACCTTGAATTCCTTGATATCCTGTAAATCCTTGAAAACCTTGCATTCCTTGATATCCCTGGAAACCTTGGTATCCTTGTTCTCCTTGATATCCTTGATATCCTTGTATTCCTTGAAATCCTGTAAATCCTTGATATCCTTGGAGTCCTTGAAATCCCTGAGGTCCTATTGGACCTGTATGGCCTGTAAATCCTTGAAAACCTTGATAACCGGTTGTCCCTGTAAATCCTTGAAAGCCTTGAAGTCCTATACGTCCAGTGAAACCTTGGTGTCCTTGGTAACCTTGAGAACCTGTTGGACCAGTAAATCCTTGGAATCCTTGTTCTCCTTGGTATCCTTGTTCTCCTTGGTATCCTTGTTCTCCTTGGAATCCTTGTTCTCCTTGGAATCCTTGGAATCCTTGTAAACCTCTTGTTCCTTGATATCCAGTAAATCCTTGAAAACCTCTACTACCGGTAATGCCTTGGAAACCTTGCATTCCTTGATATCCCTGAAAACCTTGGTATCCTTGTTCTCCTTGGTATCCCTGTTCTCCTTGGTATCCCTGTTCTCCTTGGTATCCTTGTTCTCCTTGGTATCCTTGTATTCCTTGAAATCCCGTAAATCCTTGATATCCTTGGAGTCCTTGAAATCCTTGAGGTCCTATTGGACCTGTATGGCCTGTAAATCCTTGAAAGCCTTGATAACCGGTTGTCCCTGTAAATCCTTGAAAGCCTTGAAGTCCTATACGTCCAGTGAAACCTTGATGTCCTTGGTAACCTTGAAAACCGGTTGGTCCAGTAAATCCTTGGAATCCTTGTTCTCCTTGGAATCCTTTTTCTCCTTGGAATCCTTGTTCTCCTTGGAATCCTTGTTCTCCTTGGAATCCTTGGAATCCTTGTAAACCTCTTGTTCCTTGATATCCAGTAAATCCTTGAAAACCTCTACTACCGGTAATGCCTTGGAAACCTTGCATTCCTTGATATCCCTGGAAACCTTGGTATCCTTGTTGTCCTTGGTATCCTTGTTGTCCTTGGTATCCCTGTTTTCCTTGATCTCCTTGGTAGCCTTGTTCTCCTTGGTACCCTTGTTCTCCTTGGTACCCTTGTTCTCCTTGGCACCCTTGTTCTCCTTGGTACCCTTGTTCTCCTTGATATCCCTGAAAACCACGTAAACCGGTTGGTCCGACGCGTCCTGTAAACCCTTGGAAACCTTGTATTCCTTGGAATCCTATTAATCCACCGCGACCAGTAAATCCTTGTTCACCTTGAATTCCTTGAAAACCTTCTTCACCTTTATGTCCTTGAAAACCTTGGGGGCCAATACGTCCAGTAAAACCTTGAAATCCTTGGTAACCAGTTGTTCCAGTAAACCCTTGATAACCTTGATATCCTAGTCCGGTAAATCCTTGAAAACCTCTACTACCAGTAATACCTTGGAAACCTTGCGTTCCTTGATAACCTGAACCAGTAAAACCTTGATACCCTGTAGGTCCTATATCTCCTTGTTCTCCTTGTTCTCCTTGGTATCCTTGTTCTCCTTGAGAGCCAGTAAATCCTTGATATCCTTGATAACCGTGTTCTCCTTGATAACCATCACCGGTAAAACCTTGATAACCTTGACCAGTAAAACCTTGATAACCTGTTGGACCAGTAACTCCTCTGTACCCTTGATAACCTGTTGGACCAGTAAATCCACGATATGGATTATAAACTGGAACTAATAGCAACGGATTATAACTAATGTTGAGTGTTGGCTGGTTTAATGCAGTTATTAACATATAATTAGATGAACTACTTAAAGCTACAGTACTCCAATTTTGGGTAGATGGTATATATGCATTAAAATCACTCCAAGTAGAACCATAATCTTTTGAAAAATACGCAAAATCAATATTTGGCAAGTATGGTCCTTGTGCAAAAGCTACAAAAATTATAAATTGTCCA
>Ga0209400_1001641_pt1 | contig 17674 bp, 12 predicted proteins | sample M_130807_EF_Meta_FD_187313 | JGI IMG/M metagenome (GOLD analysis project Ga0209400, IMG submission 187313) | Freshwater microbial communities from Lake Montjoie, Canada to study carbon cycling - M_130807_EF_MetaG (SPAdes) (version 2) | ecosystem: Environmental > Aquatic > Freshwater > Lake... | reverse complement strand
TCCTTTGGCAACAACATATTGTTTTCTAGCCAAAGTTGATCCATGGGCTGATGAAAATAATCCTCCTTTGCCAGCACAAGACCAATTAAGTCTGAAACGTACATTTAAAAACATATTTGCGGTCAAATTAATTAACTCAAGTGCTATTTCTCCTGTAATTCCAAGAGTTGATTGGACAACTGGTACTGTTTATGATTACTACCGTGATGATATTGATATTCTAGAACAAGATGCAAACTTTAATAATGTATACAATTTCTATGTAAAGAATAGATACGACCAAGTGTTTAAATGTTTGTGGAATAAAAATGGTGTAGCATCCACATCAGAACCATTTTTTCAACCAGGTTCTTACGGAACAAATAATATATTCACTGGTACAGATGGTTACAAGTGGAAGTATATCTACACAGTAGACATTGGTGCTAAAGTAAAATTTATGGACAATACATGGATGCCTATTCCACTTGGTGATGTACCAAATCCATTGTTGGCTGATGCTGGTTATGGTAGTGTAGATGTGGTCAATGTATTGAGTGGTGGTTCAGGTTATGATCCAGCAAACTCTGTTATCACCGTTTCGCTTACTGGTGATGGTTCTGGATTTGTTGGAACTGCTAGTGTGTCTAATGGTGCAATTACAGATATTGCTGTTACATCGGCCGGTTCAAATTATACATATGCAAATGTCGTAATATCGAGTGCGTCTGGAAATGGTGCTATTGCAATAGCACCAACATCTCCAGTTGGTGGCCACGGGTTTGATCCTATTTCTGAGTTGGGTTGTAGTCATGTAATGTATACCGCAGAATTTAATGGTACAGAAGGTGATGAAATACCTATAGACATTGATTATCATCAAGTTGGTTTGCTTATTGATCCAACGACACAGAGCCTTAGCCCCGCATATGCAAATGGTTCAGTCTATAGAACTACAACAGATTTTATTGTAGCACCTGGATTTGGTGTATACACCAACGATGAATATGTTTATCAAGGCACCAGTCTGGCGGCAGCCACATTCGTTGGTTCTGTTTTGAGTTTTAATACCTCAACCAATGTGGTAAGGGTTCTAAATACAAAAGGAACAATATCAACAAATGCACCACTGTTTGGTTATTCATCAGGAACTACAAGAACATTATTGTCATCTAGTAGTCCAAATTTTGTAGTACTTTCAGGATACTTAGCGTTCATAGAAAATAGAACCGGTGTACAAAGAAGCTCAGACGGAATAGAACAATTTAAATTTGTATTAGGTTACTAAAAGGATAAAAATGGCTATTAATTTTAATGTTGACCCATACTACGATGACTTTGATTCAGCAAAGAACTTTCATCGTGTACTCTTTAAGCCTGGATATGCCGTTCAAGCTAGAGAATTAACACAGTCACAAACAATATTACAAGACCAAGTTACTAAATTTGCCGATAATATTTTCAAACAAAATTCACCAGTTACTGGTGGTCAGTTAACTACAAATTTAAATTGTTATTATATTAAATTACAAACAACTTACAACAATAGTAGTATTGATGTAACACAATTTAATGGTTTACTGGTACAAAATTCAACAGGTACAGTTATTGCCAGAGTTATTGCTGTAGAGGCTGCAACTGGTACAGAAGGTGCCGGTGATCCACCAACATTGGTGGTTGTATATAAAACAGGTACAAGATTTACAGATAGTGATGTTGTCTATTCTGTAAACTCCAACTTGGCAGCACAAGCAATTACAGCCAGTTCAACTGGTCTTTCATCAGCAGTTTCAATTGCAGATGGTGTTTTCTATGTGCTTGGTAACTTTGTACAAATAAGTTCAACTACAATTGTTATTGACAAGTATTCAAATACACCAACAAAAAGAATAGGTTTAACAATCACAGAAACAATCTATGATTACATTAATGATTCTTCTTTATTGGATCCAGCAGTAGGTGCATCAAACTATCAGGCACCAGGAGCTGACCGTTATGTTATTTCTTTGGCATTAAGTACAAGACCAATTCAACTTGGAGATGACCAAAACTTTATTGAATTAGTTCGTGTTGAAAATGGTGTTGTTTCTAAACTTGTGGACAGTTCTGTGTACAATGTTATTGATGATTATTTTGCTAAGCGTGATTATGAAACTAACGGTGATTATATTGTTAATGATTTCAAATTAACACCAAAATCTAATACTGCTAATTCTAGTACATATGACATGGGAGTTGGTAAAGGCATTGCATACGTACATGGATATCGTTTAGAAAATCAATTGGATGTTAATCTTACATCCAATAGAGCAAGGTCAACCGCTTCACAAATAAACACACCAGTTTTTATTGATTATGGTTCATACTTCTATGTTGATACAGTTCGTGGTGGTACATCTGGTACATTCTTTGATGTAACGACAGCACAACAAATTGATTTACATTGTGTGTCTGTTGCAAACGTTAATACGACAAACACTTCTACCTATAATGCCACTGTTGTTGGTTCTGGTTACATCCGTAATTTTGTTTTTAACAATAGTACCACAGATGCTGACTCAAATACATATGTTTACAAAGCTTTTGTTAATGACATTCAAAATGCCACACAATCAGCAAATGCAATTTCAGCCACAACAAACACCATAACATTACCAGGAACATTTTCATCAGCAACTGATGCTTATACTGGAGTGGTTATCTCAATTACAAATGGTAAAGATGCTGGTGATTTTAGAACGATTGCATCATACAATGGTGCAACAAGAGTAGCAACTGTTGACCAAAATTGGACAGTGACGCCAGATACAACATCTGTATTCCAATTAAACTTTGATACTAAAGATACTGAGACTATTCTTTATGCCGATAAATCTTCTTATCCAGCAACAATCAAAGGTCGTGCCAACATTAATTCTACTGGTCGTTCAACTGTTGTATTAAATTACAGTGGTGGTAATGTTATATTGACCAATACTGTATTACAAAACCCAAGTACACCAGAACTATTATTCAAAGTTGGTTCTCCATATGTTGCTTCATTACAAAATTCATCTTATAGTACACAACAATTAAACAGAGGTGTTGTATTTGGTGTTTCAGGTGGTTCTGCTACAGCAACCATATCATATTCAGGTGATTATGCTGGCATTATAAAACACTTAGGCACAGCTGGTTCATCACTATCTGCTGACGTAATTAAACAAAACTTTATGATTGTTGTTACAACAAAAGGTTCTTCATCACTAAACGTTGGTGAAATTATTCCTTGGACAACAAAAGGTGGAACAGTTACATTGAATGGTGATTCATCTACAGCAACATTAAGTATACCAACTTCTTCTGTTACAGCAGGTTTTACTGCAACTGTTTTGGAAAAAGTTTATGCTTCAACTGCTGATAACACCAGTCATTTGTTGAAATACAAAAACCTAATCACAGCAAATACAAATGTGGTTGTTACAAGTGGCACATCTGTAAACACATATACATTTGTTGATAATACTACATTAACTTCTTCTGGCCAAGTATACATTCAAAATGCTGGATTAGTTTCTCCTGGTGTTAAACAAAGTTTGTATTTGGTAGATGTTAAATCTATTGTTAAAATTATTGATACAAAATCTTCTGGTACATCTCCAACTGTTTCAATGTTGACCAATTCTTCATATGATGTAACTAACAATTATTCTTTTGACAATGGCCAAAGAGATAGTTATTATGACCATGCGTCTATTACATTAAAACCAGGTGCACCAAAACCAACAGGTAACTTACTTGTGTTGGTTAATTATTACCAACACACTGGTGGAGATGGTTACTTCTCACTGAGTTCTTATTTGAATTCAACTAAACCAGAAACATATCAACAAATACCATACTACAAGAGTACCTATGGTACTGTTTATTATCTCCGTGATTCCGTTGACTTTAGACCGGCAAGAACAAATGCCACCTCTACATTCACATACAAGTACAATGATGCTGGTGACAATAGATATGGTGTGTTTATTCCTGTCGACCTATCAACTTACGCCACAGATTACAATTATTATCTTGGTAGAAAAGACAAACTAATTTTAAGTAAAGATAGGTCATTTTCTATTATTGAAGGCACACCATCAACAACACCATTGTTCCCAGCTGAACCAGATGGTTCATTAGTTATTGCTAAACTTTCACATAATCCATACACTGGATATATTCCAACAGAAACACCAACAGGTACAAGTGCCGACTTATCAATTGAAAAAGTTAAACACAAAAGATACACAATGCAAGATATTTCTGGTTTGGAAAACAGAATCAATAATATTGAGTACTATACATCATTAAGTTTGTTGGAACAAAACACTCAATCTTTACAAATACCTGACGCCTATGGTGTGAATAGATTTAAAAATGGTATTCTTGTTGATGATTTTTCTGGTTATGGAACAGCAGATACATCAAGTGACGATTATAATGCAACAATTAATCGCCGTGAAAAAGCTATGACCGCTTCACAATCCGTTAACAATTATCCATTGCAATCAGTAGCTAAAGTATATAATGGTGGTGTGTTATCAGCAGCAGCAATATCTTCTTTAGGTTACTCAATAAACTCTGATGGTAATGTTAATTACTTTACACTACCATATACAACAGCAAACGTTGCAATACAAAAATTTGCTTCTAGAACTGTTAATATAAATCCATTCTCAGTATCAGATGTTGAAGGTGTTCTGGCTTTAACTCCTAATATGGACAATTGGGTAGACAAAAATTATGAACCATCTTTGTTAATAACAGATCCTAATTTAAAAATTTATAAATCAGGCACAGCTAATAATATTTTACAATATGGTGACTGGAAAACAACTATTGGAACTTCTACTGTAACTAGAACCACAACTGCAGCTGGAACAACCACAACTACAAGTACACCAATAACACAAACACAACAGAATATTGTTGGTAATTATGATAACATCAGTAACACTTATGCAATGAACAATAGTTATGTTACTGACGTAAGTATTCTGCCGTACATAAGACCACAAGAAATATTGTTACGTGCCAAAAATATGCAATTGAAAACAACTATCAATTCATTTTTTGATGGTGTTGATGTTAAAAATTATATCAGAAAATCTAACATAGTTGAATTAACTAACGTTAGTGGCACATTCAAAGAAGATGATATAGTTGGATACTATTCTGGTGGTTCATACTATCCTACAGGCCGTGTTGTTGGTGTGTATGTTTATTCAGGAACAACAAACGTAAGATTGTATATTGTTGGTGACAACCAAAGTACATATACATCAACAGGAACATTGTTGAATATCTACTATAATACTGCCGGCACTTCAGCATCATCTACTGCATCAGGCACTTTAAGTTCAACAAACCATTTTGCTGGTCGTATCGTTAATGCTAATACTACTACAAGTTTGGTATTAAGTCCTTTGGCAAGTGCGACTAACAATTACTATAATGGTAATACAGTTTATATAAGTGTTGGAACTGGTGCTGGTTCATCTTCTACCATTAGTGCTTACAATGGTACAACAAAAACAATTACATTGTCAAGTGCAATAACATGTGCTAATGGTGATGTTTATTCTATTGGTACATTTACAACAAATGAAGCTGGTGCTTTTTATGGACTTTTTAATGTACCAGCAAATACTTTTCATAATGGTCAAAGAACATTTAGATTTGATAATTCAATAAATGGTAATCAAACTAGTACAACAACATTCTCACAAGGTTCTTTCTACTCTGAGGGTCTACAGACAAGAGCACAGAATATAGATTTTGGTGCTTCTCCATCTGGTGCTAAGAATACATTTACAAAAACAGAAATACAAAATAGTACACAGATTACTTCAACGTTCCAAGCTGCTCAACAGCAGTTCAATGTTAATTGTTGTTTTATTGCTGGTACTAAAATAACCATGGCTGACGGTTCAATTAAAAATATTGAAGATGTTCAACTTGGTGAAAAGTTAATTGGTAAAGATGATTGTATCAATACAGTTATCAACTTTATCAGACCTGTATTGGGAAATAGAAAACTTATTTCTATTAATGGTTCCGATCCATTTGTTACAGATGACCATCCTTTATATGTTAGAGGTTTTGGTTGGAAATCTTTTGATCCAGAAGCAACTAAAAAGAAATATAAAGTTTTTTCTGAAAATGGTGTTGGTCAATTACAAGTTGGTGACATTATTGAAACATTGGATAAAGTTGGCTTAGTTGTAGAATCACTATCAGCACATGAAGATGATTTTGATTTACAAGTTTACAATTTTGAATTGGATGGAAACCACACCTACATTGCAAACAATCTTGTTGCACACAATAAAGATCCATTAGCACAATCTTTCACAATCAGTAAAGATGTATATCCAAATGGTATATTCTTAAAAACCATCAAAGTTTTCTTTGCATCAAAACCAACAAATGATAACTCAACTGTCAAAATGAGTATTGTTGGAACATTAAATGGTTATCCTAATGGTGAAACATTAGACCATTCTATTGTGGTATTGACACCAGATAAAGTTAATGTAAGTACTTTACCACAATATTTGGATCAAACAACAGCAACATCATTTGACTTTAATGTTCCTGTTTATTTACAACCTGGTGTTCTGTATTCTTTTATTTTGAAAACAGATTCTAGTGATTACACAATATGGTCCGCATACAATGGTGATATTGCTTTGGCTTCTTCTGTTAAAAATCTACCATCAGATGCCACACCATCTACTATTACAAAAATATCAGCAGCACCATTTATTGGTGGCATATTCAAGTCACAAAATGCACAAACATGGCAAGCAGACCAAAATCAATCTGCAATGTTTGTTATGGAACGTTGTGTATTTGATGTAACTACAACACCAACACTTCAATTTGTTGTACCTAAACGCCTACCACAAAGAGCCATTATTGACCAAAGTGTTGATTATTATTTGAACGCAAACAATGTATCATCTGTTACAAATCAAATTGCATCAGCTGATGTATATGCAGATGCATTTAATGTATCAACAACAGATTTTATTCCTTCTGGAACAAAAGCAAGTTATTCTTACAATGCAACGCTTGTTGGTGGTACAGCAGCAGGAACAAAGACAATTACTCCTGGAAAATTTGGTACTCCAACACAAGACGATATATATTTGAGTGATGGATTAGGTAAGAGAGTTCTGTCTGTGAATACAAGTACTTCATTTTCTGTGTATTCACAATTACAATCACTGGATAATTCAGTAAGTCCAATGATTTCGGATGCTGGTCTTTCTGTATACTCAATTAAATGGGGTATTAACAACTGTGAATTGTCTAATAATTTAATTACACTTGTTTCTGGTGGTTCTAGTTACAATGCAAATACCACATCTGTTACAGTGTCTGCACCAACAGGTACTGGTTCTTCACAAGCATATGCTTCTGCAAATATTGTTGGTGGTGTTGTACAGTCCGTCTACTTGACAAGTGTTGGTTCTGGTTATATTACTACACCAACAATCACAATTACTGATGCAAACACAGTACCAGGAACTGGTGCTTCAGCAACCTTTACTGGTGAAACATCTAAGAGTGGTGGACCTGCAACGGCAAAATATGTAACTAAGAAAGTTATCTTAGAACCAGGTTATGATGCAGGTGATATGAATGTTTATCTAACTGCATACAGACCAGTCAATACAGATATTAATGTGTACTACAAAATTTTGAATAGAAATGATACACAAGCCTTTAGTGATGGTACATGGCAATTAATGACTAAGATTAATAGTTCTAGTTCTACATATTCTGCAACAAGATCCAATTTATATGAGTATTCTTTTGCACCTGGTTCAGGCGAAACATCACAAGGTTATGTTTCATACACAAGTACGAATGGCCAGTCTTATACAACGTTTAGTCAATTTGCTATCAAAGTGGTATTAACATCTAGTGATACTACATATACACCATTCTTAACAGACATAAGAGCAATTGCCTTGCCAGGAAACGTCTAACGGAATATTAATATGAGTTTAGTACAAGTAACTGGAACAAAATTCTATCGTGATACTGAAACGATGGCTTTAATTAATAAGGATTCGGCCGCCTTGGAAGAATATAAATTAAAAAGAAATCTAATGGAACAACAAAAAAGAGAAATAAATAACATTAAGTCTGAACTAAATGATATGAAATCTGATATATCCGAAATCAAAGATTTGATGTTAAAACTACTGGAAAAAGGTTAATTAATGGCTAATACAGTTACAAATATAAGTTATGCCAATACTTTTGGTGAATGGGTTGCAGCCACCGATGTTTTAATTGGAGAAAACAATACACTAGGCAAAGGTAATTACACAAAAGATTCGGGTACATTGACTCTTAGTGAGTCCACATTAGTGGCTTTAAGTTCTTTGGGTGATATTGTTGCCAATAAACAACTAAGAAGTGAAGGTGCTGGTTCATCCGCAACTGTTCAAAATAACTTAACTGTTGGTGGCCAAATATATTTTACTAATGCCGTATTGGGTTTGACTCATACTGGCCAAGCAAATATGAATGGTCTTGTTGTTGTACAAGGACCAAATATAGGTATTACTGTTGCAAACAATGCTTATGTTGGTGGTAATACAACAATCAGATACAATACAGTAACCGATAAAGTAGTTGCAAATACCAGTGTAACAACACCATTAGTATCTTCAGTTACAGTTAACAACTCTGGTACCGTTCGCACTGATATACTATCAGCAAACACCAATGTAATTACTCCATTAGTAACTTCAAATACAATTAATAATTCTGATACAGTTTATTCAAATGTAGTATCATCATCTATTAATGTCATTACTCCGTTGTTATCTTCAGTTACAGTTAACAACTCTGGTACAGTCCGTTCTGATGTATTGACGGCAAATACCAACTTAATTACTCCGTTGGTTTCATCCACAACTGTTAATAATACAGGTACAATTCGTACAGATATATTATCAGCAAATACAAGTGTGTCGGCACCATTAGTTTCAGCAACTACATTAAGTACACCATTAGTTTCATCTACTACAGTTAACAACTCCGGTACTGCATACACAGGTACATTATCAGCAAATACAAATGTTATCACTCCTAGAGTTACACTCTCATCATTGTTGGATGGTAACACAGCATCTGGTTTTTTAAGTAGTCTTTATACACAATCATTAGTTGTTGGTGGTAACTTTACACTGACTGGCACAACCACATATGCATCAAACACATTCATTTTAAGTCAAAATGTTGCATCAGCTATTGACAGTTATTATAATGTTGACCGTGGACCTGCACAAACACAAGCAAGTTTCCGTTGGACTGAAACACCAAAAACATGGCAGATAAAAAATGTAACATCAGGCTCATATTATCGTGTATTGACAGATGAATATTTAAATGATACTGTGTCATCAACAAGTACAACATCTGTTGCAACAGCCAATATTGCAAACTATCTAAACACTTTAGGTACTTTGGCATTAAACACAGCACTGGCCGCAAAGACAACATTCACTGGTACATCTGGTTCTGCATTTACTTCCAACACATTAACTTTCTCAAGTAATAATGGTATAACAATTGCTCCTGTTGGTGCAAACACTGTTGCAATTAGTACATCACAAGACCTAAGAACAACTGCAACACCAAGTTTTTCTAGCTTGACATTATCCACTTCACCATTAGGAACTGGTTCAGGTGGTTCTGGTCAAACATCAGCATCTGGTGCATTTAATACATTCATTACATCAGCAGCAGGAACAGGATCATCAGGTCAAGTTCTAACAACTGGTGGTGCTGGTAGTTATTATTGGGGTGCAGGTGGTGGTGGCGGTGGTTCTGTGCAACCAGGAACAACAATCAATTCAACTAGATTGTCTTATTCTGGTGACAATGCAAATACAATATTTACCACACCAACATTCAACCAAGTAAACCAAGTAAGAGCATATATCAATGGTGTAAGACAGTTTGAATCTGAATACTCTGCAAATGCTACATCAAATACAATTACATTTGTGACACCACCATCTATTGGTGATTCTATTCTAATTGAAGTTGATGGATATATTTTAAATCCATATTATGCAAACAATATTCCAATATCACCAACTGGTACAATTACTGCAAATACAATTCAGGATGCAGTTAACACATTAGAATCCAGTAAAGCTACATTGACTGGTGGAACATTTACTGGTGATGTTAAAGGTATTCTACATGATGCTAATACAAGTAATACATCATTTGCAACTACACAGTTTGTTAAAAACGTATTAAACCAATCATCAGCAGTTTCTGGTTCAACATATGCAATTGATACTTCAGGTAATGCTGGAACAGTAACGAATGGTGTGTATACTTCTGGTAATCAAACAATCGGTGGTACAAAAACATTTAGTTCAACTATCATTGGTAGTATCAATGGTAATGCCAATACAGTAACAACAATCCCTAGTTTATCAGGTGATGTATCTTCTGCTGGTAATGCTGTTACACTTGGTTCTTCTGGTGCTAATCCAGGTAGTTATGGTTCTGGTACTACAACACCTGTGTTCACAGTGGATGCTAAGGGTAGAATTACAAGTATTTCATCTGTATTGATTACTGGTGGTTCTGCTGGTACAGGTTCAACTACATTCAATAGAACCACTACAACCGCAACAGCCGGTCAAACATTAATATCAAGTATCCCACATACTACTGGATTCTTACAAGTTCATTTGAACGGTATGTTATTACCAGCAAATGATTATACTGCTAATGCAAGTAACAGTGCAATTGTAATAACATCACCTTTACGTGCTGGTGACATTGTTGATACATTTGCTTATACAACTACACTAGCAAATAACTTATCACCTGGTACTACTGGTGGTTCTGCTGGTGTGGTACTATATCAATCAGCAGCTAACACTACTTCAAATACTATCGTTGGCACATCAGGTTATCTATTGACAAGTGCTGGTACAGGTCAACCAACATGGACAAATCCAGGTTCTCTATCAGTTAACTTTGCTAATACTGCTACATCAGCAACATCTGCAACATCTGCTACATCAGCAGGAACATTTACAAGCACAACTCAAAATTCACAATTCAATTCGGTTGGTGTTGGTACTGCGGCATCAACTGCAAATGGTGAAATTCGTGCAACAAATAACATTACTGCTTACTATTCATCTGATAAGAAATTCAAAGAGAATGTACAAGACATACCAAATGCATTAGAAAAAGTTGATGCAATTGGCGGTAAATTATTTGATTGGACTGACGAATATATACAAGAACATGGTGGTGAAGATGGTTACTTTATACAAAAATCCGACTTTGGTGTGATTGCTCAGGATGTTCAATCAGTATTTCCATTAGCCACAAGAACAAGAACTGATGGTTCATTAGCAGTTGACTATGAAAAACTTTGTGCTTTGGCATTTGCAGCTATTAAAGAACTAAAATCAGAAGTAGAAGTATTAAAAGGACAAATTAAATGACCATAGTTAGAAATTTTGCTATACTGGCAGCTAATGTCAGTTCATCTGGTGTAGTTTCCGGTTACAATGGAGGAACTATTACTGGTGAATTGAAGATGTGGCCAACCGCAACAGCACCTGTGGGTTATTTGTTGTGTAATGGCGCTCTTGTTTCACGTACAACATATGCTGATTTATTTGATGTAATTGGTACAACATATGGTGCTGGTGACAGTTCAACTACATTCGGTCTACCTAATTTTAATGATAGAATGCCGATTGGTGCTGGTGTTACATACAGTGCGAATACAACTGGTGGTTCTGCTAATGCTATTGTTGTAAGTCATACTCACGGTATGAGTGATCCAGGTCACGTTCACACAGAAGTTCAATACAACGCTCCCGGTATTGGTAACGCTGGTGGTGGCGGCGCACGGGTAACCGGATTTTCAGCAAATACAGGAACGGCAACTACAGGAATTACTGCAAATACAGCAGGTGTATCAGGTACAAATGCAAACTTACCACCATACATTGGTATACATTTCATCATCAGAACTGGTCTATGAGATTGAAGAATACAAAGGAATTTAAATGACAACAAAAGTCACAGGATCAATATTAGCAAACACAGCGGTGACAGCTGGTAGATATGGTGGTGCCGCAACAGTTGGCACATTTACTGTTGATGCTCAGGGTAGACTTATTGATTCTGGCAATACGACCATAGCAATTACTTCTACCAATTTAGATGCCACTGGTGTTACTGGTACTACTTATGGTGGTGGTGTTAGTTCTGCCAACTTTCAATTACCAGTTGTCACAGTAGATACTAAAGGTAGAATTACAGCCGCATCTAATGTAACAGTAACAAGTACAGCCATCTATGCGAACACAGGACAGTTGGTGGCCAATACTGCTACTGGTGTTGTACAAATTGGTCTTGCTACTTCTGGTGTCAATCCAGGTAGTTATGGTTCTGGTACTACAACGCCTGTGTTCACAGTAGATGCTCTTGGTAGGATTACCAGCGTATCATCTGTATTGATTACTGGTGGTTCTGCTGGTACAGGTTCTACAACTTACAATAGAACTACTGCTACTGCTACTGCTGGGCAAACATTGTTCTCAAGTATACCACATACAGTTGGATTTTTACAGGTATATGTAAACGGTGTTCTATTGACACCAAATGACTATACCGCCAATGCAAGTAACTCTGCTGTTGTTCTGACAACAGCTGCTTCTACTGGTGACCAGTTTGAGGCATTTGCTTATACAACTACACTAGCAAATAACTTATCACCTGGTACTACTGGTGGTTCTGCTGGTGTTATATTGTATCAATCAGCAGCCAATACAACCAGTAATACAGCAGTTGGTACATCAAGTTATCTATTACAAAGTAATGGTACTGGAGCACCAACATGGGTTAATCCAGCCACATTAACAGTTTCTTCTGCAACAACATTTAGTAGTACAACATCAAACTCCCAATTCTTTTCTATTGGAGTTAATACTGCTGCATCGTCAAGTGCTGGTGAGATTCGTGCAACAGGTACAATCACCGCAGGTTACTCTGATGACCAATTAAAAATAAAACTTGGTAACATTGACAACGCTTTGAATAAATTAATGACATTGAATGGTTTCTATTTTGAACCAAATCAACTAGCATTAGATTTAGGATATACATTATCAAAACAGGTTGGTGTTTCTGCACAAGAGGTACAAAAAGTATTACCTGAAGTTGTGGTACTTGCACCTATTGACGATAAATATTTAACAGTACAATACGACAGAATGATTCCTTTATTAATTGAAGCAATCAAAGAATTAAAATCTGAAGTTGAAGTATTAAGAGGACAAATTAAATGACCATATCCAGAAACCTTTCAATTTTTGCTGCTAACGTAACATCAACAGGAACTTACACTGAATTTGCCAGTGGCACCTTGATGTTGTTCCAGCAAACAACAGCACCTACTGGCTGGACTAAAGATACTACACATAATAATAAGGCTTTAAGGGTTGTTACTGGTTCTGCGAGTTCTGGTGGTGTTGTACCATTTACTGGTGTGTTTGCAAATACCACACCAACAATTACTACATCAGGATTGTCGGCAGGCGCAACAACACTTTCAACAACAGAAATACCATCTCACAGTCACGTTATGCCGTTGTTGGGTCCTTCTCCTTCAGGTCCTGGAGGTCAAGTCGGGTATGGCAACGTTTCCAATCCTAATCCTACTTCATTTCCACTTTCCACACAAGGATCAGGAGGAGGCGGGTCTCACTCTCACCCAGTATCAGGTTCAGCAACAGCATCTGCTATTCCATTAAATGTACAGTATGTTGATTTGATTATTGCCTCAAAAAATTAATGATGTTATAATATTTTTTTATCGTGGAGTTAAATTATGAAAGTTGAAACAAAAAACAAATGTCCTTTGAACAATTTTGAGCCTTGTAAAATGCTTGAGTGTGCGTGGTTTATACAAATCAGAGGTCAAAATCCTAATACTGGTGCGGACATTGATGAATGGGGATGTTCAATTGCTTGGATGCCTGTACTAATGATTGAAAATAGTCAACAACAAAGACAGACTGGCGCAGCAGTTGAATCATTCCGTAATGAAATGGTAAAAGCTAATGAATCAAGTCAAAATTTATTGATGGCAACAGCAGGAATTTCAAAGGTTAAAACAGACATATATGTTAAAAAACCAGATGATACGGACCTTTTAACATGATTTTAGAATTAAATAATTATATAAATTCTGAAACAATTGATTCAATTAAAAATGAAATTGATTTATATAAAAAAGGAAAAATTTTATCAAAATATTCTGGTTATAATAGAGATGGTGTAACCGTACCTATAACAAAGACACCTGAACTAAAACAACTTGATGAAAAATTAAGTGTTATTTTTAGTGAAGTTTCTCAAAATATTGTAAGATTAAGATATAATCCAATGTACTCTATTGGAGATTCCGGTTATGAATATCATTGTTATGAACCAGGTGAAGTGTGTAATCTACATACAGATGGTGAAATTACCAAAAGTAGTTCATTATTGAGAGTAGCTTCTGTTATCATTCATTTAAATACAATAGAAAAAGGTGGAGAATTAATTTTTCCAAGTCAAAATAAATCTATAAAAACCGAAAAGGGTAAAATAGTTATTTTTCCACCATATGGTATGTATCAACATTATACAACACCTTGTGATACAAAAAGAGAAGTAATTGTCACATGGTTTGTTTATAATGAAATAAAAGTAACAAATATTTAAGGAGAGTTTAATGAAACTGACGATTACAAAAAAAGATGGTGCTGTATATAAAGATGGTGTCGTATATATGGGTTTAAATTTACCCAGCATTCCTGATGGTGTTACAGCTTTGCAGTTTAATACGAGTGAGAATATAGGACATATTGAATATACACCACCTATACCAAATGACGATATTAATTCATTGCCTACATGGGCAAATGATTGTCTTACAGCATGGGATGAGGCAGACTATATACATAATAATCCTCCAGCACCGACACCTGAAGAACTATTAGAACAATGTAAGGTGCAGGCAAAAATACTTTTAAGTGAAACGGATTGGGTGGAATTGCCATCTGTATCTGATGCTTCATCAAATCCTCACCTACTAAACAAAGAAGATTTTATAACATATAGAAACACTATCAGAAATTATGTAGTAAATCCAGTTACGGAACCTGTGTGGCCAACTGTACCAACTGCAAATTGGTCTACATAATGAAAAAAATATTATGAATTCGTTAAATTTAAAAGATTATATCTTTATAAAAAATTGTATTGATAAAGAACAATGTAGTCAAATAATTGAAAATATAAAAAATCAAACTTGGGAAAAACACACTTGGTATGGTTATTCTGTAGGTTTTAATAGTTACGAAGAAAAAGAACTTAACGCACTTGTTGCTAATGATTTTTCAAAAAATATATTAACTAATCCAATAATAGATACAATAAATGATTACTTTAAAATTACTAAAGGAGATAAATTTGTACATCAATTTAGTCACATCAGATTTAATCATTATCCTATAGGTACAATGATGAGGCAACACATAGACCATATATATACATTATTTGATGGCTCTGTTAGAGGTGTTCCAGTTCTTTCTATTGTTGGATTGTTAAACGATAATTATAAAGGTGGTGAGTTTGTATTCTTTGATGATTATGAGGTCAAACTCAAAATGGGAGATATAATGATTTTTCCATCAAATTTTATGTTTAAACATGAAGTGAAAGAAATCCTAGAAGGAGACCGATTTTCTTTTGTATCTTGGGCTTTTTAATTAATTACGGAATATTATGGACACTAATTTAAAAACAGTTGAAAATACTTTGTCTCAGGATTTGAGAGAAAAATTATACAATCTTACTAGAACTGGTAAACAACCAACTCAAACGAATTTCTTTGGTTATGATATTGGTGTTACTGGAGTGAGTAATGCAATTTTTGGATTTAATTTAGAAGAAGATTTGTTAGAACAACTTTCTAATGAATTGATTGAAAAAAATATAATACCACATAAACCAAAAAAATGGGTTGGCCACGTAAATTTATTTTCAAGAGGTTCTTTTATACCTTGGCATGGTGACTTAGGTTATGTATTTTCAATGACAATATATTTAAACCAGACATGGAATGAAGATTGGGGTGGTGCTTTTATCTACAGAAAAACCCAAGATATTGATTCGGAGATATCATGCATCTATCCAAAATACAACCTAGGTGTATATTTTAATCCCCCTATGGCACATACAACCAGTTTAACTGCTATTAATGCTCCTTTGCGGGAAAGTCTGCAAATATTCGTAAGAGAGTTTTAATCGGAGTGGTTAAAAATAACGGAAAACAAAAAAAAGAAAACCAGATAAGTACTAAATACCATAATAACTAATAAGAAAAACTACCATGGCAGCTGGGTACCAGGAATTATTTTTAGAACAAGGCACAGACTTCACCACATCAATCACTTTAGATGATGTGAATGGTGACCCATATAATCTTACTGGCTTTACCGCAAAGAGTCAGATGAGAAAGTCATATTATTCTACCAGTGCTACTGCTCAATTCACAATTACAATCAATACACCAACATCAGGTACATTGAATATGTCTTTGGCATCTGCAAACACAGCCAATATTGCTGCAGGTCGTTATGTCTATGATGTTGCTATCAAAGATTCCGCAAACACAATTACAAGAGTTTTAGAAGGAATAGTGAACGTATTACCCCGTGTAACAGTTTTTTAAAGGGCCAACATGGCAACAACAGTTACACCACCATCAGTCATCAAAGTACAAGTTGGTAGTCAGCAAAGCGGAGCTGTCTCCACAATCAATCAAGCACGAACAGCAATCAAAGACTCCTCAGATTTCTTTCTGGGTACACCACAAGACGGTGATGTATTAGTCTATCATACTTCCAATGGCAATTTTACATTAGCTACTTTATCGGCCAGTTCTAAAGTAAGTAAAACCGGTGATACGATGACCGGAGCATTGACACTCTCTGGTGCAGGTACTGATTTAAAGTTTAGTAGTGGTAGTTCATTAGTAGGAAATGAAGCTAATAATTTAATATCAATTAAAGCAAATGCCAATAATGATATAACTGGTGTTTCTGCTTATGAGTATGATGGAGGTGTGGTACAATTATATTCTAATAACCGTGTAGAAATAATTACAGATACAGGTGCCGCAGGTGCCTTATGGACTTTTAATAGAAATGGTAGTTTAACATTTCCAAATGGTACAATACAAACTACCGCATTTACTGGATATGCAACAGACAATACTGCAAGAACAACTGCAAATTCTGCGTATACACAAGCCAATACAGCGAATACTGTAGCAGTATCTAGTTACGCACAAGCCAATGCTGCAACTATAATTGCTCAAGCAGCTTACGCACAGGCAAATAGTGGTGCAGGAAGTGCTTTCACACAAGCCGCTTTTAATCAAGCAAACACTGCTAACACTGTAGCAATATCTGGTTATGTTCAAGCCAATACTGCAACAACAATAGGTCAAGCCGCCTTTGCTAGAGCCAATTCCGAGATTATTGGTACAGCAGCCTATGTACAAGCAAATACTGCTACAACAATAGGTCAAGCGGCTTTT
>Ga0209400_1001639_pt1 | contig 17679 bp, 18 predicted proteins | sample M_130807_EF_Meta_FD_187313 | JGI IMG/M metagenome (GOLD analysis project Ga0209400, IMG submission 187313) | Freshwater microbial communities from Lake Montjoie, Canada to study carbon cycling - M_130807_EF_MetaG (SPAdes) (version 2) | ecosystem: Environmental > Aquatic > Freshwater > Lake... | reverse complement strand
CGCACATTCCTTCCTTTTTCAAAGCCTGGAGGCAAATCCCATCGTTTTTTTTGGGCATACCATGTCAGTGGCAATTGATACAAATACCCATTTCTGTTGCTGATATGAGAATTGGTATGCTGCCCAGAACCAATGATATAATCTACTTTTTCAGTTCTTTGGTAAAGCGTGTCTTTGTTTTTACCCAATTGAAATTCTTTGATATAAAGCGAATCTCCTTTCCAAAATGGGTAATAATAATTGTTTAAACTGGAATCGTAAACAGGTTGGTGGTTCTTGTAATTACCCGCCGATTTTTGACGAGTAGCTACCCCAAAAGATTTCCCCATGCCAGTTTCAATAAACGTATTAAAAATATCCAAATGACAAGACTTGCATGCATCCATTCCCACATAATGCACAGCAGTGTCATGGTTCAAGTAAACCACCTCTTTGGCATCTTGCCTGCCACATTGAAACTGGGCCATTCCAAACAAGAAGAAAAACAAACACCATAAAAGTGTTCGCCAATTTTGCTTGCTGAGAATTTTAGCTATTTGTTTTTTTTCATCCATTCGGATATTGATCTCTCCAGGCCAACATGCCACCTAAAAGATTTCTCACATTTTCAAAACCCATATCTGATAAGAAAAGTTTTGCATTTCCACTTCTAGCACCTGACCTACAATGCACAATGATTTCTTCATTTTTCAAATCAGCTAATTCTTGGTAACGAGCAGGCAAATCGCCTAATGGAATCAATTGTGCACCAATATTAAATTCTTCATATTCGTGTGGCTCTCTTACATCAATTAAATTAATTTTTTCTCCTGCCTGAATGCGGGCATGTAATTCCTGAACGGTGATATCTTCCATGTTATTTTTGAATTATGATTCGTGATACTTTGTATTGTTTGTTTTCTTCGTTGTTCAATTTTATCAAATAAATGCCATTTTCTAAATGATTTAAATTGATTTCGTTTTGATTGCTGAAACCTTTGCTTAGCATCCTACCAGATAACTCATACACTTCATAAGTAAATTGACTCTTTGAATTCGACTGCAAATGAATCAAACCATTGCTTGGATTTGGATAAATTGAGCAATTGAATTGATTGTTTAAGGCGCCAATTGGTTCTTTAATAGCGGCAGGAACATCAATCCATTTTCCAATCACTGGCCTCATCATGGGTGTTCCACTAATGGCACTTGGATACCATTGACCATCTTGTTTGTAAAACAAATTAGGGTTGATTCCGAAAGGGAAATTTTTATCTAGTCCAATATTCAAAACATAGGATTGAGCCTGCTCCCAGCCTATATAAAAGCTGGTTTTAACTGGAACTGGTTGGTCAAATTTTAAGTAGGAATACGCGTTGATTGCATTCAAATAAACTGGGCTTAAATTGTCTATTTTATACAGCAATTTATCGTCATTGGCAGGCAAACCTGCTTCAGTAATTTGCTCCCAAACGCGCAAGCCAAATTTCTGGTTGGCTACATTTTTTTCACTTTGATTAAAGAATAGATACACGCCGTATAAAGTATCAGGTATAGACAATTCGAAACGCAAGGCTGCACCACAATTGGTTTTGTTTTTAATGCCGTAGCCCCCTTCTGCTGAGCCATCGTCATAAGCCATGAAATTACTAAAAACAACAGGTACGGTTAAAGTATCATTGCTTGCAATCAAATCGTTTTTGGCACTAGAAAATCCAACTTTGTAACGGGTTTGAAAAACAATAGAATCTGCATCTGGTGAACTAGTCGAAAAAGGGATGGGTTTTACAAATTTGACACTCGTATCTGACAATGCTTCTATATTGGTAAAATCTTGGTATTGGGCGATGGTATTGCCATCAGCATCATAGGTGGTTCTTGAATAATCCAACACAAAACTTTGCTTATCGTGGTTCATAAATCTCAGTTGAGCGGTATCAACAGAATATTTTGAAAGTGCCGCCGTGTACTGATTGAATGGCAAAGCATAATACAATCCCAAATATGGATGCGGCGTATTGGTTAAGCTGACATCGTTGATGGCATCTGTTGCAGTTCTACCTTTGTTCAGATAAATGTAATCTAAATGCCATTGACTCAAATTACCTGTCAAACTTCCTCTATTTCTGAATCTGATTTCAAATTTATCGTGAAAACAACTGCTGTCTTTCACCAATACATCGTATCGGGTAAATTCATGCTTTACAGCGTCTTTTGCCGAGATACTCATGAGTGGAGCATAGCTGTTCTTTTGGTATTTTGTATTCCTGAATTCAACTACAAAAGAATCGTCTGGGAATACTTGTTCAGAAGTTCCTTGCAATTCGTATTGTGCATAAAAACTCAAGTACAATGAATCGGCCACTGAAGATTTACTTAAATCAAAAGTCCAGGTATTGAGCACATCTGCGGTTCCTTTAATGGCATAAGGTGAATAGGCATTTCCCTTGCTATCTAATCCATCAAAAGTAGCCACATTGATACTGGGCTGGTTTTCTGGAAACTCATTGTTTACATATACAAAATTGTCTTGCCATTTAGCAGCATCAACATGGCGCCTCACCGCGGAAAAATCATCCAAAAAAGGCAATTGAATTTTTTTGTACAATTGGATTGAACTGATAAAAATTTTAGCTGTGTCTTGAATTTCAGCAACAGATTTCAAACACCACCTGCTGGCAAAAAAAGCGTGACGAAAGCGACCAAAATTAATTGGGATATTGAAAGTAGAAATAGAATCTGAAGGGTTTTTAAAAATCAAAAATGGCACCCAAACCCCTAAATTGTTTTTACATTCAAAAACCAAGGTATCTGTACTTTTCCAAGCAGACAAAGTTTTTACTGTAAAGGATAAGTAAACTGAATCTTTTGGACTGTAGTTCAACAAGGAAATTGGATGCATTGCCAGAGTATCTGCAGAGCGGTTGGAATTGGCATAGGCATTGTTTTTAAAATCGTAAGCATCCAATACAAATCCATTTCCTAATGCTGGAGAATTGTCATTGTTACTGAAGCTTACATCCAATCCAATAAATGCTTCATTTTTATTAAAACCATTATAGTTGTCTATGGCAAACGGAATTGAATTTAAAGTTGCCAATACCACTTGACGCATCAAATATATTTGAGCACTTGCTTGGTTTGATTTTGAATACAATGAGAACCTAAATTGAAAATTTGAACTCTTGTATTCATTTAAATCTACAGCCTGAACAATTTCTTTGAATTTTGTGATGGCAATGGTACTTCCCCATACTTTGTTCCATACTTGTTGTTTGTTTAAGAACTCAAGTACCAAAGAGTCTCCAACAACAAATGTATTTCCAGTTGCAAGTTGAAATGAAAAATACAAAGGATCAGTTGTTGTACTCAAATCAATGGATCTAGAACTCAATTGGTCTGATAAATTTACGCCATATACATTTCCATTGTAATCCAAATTATTCAAAACCAAATTTCTGTTGCTAATTTGGGTTAATGAATCTGACCAAATTTCCATATTGGGTGCGCCATCATTTTGAAAATAATCAATGATTGGTGCTTGTAAACTTTCCGATTTTTTAAAATTGGAAACTTGTTTTTCAGCAACAATATGTTTGCTCAAATTTGCGCTAAAACCCGCTGGCATCAGCACTTCTTGGGCAATTGAAACTTGAGCCCAAATAAGGGCAAGGAGGAATAGGTAATACTTGGTTTGCTTTTTGTTCATTTATTTCTTAGGACTTAAAAACACATCAATTGCTTGACCACTTTTAATTGTTGCTCCACTTTGGAAGGCTGGATTTTGTCTAACAATAATTGCATTTGCAGTATCGTGATTTTCTCCTTCAAAAACTACAGCCCCTATTTGCAACATTGAAGATTTCAAAACCTGTATTGCATCGTTAAAACTCAAACCACTTAAATCAGGCATCGCAACCAAAGCACCTCCACTTCCATCTCCAACAAGCAATTGAATAAGGGCTCCTTTGGGAACTTTGGTATTGGGCTGTATGCTTTGTCCATTGTACAATTGATCAAGCACAGCATTTTGAGCAATGTCTGGTTGGTAAGTTACTTCTCCTAGTTTTAAGCCAGAACCCGCCAAAACAGTTTCTGCAAAGCGTAATGAATTGTTGATTAAATTTGGCATCATCACCATGGCAGAAGTAGCTGAATTGATGCTTAAATAAACAATTCTTCCTTCTTTAACTTTAGAATTTGGAATAGGGTTTTGTTCTACGATAGCCGATTTAGGCATGCCTTCCACAAATACTGTATCAGTAATGACATAGCGCAAATTCTTCTGCCTCAACAATGTTTCAGCTGACTCAAAACTCAAACCCTTCAGGTTAGGCAAAGTCAAATACTGTCCATGCCTGGTATATCCACTTAAGAAAAAGGCCGCCAACCATGCTGCCAAGTATAAAAATATTGCCATTAGCAATAAATGGAATCCAATTGTTTTAAAAAATCTCACGCTGCAAATTATTTAAAATTTAACGGAGTGCAAAGCTATCTTTGTTTCATGTTTTCAATTCAGGACATTACAACCATCTCTTTGACCTTATTTGCCATCATTGATATCATTGGCGCATTGCCAATTATTATCACCATTAAAAATAGGGAAAAATCACTAGATAGTGGCAAAGCAACCCTTGCAGCAGGAGCTTTAATGGCCTTGTTTTTATTTTTAGGAGAAAGCTTTCTTCAATTGTTTGGTATTGATTTACCCTCTTTTGCCATAGCTGGTTCAATTGTCATTTTTTTAATTGGTCTTGAAATGATTTTAGGAATTGAGCTATTAAAATCTGACCCAAGCGAAAAAACTGGAAGCATTATTCCCATCGCATTTCCAATAATTGCAGGATCTGGCACATTGACAACCATCATTTCTATGAGGGCAGTTTATTCCATTCCCAATATTCTTATTGGATTGCTCATCAACCTGATTTTTGTATTTGTGGTGCTCAGGTCTAGCTCTTGGATTGAGCGAAAACTAGGTAGTTCAGGTTTGAGTCTGATCAGGAAATTCTTCGGAATTGTATTGTTAAGTATTGCTGTTAGAATTTTTAAAAGCAATTTCTAAGAGCCTTTTACCTGGTTGTCGGTGTATTTACTTGGACATTTTAGCAAAATCTTTTCTGCATCAAAATAGCCCTGTTCCATTTTTCCTACAATAACAATTTTCTCTGAACGGTCAAAATCGGTAGGCTCTGGATGGTGGTATACCACTTTTGATTCAACGCCTTTCTCATCTAACATATAAAAACTGAAAAAATTGGCGTCTTTCTTAGGATCATAATAGCGCGCTTTGCTTTTGTTCAAAGTACCAACAATATGAAATTCCTTTTCAGTATTTGCTTGCGCAGTTGCAAAATCTTCATACGTACTGGCATCGCCGTACATACTGGCAATGGCTGCAATTGCAACTCCAATGAGGATTACACCTATGATATAACTTTTCTTCATGCCTTGTTTTCTTCTTTTTGTTCTATTTTAGAAAGTTTCTTGTCCAAGCTAAATAAGTAGCCAAACAAACCAATAAATAAAATGGCAATCACAGTTACCACTACATTGTATTTATCTGCACTGAACAAATCAGGTTGTTCTGCGCTTTTAGTAATTTGATTCAATAACATGTTTTTCATTTTATAATTATTTAGTCCACTTTTTTATTTCAAGTGTTTTGATTCTGATTGAAATTTCTGCAATCCATATACCCAATAAAACCCATCCAATCACAGCTGGGTAAAATACCATACGCAACCTGCTATCTAGGTCGTATTGGTTGAATCCAGGATTGCCACCGTTTCCTGGATGCAAAGAATCTGTCAGTCTTGGAATGACAAAGATCAAAACCATGAATACTGGAAAACAAAACAAATTATAGATAGCAGAAATTCTTGCTTTTTGGTAATCATCTTCTAAAGAACCTCTCAATACAAAATAGGCTGCATACATCAGCATCCCAATTGCAGCACTGTTCAATTTGGGGTCACTCACCCAATAAGCTCCCCAAGTATTTTTGGCCCAAATCATACCCGTTACAATGCCAATGCAACCATACAACATGCCAATTCTTGCATAAATATTAGATTTCGCATCAGCCAAAAGCCCTTTGCCAGAAAGCACTTGATAGGCATTGTATGCTGAACCAACCAATAAAGCAATCATACCAAACCACATGGGTACATGGTAATATAAATTGCGAATACTTTGTTCTAAAATAGGAAGTTGTGGAACTGGCAGTGTTAGTCCCGCTATAATGGCATACATGACAAAAAACACCGTCAATACTTTTCTGAGCTTTTGCATGTTATTTTTCGATTTGGACATTGAAAATAGATTCTTGTTTGAATTGATTACAAATTTAAGGAATGTCCCGATTATTCAGCAGAATTCTTTCATTACTCGCTTCCTATTCTTCTTTCACCCTTGTCCAAGTCTCGGTTCTACCCAATAAACTGTTTCCAATATAGCCCCTGATATGCAATTCATCTTTGTTATGAAGGGTCAGAGAGCATTTGTAAGTCTTTCCCGATTTGGGGTCATAAATCTCTCCATCATTCCAATGTTTATTGGCTTAGTCCCATAGAAAACCAGTAAGAATGAGTAAACCTTGAAGTTTTCTATTGGTTTTTGAAGCATCTGGATTCTTGGTGTCTAATTTGGGTTTGCCGCTTTCATTGTTTGGATTTTTTAGCCAAATCAAGTTCCCAAACAACATATCGTATACTTTAAAAATTCAATTTTACCTTCAGTACTTTGCTTGAGCCAAACACCCGTAACATCCTCTGGATTTTGAGAAAGAACCGTTAAGTAAAAAAATAAAAATGGAAGGAATAATTTTTTTTCATTTATTTATTATTTAAAATTTAAACATTCATGTCTAAAAGTTGTTTTAAAAAAATGCGATACCTCATTATCCTCTTATTATTCATCAATTGCAACAAAGCCATGACACAAGAAAACATTTACCAATTCAATGTAAAGAACATCAAGCAAGAAACTGTTTCTTTGAAACAATATGAAGGCAAAGTATTGTTGATTGTAAACACTGCTAGTGAATGTGGATTTACGCCACAATATGCAGAATTAGAGGAATTAGCGCAAACCTACAGAAGCAAAGGATTCGAAATATTGGCATTTCCTTGTAATGATTTTGGAGGCCAAGAACCTTTGAACGGTCAAGAAATTCAATCTTTTTGCGATTTGAGATTCAAAACAAGCTTCCCTATTTTTGATAAAGTAGGGATCAAGTCGCCCAATACCTCAGACCTATACTTATTCTTGTCGGACAAATCTAGAAATGGCTGTACCAGTATTTCCCCAAAATGGAACTTCCATAAATACTTGATCAACCGCGAAGGAAAAGTAGTTGATTATTTTTTATCCATTACCAAACCCAACAGTTCAAAAGTTAAAAAAGCCGTTGAAAAACTCTTGTAATTGAATTTGAACGAGGGCTTTTGTTATATTCGCTACAATGAATTCTCCCATTGGCGTATTTGACTCAGGATTTGGCGGTTTAACTGTTCTTAAAGAATTGCATGAACTAATGCCCGAAAACGATTATTTGTACCTAGGCGACAATGCAAGGGCTCCCTATGGAAACAGGTCATTTGACACCGTTTACGAATACACGCTTGAAGCCGTAGAATTTTTATTTCAGCAGGGTTGCGAATTGGTAATTTTGGCATGCAATACCGCTTCAGCAAAAGCACTCAGAACCATTCAGCAGAAATACTTACCTGAAAAATATCCTAATAAAAGAGTGCTTGGAGTTATTAGACCAACCACTGAATTGGTAGGTAGCTTGAGCAAAACTGGTCATGTTGGTATATTGGGCACCATTGGAACTGTTCAGTCTAATTCGTATGTAGTAGAAATTGCAAAATTCTCCCCTCAAACAATAGTGAGTCAAGAAGCTTGCCCTATGTGGGTTCCGCTCATCGAAAACAATCTCATGCATACCGATGGGGCTGCCTATTTTATCAAAGAAAATTTAACTGAACTATTAAGTAAAGATGCTAAAATTGATACCCTCGTTTTGGCATGTACACATTATCCGCTTTTGAGTAAACAAATTCAAAATTTTTTGCCTTCCACAATCACCGTACTTTCACAAGGGGAAATAGTAGCCAATAGCCTTCAAGCATACTTGAACAGACATCCAGAAATTGCAGATAAAATCAGTAAAACCGGCAATTGTGCTTTTTTAACGACAGATGATACCTCAAAATTTGACGAGATGGGTACGCTATTCTTCGGGGAAAAAATCAAAAGCGAGCATTGTAGAATAGACTATTAACTATTGCGTATTCAGCGTCACAACACTAATACCGTCACCTCCAAAATCAATATGCTCATCTTTTACTTTGACAACCAATTTGCTGTTGTTTAAAAACTCCCTGATGACTTTTCTTAAGATACCATAGCCTTTGCCATGTACAATTTTCACCTCTTTGATACCCAATAAATAAGCATCATCTAAATAACGTTCCAATACTTTAATGGCCTCATCAGCTCGGGTAGCAATTAAATTCAATTCAGGTTTGAATTGCATCATTTTTTCATTCAAATCAATGCCTTTGGCAGCCGAATTGACCACTTTTTTTATCGACGGTTTGGCTACTTTTTTTAATTTCTTTAAATCTACTGTAGTTTTTAAATTCCCAAAATTGACGATGGCTTTGTTTTTACTTAATTCCAAAACCTCACCTACAGTATCTTGGTCTATCATTTGAACAAAAGAGCCTATTTCTATTTTACCATCAACCTGAACTGGAGCTTGTAATTCTTCTTCAGCTTCAACAGCCAATTCTTCTTTTAACTCAACAATGTCTTGTTTAATTTCTAACCTTGCTTTACGCTGACTTTCTATATCGGCTTGTCCTTTTTTGATATCTCTGATAACCGCTTCCACTTTGCTATTGGCCTCCGTTACAATTGCCAAAGCCTCTTGTTTGGCTTGTTTCATCAAAGTCTTCTTATGTTCTTCAATGGTTGATGCCAAAGCTTGGTATTTCTCTAAGGAAGCTGCTGCAGATTTTTCTTTTTCTAGTAATTTTTCTTTGAGCAAAGCAACTTGTTTTTGTTCTTTTTCTAGTTCCAATAACAAGTCGTCAACTTTCTTTTGTTTAACCCCTACTTTGTTCTTGGCATAGTTGATGATATGCTCAGGTAAACCACTTTTAGTTGCCAATTCAAATGCATAAGAACTTCCTGGTCTTCCCAATTCCAAGCGGTAGAGGGGTTGCATATTTTCATGATCAAACAACATGGATGCATTTTCTAAGCCTTTATGTGTAGCCGCAAAATTTTTCAAATTACTGAAATGCGTAGTAACCACCCCAAATGAACGCTTCTGTGCAAGGTAGTTTAATATAGACTCTGCAAGTGGCCCTCCAAATTGAGGATCCGTTCCTGTTCCAAATTCATCTATTAAAAACAAAGTTTTGGCATCGGCAAAATCACAGAATTTTTTCATGTGTAACAAATGAGAACTATACGTACTCAAATCATTTTCTATGCTTTGTTCATCGCCAATATCCACCATCATTTCTTTGAATACCCCAAACACACTGTGGTCGGCACATGGCACTAAGAATCCACATTGAAGCATGTATTGTAACAAACCAATGGTTTTCAAACAAACTGATTTACCACCCGCATTGGGGCCAGAAATCACAACTATGTGTTTTTCATTGTTCAATTGAATATTCAATGGAACGGTTTGCAAGCCTAATTTGTCATGGTTTAATTTCAACAAGGGGTGATAAGCATTGTACAATTCAATCACTGGATGTTTACTTAAGATAGGCAAACCCGCTTTCATAGCATTGGCAAGCAAAGCTTTTGCCCTGATAAAATCAAACAAACCCAGTCTTTGAACATGGGCAGTAATTTCTAGAATTTGGGGTCTCAATTGGTCTGTCAAATCTAATAAAATTCGCTCTTTTTCTCTTCGGTAAGCAATTTGTAATTCTCTTAACAAATTATTCAACTCAAAACATTCTGTAGGCTCTATAAAAACAGTTTGTCCCGTTTGGGATTCATCATGTGTAAAGCCTGGAACATGTCTTTTGTGTTCTGCCAAGACAGGCAATACCAATCGGCCTTCTCTAATGGTAATACCTATGTTATCCGTTAAATAACCTGCCGTATAATTTTTATCAAATAATCGGTTAATTCGTTTCCTAATTTCGGTTTCTTTTTCTTGAATCTTCTGACTCAACTTGGACAAATCAACACTCGCGTTGGGGCGCATCAATCCTTCTGTATCAATTACCCTATCAATTCTGCGTATTAAAATATCATTGAAAATCAATCCTTCCAATAACATTTCAAGTTGAGGGTACTTTCCTCCTTTATCCCTTAGAAAACGAGATACCAATAAGAATGTTTGAAGGACCAATTTAATTTGTAGAAACTCCTCTTCATCTAACCATACTCCCTCTATTTTTGCCTTGTGAAGGGCAGAACGGATATCAAAATAATGGTCTATTGGGAAATGGTTGTCTTCATTTAAAATGGTCTGAAATTCTTTGGTTTGAAGTAATAACTTGGTTAAAACTTCTTGTTTGTTGACGAAATTAATTTTGTCAACGTACTGCTTGCCCATTTCTGAAAGGCAATTGTTCAACACCAAGCTTTTAATTTGGTTGAATTCTAATTTATGGTCTATATTTTTAGGATATGGCAAAGTGTAAGCTTATTTAATAATGATTTCAATCATTCGTTCTGGCGTATATTCTTGACTTTTCATGAAATCATTTTTATGTTCACTTTCAAGCAAGGACAAATTGGCAATTACCTGCTGATAAATGCTATCTAACAAAACGGGTTGAGTTGTATAAAAATGGTAACTATCGTCAAACGCTTTGATGCTGGTTTTGTTTTTATCGCAAACAAACTGAAGGTATTTTGACTGAGTAACTTGTACGGTATCGCCAGACATGCCCAATTCAGAAACCTTGGCCTCTGCAATATGTATATCTGTTAATAGCTGAACCATTTGCTCTTTTGACAATATTGCAGACTCCTGACCTTTGAGTTTATCAAAAGAATTACAAGACAAAATGAGTCCTGTTGCAACTATTAAAAGAAATTTGAATTTTCTTTGCATAAATGATTCAATCAAAATTAGTTGAAATAAGAAAACAAATAGGAGACAAAGTTAAGCTAATTGCCGTTAGTAAAAACAATCCTGTTTCAAAATTATCGGTGGCTTATGAAGCTGGCCAAAAGGTATTTGGAGAAAACAGAGTGCAAGAGTTATGTACTAAATACAGCGAGCTACCTAAAGACATTGAATGGCATTTGATTGGTCATCTCCAAAAGAACAAAGTAAAGTATATCGCTCCTTTTGTGGCTTGGATTCATTCAATTGACAGTTTTGAATTGCTTGAAATCGTTCAAAAAGAAGCGCAAAAACACAATAGAAAAATAAATGTATTGCTGCAATTAAAAGTGGCCCAAGAAGAATCTAAATTTGGCATGACTTTGAAACAAGCTGAAGAACTGATACACGCTTTTAAAAAGTTAGACATGCCCAATATTGTCATCTCAGGAATCATGGGCATGAGTACAAATACTGAAAATGAGGAAATCATTAACCAGGAGTTTAATGAATTGAAAAAACACTTTGAATTCCTTAAAAATAAATACTTCATAGAAGAAACTGAATTCAAAGAATTGTCAATGGGAATGAGCAACGACTACCTCTTAGCCATACAAAATGGCAGCACCATGGTAAGAATTGGCAGTTTGATATTTTCAGAATAATTAATTTCATGTAAAAAAACATGAAACATTGTTGCTTTTGCAGGCAAGAAATTAAAGGAAGAAGCGATAAGAAATTTTGTGATGATGGCTGTAGAAGTAGCTACCACCACCAAATAAATGGAAATGCAATCAAGCAAGTTCAAAAAACCCATTATATTCTTCGTAAGAACAGAAGAATCATGTCTAATTTCTTTCATTTGAATAAATTCCCAATTTATCTAAACGATATGGTTGCAGAGGGTTTTGAGCGTACTTATCATACCCAAATTATAGAACTCAATACAGGAATTGTTCAATTTGTCTGTTATGATTTTGCCTATCAAATTGATGAAAAAAACCGGGTCTATTTGAGTAAAATATGTTAGTATTTTATGGCATGCCAATTTTATACTACTTAAAACACTGGTTTCATGGACAATAAACAAGGCTAAAATGTGGGTTTTGTGTTAGTTTCTTGTGCTGCAAAGTGGCTATTTTGGCTACTTCAAACATAGACTAAATGCTAACATCGTTAAGTATCCTCAATTCAAAAGTATACGGGAAAGCAGAAATCCGTATCAACGATTGTGACAGTTTACAATTGGTAGGCCCAAACAATATTGGAAAAAGTACACTCATTTACGCCTTGAACTTTTTGTTCATAGTAGATGGAAATAAAATGACTTTTTCCGGACAAAGAAGAGGCGATAAAGAAACCTTACACCATTACTTCCCAAATCATAACCAGAGTTATATAGTTTTTGAAATCTTCAAAAAAAATTATTACTGTATTTTGGTGAAGAGAAACAGTGAAAGTGAATTAGAATATTACAGATTCAATGGGGAATACAAAGAAGAGTATTTTGTAGGTGCCGACAAGCGTTTGTTGAAATTTGATGAAGTTCAAACCGCGCTTTTAGAGAGGGGTCTTGAATTAGAAGCCTTCAAAGATAAACGTGAAGTTTTCAATACTGTTTACCAAAGAGGCAAAAGAAACAATGGTGTTGTATGGTTAGAAGACAATGTAAAAACCGAAGGGCTGAGCAATAACTTTTCTAGGATTTACAGGTATTTAATCAATACCAAATTGATTACCAATAAAAACCTGAAAGAAGCTTTAATCATTGCCGATAACAGGGAAAATGAAACCCTAAATTTTTCTCAAAAGAACAAGAAAGACATTATTGATTTGCGCAAAATCAACAATGAAATTAGAAATTTAAAAGCTGTTAAAAATGAGTTTGATGAATTCAGAGAAGTGGTAAGTCAATACCATGCAAAAGCAAGAATCATCGACCAATTGTATTATGCTTTTAACAAGAATTACGAAACTACTATCCCTACTTTGCAAGCCCAATTGGTAGATAAAAACCAATCTATTGCAAAAATCAATACCGAAATTAACGAATCGTTGATTCCTCAAAAAGCAGATTTTGACAGGAAAATTGGCGGTAAAGAAGCAGAAATTAAAAGCAGGGCCTATGCTTTAAATGAGAAAGAAAATGAATTAAAACTCATTCAATCTTTTGACCCTATTGAATTGCTCAACGAAACACTTTCAAACTTAGACAAGAAAAGAAAAGACATTGAAAGTCGTATCACCATGGTAGAGCTACAAAATCTCAACAGTAAATCAATTGCTTTTAGAATAGATCAATTAAAAAATCAGATTGCTTTGTTCGAAAACCAAATCAAGAACTATAGCAATTTGTTAATCAATAAAATTTCTGGCAACAAAGACAACCGCAAATTGCTCAATGCAATTTTAAGTGAAGAAATCAAAAGTTTGCCGGGAACTCAAGTACTCAAGGCGGTTCATCAAGTAAGCGAAAATTTAAAAATATTTGATGGTGAAATTGACATCTCTAAAAATATTGAGAAAAAAGACTTCCAAACTGTTGAAGAAATCAAAGAGTTATTGGCGAATGCCAAAACAGATTTAAAAAATCAAATCGCTTTATTAGAAGTTGTTAAAGATTTTGAAAAAACACAGGCTGACCTGAAAGTCATTCATGAGCAGATTGATGAAATCAAAACCAAGATTCAAAAAATCAAAAGCAAACCTGCCATTACCAAACAAATTGAAAAGTTAAAGCAGGAATTGAATGCGCTCAACGAAGAGAATCAAAAATTAGAAGCTGAACAAAGCAAATTGGCCAAAACCATAGCTAAAAAGCAATTGGAAGTTCAGGAAATGATTGTTGACAAAGACAAGAGAGAAAGACGCATCAGAGAAATTCAAGAATACAAACAACAATTAGAAGGATTTGGATTGGCATTGGAAGCATTTGAATCTTCGGATGATTTAGACAATTTGTTCAAGAAGATTCAAATCAATATGAGCGACCGCAACGAGCTCAAAGCCAATAAAGACAAGCTCTTCGAAAAATTAAGAGACAAATTACAATCAACTTTTGCCGATGAAATTGATTTCATTCGTTATGTTGAAGAAGAAATTGCCTTGATTGACGACAAAGAAAGATCCATTTCAAGTTTGTTAGAAAGTATCTCTACGCAGTTCGCCAATCCTGCTTTTGCGCTCCTAAAAAGATACGATGAATTCAAAGAATTTGTGTACAATAAGTTCAATACAAAACTTTCTCAAGCAAGAATTTCTGATATTGAATCTTTGACAATTGAACTGGTTGACAACAAAAGATTGGTTGATGAAGTAAAAAAAATCAGCCAAATTCAACAAGTAAGAGGTCAATTGATGTTTGAATTTGACCATTCAGAAAACTTAAAGGTATTGGATAATTATTTAGATACAGGGAAGAAGATTGATTTTGATGATTTGTTCGATATCACTTTGCACTTAACCAGAAAAGGAACCACAAAACCTGTAGACTTGAATGAGCAAATTGAATCGGACGGAACGGATAAAATGATTCGTTTGATGATCATCATGAACATTATCAACAGGCTTGCTATTAATGATGATGAAAACCGCATCGCATTGTTTATTGATGAGGTTGCAACCATCGACAAACAGAACAGACCTGAATTGGTTAGATTCTGTAAAGAGCACCATTTCATTCCTATTTTTGCGGCTCCTGATGCGGTGGCGGGCTTTGGAAAATATTATTTTATTTATCCAAATGCTGGAAAAATCAACATCAATGAAAAAGTAAACGCCATGTATGGCGAAAGAAATAACGCTTAATCAAGGAAGAAGATGATTAAAGCAGAACCAAAAACAATCTTAAATTTTCTGGCAAACTATTACGATAGTTTAAAAGATATTTTTGATTTACAAAAAGAATTCGGGCATATCCGAAAAGAACGATTACAAGCTATTTTTGATGAAAGAAACGAGCAAATTCTTCAGCAATTACTCGATTATAAAATTCTCAGAAAACTTGGCGATGACTATGAATTCAGAGATACTTATTTCAAGTTATTTGAATTTATCTTAAATGAATTTAGGCCTTTATTGCCTGAAACCATTCAAAAATACGAACGCTCAATTGGTACCTTGTTCAAGAAAATTAGAGAAGGTATTCATGGCGATAAACTCATCCTTGGGCAAAGAATCAATGACTTGCATGGGGAAGTAAAAGAATTCAGTGAAGCAGTTGAAAAAAACACCATTCGATTACTAGCAGAAACCCGTGAACTCAAATCAAATGTTGAGAAACTTGATTACAAAGAGAAAGTAAGAAAAGCCAGTTTCTGGATTGATTATTACATCACACCTTTGAACAATATTCTTGATATCAACCATGCTGAATCAATTACGAATAAGCTATTTGATATTTCAAACTATGTAAACGTTCGCAGGCTCAATTTTGACGATGAAACGCTGAGGTTACAGTTCGAAAAAATGTATGTTTTTTTAGTTCAAACCAATGATGATTTACTGAAACAAGCCAAGCTTTTAACCAATGAGCTCTTGCCATTGATTGAACGCATCAGAACAGAATCTATCATTTTAACGGGTTGGATTGAATTTTTAAAAGCCCCTTACAGAGCGCCTTTGCCTAAAATATTTAAGGTTGAAAGGCAATATCCATACAGCAACGACATGTATTTGAATGCAAGAGAATACGTGCAACAATTTGGTAAAGATGAAACCATTATTCTAGAAGACCCGAAAGCATCTTCAGACAAATGGGTTTTCAATAAAGAATTGTATAAAGAAAAAATGTTGCAACAATTGCCTTTAGAAAGTTTTTTTGATTGGTGTGGATTGACTTTAAAAACCGATTACCAAACCATAGAAACAGACAAATTATTTGCATTGACAGCCTTACTATTTGAAGACGGCATCAGCATAGAAGTAGATATACATAAAGAAAGAAGTTTAATCAAAACCAGTCAAATGGTATTGAGAGTCCCAAAAATTAAAATCAATAGATATGGAATTTCCTAGACATCATAAAGAAATCGTAAGCGACCTCATGGGAGGTAAATTCATTTTGGCTTCAGACCAAAAATTCATTTCATTGAAAGACAATACAGCTTTTTACGAAAAATTTTTCAAAGAGAGTTTTGGATACGAATTGGAATTGAAAACAGATTATGGATTTATTTTATCCTACGAAACCGGTGAGCAATTGAGCCGAGATATCTGTTTATTTTTTGCCATTCTTTGCTATGAATTAGATAAAGATGGGAAGAACTTCTTAGAAGAAATTCAATATGCCGAATTTGAACACGAAAAGATTGATGAGTATTTCGAGAACAGTTCTTATGCAGAATTGATTTTGAATAACAATCAATTGAAATCTGGAGAAAGCAGAAGAGATTTCATCCGAACCATGAGCAGAAGAAACATTACTGAAAGAAATGGTGATGCCCGTTTTTCATTTACACCTGCCTACAAAGTATTCATCGATTTTGCCGCTGATTTTGCTAAAGGAAAAGTTGAAGAAGAAAACACGGAAGTATAAAACACATAGACTCAAGAAAGGAATGGCGCCCATGCAATGGGCACCATTCCTTTTTGTAACCTGATCAAATTGCTAATGCTATTTCTTAACCACTTTCATTTGTGTTTCCAAATGACTCAGTCGGTTTAGTATATCTTGATTGGTTGGTATGGGTTCAGGCATTTCATCACTAAAATAATTGATGAACTTCCATACTTCTAAAACGTCTTGAATGGCAATTTCATAAGGCTTATACAATGAATTCAAGGAATGTAATACCAATTGTCGTTTGTGTTGCAATTGATTCTGTACAACTTTAAAAACAGCACCCTCTTCTTTGGTTACCAGCACATAAGCTTCACCAGATTTTATTTCATGCCAATTTTGAACATATTCTCCAATTACATAACTACCATGTTGTATCGGTAACATGGAATCACCATCAACTTGAAAGGCCCGGTATTTTCTTTCTTTTGACAAAAAAGGCAATTGAAAACTAGGTAGGCTAGTAATAAATTCTGGGTCATTGTAACCAGCCAAATAACCTGCTTTTGCTTTTAAATGAACCAATTCAATATTGTCTCTATTTTCAGAATCAATGGTAGAAACTAATACCCTAAGTTTAGCACCAGCTATATATTCTTCTTCTAAAAGTTCTCTATGGTTAGGAAAGGCCAATAATTGATTCTTAATTAAGACATCAATTTGCACCTTAAAATAAGTTGAAACTTTTACAATAAATTCGATGGGTGGATTGACCACAATTGCATTTTCATAGCTATTCAATTTGGCCCTGGTAATTCCAAGGACTTTTGCCAATGCTTCTTGTGACAACTGAGATTCTGTTCGTAAATATTTTAAATTGGCCCCAAAATAATTGATGATCATGATAAGGATATTAACAATGTTTTGTCAATATTACTATCAATTCTTAGAAAATACAAATATTAGGGCAAAAAAAAGCCCCACATGAATGATGTGGGGCTTAAAAGACTTGGCAACGACATACTTTCCCAGGTATTACCCAAGTATCATCTGCGCTGATGGGCTTAACTTCTCTGTTCGGAATGGGAAGAGGTGG
>Ga0209400_1001638_pt1 | contig 17680 bp, 15 predicted proteins | sample M_130807_EF_Meta_FD_187313 | JGI IMG/M metagenome (GOLD analysis project Ga0209400, IMG submission 187313) | Freshwater microbial communities from Lake Montjoie, Canada to study carbon cycling - M_130807_EF_MetaG (SPAdes) (version 2) | ecosystem: Environmental > Aquatic > Freshwater > Lake... | reverse complement strand
GTAGTTAGATCAACTAAATCTCCGTTGGCATTTGTAAGAGTTGTCATTTCACCAGTTCTTTCAATTGTCCGGGGTTGAACGCTTGAGGTGGATTATTAGGCCATTTCAGATATACAGTTGCATTTGGTTGTTGAATCTTACCAAGGCTGTTACCAAGGAAGTTAAACATTTGTTTCTGTGCAGTAGGGTCAGTAGGAACAACAAACGGATCGCTCTTTGTTCCTGTATTAGGCGTGCGCATAACGTAGTCATTGCCCTCATATCCCAACTGAGTCAGGACCTGTTGACGTGAATTACGCAACATGGTTTCCATACTGTTGAACTGCTTGGCAGCCAACTCTTTGTCTTGGAAGAACGCTGTTGGGTTTTCAATATCCGCTGCCGTCTTCTTAGCCCATTCTTGTTCCTGTACAGCAACACGTCCGCTGTCATTAGCAGAGGCAATGTTCTTGATGATGGAATTCAAACCTGTATTGATACGAGTTTTTGTATCTACCAGATTGACGTCAGGACGGACAAGTGCCGTGGGCAAGACAGGAACAAGCAGGTTGTTGACCTTGTCGTTAAACCATGCTCCGGGGCCGTATGCATTTGCAAACTCACCTTTAAGGTTTTCAAGCGTAGATAGACTGTTGTCCAGTGAGCGCAAAGTTCCGGTGAGCTTGGTTCTCTCTTGCTTATCTGTTTCCACAGTCGTAGGAGCTTGGCCACGGAATTCAACAAACGGATTGGTGTCACTCAATGTCCAACGGCTAGAAACAGCAGACTGTACGGTTGGGTTCTTCGGATCAATAGAAACGCCCAAGTAACTGCCTTTTGGATTCTTGGCAATAACCAAACCTGCGCCGCCGTCTTCCAAACTCCCCCCGCCTTGTCTGGCTTGCTCCCGTAAAAGACTGTAGTCGCCTTTGATGATGTCTGACCTGAGTGTTGCCATTGCTTTCTTCTCTGTCGAAACATCTGTAATAGCTTGTGACAAAGCAGCGGTATCGATCTTGACTTTGCGGTCTCTTGCTTGTGCAATTAAAGAAGCAACGCCTCTTGGCAAATCGGCAATAGATTCGGAGAAAAGAGTTACAGGAGTAGAGCCTGCAGTAGGACGAGCGCTGGCATATTTAAAGCCAGCATCAGCCAATAACAACATAGCGTTTGCACGCATATCATCGTTGTTGTCGCCCAAAATCTCTTTGAACAGTGGGCCGTATTCCTTGTATTTCTCACGAATACCTTCCACATCTGTCTTAGCAGAAGAGGTAGGAATAATGCTCGTCAAGTTAGCACCAGCAGGCTTGGCTTGGTCCTTGATGAACTCATCTGTAGTCTTTTCCCCAGTAACCGCAGCAGGGGATACAGGAACGGCAGGCTTCTTAGCGCCAGAGGGAGGAGGAGCAGGTTCCTTTGAATTAACAGGGGGCGCGACAGGTGGAGTTGCACCTGTTGGGAATTCGCTGTTTGTTGGAATGCGTGCTAATACTTCTTGAAACTGTGCTTCCTCTTCAGGAGAACGCTTCGCTGAAGGCGCCATGCTATTGATGATAGGAATAGATGCACCAAGGGCTCCAACGCCTGCAACAACAGGCTGGGCCACAGTATTAAGTGCTCCCGCCACGCGAGGGTATTGTTCTGCTAGTTTAGAACCAACATTACCCAAATGCTGGGTCAGTGTTGGGTATTTCAAAATTTGATCAGCAATGTATCTTCCGTTGGGTCCTCTTAGGTTCTCCAAGATTCCGGGGAACTGCTGGGGAAAACCCTGAGTCATCAAACGGCCGCCGATGATATTGGCTTCTTGACCAAGCATCGCGGCTTTATCTGCACCCATCTGTGCATAGCGTGCCATCGGAGTAACAATAGAACCCAAGAAAGCATGCATCGGAGGCATGCCGTCTGGGGTTGGAGGCTCTACTGCCCCGCCGTGGCTAAATTGTTGGGGGGCTGATGCCCCCTGCGGAAAAGGGGGAGCACCCACTGGTGCCATCGGCCCAGCTCCTTGAGGTGGTGCGGGCGGCATTCCTTGTGGAGGCATTCCAGCGCCGGGAGCAGGAGGCATTCCGGCAGACTGGGGCAAAGCACCAATACCGCCTTGGGGCATCTGTTGGGCGGCTAATTGAGCCTGCAACAAAGCCAAAACTTCAGGAGGTGTTTCCTGTGCTGCTTGGTCCCCGACCATATTTGCGAGCTCTTGTACACGTGCATCAACAGAGCGCATGTCCCCACGCAAAGTATTCATCAAAATCTCTGGATTTTGAGGCGTGCGGGCCATAGGAGACATTTGCTCTTCTGGCTCCTCTGGTTGCATATCTTCCACGTCATCTTCAAATCCAGCCATGATGCCGGAGTTGCGGGTAGCCTTAGTCATAGGCTTAGTGAACATGGCACGTTTGAGAGCTTCGTCTTGCATCATGCTTCCTTAAAATAGACCTGATTTGCTCATGGCATTTGTAGCGCCTGCCAATCCCAAAATACCTGTACCTACACCAGCAATTTGCTGGAATGGACTTGGGGCCGCAGCTTGCTGCTGGGTGATAGCCATCTGTGTAGAAGGCGCCCCTTTGTAAATATCTGATTGGAATGCCAACTGCTGATACGGCTGCATAGCGTTTTGCATGGATGTTGCGCGCTGTGCGTCGAGTACTGCTTGCTGTTGCTTTTGTTGTTGAGCGCCAAGGTTGTACAAGAAGTTGGTATCGTTTTGGCCCAACTGCTGCTGAGTCTGGCCCAAAGCAGCTTGTTGAACACCTATGTTACCAAGTTGTGTGCCAAGCGAACCAAGGCCCTGTGCCATGCTTTGGCCAATGCCATATTGCTGACCAGCTAATGAACCTATGCCTTGGCCTACATTAGATAGCTGGCCCGCTGCTGCCAAACCGGCTTGTTGTTGCTGTTGAGCAGTAGATAACGCCTGACCATAGTTTTGCTGCATTGCTTGTGCAATTGCTTGATTTTGTGTTTGAGCAAGGTTGCGACCTAATTCCGCACGTTGAATGCCCTCACGCGCACCACCAAAAGCACCAGCCTGAACGGCTCCTGCTTGCAATCCTTGTTGTTGAATCTTCGCTTGGCGATTCATTTCACCCAACTGCTGGCTCAACGCCAAATTGGTGTACGGATTCATGTACTGTTGAATCTGTTGCTGACCAATTGGCTGGCCTTGTTGCAGGGTTTGGCCTGCAGCTAAATTCATAGCTTGTTGTGCAGCATCAAATTGATTACGTGTATCTGCACCACGCAATATGTCTGAAGCTTCTCCAATTGTCCCTGCGGCTTGACCTACGTTCTGTGTGCCTGCCTGCATGTAAGGGATGTATGCACCAATACCTGCTTGGCCTTGTTTTATGGCCTGTGTTTGTTGTGGGGCCATGCCCGCAATTTGATAGTCAGGAAGCGTAGGGGGCTTGAGCGCCTGCGCTGATTGCATTAAGCCTAATTTATAGGCTTCAATGTCCGGTGCTTCCCGGACAAATTGTTCGGTAATATTACTTGCTGCTGCGCCTGTGGTTGCCATGGTTTATCCCCGTGCTGCGTTTTTCTCAAGGTGATGCATAAGAGCGTACATTTTCTTCGCTCCTGCTCGACGGTTGCCTTTGCCAAGCGCTTTGACGGCTTTGGCAGTCATGACAAATTCCCCGTCAGAAAGCATTGCAGGGATGGAATCAGAGGTCTCGGTCCCCGGACCGCTAATTTGACCATTACGTCTAGGATAACCGCCCGGAGCCAAAGAAGCAATACCTGCCATAGGCATTCCCCCTGCCGCGTACCCTACTGGAAGATTCATTGGAGCACCTGATGTGTTCATTGGCATTCCGGAGGTGTTCATCGGCAACATGCCCCCGCCCATTATGGAATGTTGATCAGGCTGTGCTGTCAAAGGCGTACCGGGAAATGCAGGAGAAGACTGCATATAACCACCATCTGCTGCATAGCGTGGAAGGAAATTGTATGGATTGTTATTATATCTTTGAGATATCTGATTTCCTCCACCAATTGCTGCAATAGGCGTACTGTAAACAGGAGCGGGGGTGCTTCCATACCCGGTTGAGGTATATGGAATGTAATTTCCCGCTACTTCCGTAGTCCCATATCCGCTTCTTGGTGTCCATCCTGCACTAGAACCAGTGATGTTTCCGCTTGCATCGTATGTCACACCGGGCATACCCTGTGTAATGTAACGACTGGGATTAGCACTGATGATGTCCTGAGAAGCTTTGCCACTCATCAAATCTTGTGAGCCTTGAGAAGGCGACACGGTCTTTGGTTTAAACCCACCGGACAAAGCAGCAATACCAAGGCCTGCACCAACGCTAGGGCCATATTTTGCCAAAGTACTAGGAGTCATATCTGCTTTGACCTGTGCATAGGCAGTGTCAGGACTTACTCCTTTTGCAACTAGATTTTTATAGTCTTTAGAATCAATAACATCGTTAGCTGTTGGATTGCTAGGGAACATGGTACTTTTAATACTTTCCCATGTGGTGGGCTGACCCATAGGGGTATTGCCCATTTCTGTAGTCATCGCATTATTTTTGGCGATGAAATCTCCTAGTGGATCAGGATTAACTGGTGGTGCGCCTGCAGGAGCCTGTACGGCTGCAACTCGATTATTCAAATCAATTTGGTTTTGGCCCGTAGCTCCCCCAGCCGCAGTAACAGGCCCTTGAGGATTGGCGGCAGTGCCCGCATCAGAAACAGGGACTTCAAACCTACCAGTTGCAGGGTTGTATGTGCCACTAACATTACCCGGCTGGTTCTTGGCCATTTCACTGATCTGCTGATTGACTTGATCCGGGGTCAAAGGTCCTTCTGTTGGAGCCTGTCCGGGAACAGGAGCCTGTCCGGGAGCTTGTGCGCCAAATCCTTTGGCGGCACCAGTGGCTAATCCAGCAACTGCAGCAGAAGTAAGGCCTTCTTTCAATGATTGTTGGAGGCTCTTGCCTGATAACGCACCTAGTGCAGTACCGGCAGCGCCCGCGCCCATGGCCGCCTGAGCTGCAGCGTTTGTAACGCCAGTAGCAGAGCCAATTGCACTGCCCGCAGGACCTGCAAGTGCTCCAATAAAGTAGCCTTGTGCACCACTACGAATAATGTCTTTAATGTTGCCCCCACCTAGGGCGGTTACACCAGCAGAAGCAAGGCCGATAGAAGCGGCTGTACCAAGGCCTGCCCCAGCAACACCATAAACGGACATTGCTGCTGGGCCAAGGAACGTGGCAAGCGCTGCCACGGCAATAATTCTGCCAACCGGGCTGGACACTACATCTTTAACGCCGCCAACAACAGTGTTTACGGCTTTATTAATTGTGCCAACCGGATTTCTAACAGTATCTACTGCACCTTGACCTAGGTCTTGAATACCTCTGGTGATGTTGCCTAATCCCCAAAACTCAGGCAATCCTGTTTTTGGATTAATAGTCCCAGAACCGCCACGCTTTTTAAGTAATCTGGCTTCATCCTTATTGATGTGTGCCAACATGGTATCGCCATAGCGGCCATGAGAAGCCACCATACGTGCAGCTTCTGCAATCCCGCCTCTAGCTAATTGCATAGGAGGCTGAGGCATTTGCTGAGGAGCGGACTGCATGCGCTGACGCTTGGCTTCCAACAAAACCATACCCAAAGTAGCAATAAACTCAGGGTCATACTCGGCAGGAAAAACCCCTTCATCTACTACGCCTTGTTGAATTAATGTAGCCAACGTATTAGCGTACTCTTCTTCATGGTCGTGCATATATTGCACGGTTTGAATAAGCTGATCTAAGTCTTCATCACTAAGCTGATCCAAAGCGGGCAGTAGTTGATTTAGTGTTTCTTGCACCTGTGCCGAAGCCTCGGGACTAGCATCACTTAAACCCCCACGTACAGCGTCGTAAGAGTCATCAATGCTGATTTGGGGAGCGGCTTGTTCGGCTTCTTGTGGGAGCGCCATAATGCCTTGGGGACTAGTTGCCATGTTGGTTCCTTACGGGGGAAAATTGGGTAAATCGTATCATGTGTAGAGCGCCGAGACAAACGACATTGTGGCTACCACAGACTGGGTTGATGGTTTGGTAGGCGTTCCAGAAGCGGGGTAATACTGAATAGAAACATCGGCACTAGTAGTTGACCAATATAGTTCTATGTACTGTCCAGCACTTAAATTAACAAAATAGTTCCAGCCAATAATAGAATGAAATGGGTCGCCGGGGTTTTTTCTAGCAGGCAAACCTACTTTACCTGTAGAACCAACAATGTCTACCCCGTTTTGTTTAAGCCAAATAAATACATCCTGAGGAGCGTTATTAGAGTTTTCTAACTGCACACTAAATTGAAAGTTGTAGGTTCCAGCAACCGCTACCGTTATCTTAGATGAGGCAATAGATATCTGATTGGCAAAATCTGTTGTGTTCAGTGTCATCAACGTGGCTGTATTCGCCGTTGTTGTTTGGTCAACGCTTGACGAAAACGCACCATGAGGAAACTGTAGTAACGCCCCACCGGTATTAGTTGTAAAAAGTTGATTAAAGTTCTGTAACTGGTTGAAGTACAACCGCAAGACATTGTTTAATTGATCTTGGTATTGACGCTCGTACTCCTGTGGGGCCACAAGCAGGCGAGGCTGCTGTGGCGCAATTAGGGGTAGATTCTTAAATTCCGTTGCCATTAACGTCTTCCATCCTGACGCACATCAAGGCGCGCAGCACCTAATTGCCAAGATACCCCTAAGCCTGTTGAACTAACCTTAAACGCCATCTGACGTCCGCGAATACGTACGTATGCGTATTCGGTAAAAGTCTGCACGTTGTACGTCCGCTCATTGGTATAGTTTTGTGTACTGGTTACAGCAGGTGCATTGGATGTACCGTAATTAGCACCGGGGTTTTGGCGAGGTCTCACAGTAAATGCCACTGAAGGTTGATCCACTGTAGACCCATCAAAAGTTATGTCAGGAATAATGCGCCACACAAAACCAAAATTATGGCCATCTCCAATGTCGAAATCGGCAGACTGGCAATACGCTTCAATAGGTGTAGCAGGGGTAGTGGATCCATCATCGTTTCCATTTTCATGATAAAGAAGCTGTCCGTTGTATCCCGCACCCATAGGTGTCGCACGCAATGGGCTATCGCACCAAGCAGTGCGAGCAATAGTGCCGTAATACCAAGTGCGCTCTAAATGGTTGAAGATGACATACTTGTCTACAGTAGTCGATCCAGCCGAACAATAGAACCACCAAATTTCGTTGTAACCTTCGTTGGTGCCACAGCATACTTGGAAAGATTGTTGGAAATTAATGTCGTCAAATATGTATTGACGCAAAGTGCAGGGGAGCGTTTCTACACGTCCGGTATACATGTAGAACTTGTCTGTGCCCATCCAGTAGGTCACGTTATTGACCGTGATCACGGAGTTAGGAGACATAACAGAAATGTTGTCTCCCATGATTTGGAAACCCCACACATAAGGTGGGCCAAGATACTGCATGGAGTAAATCGCCGCATCCGTCAACACCAAAATCTCTTGACGAGTTTGGACGGCTGCCATGATCGTAGAGCCATGGCTCAATAAATAACTTCCTGCTTGATTTGTTGCTTCTGGATACCACGTGGCAAATGATTCTTGATCAGACCAACGAACTAACAATGGCGTCTGTGCAGTAGCCCCGTAGTCATTACAACCAAAAGCAATAACAAAGCGAGACGAGTCAGATACCAGCACTGCCGATGCAATAACTGGGCAGTATGCATCTGTCGGAATAGCTGGGGTAAAAGAACCAGTGATAGTGACGCTTGGTCCAAGGTACTGGGCGCGACTCCAAATGTTCGGATTGGCATTTACCGTCCAAATATACAAAGCGCCGTTGCGTGGATTAAAGATCAGTTCTTGCCCAAAACTAGTTTGTGTCCACGTGCGTAACTGCGTAGAAATAGTTGCTGCTGCAGGAACGCCCCAACCGCCAAAGGTGGTGGCTAATTGAACGGTGGCTCCCGTAGTATGCGCCGCTGCAATGGTTTCACTTGCTCCACGCGTACAGCCTGTAAGTGTATTGGTAGATACCCCAGAATAAGTGATTAATTCGTTGTCAACTAATATAGTGCCAGAAGTACCAAACCCTGTAGCAGAGGTCAACACAATAGACGTTACTGAAGAATTGATTGTCCCGTTGAGCGTGGTTGTTGCTACACCAGTAGTGACCCCTCCCCACAAACCAGCGCCCCAACCCGTACCAAGGGTAAACACTTCGTTACCTGTAGTGATTTGGAAAGCAGCGGAAACGCTTGCTCCACCATTTCCTGTATCGCTGGCATTTGCAGTAACAGAAGATGTAATGGTAAATTTGTTGGAACTCACATATGTGATTTGAAACTCTGCATTAAGAATTGCTGCAGTAATAACTCCGCCAAGGGATACAGCTCCACTAAAAGTGACAAAGTCCCCAGTTGTAGCGCCATGTCCCGCAGCAGTAACGGTTATGGTCTTAGATCCGTTGGTCGCAACAAAAGGGTTACTTAGAGACTGAGTCAGCCTGATTGGCGTCACATCGTAGAAATAACCACCAGTAGAGTTTTGAATGTAGAACTTCAGGTTTGTGCCCAAACCAACCAAGTTGTTCCCGTTAAGGGTCAGCCAGTTCCACAGAGAACGGCACACGCCCCAAAAAGACCCTGCGGGGGGCTGTAGGTCGTCTTCAGCAGTGCCTGTGTCTTTTACCCAACCGCCAATCTTCTCCGGATAGCCAGAGCGCCACCGGACCTTATCGGACTCAAACCAGCCACCTTCATTTGCCAAAGTAGTGGATTCGCGGTTGACCCCCGGTATAAATTTAAGCGTCTGTAATGGCATCTTTTATCCTAAGAACAGGGCGCGCTCGTCTTTGCGACGATTCTCCAACCCTTTGAGTATTTTCCCACCAGCCTTGCAATACTTCAAGAGTTCTTCTGCAGCGCCTTCCATATCCCCGCGCAGAACCTTCTGACGGAGGGTGCTTCGCTGTAATGTACCAAGACCAACATTGAAACTAAAAGATATGAGAGCATCGTACTGACCCTGAGTGAGGGGAACAGGACAGAACTGAACCACACCTCGCTCAAAGCGAGCCAAATCTGCTTTAAGAATTCCATCGACTTCTTCCATGCTAAATGTGCGGTTGTCGGCGTCTTTAAGAGCAAACCCGTCACGGTCTTCTATCTTCATCTTGCCCTGCTCTGGATACAGGACATGCCCCACCCCCACCGTCCACAGCTTGGCTGGGCAACGGTAAGGTTTCTGACGCACCCCTTCATGGTGCTTAATCATATTGAGGGCTTTGTCTGACAGGTTCATTTCTTGCCAAATGCTTGCGTACCAAACCAGAACGACACCACAGATGCCCAAATGATTTGAGTTTCGTTATCCCACAGCAGGTCTAGAGCCACATCAAACGGCACTTCCTTGTGGTAAGCAAACCAAAAGCCAAAGATTTCTACAAAAGCAAACAGAACAAACAGTCCATAAGTTATGGCGGGACGCACCATAGCACGGGCGTTAATCACCCACTGACTAGAACCTTGACCAATAGCAATGTCATGGGCATACAGGGCTTGACGTTCTTGCATAGCAGTCTGTGCATTAGTCACTTCGGCGTTAATCTGTATCTGCTCTGTCTGGATATGCTCAATACGCTCTTGGGCTTCTAGCCCTGCTTTCTTCAAGGTCAGTTCGCGCTCTGTCTGCATCTGCGCCAAGGCTAGTTCATGTGCCTTGTCAGAGCGGTCTTGGAAGAAGTCAAACAGTTTGGGTAACCCGCCCATCAGGAAAGACAGTAGGGTTGAGAATAGTGTCATCATTTTGATTCCTTTAGTTCACGTTTAAGTTTGCGCAACTCTTTCATTTCTTGCTTGAGTTGAGCGCGCATGTATAGGGTTTCTACGTATGCCATTGATGTAACTCCAACAATTACGCATATCGCAACTCCTATCAGTATCCACCAGACAAGGCGCGTAGTTGCCACATTAACCACCCAAAAAACATAGATATGAACATCACGGCAATTACTCCAGTTGTTATTTCAATGACTCGAATCTCGTCTTGCTCTTGCTTCCACCTTGCTAACCTAACCCTGCGTATTGTTTCTGCCCTAGCCCACTCTTGTTCTTGTTTTATTTTGGCGTGCATCTTCAAGAAACGCGTATACAAATCTTTCAACTCTGTCGGGGCGTAGACCATCGCCTCCCTTGTCTGCTCCATCAACTTCTCCATCTGCAATTCAATCAGCGCACGCTCAATAGCCTTTTTGCTGGTGTTTTGCGTCGGGTCATAGTTGGTTTTTGAATCCTCTTCTAACTCGTGGTAGTGATTATTGATTGCTTGCTGGGTATCAAAAAGAACCCCAAGGTTTTCACCAATGTCTTTGATGAGTTTAAGTTCAAGTTCCTCATAGGACTGTTGTTTGGCTTTCTTTTGCGCCACAGACTTGGGCGGCACTGTATACTTATTTTCGGGGACTGTATACTTAAAAAGCCCGACGACCCAATCCCATATACCCTTGATAGCCTTGACGTCATCAATGACGCCCTCGACTGTTTTCTTGGCTCCTTCGAGTTCCATGCGTCCTTCGTGGAGCATGTCGCATCCTGCTTTGATAAAGCCAACGGCTGCCTGAGCCGCCATAAGGAGAGAAAATGGGTCCACATCTTAGGCAGTGCGATTCCACATATATACAGCAATATATGGCGAGATGGTTGTTACGGCTGTACCAGAACCTGTGTTACCAATAGAAGTGCTTGTGCTTACAGTAATACCTGTGACAGAAGTAGAAGTATTAGCGTCATAACCATTGTTTTCGTTTTGACCAGCAGACGGGCGATAGCCAGTTCCAGTTTTAAGGTAATAAATATGGTTATGACCGGGGTCTGACACCGTTGAAGTAGACGTTGCTGAGTGGTTATGGCTAGGTAAGTTGGCTGTAGACAAGGTTGTAGTAGCCGAGCCGCCAGTTGCCCCTGCTACATAAGTTGAACCATCCGCGCTAATTGGCATACGTCCTGTGCCATACGCTACCCATGTACCAAACCCTAGCAATGTGGCAGGGCTGGTACTAACAGTAGCCATGTAAATAGACCCCACAGGATACGCGGCTGCAAGTGCGGCGCTGACAAAAGCCGTAGTAGCAATTTGAGTCGTGCTCGTACCAACAGATGCAGTCGGCGCTAAAGGAGCGCCAGTAAAAGTAGGACTCGCGCTTAAAACAGTATTACCTGTACCCGTAGAAGTAGTAACACCAGTACCGCCGTTAGCCACGGGCAAAGTGCCTGTTACGCCACTAGTTAAAGGTAAACCCGTAGCATTAGTTAAGGTGCCGGATTGTGGTGTGCCTAGTATTGGTGTTACCAAGGTTGGACTTGTTGCCAATACATTAGCCCCTGACCCAGTAGAAGTGGTTACACCCGTACCACCAGACGTAACCGGGAGCGCCGCGCCAAGAGACAAGGCTGACATGTAGTTGGTTGCATCAATGACGTCTGTGCCATTACAGAACAAAACTGTTTTCGCTCCGTTAGGAACGGACACGCCTGTCTGACCAGAGACCTTTACCGTCACCGCGCCACTGGCAGTGGCGTTCTGGATATAGTAGAGTTTAGTATTAGCATTGGGGCTAGTGCCCGGTACAACTAATGTTCCACCACCTGTGCCGGTGAGCCGTATAAACATGTTGCGGGCAACGCCTGTAGCGCCATCTGGGATTGTGATTGCGTCTGTACCACCGGTACATATCTGGGATTCATACCCTGCAATTGCCTGTTCAATCAGCGTGCCTAAATTGGTATTAGTGGTGTTGCCCCAAGTACCCGCCTGTGTTCCGGTGGTGATCAGTTCAAGCTTCAGGTTAGTTGAATATGATGACATGTATTACCTCTACTGAATGTTGTTGATATTTTGCCACGTTGTGGGGGCGCTGTCATTAACAAGCGTCCAGACGGGGGTTTGCGGGTTGTTTATTGAACCCCAACTTGGAATTTGATTGTTGACAATCGTAACCCAGCTCCCTACTTGAAAACTGTCTGTCAAATTGATGTTTTCAGTAGCCACCAACAGGAACGTAGACACAACGGTCTGCGAGTCAGCTAGGGCTATGGTCTCTATAACTAAAATAGGAACATTACGCTGCACCGTAAAGGCGTCAGCTAACGTTATTGGTTCGGCCACGCTGTCAAGCACAGCGGTATAGGACACTTGGCTGTTGGCTATGGTGACTGCTTCTGTTATAGAGTTTAGAAACTGCGACGCAGTAATTTGGCTGTCAGCTAGATTAATATTTTCAGTTATGGTCTGTAAGAAAACGGACGCTTGCGTACTTGAATCAGCCGAAGTGATTGCTTCTATAACGCTGTCAAAAAAATTACCACCGCTAAAACTGTCCTCAACCCCAATTGGTTCCGTTATGTCGACTAAAAATGTAAAGCTTTGCGTGCTGGAGTCGGCTAAAACAATGTCTTCGGAAATAGACAAGGCGAACGCCGTTGACCCAAGCGAGGCAAAGGGGGACTGGGCGAAGGCGGTTATACCAAACATACTTTAAAACATTAAAAAGAAGTTGCCTGTTGATACTGCTGGTGCCGCAGTATATATCCAGCCGCTACCATAGCCATCACCGTTTATTGAGTTGGCTCCTGCGTACCATGTAGCGCCACCAGCAGCATTTGAGGAATTAATATTTAAATAATCTGAACTTACAATCCCGCTTGCTTTAGAAAGTTGAAAGGAAAGCTCACTATCACTTGGTCTAATTGTTACCAAGTTTCCAAGGGTTCCACTTACATTCCAGTTTCCTACTGTAGTAGTTTTATCCGCTTGAAAAATAATTTCTAATGGTGATACGGTGTTAGTAATTACTGTAAAATAGTTTGTATCGCCTATATATAAATAAGTTGAAGAAATTTGTAATGTGCAGTTATAAACGCGCTGTCCAAGATCATTTCCACCACTACCAATAAAAACGGGGCTGCTGCCACTTGCTACAATTCTTCCCGTTCCTGTCCCTTGAGTTGTAGTGAAAAGGCGATGACCAGTAAAAGTACCAGTAAATTCTAGCGTCCCGCCATTAAAAGTTAAATTTGAGCCTAGATCAGAAAACGGAATAGTAAAAGTACTGCAAGTCCAAGTGTAGCCGTTTAAATCCAATGTGCTGTTATTTAAAGTTATATTCCCCCCAGAATTACTAATAAGACGAAGAGTATTATTTAATTTTGATACAGCAATAGGGTTTGCAAAATTTACTCCAGAAGTATTTATTGTTTGTGTTTCGCGGCCCGCAAAAGTTATTGCTGTGGCTGACACGTTAAAACTTACAGCAGTTCCACTATTCCAATTACCATAAATTGTTGGCGCTCCACTAATAATAAACACCATAGAATTTATTGACCTAGACGAAGCATCTATTGTGCCAATGTTGTAATTGGCGGTAATAGTTATTCCTTCATCCGCAGCAGGGTATGCTGAAGTAAATATAACAGTATCTTGTGGAAGCGGAAAATATATAGAGTTTGGTGTGCCACCAATTGAGTTAGACCATGCAGAGGCACTATTCCAGTTACCGCCACTAGAATTACTATAATAAACAGTTTTTGGGGCATCAAAAGTAATTCCGTTATTCCCCCCGCAGTCTCCTAGTCTTGTTCCAGATTGTGTAATTCCTGTTATAGCAATATCTCTAAAATCAACATTGTCTATTGCAAAGGTAATAGTTGTCATTGCTATTGAACGCTGAACTCCAAGCGTATTAGAACGAAACATTATACGGTTAGCACTGATATCTGGGTCCGAGCTACCTAATTCAAATTCGTTAATTGTTTGATTTGCGCCTAAAATATAATTAGGAACAAGAGAATTAGATGTAATTGTCCTTAACACATTAATTGTGTTTGAATTAACAAAAAATACACTAACAAGATTTCCACCAATAGTTAACCTATTAAATGTATTTGTTCCAGTAAATGAAATTTGAATTGCGTTTAGCAAAATTAAATTATAATATGTTAAACCAATAGTTGGATTAAATGTGCTGGCGTTTGTAAAAGTTATTACAGAAGTACCAGCGTTAAATGTAAAATTACTACCAGAAACTTGTAAAGCGTTAGTTGTATTGGCTAAAGTAATATTGGAATTGTTAAGATTTAAAGTTCGTGCGGCACTACCTGTAGAAAGTAACAAACTAGCAGTTACGGCATAACCACCAGTGCCAAATGTTCCATTACTATGTGTAATAGTACCAGTTGTGCCAGACCCAGTAGAAGTTCCACAATCTAATGCGCTACCTAATGTCCAATCGCCACCGCTTCCACTAAAAGTAACGCCGCCTGTAAGGGTTTTTCCGTTGGTTGTTATAGTATTACCAGTTGTTGTGGCATTAAACGTAGTTGTACCCGAATATGTTCTATTAAAGTTTGTAGCTGGAAATGAAAGACTCCCTGATATGGTCAAACCAATACCTGAGCCAGCAAGTGTCATTGTTCCGTCAAGATTGTTGATTGTTAAACTTCTACAGACCCGTGGCGTGGTTGACATAGTAACTGTAAAAGCTGTCGTACCCATATTTGAATATGCATCAAAAAATACGTCATCTATAGCCGTTGGCACAGATGCGCCAATAATAGCCGCAGACATTGCTTGAGATGTAATAGTTCCGCTTGTAGTTGTAGTCCATGAGTTACCAGAACCGCCAGTAATAATTCCAAAAACAGTACCTGTACTATTACGTACACTCATACCATTCTGAAGTGCTGGACTGCCGGTGGTAGTTAAAACGTTACCAGAGCGACTACCAGTAAAAGCTACGGGAAGGCTATCCGACCAGTTTGCCGTATTTATTGAACTCCAAGTGCCTGCGCCGCCACTCCAATATTTATTAGCCATGCTTATTCCTCAATATTAAGCCTGCGCCACACAACGCCACTTGCTTGTGGCTACGTTCCAAACAAAACCAACGTCCAAACGATTGGTCGTAACCGTGGTTGTTGGCAATGTTACTGTTGATGATTCAAAATTTGCAGCGTTAAAAGATATTGTTCTGGCCGCTGTTCCTGTAACTGAAAACCAGAGTTTTTGACCGTTTGTTGGTGTGCCTGTCGTGGTTACGTCAGTTATGTTTACGTCCTGCCCCGTAATAACCACCATATCAAACGAGTCAGTATTTATTGCATAAGTTCCAGCAACAGCGGGGGTACTTACTCTGGGCGTTATACGCTTGTTTGTCAGGGTTTCAGTGCCCGTATAAGTTGCAATGGACGCACCAGCCAGTGTAGTAGCGCCTGTACCTCCAGCAGCAATGGGAAGAGTACCCGCAACCAACGCTGAAGCTGATGTGGAATACAGCGCGTTATTAGCTGCTGCAAAGGTGGTTAAGCCCGTACCGCCGTACCCAGAAGCAATTGTTGTGCCGTTCCAAACTGCGTCGGAGATGGTAGCGTTATTAAAAGTTGCGGTAGTGTTATTAAAGTTGTACGCGCCGGGGAGAAAAGAGTAAATGCCCCACGTACCGGCAACAGTAGCAATACTTATTGCGCCTAGCTGACCAATGCCACCAGAGGGGATTACATCAAGCGCGGCTGAAGCGGCGTTCTGGACTGTCAAGGCCCCCGACGAGTTGTTTACAAAAATAAAACTCTGACCCAGCGCTAGAGTTGTGGCGTCTGGGAGTTGGTAAGTCTGTGTTGTCGAACCAACCAAAATCTGACTTCTAGCTGAAGCTACTGTTAAAACAGTTGTGCCCGCCGCCGCCGTGGTTACCGCTGTTCCTTGTATAAAGTTATTGAACACGACGTTTTGGTTCGCATCGCGCAATACAACCGAGCTGGCTCCAGACGATGCGGTTACGCCCGTACCACCATACGCAACGGGGATGGTTGAACCGTTCCAAGTGCCCGAAGCAATCGTCCCCAGAGGGCTGACGTTACCTGATGCGTCAAGATTAACAGACCTGCTAGATGGGTAGGTAACAAACACGTTGACCGTGCCCGAGAACGTGACCGCACTCCCCGAGTTACTAGAGGCATAGACAGTCGTGCGCGTGAGCGTAGGGCCAGCGGTGGCGTATGTGCCAAGACCCGCTTCCCAGTTACCAGAGGCGTCAGTGGCGGCGTAAAACGTCGTGTTGCCGTTACCAATAGCCGCAAACGATTGAAAACCAGCTACAGAACCAGAAAGAGTAAAACTAACAGTGGTGTTAGCCGTGCCCGTCTGTTGTACGCGGTCTGCTAGGATTAGAGCCATTTAAGACTCCTTATGATGTAGCGGTGGTCGAATAAGTAACAGTTACCGTGTCGCCAGAAGTAACAACCTTAGCCGTTGCAAAGTTACCCTCTGAATACAAAGTACCCGCAGTGCTAGAGAGTGTGCTAACTGCGCCAGCGCCTGTCACCAAGAAACAACCGTACACAGTAGCAGAACCTGTCATCGTGAAAGTAATTGCTGTGGCCGTAGACGTTGTTACGTTTGATGGAGTCGTACCAGATGAGCTAGACGCTGCAAACACCGCAGTACCACGAACAGCCGAACCGCCCACAGTGTAGGTAGTCAACTCAGTCCATGTTTTAGAAGACATGGTGTCTGCCGCTGCAAACGAAGTGCTGTTGTTAATCAAGCCCAAGAACGGCCCGACAGTGGTGTATGTGCCCGATGTGCGCAAGAGGGTGTCCAAGAGCAACTGCTTGCCGACCGCAACAACTAAGTTAGGGAACTCTTCGTTCCACTTAAGGTTACCTTCAGCATCACGGCACTCTACATGGTAGTAGCCTTCAATGCCCATGCCTTCTGGAATGGCTGCGTTAGTTTGCAGTGTAGCTACGGCGTTATCGCCAAAACCTGATAGTTCTTTGTGCATATGTGCTCCTATAGGATACGAATGATAGACGTTTCTGGGTTGTTTGGTGGAAACTGAATCTTGAAATCTTGAGTCAAAGTAGTCTGATCTATTCCAAAATTAAGAACCCCAACGGATTTATTGCTTTTAGTGAAATTATAGATAAGCGCACCCCTAACTGCAAAAGTAGTTGCATACCAGATTGGATCAGCAAAAGACGCATATCCCGTGTTGTTGCCAACACCTACAGTAGGTACTAAAAGCACTTGACCACCTGCCGTATATCCCGCACTAGTCACTTCACCTGTCGTTGTGTAAACAGTTGTGTCACTATCTAATGTGGCGCTTGAGTTATACAAGGCAATCTTAAATACGTCATTTAAAAAGTCATGAACACCCAATAGCACTTGCTGTTTGAATGATGCGGTTAGTCCTGCTGTAAACATCTAATTACCTCACAGGAATTTTAGTTTGGCCGTCACGATAAGAATCGCCACGTTGCTTGCCTTGGCCCAAGTTCTGGAGCAATGCAAGGGATTCTTTGTACTTGGTATCGTACAGAGCCATCATGTCTGCCTCGCCCTTCATAAACGTATATGCCTCAACCAATGAGCCATACAGTAAGGAAGAAGAGAAATTGTCCCCCAGCCACGTTGTGCCAGCGGTAACAATAGATGTAGGATAGTAATAGTAATGAAGCTCTGCGCTGTAGTCCTTGTCAGGGGTAGGACCAATAATAAACGTCAACTCGTTTACATTGTTGTAAACGGGACCAAAAATAGCATAGTACTTTGGCTTGGCTTTTGATGTTGCAGAAGGATATACCTCACGAATAAAGTTCACGTCTTTACTCAACAGATATAAGTAATC
>Ga0209400_1001637_pt1 | contig 17684 bp, 25 predicted proteins | sample M_130807_EF_Meta_FD_187313 | JGI IMG/M metagenome (GOLD analysis project Ga0209400, IMG submission 187313) | Freshwater microbial communities from Lake Montjoie, Canada to study carbon cycling - M_130807_EF_MetaG (SPAdes) (version 2) | ecosystem: Environmental > Aquatic > Freshwater > Lake... | reverse complement strand
CCCACTGGCCCACCACTGGTACTAGGGAACACCTGTGTGAGTTGACCCAGATTATTGCCTATGTAAACCACAGGTGGGTCTTGGGTCAAATCGGCCACCATTTCGCCAGGACGAGCATTGCCATTGTAATCATACACAGTTTCCTGTGCATTATCTTTCATGACAGTACGACTGATACCGGTTATGTCGTCATATGGTGGTGGTGGCGAAGACATTATTTTCCTAAATATTATAGATTATTTATTTTATATTGCCGGGAATGATGGTATCACCGGTGCGGGTTTGCCCCCGAATCCTGTGACCACATCTGCAGCCGCTGGTGCTCCAGGTCCTGTATTGCTCCCAAAGCCTGACGCTGGTGCAGTGACAGGTGCGCTTCCAAAGCCGCCTCCGCTTGGTGCGCCAAAGCCGGTGGGTGCAGTGGGTTGGATTGGTGCAGGCGGTGTGTATGTTGTTCCGCTGGTGGGTGGGGCGATGCCCCCGTTGTTGGCTCCATTCAGTTTCTCCTGTGTGCGACCATAAGCACTTACTCCAATGATGGCGCCCATGGCCACATGGAACAGTCCTGCGCCTTGAAGTGTAAGTGGCTGCCATTGTACATTTACACCACCGTGGAACACAGCCTGTGTTATACTCCATAATATAGGAGCAAGCATAAAATCAAACAAGCAGACCACGATATACATCCAACCACAAGCCGGTCTCCATTTGGAGTTCATCCAGTCTTCTTTTTTCTTTTCTGAATCGCTCATTTTGTTATATTCTTCGGCTGTCATGTTTTAATTCCTTTTGACTGCTTATTTAGGCAGTTTGTTTTTTTGAAATTCCCAGAAATCTGCATCACCGGGCTTGGGTTCTTGTTGTGTGTTCATATTGTCTCCTTAACTGAATGTGAATGGGTAATTGTACGTTGCGGCACCTGACTGTCCTTGAACCAGGAACACAAGGCTTGCTCCGCTATTTGTTACTACGTTAATTGTGCTTGATGCTACAGTACTACCTGCACCCCAAGTGACTGTTTTTGTGCCTGTGCCATATGTGGCAAAGAATGCTTGATTGCTTGCACTCAGTGCAGTAATAGCAATACCAGTTTTTGTATCGTCATTGATTGTGAATCCGGTTGGACTGTTGATAGTAGCCGTAGGATCTTCTAAATCCCCACCTGCTGTGACTGGAGGTGGCATTTCATTATAACCAGTTACATTGTTCACGCCCGGTGTACCACCGCCACCACTGCCGGTGCCCATAAAAATGCCCCCACCTATTGTGATGCCTGCTCCGATTGCTATTCCTGGTAATGCCATGTTGTTTCCTTATTAATATCCAAATCTTGCTCGATAGGTGTTCCACTGACCCTGTATGGCACCCAAAGTTAGCACATAGTTCCATACTTTGACCAAGCCTACATCTGAAGTTGGGTTCTCTGAACTGCCAGTGGGGCTGTCATATCTACCAAACAATCTCAAGCCGTCAAAGCCACCGCTTGTGGTATCAGTGCCAAATGTGGTTGTTGGCACAGTTGAATTGGCAACATAACTTTGCGACACTGGTGACCCTGCATTGCCGTTGTATGTTGCCCATATAAATTGCCAGTTATTGTCAGCCGCAGTATTATTCGCACCAACAAAGTTGCCGTTAAAGAAAATGTCCTGAACATAACTAGGACTGCCCCATAAGCCCAATAACCAGTCTGGAGCGGCACTGTTAGCGTTTAGTAATCTACCTGCTGAACTGGGTTGTGATCTGTAGACCATCATCACAGTATAAGCCTGTGATGTTGCTGAGTAATCGGGTCCAAATGCCAAGAAGTCTGTTCCAGTGGGTGCAGTTTTACGGAATATTCCGCCGTCTGCAGGATCCCAACTCATGCTACCACCGGGGTTGAGTGTTGTTATGGCAAAGGCGCCATCGCCTGCTATAGTGCTTCCATCTGCAGGCATGGCACTATAGTTGGCCGCGTCGAGGTTGAGAACCAGCGCAGGTGGAGGAGGTGTCCATCCAAGGTAAATGCCGCCACCTATTGTGATTCCGCCACCGACTGCTATTCCTGGTAATGCCATATTATACTCCTGGGATCCATAACCAAATGGCCTGGCTCATTAAAAGCAAGGCAAACGAACCAACACCTATGCTGGCCCGATACAAACTGTTCTTCACGCTGAGTATACTGGCAGTGAGTAAAACAATGGCAATCTGCAACAGACTGCCTGCGTATGTGTACCAAGGGCTACGTTGCTTGGCCACAGCACGATCTGCTTCAAGAGCACGTGCCTTGGCCATTAGTTCTTTCTTGCCTTCACCTGTGGCAGGGTCTGATTCATATCTGGCAATCTTTTTGCTGAGTGCAGTAACCTTGTTCACATCCTTTCGAGCCATGGCGTCATCCAGGGCCATTTCTGCCAGTGTGCCTTTGATTGATTTTGCTTGATAAAACGCCCAGGTGTTGTTGGCTTCAATTGTGTTGTTTAGTATACGACTGGAATTGCCATTGCCCATGTATGTGTTGATGGCCAACAAGGCTGCCATGACCACAATGACCCATCCACACTTATCCTTAATCTCTGCCTCGCGTTCAGATCTTGTTTTTGCTTTTACTTCAGTCATTGTTTTTCTCCTTTTGACATTTCATACTTTTTATATGTTTAACAAAATTGCCAAGGTTAAATTCTTTATGGCAATTTAGACACTCTTTTAAAGAATAGTTTCTAAGTGTTGCTAATTCACTAGACTTTTTCTTTGCTTTGTCTGACCTATTTCTTTCAGTTAATACTTTACTTCGGAATTTTTTAGCCGCATCACTATTGTTATATTCTTTAAGACCTTGTTGTCTTTTAGTTTCAAATTGTGCATTTTGACGTAATACAATCATATTTGCACTAGAGAGTTCAGGATGTGCTATATTTCTTGCCCATTTATTTAAGTAATCTTCTCTGATTGTAGCATTGATTCTTGTCAAGACTCTTGACTCCCATTCTCTTGCTTGGCTACCATCGGCAAATATTTTTCTAATTTCTTTTATATCTGGCTCACCATTTTCTTCAATATATTTTTTAACATAATTACTGGAAGTTTTATACGAGACCCAAAAGTCTTTTGGGGTGCATCCCTTTTTATATCTTACTCCATAGTATTTCATTCCGGTATTTGACCAGGATATAAAATAAGTGTATGGCATATATTCTGCCATGTTATGCTCCTAAAACATGTAGTGCATGCCTAGTGTGTTCTTCTCTATCGATAATTCCAATGTAGCCACCATTAATGGCACGTGTGAGTCCTTTAACGTCATTTGCATCAGCAAAGCGATTTAGATTGTTTTGTTCCCAGAACCAGCAGGCGGATTGCGCGGCGCCTTCAAATGTGGCCAAGTATTCTGACGCTTCTTCTACAGAGATACCTAAACTACCTGCAAAAAATGTGTAATTGTCTTTGCCTGTAAGTTGTATAAGTCCACGTCCACAGTATCTATATCCGTCACCTGATGCTTCTGACCCGTTGCCCATTCTGTTGGCATAGATTCTATTGGCAATCATTTCGGGCTTGTTAGCGTATTGTTGCGCCAATTCTGCTGTGGGGAAATACTTGGCGAAAATCTTTTGTAGACTTGCGGCTTTGTAATTGAGATTTTCTTTGATAAAAACAAAATTTCCTGACTCATGTGCGCATTGTGCTATGAAATGTGCCACACGTAGCGGAGTATTGATTTCGTAATCATCCAGCAATTGTTCCAGTGCTTCGTACCAGTGATCGATATGCGGGTTCTTGACCATTTGTTTTAATTGGTCTTTTGTCAAGATTGTGCTCATTATTTTCCGGCCTTTTCAAATATTATTTTTTGTACTGCATACCATTCTTGCCAAGCATCTGCTCTGACTGCACATTCATAATAGGTACTATAATTCACTGTGACTGTATTGGCCACATCACTCAATTTGGCATCGTCCTTTAATTTCTGTAATGCAGGACATGCAGTCATTGCGCCCTTACCCGGGGCGTCAGGGAACTTTGCAACAACAGGAACAACTGTGCTACAGCCACTCAGCAATAAAGCAATTAATAAGTATCTCATCAGCAGTTCCACCTACGTCGTGCTTTGCATATGGCCTTGTCGGGAGTTTTGGCACATGAAATGCTGTGCATTTTCATCTGTCCACGTGAGCGTGAGCAATAACTCTTGCGTCGCTTGCTGGCTTTTGAACCTTTCTTTAGTTTACTAGGTTTAGTAGTCACCGCAGTTTTCAACTTACTACCCGGATGTTCTCTGCGATAAGCGTTAACTGCCTTTTGACTCATGCCATCTGTTTTGTCTTTTTTATTGGCTTTTTGCCAATCTTCCATTACAGGTTGCGTAACAGCAAACACGTACAATTCATCATCGGTGAGTGTTTCTAAATCTTCCCATACGACTTCTGCATCAACGCCGTTACGATCAGCAAGATCAGTTATGATTGATTCTATTAGATCGAATTCTTCAATTAAATCTTCATTTATAAATTCATTTGCTCTCATTTTTTAGGTGCCTCCGCCGCATCATTGTGGGCTTTAATAAATGGTTGTGGAATAACACACTGATCATTGTATCGCACAACTTCACGATCTACGTATTGTTTAACATAAGTCATGCGTTGGCGAATTGATGTAACTTGCTTTTGTACTCGTGTGTCTATTTGTCGATTGGCTTCTGCTGAGGCCTTTTCTGCTACTGCTAGTTTTGCTTCTACTGCTGTCACACGCTCACGCCATTCTGTTTCCACAGCAAGTCCACCACGAAAGTAAACACCTAGTACTAGTAATAGTATACCGCCTAGTTTAAATGCCAGTTGATACTGCCACAACGCAGGAACGCGATGTGCAACAAAGCCTGCCACAGTTGCCGCAATGCCTGTTAACAACAAGATATTGCAGAACCAAAGAATAATTGAGTCAGGAAGAAAGTGTAGAATCCACATGCAACTATTTAGTTGCAATACCTGTGTTAGTCTTTGTCTGTGACAATAACAGCCACACGATCAACCCAGACCATACGCCCGTTGCAGGCAATATTCCATTTGGTTTCACCGTGTTCATGTGTGCATTCAGTGTAGGTTTCTCCTACAATTCTAACATCTGTTGCCAGATGTTCCTGACCATTTTCGAATATACGCCACACTAGATCAGACCCATTGTGCCGGGTATTGAATCTCACGTGATATTTGTTCATTCAAGTCCCAGGGACTTTCTTATTTTGGTCGCTGAGATATTGGTAATCTGTTCATCAAAGGATTCTTGCTCGATAGTGTAACCCACGTCGCGACCATAAGTGATATTAACAATATTAGGAACAACTTGAATTTCATATTGACCTTGGTACACAGTATCTAAATCCCTGCGTATGAAGTATTTAACTTGTTCTAAGGCAAAAGGGTTTGTGCCCTGCCAACCTTGACAGTCACGTATTTGAATAACAACCTGTCCTGTTTTGGCAATTGCACGTTCAAACAGCGCACGATGTCCTGCATGCCAGGGTTGCCAACGACCCAGCATTTGCACAGTTTCCTTTTGCCAATCGAACGTGGGTCTGCGTCTATTTTCAATAATATGCTCGCCCACAAATTCCACCCATTTTTCAGCCGCCTGTTCTGTAATGCGGAAATCATAAACTTCGGGCGGAACAAACATCCGGTTGGTGTCTTCAAAGCGACCCTTTTCAATTGTGTCAATCCATATGGTCCAGTCTGCTTTGAAATTGTTGCGCATTTCCACCAGCGGCGCAACAAAGTCTACTATACAATAATCTGTATTGGCTTCGTCTGCCAGGTCTCGCATGCGTCGACTTTGACGTATACGCCCTTCGTGACTGAAGTCCCAATCATTGTAGTGTTTACGCACGTCATCTGCGTTTAGCCAGGTCACTGTGATTTGCGCATCACGAATGGGAGTTAGACTATGCTCGTTAATGGGCCGAATATGATCCTCAAGATAGCGTTTTAGTCGTTCAGCAAAGTAGGTTTTGCCCGAGCCTGGCAGGCCCATTATTAATATGCGTTGGGGTTGTTTCATGTGTGTTTCCTTGAAGCGTGACGTGCAAGATCATCTGTGGCGTGATGTGCAATGGGTTTAAAATACTTAGCATTTGCATCTTCTGCTAATATATCCTTTAGTCTGGGATCTGCTGTGGCAATTGGGAATCCCAATTGTTGTTGGATATTGTCTAGATATTTTCGGCCATAAAGATGCAGTAATTCATAACTCAAAAATACAGGAGCAGCCAATTGATCGAATTCTTCTAGTGCTGTGCTCAAGGTAGGTGCGCCGCGCACACGGGTTTGTTGCATTCGAACTATGTTTTGATCACGGCCCAGCACAGCGAATTTGATGCGTAGGCCTGCTATTTGTAATTTTGTTACAAATGCCTTGAAATCAGGCACAGTGGCGGTGCCATTCATCATGTAGGGCACACTCATTGACGTCACATACCAGTCGCTTTGTGCCCATCTGTAGTATCGCAATTGATCAGGATCCTGCCAATACTGGGCAAATGGCTCTTGATCATGTCCTATCCAATAATCATTTAATAGTGCTGACCATCCTGTCACCTGCGGATGTAGGGCAAATATCTTTGACCATAAATGATTGCCTGCGCCTTGCGGCCCTGTTAAGATTAATATTGTTTTCATCGTGGTAATTGTGCTAGGTAGTCCATGGTAGCGGCAGTTCGTATGCCAGTTAATTGCAATGTCACACGGGGATCGAATCCAGCATTGGCTGTGGCGTGTGGAATATTCTGCCAGTCAAATGTTGTAACATCTCCTGCCCGCCATTGATTGTAGTGATAATTGCCGTAGGCCCAGAATTGTCCTGGTTGCCACGCCGTCAATTGAATCATTATTCGCATGACCATTTCAGGGTGCTCGGGTTCCCATTTGTACAATTTGTCTAAATGCAAATTCCATACTTCCCCGGGACGCTGTATGTGTATGCGGTCCATGCAATTTTCCAAGGCAAATGCGTCACTGATGCGTTGTAGACTTTCTGGAATACGCCAATTTAAATGTGAGATAGGCAGGTCTACAGGCATGCCATTTGCCGTTAAATCATATTCTTCCTTTTCCAATTCCTCAGGTGGCGCTTCAATGCCCTCACCTTTGTAGCCGCGTGTGGCCCAGGTTGCTGGTCGTGCATTCGCAACAATGTCCGTTAAATCAGCAAGCCATGTGGGTTCTATATGCCCTAGGTATGTCATTACACTTTCAGGACGATCATGACGTTTAGAATCGAAATGATAGTTGCTCTTTTGTTTTGATATTTCCCAATTTGATTTCATATTACTGTTACCCTTACATCACTTTGACCATAATTCTGGCTGTATTCTGCCGTCGGCGGCTCAATGCCTAATATACCAGCCAAGCCCAGATTATCTATAGGACTCAATCCTGAATACTTGAGACGAGCATTAATGATGCCCAAATTTTCTTGTTTAATTCGCTGTGCCATTGTTTTGAAATCTCTAAAGTAATAGTCATAACTGGGATATGTTATGTTGAAATGGCCACATTTAACCCACCAGCCTAAACAAGCGTCATCGTCACGATGTACCAATACTATAGGGCAGTCGGGCCAGATGCGTCGAATCAAGTCTAAGTGTATGCTGAACATGTGACTTTTAACTATGCGAATACCTTCACCTGAGAACGCACTGTCAAATATCTTTTCCAATTGTTCTTTAGAATGTGATTCTAAATCCTCGGGTAAATCAAATTCCATTCCAGGGTCAAAATAAGCACCTGTGTGCATTAATTCTAACTGCCCCGGAGCATCATGCCAGTAGGTACGTGCTTCTGAATAGTCTGTGTGATCTATGTCAGTGCTCCAATAGATGTTTTTAACTACACTGCTCCATTTAGAACCCGGTGCGCCGGCTACAAAAATATACTTCATTTATTCTTTACTCAAGTCCAACTTACTTAACACAGGAAGGAAGGTGGCACGTAATTCATCCATGTGTCGCTTTAGCCCTGCAGGAGTTAATTCATCTTCTGAGTAGAATATAACATTGGCGTCACAGTATTCCCGATACTCCGGTGAGCGTATGGCAGCCGAGAATTCACGTTGATACCATTCCACAATATCAGACTTAGTGCCCGGGGGCAATTCAATTGACCAAGCCGCATACACATTAATGCCTGGTGCCACCCCATTTAATAGCGGTACATTTGGAAACTGCGCCATTTTTCTTGTGCCAGTGAACCCAATGGCTTTTACCCGGCCTGCTTCTACCATGCCACGTGCCACAGCAATGGGCATGATACCAAACTCTGTTCCTATTTTACCATCATAACTGGCGACTGATTGTACTGCGGCAACAGGACCGTTGAATTTAATGGCCTTTACTTGATCTTTATTTCCGCGACCACGATCCATTAAAAACTCAAATGCTGTACGGTGTGCGCCGCCTCCGGTGGCCACGTTGATGGTTCTTCCGCTTTGAATGTATTTGATAAACTCTTGCGGTGTGTCAATTCCACTCTTAGGACTGGCAACCAGCACCAATGGTGATTTGCCCATGGTTAATACATCAATGAATGAATCGTAGTTGTATTTCTTTATGTTCTTTTCCCAGATATCATTTGTGACATAACTGCTCATGTGACTGGGCAAGTTAATGGTGTGTCCGTCTGTGGGTGCTTCTAAAAACTTGTTGTTGGCCACCACTGAATCAGCGCCGGGCATGGGCTGTACAATATATGTAAAGTTGGGATTCCGTTTGGACACAATTTCAGCCAGTTTTCTAAAGGCCATTTCATTTCCGGCACCGGGTGCATTACCCACAATAGCAGTGACAGTTTTTGTGGGCTCCCAAGCCGATGCTAACATAGGCACTAGCATTGCGGCGATTAATAATTTTTTGATTAGCATGTAAACTCCTTAAATAGTATTTGAAAATCAACTTTATTTACCAAAATTTCTTATGAACACTAAAATTTTTAACCTCTTAACAAAAAATTTGCACTTGGCGTTTAATTTACCCAAGTACGCAACAATTTCTATCAACGCCGACACAGTGGTGCAGGACCTGCCCTGGACTCCTGCACGTTATAGAAAGTTCAAGGACGCTGTGGAAGCAGAGTTATCACTGCCTTGCGATTATGTGGGTACGTTACGATCAATTGTGGATGATCTGTCAGAACGCTATATCTTGCGTTTCTTCAGTGAAATATGGAAACCGCGCACAGGTGATTATGAACACACCGGCTGGGAATTGGCGGATGAGATCAATAAACTAAATCCTCAAAAGGTCTTGGATGTGGGCTGTGGATATCACCCTTTTAAAGGACGCATACAAAACATCGTTGGAATTGATCCTTACAATAATTGCGCAGATTATGAAGTAGATATATTAGACTACAAGGTCAAGCCCGAATCACATGATGTTATTATAGCACTGGGCTCAATTAATTTCAATAGTCGAGATGAAATAGAGCAACGCTTTGAGCACTGTGTTAATTTGCTTCGGGCAGGTGGGCGATTTTATCTGCGAGCCAACCCGGGTATTCCGCACCGAACTGGACCATATGTTGAAATATTTCCTTGGACATTTGAAGTAGTGAATGAATTTGCTGAGCGATATAATCTACACTTAGACACTTACAAAAAGGATGCCAACGATAGATTGTATTTTGTTTACACTAAACTGTAATTACTTGCCGGCCACTGCCAGTGCGGCACCTTTGTTGAAACTAGGGCTCCAGGGACTGTTGGCTTGAACTAGGCCCTTGCGCTTGGACCAGTTGTAGCCAGCACGATGTCCGGAGCAGTCTTTGGTACAGGTTGAACCCAAGAACTGTAGTTCTCTCAATTGTTCGCGACCTTTAACACCAATCGCCATGCTACGTTGATAAGGCGTTTCAGGATCTTCCAAATCCCATGTGCCCGAATACAGCACTGATTCTAGCGGATACATTTGTAATAGTTCTTCAGGCGAGTTGTATGTGTGTTCTGCACCTGCAGGCACTGAGTCACGTCCTTGCATCACAACCATAGTGCCAGAAGGAACATGATCAAACCATCCATGATCGGCGATGTCATTGGTACTGGTGTTTATTACTAGTCCTGGAGTTTGTAATTGTCTGTAGTCTATTTCGTTAGCATCGGCCTGCATGTATTGCACACCCGAGATATTCATATCTTGTTGTAATTGCTGACCAGTACGTAACCACTCTCCGCGGCGTTCTACATCTACAATCTTGTCAATGGGCACACCTGTTCTGCGTAGGATTGTGCTGAGATTGCTGTACCATGAACCCAGGATGTAAGCAACAGGTACAGAGTCAATGCCCTGCTGTTGTAATACAGATTTTAATTCACGTGCCAGCCAAAGTTTGCTGAACACAAGATCCGGTGTGTAACTGCCGGCTAAGGTAGGGCCGCTGGATTCAAAAATATCACCCAGGATCATTTAATTGGCCTTTTGCCCGCGATCTTTTTCAGTAATAGGTCCGCCCACTACCCAAGACGCACAGGTTCTGGTTCCGGCACATTTGAAGTGTAAAAAATTACAGTAGCCAAGATCACTCAAGTTTATTGTGGCGGCGGCGTCCGCATGCTTTTCATCGCCTTGTATTCCTGATTCAATGCATTTGCGCATGGTGTCACTTGCGTCAAACGCCGCACAGTTGCCGCACAGCATGGTCTTGACTGTTCGCTCTGGCACTGCCCAACGCTTGGCAGCACCTGCCCAGTAGTTGCCGGGCTCTAAGGGATTGGCTGGGCCGTAGTGATAGTCGTCGATGGCTACCTGGCGATTTTTAAGATTTAGTGTAATATCATGTGTGGCAATGGGACAGCCCTTTTGCACCGCTTCCACAAGATTGATGTACTGTCTCATGTTCAGTCTGCCCGCTTAGGCAATGACTTGTAACTTTGGCCTTTATCGGCCTTATTAAACTCTCGTGCCACACTCTGCTTGATGCCTACTTTCCGGGCAAATTTGGAATCATGTGCGGCAGCCGCCATTGTGCGGAACTGTGCCTGGCTTGTGCTTTTTTCTTTCAATGCACCCAGTGCTTTTAGATCAGCCGTCTGGCAGTTGAAGATCCGGCCACCCATGGGCGAAGATATATGAATTCGTGCTTTGGTGCCGTCTTTACTCAAAGCCTCTATAGTAGCACGTTGTTCAGTAGGCTTATATAATACTCGATCACCAATTCGTAACTGAACTTTAGGAACTGTAGTACTAACTTGTGTAGGACCAGTATCGCCTACAAAGCGTCCTTGTGATCCCCAGGGATCGGAGCCTTCCGCCACACCTTGTTGAACGCTTTCTTTAAATTCTGGTCCTGCAGACAAACTATTTGTCCAGTTTTTAAATTCACCTATACGTCTACTAGAACTTTCTTGATACATACTAACTATATTATTATATCTTGTTGGGTTGCTTGCCTTAACGTTATCTAGGCCAGACTTAATGCCTTTGTACATATCATTTACTAAGTCTTTATTATTAGTGATTTTTATATATTGCAATAATTCCTGTTTTATTGCATCTACATTTTGGAAGTTATTATCTTTTGCTAAAACATATAACTCTACCATTCCTTTTAATATGCGAGGATTTCCAAATTGATCTACTTCGTCTGATGATTGTTTTGGCTGTTGTGTTTGTTGAGACTGGGCACGATTCCCAGATTGTTTATACTCATTGAATTTCTGTAAGATTGCGGCATCATACGAATTCATAAATGCGTTTGCAACATTTATTGCTGTCACTGCCATTGCCCTGTCTGTAATAGCAGGCGGAACAGCATCTGCTTGTTTATACGCAAAATTTGTTGCATAGTCAATTACTTCATTGACCATATACCCATTAGTATCCATACAATACGCTAACACAGCCCGATTAACATTTTGCCCAATGTAATTCTTTATTCTACTTCCTTCTCCGCCAAATTTCACTGAATTAAAACTGCCTACAGCATCTTGTGCCTTTCGAACAGCAGTTGCAGCCGCTTCGGCATAATTTACATTTTGTGCCTTAGCACCACCAGCCGCACCTGCCACAGCCGCCGCACCCACACCCTTCAAGAACCCTCTACGGTCGATTTCTTCTAAACTGCCTTCCGCCATGCCTTGCTCTGTTAAATCTTCTGCGGCCCAGGATTGATAACTGTTGCCATTCTCATCGCCGGCACGTACCACAAACACACCGCCGTTGTCGTAGCCGCCTTCGTCTTCGCCAATTTCCCAGCCCATCTTGGCCAGTGCGGCTTCAATTTGCATTTGCGTTGCTTCGTTGCCTGCCCACCATATTCTAGCGTACTTGTGCAAGGCATCGCCTTCACCACCACTGCCACCATCATCGGCTGCAAATTCATTTAGGCCTTCGCTCAAGTCTTCATCTGAGAAAGCCATAAAGTCATATGGTCCCCACTTTTGGCCTGTGCGACTGTCTATGGTGTCATCGTGATCACCGTATTCATAGTAGTCATCACTGTAGATTTCCACACCGTCAAAGTCACTATTGTAATCAATATGCAGTTTGCGTGTCTTGCCATCGGGACAAACAATGCCACGATTCAGCAGGCGTTCAACATCTTGTTGACTCTTGATACCCTTCTGCAGGCTACCTGTGTCAAAAGTACCATTGTACCAGGCTGCGGCCAGGGCTTGGAAATAGTCTCCTGAGCCGCCGCCTGAGGGTGCAAATTCTTTTAATCTCATATGATACCTGCCGCTGATTGTATTGTACGAATAGCATCATCACGCTCGTAGGTGGCCTTCACAGGCATACCGGCAGCGATGCGCCATTCGTTGAGATCGCGCTCTGTACGCTCGCGATACTCTCTTGGGCTGAGTGGCACCAAGCGAGCAAACTCTTCCTGACTCCAAGGGTGTGTCTTTTCCTTGTAGACCATGGTCCAGTCCGCAGGATCGAACTCTGTTAATGTGCCTAGGTCTTCCAACAACTCGTTGATCTGTTCAGGAGCGGCTCTGCGACGTCGCATTTCCACGTACACTAGATATCTGTTGGGCTTGATTTCGCCAGGGCTTTGATCAGCGTCTAGCACAAAGTCATAGCCCTTTTCAAACCAATTCATCAGGTCCTTGGCTGCGGCTTTGTCACGGGTGAAAAAACTCAGTACAATGATGTCATCATCGTCGCCCATTTTGGATGAAAATTCATCAATGTGAATGGTGGGCTTCATTATGCCCTCTAGGTCTTTATACTCTAGACCTTCAAGAAGCGACTGGCGGTGCGGCTGCAATTGGTGCTCCTGGTTGTTGTAATGATTGTTGTGCATTTTCTGCGCTCTGGTCATTTTGATATTGTTCGCCATCAAGATCTTCTTGATAGGCTGAATCCAAATCTTCTAGATCAATTTCTTCGTCTTCCAATTCAATTGATCCTGTGCGGATGTCGGAAATCAGGGCCTTGGGCATGACAATTTCCACCAGCCATACGTGTTTGTCCACCAGCCGGGCTGTGTGCGTACCGGCAGCATAGTCTGCGGGTTGCTCCACTTTGATGGGTATTTTGATAGTGGTTTTTTTGAATCGAACGTCACAATCAAATGGTAGCAAGCGACGTGCGCCACGTGGATCGGGCATTAACTTTTCCGGCCACATAAAGATACAGCCCACTTTGTACTTGCCAATATCTGGACCTTGTACCAGTTCGCCGCGATCCCAGTTCTTGAACGCATACAGATCCATTTCGTCCAGCACACGCTCAAAATCCAAGAGAGTAAGCAAACTGCCCTCTGATAGATAGATGTCGCGGATGTTGTCCGCAACCATCCAGTAATCCGTATGATCTTTAAAAATTGCTTCGTCTTTGAGTGCCATACAGATATTTATGGCAAGAGTCAATTCCGGGTTTGTTTACATTTGCTCCGGACAGTCTAATACTTATGCCAGAGATCTTGAGAATACATGGTCAGAAAACTCTCGGCTAACTCACCTAAATATTCACACAGCCCAACCGGCTGTTTCAAAAGGAGAATCGCACTTGAGTAGAAACAGAGGCGCTAAGGCGCAACAACGTATGCAAACAATCACTGAAAACACAATTCCGTTTAACACACAACCAAAGGTACGACAACGACCCATAGAACTAATCCCTAAAACACGAAATCAAGAGCATCTCATACTAAATCTACTCGACGCAGACCAACACATCATTGTAACAGCAGGGCCAGCAGGAACTGGTAAAACCTATCTAGCCATGCTGGCAGCGGTCAAAGCCTTCAGAAGCGGCGAAGCCAAGCGTATCGTTCTAACTCGTCCCGCCATCGGTGTGGAAGATGAACAACATGGCTTCTTACCCGGCAATCTAGTGGCCAAAATGGAACCCTGGACAAGACCCTTGCTTGATGTGCTACGTGAGTATTACCGGCCCCCTGAGATCATGGCCATGATCGAAGAAGGCACTATTGAAATTTCACCCTTGGCCTACATGCGTGGACGCACGTTCAAGCATGCCTGGATCATTGCAGATGAAATGCAAAACGCTACTCCCGCACAAATGAAAATGCTATTGAGCCGCATCGGCACCGGCAGCAAGATTGTGGTAACTGGAGATGTGGAACAAGCAGACCGTCGACAGGACGCAAATGGCCTGTTGGATCTGTGCGTGAGACTAGAAGCACAACCTGTCACAGGCATGGCTGTGTGCAGAATGACCGGAAGAGATATCCAGCGTCATCCCATAATTGGAGAGGTACTCAGGCTATATCAATAAGTAACGGATGCATGAATCCATAAGTCGTATGGACCACCCTAATCTAGTGGTGGTCCATTACAATCAGTACGCCGGCGGAAAATTCTTTATCAATTGCCTAGCACACCATGAACAGGTGTTGCCGGGCCTGTGCGTGGCTGCTCCTGTACACACATATGATCACTGGATCTTTGAACCACTTGATACAGCGGAAAAAACACAGAGAAAAATTGCCAGAATCAACGGAACCATTCCTGACCGAGAGAACTTGCATCAATGGGCAGGTAACGAATTGGGCTGTCAGCAGTTTTGGGGCTGGGGTCTGGGACAAATATTTGATCCTCCTGTTATTCAAGCACCCAAGGAATCACTGAGTCTACTACAAAAACACAGATGCTTTATTGTGAATCATGTGATGAACATGAACATGTACAATCGACTCAAAAACTTATGGCCCCTGGCTCGGCACATTGTGTTGCACAACGAAAGAGAATTTCAGCAACTGGCTGTGGGGTTAAAAAGTCCTGACTTTGGTCCGTTGACAACAGATCAATTGCCCAGCGACCTAGAGGCGTTTTATTTTGATGTGGACCGCAATCAATTTAATAAATTGGCAGTAATTGACCACGTACAACAATGTCTTTCTTGGCTGGGACTAAATATTCATGTGCATAGCAACATCGACCACTATGTGGAACAGTACTTTGCTATTCACCAGTGATAAGATTGTATATTTCTCGCCAGTTTTTGACAACCGGAATTTGTTCGTTGACGTGATTCATATTATGCCCATGCTCCATCAGGATGCTACGTAAACCTAGATCTAGTCCAACTTCAGCATTTTCCGGTTTGTCTTCTACCCACCAACAGCCTGAGTTGGCATATTCTTCTAGTGCGTAGTTTTTGTCTGCACCTGTTTCCAAACAAGTCACACGTTCGAAAGCAGTTGATCCAAACAGTTTGCTGAGATTCATTTCACGTAGACGTTGTGCGTTGATGTCTGTTGATAGACTTGTGACACAATGAAACACATAGCCGTGTTCTTCATGCAAGCGTTTCACATAGTACATGGCATCACGCAAGGGTGGCAAGAAACCAATAGCGGCTGATTCGTTGAACAGTTTGATCAACTTGCGTCCTTGGTCTTTCGATATGCCATAACGCTCGCCAATGTCGTATATGAATTCAGATCCGGATTGTTTCTCGTGCCCGTGTTGCTCCATCCAGATGGCAAAGGCATATTCCCAGTTGAGTAGTACACCGTCTGCATCGACCAGGATTAGTTGTTTGGGATTGTATTTTTTCATAGTGTTATTATACACAAAGTTGAAATATCGGTCAACCGCACATACCCTATAAATAACAGTCCATGGTAGACATAATCATTGTTTCAACTCCCGGAATTGGTTCTAATACACCGCAAGCCGCGCCTGCATTGCTCAAAGGTAGTGTTGAATCTGCTGGGTTTTCTTGCAAGACTGTGGATTTTAATCTTAGATTATATCAAACATTTAAAAAAGATGTAGACCGATTCAACTCTTATTTCATGGTGGGATCAAATCCTGAAATCGACGAGCAAGCAAAATCATTTGTAGAAAACTGTGCCAAAGAACTGGTAGCAATGAATCCTCGATACATAGGGTTGAGTGTATTCACATACCAAAATAAAATATCCACAAGATTGTTTTGCGAATACATTAAAAAATTATCCAACATTTCCATCATATTAGGTGGGCAAGGACTGTCAGAAGGCGGCCTCGAAGGCCAGTCCAGTTTTGGTGAAACTTTATTTAAAGAAGGACTGGCAGATTACTGGATCAAGAGCGAAGGTGAAGTAAGTCTTGTGGAACTGCTCAAAGGTAATACCTCGTACCCAGGCATAAACTCCAACTCGTTTCAGCAATTGGAAAATTTAAACAACATGCCCTTTCCAAACTATGACGACTATGATTTGACTGCTTATAGACATGTTGTGTTGCCCATTACTGGCAGTAGAGGATGTATTAGATCATGCACGTTTTGCGATATTCACGAACACTGGAAATATCGTTTTCGAACTGGAGAAAGTATAGCACAAGAAATGCTGTACCTTAGTAAGAAATACAATGTTCACAGTTTTAACTTTTCAGATAGTCTGATCAATGGAAGTCTCAAAGAATTTAATCAATTTGTAAAAATTCTAATGGAACATAACAAAACAGAACCTATTCCTATAAAGTGGCGAGGCCAATTTATTGTGCGTTCTCCCAATCAAGTTGATGAAATCTTTTGGCAAAACATAGCCGCGTCGGGTGCAGAATACTTGGCCATGGGCGTCGAGACTGGCAGCGATTCAGTTAGATCTCATATGAATAAAAAATTTACCAATGCAGATCTAGATTATACCATGGAAATGTTTGCAAAATATAATATAACATGTTTATTTTTGATGATTGTGGGTTACCCTTCTGAGACCGATGAAGATTTTGAACAAACATTAGAAATGTTTGAACGATATCAAAAGCATGCTGGGCACATAATAAAAAATGTTGCTGTTGGTACTACGCTGGCAATTTTGCCCGGCACTGAACTGTACAGAAGCGCACAACAGTTGAATATTGAATTAGACAAAAATGAAAACAATTGGATAGCGTTTGATAATCCAACATGTACTTTGGAAAAAAGAATTGAAAGAAGAATGAGATTGCGAGACCACTTGATCAAACTGAATTACCCTCTGTTGGATGATTCAGGCGATGAAGTATTTGAAGTTATAAAAACTAACTTACCGGCGCTTAATACCAGAACAAAAATAAAAAAGATGATAAGAATCAAACAACAAAATCAGTCCAAGATTGTCTCATAAATTTTTAATACGTCTCCTTGCGTAGAAAAAATATTTCCATTCAGTTCTGTTGTACTGGTTTCTCTTATCAGTTGCACCATATTTCTGGCTTTTTGTTCAAGACCAACACTGTTGTTTAATCCGCCGTCGGGATGAATTCCAAAA
>Ga0209400_1001635_pt1 | contig 17699 bp, 19 predicted proteins | sample M_130807_EF_Meta_FD_187313 | JGI IMG/M metagenome (GOLD analysis project Ga0209400, IMG submission 187313) | Freshwater microbial communities from Lake Montjoie, Canada to study carbon cycling - M_130807_EF_MetaG (SPAdes) (version 2) | ecosystem: Environmental > Aquatic > Freshwater > Lake... | reverse complement strand
AAGTATCCCATTGGCCTCGCTATTTGATCAGTTGGAACTCTTGTTGCAGCACCAATTGGAAAGACAAGGCATACAGCTTCACAAAGAGCTACAACCTCGGGAATTGGTACTTTTTGGAGACCAAACGCAGATTGAGCAGGTCCTGATTAACCTCATGCATAACGCCATTCAAGCGCTAGAGGATGCTCCGCAAAAAGAGATTCACCTCAAGGGATTTATTGACGAAGCGGGGAAGATTATTGTAGAGGTAAGCGATACAGGCAAGGGCATCGAAGAGGAAGCCTTGGGCAAGATTTTTATTCCTTTTTTTACTACCAAACAGAAAGGGTCGGGTATTGGCTTGAGTTTGTCCAAGCAGATTATGCGGCGCCACAAGGGCAACATTCAAGTTCGCTCCGAACTCGGCCAAGGAACGACTGTCAAGTTGATTTTTAATGGCTAGGCAGCCTTGGTGATCCTGAGTCTTCCTTGCAGACCACCAAAATCTGGCAGAAATCCTTAAGGATTTCCTTTGAACAAACGAGTACCCAATTCCGGAAAGCGATAAACTGCAACTAACCAGAGTACTGCCTGAATGATGCAAGGAATGAGTACCGACTCCCCATGTTCGAGATGCGTGGCAATCGCTCCGCCTAAGTAGGCTGCAAGCAAAAGTGTACCCAAAATGCCCGTTCGTGAGAGTATAAAAAGAAGTACCGCTACGATTTCAATCACTCCTAGTGCATAATTGGTGGTTGCATCGAGACCAAAACTTTCTGCCATTTTCAGGGCTTCGGCATCTGCCATAAACTTGCCTACTGCGCTTGCTACAAATACGAGCGACAACAGGGTGGTGAGTATCCCGTTAATCCATTTTTTTGACATGAGCTGAGTACGATTACGATTTCAAATCTAACAGAATCCCGACTTAACTTCTTCCAATTCGGAAGTGAAATGTTCATTATTTTTCAATAATTATTTTTTAACAACACGATTTGAATTTTTTATTGATTAATCAAAAAATCAAAACTAAAATTTTTATATTTCTGCATTCTCACCCTTCTTTGATTCCTATGCATTTACTGAACAAAACAATTCGTCATCTGGCTTTCCTCATGCCTTTACTATTCGGTATGGCATGTTCTGAAGAAGAAACTACTCCGACTACCCCTACTACTCCAACATCAGATACCACGGTGCCTGCGGTCTATAAAAAAATCTATGGGGCATCAAGTATCACCAGCGATGGTACCTTCATTACCATAAAAACCAACGGAGTTCCTGACCACAAGAGCCCCTATTTTGCTTCAGGAAATAGCCTGTACATCGCCTACTCTGGAACTACTTTTGGAGGGTACAACTTTGCAAAAAATCCAAATTCAATCGTGGAACAGTCCGTGATTTATAAAATTCCAATCAATCCAAAAGCCGCCACCACTAAATCAGCCACACCCTTAGGCCGAATAGGTGTTGCCTTAAACGGGGTTCCTTTTTTCAATCAATATGCAGGTCCCAACAACCAAGAATTGACGGGAGAAATGGCGAGTTTTGATCAGTTTTACGGCCATCCCCAACAATCTGGTGTTTACCATTACCATGTGGAGCCGCTTCACTTGACCCAGGTGAAATCCACCAAATCAGGTCTAATGGGATTTTTGATGGATGGCTTCCCAGTCTATGGTCCGCAGGAAGAGAATGGAACTACCGTGGCTAACGCCAGTTTGGATGTATATCATGGTCATACCCATGCTACTGTAGACTTTCCTGCTGGAATCTACCATTACCATTTTACGGCTGTGGCACCGTACTTAAATGGAAATGGGTATTATGGAACCCCGGGTACAATTTCTCAATGATCAAATACCTGCTCATTTTAGGCTTGCTTTGGAGCTGTTCGCCCTCTCCCACTAGCTCTGAAATCGTAGTGGAAAAGAAGTATTTTCCTTCGGGTAAAATCATGGAAATCCGGCATCTTAAAGACGGCATTCGAACGGGATTGCAAACCGCTTTTTGGGAAAATGGAAACAAGCGATTTGAGTATACCGCTGCCAACGATACTTACGAAGGGGAGTTAAAAGAATGGGATGAGCAGGGACGATTATTTCACCTAGGCCATTACAAAAATGGGCAAGAGGAAGGGGCGCAAAAAATGTGGCATGCCGATGGAAAGATTAGGTCAAATTTTGTCATTATCAAGGGCAAAAGATATGGATTACTAGGCACCAAAAACTGCATAATCATCGATGAGAAATTTTTTGATAACTAGTATACTATGGTTGACTTTTGGATGCTCACAGCCCCAAAAGTCAACCATCCCCTTTTACAACAGTCCCGATTTTACACCCTATTTTATCAGCGAAGCAGAAGCCGCAACCCAAATCAGTCATAGAATCAAGCCCTTTGCGTTTTACAATCAGGATAGCGTCTTGTATGACAGCAAAACTTTGGAAGGTAAGGTCTATGTGGCTAATTTCTTTTTCACCCAATGCAACAACATTTGTCCGGACATGACCGCACAATTGAAACGCATCGAAAAGGCTTTTCCAGGCAATCCACAGGTAGCGCTTTTGTCTTTTTCGGTCACACCCTGGATTGACGATGTAAAAACCTTGCAAAAATTCAGTGAAAAAAATCAAATTTCATCCTCGAATTGGAACTTGCTTACCGGTTCAAAGGAGGAAATATACACCTTAGCAAGAAAATCATTTTTCGCGGAGGAGTCTATCGGTTTCAATAAGGAAACTAAAGAGTTTTTGCATACCGAACATTTTGTGCTAGTAGATCAAAAAGGTCGTATCCGAGGGATATACAACGGCACCATGGCACTAGATGCAGAACAGTGTATTGAAGACATGCAGGCTATTTTGAAGGAAGGATAAGGACTAAGGAAGGATTCTATTCAATAATTGGATCCGCGTTTTTCCAATGCCTTTCTACCAGTACTAAATTAAAGCTGGAATCTAGAAAGCATAGCTTAAAGTCAACATCCCCATTCTTCCCACTTGAGGTCCTGCCACGAAGGAATAATACTTCTTATTGATTAGGTTGGTACCTGCAATTTTTAAGGAAAGTGGCATCTTGGAAAACACATAGTTCAGGTGCATATCCAAACTACCGTAAGCCGGAACCCAATCGTTCACCAAAAAGGATTGCCAGTAATACCTACTTTGCCAACGGTAATGGATTCCTCCTCCCCAATTTTTTACCAATTTCTTTGCGACAAGGCCCCCATTCCATGTCCATTCGGGAGTATTGAATCCATCTTCTAGACCATCTACTCTGGAAGAATTCCTAAGCTTCGCATGGGTTGCATTGCCCATTAGGGACCAATTTGAATTCAGTCGGAAGTTGAACCCAAAGGAAGCTCCCATCGAGGTGACCGTGGAGGTTGAATTGGTCCAGACCCGATAGGGGGTTTGCAAACTTTTTTCATTTAATGCAAAAGGGATCGAATCGAGCACAGTGGTTTTTGGGACATTCACATTCACTTGGGCGATAAACTTTTCGAAGCGGCTCAAATACACATCGATCGTCAGCTCCAAGCGATTGCCTAAAAGGCTTCCACGGTATCCCCCTTCCACCGATTGAATCCGCTCTGGTTCAATGTAGGTGTAAGGAGTCTTTATCAATTTTTCTTTATTCTTTGCTATTGCTTCCGAAATTGGTAAGCCTGCTGTATTCGAATCCCGAAGCACGGCAGCTTGAAAATCGGCGATTGAAGAGGCCAAATACGAATTTTCAAAAACACCTGTTGAAAGGATCGGTAGCCCTCCAATTCGCTTGACTCCACCACTGTTGATGTTGGCAAAAGCTTCAAAAATACTTGGGAAGCGGTACCCTTCCTGATATCCTACCCGAAAGCTATGCTGCGCATTGGGCACATAAACAGCACTTATTCGTGGATTGGAGGTCCACTTGAAGTAGTCATTTTTGTCTGCGCGGAGGACCAGTCCTAACTGAACTTTATCCTCCCAAAACTTTTTGGAAAGGGAAAGATATCCTCCTGTTTTTGAATACAGGATATTTTCTGTTTCTCGTCCCTTCACGGGGTTTACAAAATAATTGCCATCCGCACCGATGCTGTAGGTTCTGTGGTCTATCCCCAGCCACATTTCCAACTTCAAGGGTTGCAAGAATTGGGGAGAGAGTTCGGTGAGGTTGGTTTGGAGTTCACCGTGATAAAATCGCGCCTTGACTTTTAGGGCCGCACCTTGGTCCCAATTATTGATTTGCTGGAGTTTGGCCAGCAACTCTTGAAAGGGCATGGTACCCGGTTGGTACCGCCCCAAATCCGCTACTTGCCTGGCCTGCTGGTGTGCTGCGTTGACGTTAAGGCCTGTTCCTGTAGCTGATTCAAAAGCAGAGGAATAAAGAGCAAACCAGTCCTTGTCCGATCGATAACTGCGGTCAATATTTTCAGCCATGGATCGTAAGTTGTAGGAGTTTCCCGAGTTTTCAGAATTGGTATAGGCTCGAATGGACAAGACTGGAGACTGGTAACGAATGCCATGCTGCTGCACGAGGTAATCTTGGAGTCGAAATCGATTTGCTCTTTGGTATACATTGTCAATAAGGGCTACTCGGTAAGTATAACTCAATTCTGAGTTTGGAGAGGGTCGAAAAAACAAGCCCATATCCCCTTTTCTATTGCTGATGGAATAATCGAGCAACTCCTTTTCAGCATAGCCTGTGCGAGAGACTAGATAGGATTTGCCTTGCAATCGTAGGGATCTTCGGTTTGGGGATTCGTCGCCGTACCAATTGACCAAATCTTTTCCTGGATTGGCATCACCCAATAGCCCCGTGCTACTGTTGGCCTGGGGAAAAATATCGGTTGCATTAGATGCCTCCCAATCTTGCCCTTTCAGAAAAGAGGCATTCAACTTGATGGCAAACTTGGAAGAAAACGGGTGGGCAAATCTCAATGTTGACTCTGTGAAGGGCTGAGTAGTCATTCCCAATTTTTGTTGAAATGAAAAACCTGGGGATTCAAAAGGTGATCTGCTGATCAAGTTGGCAAGGCCATTCACGGTATTCATCCCATAAAGGGCGGATGCGGTACCTGTGACTACCTCTACCTGCTCTAGGTCCAAATCAGTGGGGCCCAAGGCATTTCCTATTGCCCCTCCAATATGTGGGGCTTGGCTGTCCATTCCGTCTACCAATTGGGAAAATCGTACGTTGGTGGTTTGAGAAAAACCTCTTGCATTCAATACCTTAAATCCAAGACTGGGAGTGATGACCTGCAAACCCTGTACCTGCTCCAAGGCATCAAAAAAAGAAGGAGCTGCACTGCGATTCGCTTGTTCACGGGTTAATTTAACGATAGAAACAGGCGCATAGCGAAGTGGTTCACTGATTCGTGAGGAACTGACTACTACTTCTTTCAGGTCATTTTTCGTGGTGTCTACCTGTGCAACAGCAGCTAATCCAAGGAAAAAAAGAAAAAAAGTGAAGAGTAGGCGCATTGCATTGGATATGTATTCAAATATATCACGAGGATTTAAGTCCCCAAAACAGATAGTTGTATTGCTATTCGTCTTCAATAGAACTTCCCGAGTCTGCAGGACAATTTCTTCAGCTTTAACCCTAGATTTTGTTGATTACTGATAATTAAATGAGAGTTCATTCAAAATTTAAAAAATAATGTACTTATTTAAAGAAATTTTTAACCTATTATTATACACACTAAAACAAAAAAAGTATGAACAGAACCCTTATCTTTTTGATTGCTCTATTTTTGATGACGGGCTGTGCCACGATTTTTACAGGCACCAGAGACCGCATCTCGTTTGTCTCTACTCCATCGGGAGCAGTTATTTACAAGGATGGCATAGAAATCTGCACCACCCCTTGCAACTACAATGTCAAACGGAGTATCACCGATACTGAAGTAGAGTTTAAGTTGGACGGCTACGAAACCCGCATCATCACCCTAGACAAAGAATTAAATGTGGTAAGTATCCTCAATTTAGGAAACCTATTTGGCTGGGGCATTGATGCCCTATCCGGCGCAGTGATGAAGTACGACCGAAGATCCTACGACATCAAACTCAGCCCAGAAAAGTCAGCTTCAATGCTTCAACCCAATCGCATCGATATTGATACCAAGAGCAATAAAGTAACGCTCACCGTACAGCAATAAGGCAAGAGGGCTGCCACTAGAAATGATATGCCCCCAAAAAGTTAAACACTTAGTGGGGGCATTTCTGTACATAGGAAAACAAGTTTAGCACTCGGGAATTAAGAAATTATTTCCCTTAGAAAATCAGCCATATCAGGTATCTTTTTTTCAATAATATCAAAAACGATATCGTAATCAATTCCAAAGTAGTGATGAATTAACTTATCTCGAGTACCAGCCATCTTCTTCCATTCGATCTGAGGATAGTCTGATTTAAACTCTTCATCAATTTTCTTTGCTGCCTCTCCGATGATTTCCAAACTTCTAACTAGTGCTCGGCAAAGGACTTCGTCACTTAGGACTTCATTTTTAGATTTTCCCTGAACATATTCTAAAATGAATTCAGATTCAATCAACATGTGACGAACCAACTCGAAATTAGAGGCTGACATTTTCCACCTCATTTAAAATATGTGGAGCGATAAACTTACTCAAGGACTGGGGTGTAACTAATTCCACTTTTCTTCCCAATAGTTCCTCTAGAAAAAAAGAGAGCTCCATAAAATTATCAAAGGTCTTTTGCTCAGGGATAAAATCAACAAGCAAATCCACATCACTTGTTTCGGTGAACGTACCTTTTGAAAAAGAGCCAAACAAGCCCAAATTACAAACACCATACCCTTTAATCACCTCACTATTTGAAGTGATCGCAGCCAAGAGTTCTTGTTTGGTATGGAGTTTATTTCGATTCATAGATTAAGCTAAATGTAGGTTTTTTCAACAAAAAAACCACCAGAAAGAGCAATTCGAAACCTCGCCCTTCTCAACTATTCAAGATATACCACTCATTAGTTGAGTCGGAGTTTTGAAAAATTTAGGACAGCTCTTTTATTTTTTTAACTCAATTCGCTCTCCTTCAGTTGCCACACCAAAACCGAGATTTTTTACTTGCTCCCGCTCCAACCCCTCAAAAATTAGGGGATTGGTATGGTTGAAGTGGATAAACTTGACTTTCCGCCTCTCGCTCTCCGAAAGCGGGGCAAACAGACTGATGGTTTCGGAAACAAAAGGATGCGGGATCTCACTCATATTTCGGTTGGGCAGCTCCCCATCCTCGTAAAAAGTAGCATCAAGCAATGCCACATCCACACGGGCTACTTCGGCTCTAATATCCCGTTCCCACAGCGGCCACTTGTCAATGTCTGGGATAAATAAAAGACTCTTTTCAGCCGTTTCAATTCGAAATCCTACGGTCTCCGAAAACTCATCCCGATGGGGCACTTTCATGGGAGTCACCCGAAGATCGGAGGCCAATTGAATGGATTTATCCGCTTCCATCAGGATGAGCTTTATATTACCCAGAGACACCAATTGACTCCAAGGGGCATTGGTTTCGAGGAATTCCTTCATCTTGGGCATCACATATACTGGCATTCCTTGAGCACCCATGGCCTCGCGACCGAGCTGCAGCAAACCCGCATAGTGCCCCATGTGCGCATGGGTGAGAAAAATGCCAGAGAGGTTGGAGGAACCAGAAGCTTGCTGGAGTTGCTGCAGTTGGGCAGTGAAATCAGGCGTAGCTTCAAACAGCCAATTTTGTCCACTTGCTTGATCGGTAAGCCCAAGGCTCACGACCTGTCGCTTCTTTTCCTCTCCCCTCCAGTGGCGCATGCAATGCTCGGCATTACAGCCCGCCTGCGGATAGCCCCCATCCTGAGCAATACCCAACACAGTGACGTATTGAGATTGCATACCATTTAGCTCCTTGATTTGCGCAGTCGTCAAAATCGGGGCTAGGAAAAAGACGATGGAGCAGTAAAAATTTGTGATTTTCATTAACCGAAAATTAGTTTGAAAACCATTGAGTAGGTAGGCCACATTGAAATTTGGCTAGATTTTAACACCTCCAGCAGGCCTCATTTCCCTCAATAATACTGCGATAAATCCAGTATAGTGCCATTCATTTCTCTGGAAATCTTGGTGATGACTCTTTTGGTTTTCCCATCGTACACCACATCGCCTACATTGCCTACAAAACTAGCAGTCGTGAAGGGGCTGACACCGGAGCAGCATGCACCACTACCGGGCTGAGTACCTATGCCAATCGACACTGGAATATTTTTTGAGCCGGTTCCTTTGATCTTGAAACTGACACGTTCTGCACTGAATACCGTTGGCTCTGTCTCTGAGGTTACGAAAGAGGATGCAAAGACTACGCTTGTTACAACCAAAAAAGCAACTAGGAAAAGGGAGGTCTTTTTCATTCGGAAAAGATTTTGAATGGGTTTATTTAAAGCTAAACTAAGGAAACTTCCTAAATTAAGGAGTAGGTACTCTAAAAATTCCTTCTCCACTTGCTGCTCTATTTTTTCAATGTTACTATTATTTGAATTCCTCGTAGGTTTTAATTCCATAAAAATAATTTTCTCGTAATAAATTCATAACCAGAAACAAAACTAGGTCTCCCTAGATGAATTTAATTTTAAGAAAAAATAAAAAATCATGAGACAGATCGCATTAGTGGGTTTAGCATTAGTTTGCTTCAGTTGCCTAAAAGAGGAAAGTGATCCGATTCCTTTGGAAAACACAGTCAATGAGGACATCGCTTCCTACCAAGAAATAGGATCCATTGGCCTAGGAGGCCTAGGTGCTGCGGAAATCACGGCCTTTGATCCTGCCACCAAGCAACTTTTTGCAGTCAATAATAGCGCTACTGCCAATAAAATCGATGTGATTGATTTATCAAATCCCGCGGCCCCCACTTTGTTAAAGTCAATCCCTCTTGCGACTTATGGAGGTTATGTAAACAGTGTGGATGTTTATGATGGCAAGCTCGCAGCAGCAATCGAATCTATCAACAAGCAACAGAATGGTAAAGTTGTCGTTTTTAATACCACAACCTTAGCAGAAGTGAAAGTAATTGAAGTGGGTGCATTACCAGACATGGTTACGTACACCAAGGATGGAAAATACATTCTCACTGCCAATGAGGGAGAACCGAATGATGCCTACACCACTGACCCGGAAGGAACAGTTTCAATCATAAAAGTGGCCGACTATTCTGTTAAGACGTTAAACTTTGCAGCATTCGAAAGCCAATTAGCCGCACTAACTGCAAAAGGATTTCGAATTTATGGCCCTGGTAAAAATTTCTTAAAGGACATCGAGCCAGAATACATTGCCATCTCGGATGATTCCAAAACCGCCTGGGTAACGCTACAAGAAAACAATGCCATCGCAGAATTAGATATTGTGGGTGGTGTTTTCAAAAAAATTACTCCACTAGGATTTAAAAATTACGGATCAGCTGGAAATGAAATTGACCCAAGTGATAAAGACACTAAGGTAGAATTCAGATTGGCTGAAAATGTATTCGGGATGTATCAGCCTGACGCAATTACCCAGTATACTTACAATGGGATCCCCTATTTATTTACAGCAAATGAGGGTGATGCTAGAGAATATACTGGATTTACAGAGATGCGAAGAGTGGGAGCAAGTGCACATGTACTTGATGCCACAAAATTCCCGAATGCGAGTACCTTGAAAACAGATGCGCAGCTTGGAAGATTGAATACCACCACTACCTTGGGTGACACCGATGGCGATGGCGATTTTGATGCAATTTATACTTTAGGAGCCCGTTCTTTCAGTGTTTGGAATGGATTAACAGGCGATCAGGTATTTGATAGCAAAAATGAATTAGATAAAAAAGCGCTTGAATTGCTAGTATATGACGATGGTAGAAGCGATGATAAGGGAACTGAACCTGAGGCAGTGACGGTAGGAAAAGTGGGAAGCAAGCAAATTGCCATCGTGGGACTCGAGCGTGCAGATGCCTTTGCCATTTATGACATCACCATTCCTACTGCACCAGTATTTGTGAAATTAATTAAAACGGGTGATGCTCCAGAAGGAGTATTGTTTATCCCAGCAGGTAAAAGCCCAATTCAACAAAGTTTGATTGTTGTTTCTAGCGAAAATGATGGATTTGTAAAAATCTACAAAGCAACGAAGCTGTAATTTCTTACTGATTTTCATCGAAAGATGCAGCTTAGCTTACGCATCTAGGCATAAAAAAAAATCCCTCCACAGCGGAGGGATTTTTTAGTTAATAGCTTTTTACAAACTATTCTCTTCCATCTAATAGATTGCCCAGTCCTCCTAAAACACTACCCTCTTCTTTTCTTGTGGAGCTACCATATTGCATGATGCGTCCTGCAAGTCTACTGATTGGAAGTGATTGCAACCATACTTTTCCTGGGCCTTGCAACACCGCTAAGAATAGCCCTTCTCCACCAAACATAAAGTTCTTAATTCCCTTTACCATTTGGATATCAAAGTCAACACTAGAAGTGTAAGCTACCACACATCCTGTATCTACCTTAAGTACTTCACCAGGCTGTAAGTCTTTTTCCACGATGTATCCTCCCGCATGGGCAAAGGCAAGTCCATCACCCTCAAGCTTCTGCATGATAAATCCTTCCCCTCCAAAGAGCCCTGTACCCAATTTTCGTTGAAGCTCAATGCCAATGCTGACTCCTTTGGCAGCACATAAAAAGGCATCCTTCTGTGCGATAATTTTTCCTCCCAATTGCTTTAGGTCAAATACGATGATTTTTCCGGTATAGGCAGAGGCAAAGCTTACCTTCTTTTTTCCTTGGCCCACGTTTGTAAATGCAGTCATGAACAAACTTTCGCCTACCAGTAATCGCTTTCCTGCACTGAATAATTTGCCCATAAATCCACCAGACTGCTCTTGGCTTCCATCGCCAAAAATCGTTTGCATTTCAATGCCACTTTCCATCATCATAAAAGCTCCGCTTTCTGCGATGGCAGTTTCATTTGGGTCTAACTCAATTTCAACAAATTGGAGTTCTTCTCCGTAGATTTTGTAATCAATTTCGTGGTTGCTAATCATGATGATTTTTTTTGAGTGAATAAATGAATAGTCAATATAAACAATGGAGCCGAATAGATGTTCAAGCGCTTTGTTAATAAATTAATACCTTTTTTTAATTCCCAATTTTTACCCCATTTATCATTGGAACTAATGGACAAGAGCCAATCCAGAACCTGCGAGATTCATACTCATTTAATCAAGAAAAATCCCCTCAATTATGCAGAGATTTTTCTTTGGATACTCTTTAATATAGCCTGGGTAGCAGGTAAATCTGGTTAAAACGAAGTTCATTTTATCGGCTAGCCGTCTATTAAAAAAGGTAAAAAAAGCAAGCAAGCAAATCGCAACAAATACGTTGAATAGTAAAAAATAATGTACAAATTTCATTACTAAAACAGGTCTATGAAACGAAATACACTGCTGCTAATCCTTTGTTGCTTTCTCTCTTTTTCGAACCTTTTTGCACAGGATAAACCTGCAACAACCCTACCGAACATCGTTTGGATTGTTTGCGAGGACATGTCTCCTCATTTGGGATCTTACGGAGAAAAGGTGGCCAAAACTCCCGTGTTGGATCAATTAGCCAAAGAATCAGTACGCTATACACAAGTCTATTCAACCGCCGGAGTTTGTGCTCCAAGTCGCTCCGCGCTGATTACAGGTAATTACCAAACTTCCATCGGCAGTCATAATATGCGAACCTTAGGAACCTCAGCGACACCCTCGAGTGATTATCCTATAGGCCTAAAACCCTATTCAGCTGTAATTCCTGAAGGGGTGAAATGCTTTCCTGAATATTTACGAATTGCTGGCTATTATTGTACAAATAATGCCAAGGAAGATTACCAATTTCAGGCTCCTGTCACAGCTTGGGATGAAAGTAGCAAAAAGGCGCATTGGCGAAATCGTCCAGATAAAACCAAACCCTTTTTCTCGGTGTTTAATTTGGAAACAACACATGAATCTCAAGTTTGGGTTAGGGATAAAGAACCATTATTAGTGGATCCTAAGACGGTGGAAGTACCTCCCTATTACCCAGATGATAGTATAAGTCGGCATGTCATCGCACGGTTTTTATCCAATGTGATGGTGATGGACAAGCAAGTGGGGGAAATCATTCAGCAATTGAAAGATGATGGACTTTACGACAATACAATTTTGTTTTTTTACAGCGACCATGGCGATGGCTTACCCTTTGTAAAACGCGAATTGCATCACCGAGGCCTGAAAGTACCCCTATTGATTAAGGCACCTTTTTTACCCACAGGGACGACAGATGACCAATTAGTCAGTTTTGTCGATTTTGGCCCCAGCATCCTTTCCCTAGCAGGCATCCCTATCCCTAAAACCATGCAAGGGCAGGCTTTTTTAGGAACCCAACAAGCAGAGATCAAACGGAAATACATCTATGCCGCACGAGACAGGATGGATTCAGAATATGATCGGGTGCGGTCGGTCAGCGATGGCAGATTTAACTATTTGCGCAATTACATGCCTGAAAAACCGTATTATCAGAACATCAACTACCGATTGAAAAATCCATTGATGTCGAATTTACTCACACTCAAAAAAGATGGAGGTTTAAATCAGGAACAGTTGCTCTGGTTCCGGCAAAATAAGGCGAAGGAAGAGTTGTTTGATACTCAAAATGATCCCTATGAATTTGAGAACCTAGCCTCCAATCCTGAGTATGCCTCTAAATTAGCAGAACTGCGGGAAGAGCATGAGAAATGGACGAAGGACTTTGGGGATTTGGGAGCAGTCAATGAAATTGAATTGGTCAAAAATTGGTGGGATGGGCAAGCTGAAGCTCCCAAAACAGCCGAACCAGAAATCCGGATGGAAGGAGGCTATGTAACCATTTCTTGCCAAACAGCAGGTGCCTCGATCGGCTATCGGACCGACACGCAACAAGTGTGGAAAGTATATACAGAACCTTTTCTTGCGACACCTGGAGAGAAGATTTTCGTGACCGCACAACGAATCGGTTACCAAGCTTCCTTCAAAAATTGATTGTTTTAAACTAGAGTCTTTGGCAATAATTTTCGTAGAAAGAGTGGTTATAAAAATGTGAAAGGCGGAACTACCTAAGGGAGATATTCAAGATCGTTGAGCTAATAAAGGAAGTTCGGCTATTTACTGCTCACGTTTACTACTAAAATGTCTATTTTTGATTATGACAGTTACGGATCTACTATTCCTTCTATTAATCATTTGGAGCATTCCAAGCACGCATTATCGGAGTAAGTTTCGGAAAATTGTATACCAAACTGAGGATTGGAAAATTAACATTAAGCCCCTTTTCAAAAAGGAGTTACTCGCTTTATTCGGCAATATGTATCCTGAGAATACGAATTACCTCAAAACAAGAAATTTCTACCGCATCTACTTAGCGGTTTATCTGGTTTTATTCCTCATTTACAATTTTGTCAAAACCACGAGTTAGCAATCTCCTCTTTGAAGGCCAATTAGAAATTCTTGAACTCTCATGAAGCAAGCAGCACTTAATCTATTTTTTGCCTTAATCGCATTTATCCTGGTGTATGGCATTGCGCTGTTGACTGGACTGCCAGTGATACAGGAAGCTGTATTAATTGCCTTTATCATCCAATGGATTTGTTTTATTCCCGCTTATTTTTTTCAAACAGAAAAATTTTATGACCTCGCGGGAAGTTGTACCTACTTATTTATGGTATGTTATGTAAGCTTCACTAGTTATTCATCACTCAATCTCAATACAGCGAGCATTCTGTTGGCCTCCTGCATATCACTCTGGGCCATCCGATTAGGCACCTTCTTATTTCTAAGAATTCATCGAGCTAAAGAAGATAAAAGATTTAAAGATATTAAGCCCGCTGCCACTCGATTTTTTATGGCATGGACTTTACAAGGGATGTGGGTTTGTTTATGTTCCATGTGCGCCCTAACAGCCATTGCAAGCCAAAATGGGGTACTTCTAAATGGCTTTTTTTATGGTGGATTTCTGGTATTTAGTCTTGGTTTCAGCATAGAAATTAGTGCAGACTGGCAAAAATCGAACTTCCGAAAAAACCCTAAAAATAAAGAGCTGTTTATTACATCTGGCCTTTGGCAGTACGCTAGGCACCCAAACTACTTTGGAGAAATCGTCTTATGGACAGGGATTTCTTTGATGTCTTTTTCCTCCCTAAACAATTGGCAGTATGTCACCTTAATCTCTCCACTATTCACGTACCTCCTACTAGTTTACATCAGTGGAGTACGGATTTTGGAAGCTTCAGGGCTAGAAAAATGGGGGCATTTAGAATCCTACCAACACTACATTCGTTCCACCCCTTCCCTAGTTCCATTTTCTAAACTGATAAAAAATAAGAAACATTCAGGAAGCTGAAGATAAATTTCAGCTCGAACTATCAAAAGATTCAAAACCTAACCCTTGCCAATCCCGAGAAATCCTCCCATAAAAAGAGGGATTACCGCTTCAATTAAAGCACTAGCTTCTTGAGTTTAATAGCTTTGAATCCAACCATGTGAAAGCATCCTCTTGCATCTTCAGGTCAAACCGATGCGTCCCAGGATAGAACGCGGATTTGTATTGGGATTCCGCACCTGCTTTTTTATAGATATCCGCAAGCATGCGATCGGCTCGTTGCACTTCAGAAAGCGTGAAGAGTTGATCGTGTTCGGCATTCTGCACAAAAATTGGTAACGGTACCCTTAGGCCGAGAATTTCGGGATAGTCTAGGTCCCGCATAAATCCTGGCGGATAGATCATCCAAGTGTGCGTGTAGCTTTTATTGAGACAAAGGTCTCGCCAAGTAGTCATCATTCCGACACAACAAGCGGCGGCGATTCGGTCGTCCAAGCCTGCTAAAAAAAGCGTTCTCAAGCCACCGCTCGACAGCCCACAGCAACCGATACGGCTGACATCCACATCCTCACGAGAACAGAGGTAATCGAGGGCTCGCTGATCATCTCCCACCACGACACCAGGCATTGTAGTACCTGCGCACAGCAGACTTTTAGCGACATCGTGTTCATGTTGGCTCGCCCAACGGTTGTAAGCCACAATATCTAGATCGTTGTCTGGGTTTCCTTCCACCAGCAAACCGCGCATGATTCGAGGAACCTGTGACAAACGAATCCTCCTGCTTCCAAAAAGAAAAGCATCTGGCACGAGAACGGCATAACCGCGACGTGCCATCTGATTAGCCCACCAGACGCCTTCATAATATTCGTCTACGTGTTGCTTGATGAGTGGATCCACTTCACTGCTAGCACGGCTAATCTTTTGGTGTCCAAAATATTTTTTCCCTGAGTGATCGTGCAGCGCAAGAATCGCCGGCAATTTACCTTTGGCGTTGCTGGGCTTGAGAAACATCGCCCTCGTCGGCGGCCCGTAAGGCAACTCCCACTGCAAGTGTTGAATGGTCAATCCTTCGAATTCCACTTGTTCCAATACCTGAGCTTTGGGGACTCCGCCTGAGTCAGGCATCGCTAGGCAGTCAAGTAGTCGCAACCTTGCTTTTTTTCGCCAACTGTCAATTCCACCAAGGTTGAATTCATCTCGCAGAAACGAAAGTTTCGCGGGGGCATCCTCTAGCATTTTCTTCGCCCAAGGTCCATACTCTCCCAGCACATTTTCAAACACGATGGGTTGGGATGGACTCGATTGTGCTTGGGCTGGAGTGGATACAAGTTCAGGTAAGGTACCGCTGAGGGCGATGCCCCCTGCTGTGACTATGCCTGCGTGTTGGAAAAAATCTCGGCGCGTGATTTTGCTCATAACAGGAATTATTAATGGTTAATGCCTAGTAATATAAAAAAACCTTCTGAATTTAAAGTGCCCCCAATAAGTATCTAACTTTTTGGGGGCACATCACGCGGCGGAGGACTTTTTCCTGTAGGTCCTCCTAGAACCTGCAGCAATCCCAATTACTAGGAAAGCGATTACCCTCCCGTCAACTTGATTTCATAGCTCCCCGTAAGAGCAGCAACTCTTCCTCCTGGAGGAGTGGGCACGGAGAAAACCAAAATAAGATCCTGTCCATTCTTGGTGAAGGAAATATCTACCTGAGAGGCAGGCTTGCTTCCCGTTAGTCGGATCTTGTCAAAGTTGGTTCCCACAAATTCCCAGTTGCCACTAGCTTCAAATAAATCCGCAGCTCCAGTAGTGGTATACGACTTGTTGGTGCCATCTATTCGGAAGGTAAATCCAGGATAAAATCGTGTTTCATCCACTTGACTTCGTTTCACATAACCTGTTGTACCCAACGTATAGTTGGTACCCAGGTCTCCGCTCAACTTTTCGAGTGCGAGCTCTTCAGGAGTTTTTGGATCTTCTCCACAAGACGCGAGTAATCCAAGGCAAAGGAGTAGGAAAGGAATAAATTTTTTCATGGCTTAGTGGATTACAGTGAATTTGATAAGATGTAGCGTGTCACGTGTGCTTAGTCGTAGGAAATACATTCCTGCCTTGAGCTCTTGGGTAGAGAAACCGAGTTGGCCATTGCCTCCCTCTTCGAGTTGGATCTCTCCAAGGAATCTACCAGAAGCATCCACCAAGGAAGATCCTCGGATAGCACTCGTACTTATTCCTTCGGCAAATTCCAAATACAAGTACTCGTTGGCTGGGTTGGGGTAAGCTTTAATAGAATTGCCTTCGTTGGCCCGCTCAGGTGCTGAGAGCACAATATCTACACGGACCGTAGTCTCAATGCTACTGATATTCCCGCTAGCATCGGTGACCGTATAAGTGATCTTGTTGTCACCAGCGTTTGTGCGGGTAAAGTCAGTTTTTGAAAGCGATCGTGACTTGATGCTGCAGTTGTCGGAACTGCCGTCGTCAATATCTTCCCACTTCAGAGTAGCCTTGCCTGCGACGTCCAGTTTGATCGTATACGTACTTTTTACCTTCAGGGTAGGTTTGGTCTCATCGACTACGTTAACAGTCACTGTAGCAGTCGCGCTATTTCCAGCGGCATCTTTGGCAGTAACGGTGACCGTGTTCGCTCCAATATTCGCACAGGTAAAGGTGGATTTGGAAAGGGTAATTGAAGTAATGGCAACATTATCCGTAGAGCCATTGTCTAGGCTTGAGGCCTCAAGAACAGCAGTACCCGAGGCTGGGATAAGTAACTTGTAGGGGTTTTTCAAAACCAAGACAGGAGCCTGAGTATCGGTGGGAGTAACTGGAGTTACCGGGGTAACTGGAGTAACTGGAGTAACAGGAGTAACAGGGGTAACTGGAACTGCCTGGTAGGAAGCCCCAGCATATCTACCATACGAAGTATTTACCAATTGATTGGTCTTAACTTGTAGAAATCCAGGAATACTATTGATTTTACCTTTCCAAGCACCCACCAATAAAAACCGTTGATTGAAAGTAGTTGTAGTCCCGTTTTTTTCAAGGTTACTCACCACTTGGGTGTGCGCGTGATAATGGTAGCCAAAACTATCACCGTGGTCGTGCCCACCAAATTGGTCCAATGCGGTACTGTATCCTTTCATCGTAGTATTACTTTCCTCATACCTTCCAAACAAGGCCACTCCGTCATAGGCCATGGCAATGAGCGGTGGATGGTTGCGTCCTACATAGTCAGCGAGGTTGTATAAGTTGATTCCATTTTTGCTGTAAGAATGACCATCTGCATGGTAGTGCAATTCCAATCCCTGGCCCACGTGAATACCACTGTGCGTAACTTCTGCTTCATT
>Ga0209400_1001633_pt1 | contig 17714 bp, 19 predicted proteins | sample M_130807_EF_Meta_FD_187313 | JGI IMG/M metagenome (GOLD analysis project Ga0209400, IMG submission 187313) | Freshwater microbial communities from Lake Montjoie, Canada to study carbon cycling - M_130807_EF_MetaG (SPAdes) (version 2) | ecosystem: Environmental > Aquatic > Freshwater > Lake... | reverse complement strand
ATGCTGATTCGCTTCTAACCATAAACCCATGTCCCACGCCAGTCGGGATATATATAACTCTCCCAGAGTCTTCTGACAGTTCAACGTATTCAACGCTCAGGTAAGTTGGCGAGCCAACACGCAAGTCAATCAGTACATCAATAATTGCACCGCTTGTGCAGGTTACGATTTTTGCCTGACCTTCTGGAGCTAAGGAGTAATGAATTCCCCTTATCACGAGTCTCTTAGAATTTGAATAATTCGCTTGCCGAACCACAAAGTCCTTATCAATTGTTGTGATTTCATCAGATTTGAACCACTCTCTAAAAATCCCACGTTGGTCAGGAAATACTTTGTGTAATACAAGATAGGCACCTAAAATCGAAATTTCCTGTAAAGTCATTGCATCTCCGATATCTTAATTTCCTTGATTATCTCAGGTAGGAGTACTTCTAAAGAATTCTGCCAGTCAGGTATCAATGTTAATCCAGCAGATTCCCATTTTTCCTTATTTAGCACGGAGTACTGTGGTCTTCTCGCAATAAAATTTAGCGAGTTAGAGTCGATTGCTTCAACTAACTTGTAGTCCTTACCAACTATTCTGTAAATCGTACAGGCCAGGTCAAACCAACTGCACAATCCTTGATTGGAGAAATTATAGATTCCGGGGTTGGGTGAATTATCGATTATGGCGAGGATACCTTGGGCAAGATCTCTTGCACTCGTTGGGGTTCCGATCTGATCGTCTACAACTCTAGCAGGTTCATTTCTTAGCGCCTTAGCTGCCATAGTTTTGACGAAATTTTTCCCTGATATTCCATACAGCCAAGAAGTTCTAATTATGTAAGACCCCATTGGAATAACATTAATTAAAGCAACTTCACCCCGAAGTTTAGTATCTCCATACTTATTAATTGGATTTACTGGCATCCTCTCGTCGTAAGGCTGAGATGACGTCCCGTCGAATACGTAATCAGTTGATATGTGAATTACTTGGCTTCCAAACTCTTTGGCAACAGCTGCAATATTCTGTACCCCTTGGTCATTAATTTCTAAGGCCGCCTCAAATGAGACCTCGGCGCCATCAACATTTGTCCACGCTGCGCAATTGACAATCCAGCTTGGCTTGAAATCACGAGTGGATTTCACCAGCATTTGATTATTCCTGATATCTAGATCCGAAGATGAAGGCGATAGAAATTCTATGTTACGTAAATTGAGTTGGCGCACTACTTCAGATCCAAGGATTCCATTTCCGCCTAGTATCAGAACGCGATTCATTTATTTCCTCAATAGTGGTCGCCACCATGATTCTTCAGCGACGTACCACTCAATTGTCTCCATTAGGCCCTTTTCAAAGTCAATCAAGGGGATGAATCCAAGTTCTTTTCTAATCTTATTTCCTGTTAGCGAGTAGCGAATGTCATGTCCCTTACGGTCTGTGACAAATTCAAATGTTTCGGCTTCGCTTTTTCTAAAGTATGCAATTATTTTTCTAGCTAATTCGATATTTTCAAATTCATTAGTGCCAGCAATGTTATAAACTTCGCCCTTTTTTCCATTTTCTAAAACTGCAACGACCCCTCGACAGTGATCATCGACATGAATCCACTCACGAATCTGCTTTCCATCTCCGTAGATTGGAACACGTTTTCCATCAATTAAGTTCGAAACAAATAGAGGAATTATTTTCTCTGGAAATTGCCGCATTCCATAATTGTTGCAACAGCGGGTGATACCAACGTTCATTCCGTGCGTTTTGCCATACGCCAGCACCAAAAGATCCGCTCCGGCTTTACTTGCAGAGTAAGGTGAATTCGGCTTAAGCGGCTCATCCTCTTCCCAGCTACCACTAGGAATTGCCCCATAGACTTCATCTGTTGAAACTTGAATAAATCTCTTGATTCCGTGCTTGTTGGCCAAGTCCAAGAGGGTCTGAGTCCCCATCACATTAGTACGAAGGAATTCAAAGGAGGACTCAATGGATCGATCCACATGGGATTCTGCTGCGAAATTTACAATAAATTCGATTGAACGCTCGTTCATTACCGATTCCAGCTCGGTGCTGTTGCAGATATCTACTTTATGAAAATAGAATTTGGGGGAAGAAATAATCGAATTGAGATTGGCAAGATTGCCCGAATAGGTCAAACTATCCACTACGGTGATACTTGAAAATTTATTTGGAATTTCTTGAGTAACCAACAATTCAGCGAATCGAGATCCAATGAATCCCGCACCTCCAGTAATCATAAGATTCATTAGTTCGCTCTCGGCTTCCATAAATAAGGGTGGTAAGAAATGAAGGGTGTCATTCTCGCAGGTGGTTCGGGTACTAGATTACATCCGCTCACCAAAGTAACCTCAAAGCAGCTCTTGCCAGTCTATGACAAACCTATGATTTATTACCCCTTGACAACGCTACTCCTGGCTGGGGTTAATGAAGTACTTATTATTACTCGCCCCGAAGAGGCTCCATCCTTTAAAGCGCTCCTAAATGATGGCTCTGAATTTGGTATTTCTATCTCATATGCGCAACAAGAAAAGCCAGCAGGCTTGGCTCAAGCGCCTTTGATTGCAGAAGAATTCCTCAAAGGAGAAGGATTTTGTCTTATCTTGGGAGATAACTTCCTTTACGGAGCCGGACTAGGAAGACAGTTACAAAAACTTGATTCTTTAGAAGGCGCAACAATATTTGCCTACAAGGTAAAAGAACCAAAGAATTATGGCGTAGTTGAGATCGATAGTTTAGGTAAACCAATTTCAATTGAAGAGAAACCAAATTCTCCAAAATCTGATTTGGCTATTCCTGGACTCTACTTTTTCGACAAAGACATTTTCAATTTCTGCCGCAACTTGAAGCCTAGTGCTCGAGGTGAGTTAGAGATTACCGATGCGATAAAGGAATACCTATTCCTCGGAAAATTATCTGTTATCGCACTTCCTTTGGGAACGGCCTGGCTTGACATGGGAAGTCACGAAAGTTTGCTTGAAGCAGGAGAATTTGTCCATATTGTTCAATCTCGCCAGGGAATCCTGATCGGGGACCCAATCACAGCTATGCGATCCCGCTCAAATTAATAATTTCTTATGACTGAATACCAAATTGGAAAGGACTTTAAATAGTGACCAATATCGCAAATCCTCCCAAAAAATTCGTTGTCTCTACGGAGATTTATCACGAGAGATTAAATAGTTTTTTCAATGGGAATGATTCGGTGTCTGATGCACAGGTCATAATGGGCATGAATGCCCATAAAGTATCTAGCGATTCGGCCATGGTCGAAGAAATAAGAAATGGATCCTCTGAAGATTGCACTTGGCCGATGGGGTCTATATGTTGCGCTCTAGCCCATTTCAATGCACTTCAACAGTGCGTTCAAACCAATGAGCCTGTCTCAGTTTTTGAAGATGATGCGATATTGGTCGAAGATTTTGATGAAAAGTCTGTTGAACTATTAAACAAAATAGACGGTGATTGGGACATCATTCAATGGGGATTTAACTGGGATGCATTTATGCATTTTCGGTTGATGGGGGGAGAAGGCCCAGTATTTAATTTATTCCTCCAGTCCCAAATTGAGAAATTCAGAATAATTAATTTCAAGTCCTCCAAAAGAACATCTAAATTATTTCCATTGGTCTCAAGTTTTGGTATGCATGCATATACCGTAAGTCCTACGGGAGCTAAAAAGATCCTTGATTTCTATCCAAAAATATCCAATTACTTTGTTGATAATGTTGGGGTAGTTGGGGCCGGCTATTGGTGTTCTAGCCTTGATATGGTTCTGAATGCATTTTACGATTCAAATAACGCCTTCGTTGCCCTACCTCCATTAAGTTACGTGGTGAACGACAAGCAGGCTAGCGCTATTTGGAATCCGCCTTCCTAGGGAGGCTCAGTATAAAATCGAATCTGTCCCGCAGGGGATTAACTTAGTATCTTAGTTAACAAGTAAAGCTAAGAATTCTTCTCCCATATTTTTCGTTGATTTTGAAAGAAGTAATATAAGTAGTAATAATGAAGGACACTATCAATATAACCTAAAGTCGCATTCGAATCAGCCATATTTAATATATCATGTTTAATTTTACCTAGATCATTGAAAGGTTTAACGCCGCCAATAAAATGAATAATTTTTGGATGATAATCTGTACTCAATCGGTAGTACTCATTTATCGGACCATTCGGAGCAGGATTAATTTGACAATTAAATGTCTTATCAACAGCTCCCTTATTTTTAGCAGACACTATATTTAGAATATCTTGGTCATATAAGGAATGGTGAATATGAATTTCAGATTTATCAACTTGAGAAACTGTCTCTAACAAAACTTGACTAAGATCATAAAATTTCCATCGATCGTGAAAGCATACGAACACCCCACTATTCAGGTAAAAATCGCCAAATTTTTCATCTTGAGTCACACCATGGTGCCTCAGCCACAAATCTTGGACACCCATAAGAGCAATATTTGGATCCGTTGAAGAAAGAGTTAGTAAATCGTCCCATCCTGGCTGCAAGAGAAGATCTACATCCAGATAAAGGAAATCTGACTCCGATTCGATTAGCATGCTTAATCTCGCGAAGAGACTATCAACTGGAATTCTCTCTCCATACGATTCTGGTTGAAGGCGATCAGAGAAGTGTCTTAGCGTGAGAAAGTCTACTTCAACCCCGAGCCTACGGCAAAAATCCAGAATAGAACGTCTAGATTCGAATGAAAGATTAGAACCTTTTTCTCCCCAGAGTCCAACTTCCAACACAAGTTCAGTTTGGTGTTTTTTACTTACGACAGCACTGTAAATCATATTTTTGAAAGCCTCTAAGTAGTTGTCATCAAAATACACCTTGATTATCATACAGGCCACCGACTTCCCAATATCTAACTTTTCGGATATTCAATTATGAACAAATAAAACTTTTGGAATTTTAACAATATTAGTTGTTACCGCAGTTAGCGCTTCAAAAAAAACTCCGTCTGCCTTGTAGCTTCGGTCCGTGAACCCTATAGATTTTCCTAACTGTGTCCTAAATATAAAACTTCCCATGTCAATTCTATCTATTCTAGGCTCCGTAATTAGTGTTTGATACCCGACAGGATTCGGAAGATCTTCAAATCTGTAATTGTGAACCATATCAAAATATATAATATCCGGATTCTCTTGTTGTATCGTTTTGCTAATTTCGTCGATGAAGATTGGAACATAATAGTTATCATCGTTTGTCAGCAAGCAATACTCCTGAGTGGCATCTTGAACCCCCTTAGACCTTAGGGAATGTCCATAATCATTAAATCGTTTTTCCGATTCTTCATAAAAAAGAATCAATTCTGGATAAAGTTCTTGCAATTCCAGAACACATTCTCTTGTCTCGCCACTTGGTCCATCATGAATAATCTTGATACTAAATCCCATATTTGTTTGACAAGATAAAGATGCCACCAAAGAGCGAAGTTGTTTAGTCCGTTTATAAGTCACGATAATGATCTCGAGAAATGGATCTATTCTCGCGTCATCCGAGCTCATGAATTCTCCATCTTTTCAACTATTATTGAGAAAAACTTCATTAATAGCTATCACGCACACACTTTGCTTCCAGAATTGTATCGCGTTCAGATAGATTGTGTTAGGGTGGTGGCAACTAGTACACGAACAAAGTTCTAAGGGTTTCGTCTCTGAAAGCTTTATGAGGGGTATCGCACTATGAAATCACTTGATTTAGGTTGTGGGCCAAACCCCAAAAATCCCTTCCTAGCCGAAGAGTTATTCGGGGTGGATATAGTTGACTTCGGGAACCCAAATATAAAAATTGCTGATTTGGCTGTCGAACCAATCCCCTTCCCGGAAAGTTCTTTTGACTATATTTCTGGGTTCGATTTTCTTGAACATATTCCGCGTCTTTTATATTTGGAGAGAGCACGAAAACAGCCATTTATTGATCTCATGAGTGAGGTATGGAGAGTCTTGAAACCAGGTGGGCAAGCGTTCTTCGCGACACCCGCATTCCCACATCCTCAGACATTTCAAGATCCTCAGCATGTAAATTTTATTTCGGAATTATCTATTTTGTATTTCACAGAACCGGGTTTTTTGGATCTTTGTCACTCTTATGGATTTATTGGGGAATTTGATGTGATTCAACAATCTTGGGCGAACGAGCCGGTTCAAATCTGCGAAGGCAGCTGGTACGAAATAGTTCCGTACCACTTAATTTGGCATCTGAGAGCAATAAAAGATTGACCTCGAAGAAAATCGAGCTATTTGCATAAATGTAAGCTTTGGTGCAAGATCTCGATTTTGCAAACTTGGTTGTCAGCGAACTGATTACCTCCTTAAAGTTCATCAGCTCAAGGAACGGTTTTGTGATCTACTACTTCATTGCTTCCCAATTCGCTCTTCGAAAACATTTTTGACAATTTGAAGTGCATCAAATTGATCACTTTGCCCTGGTTCAAGATGCGCGCCTTCGCCCCACTCATTCCATGCATTAATGAATAGAACTTTGTCATCATCTTGGGCAATATTGAGATTCATTTTTTGCCAAGCCGCTTGAATCCATGAGGCGAATTTGTCCCCTGTGGCACCGTAGTAGATATGCGCATTTCGCAACTTTCGAGGCGTATTATCCCACGCGGGCATGACACCCTGATATTCGAGAAATTCAGAAGTGGACGAGATACATAATTCCACAACATCATCATAATCCCAGATTGTTCCCGTAAAGTCAGGATGATGGCCATTGGGGAAAACCCTCCTTTTATGGAGATTAGGAGGAAATTGCACCGCACCGTCTAATCCAAATGGACGGGGATCTCTTTCGTGAAAAAATTGCACCATCAGCAGGTGTAGCTCACCCAGCCCCAGCTCTCGCGCTCGCGCCCGAATATTTTCAATAGTCGAGCGAGGATCACTCATTAAACTAGGTCGATAAATCAGCAAGGCACGCTTGTCGTTGATTCGAAGATAATTTGGATGCATGAGCAGATCTAAATGATCATTAATAAAATCAGCGTCAGATACTGTGTCATGTTCTTGCCTTATCAATAACTCCTCGTCCCGGCCATCCCAACGACGTGTCCAATTTTCATTTGCCCAAGCAATGCAAAAATCTATTGGAGTTTCCTTCATGTCATCTAGATAGTCAAAAATGCGCGTCATTACGCGTCTTCCACTGAACCAATATGAGTAGATACAAAATGCAGAAATCGAGTTTTCTTGCGCTAATTCCATTTGATTTATCAAGAATTCTGGACTGTTAAATTCCCGAAAACCGTGAAGAGGTAGATTTGGTTGAACATGCCCCTCAAAATTGGGAATTGCTCGTTTAACGTTATCCCATTCGGTGAAACCTGTCCCCCAAAAATCATCATTCTCTCGGAAGGGGTAGTACCCAGGGAGATAGAAGGCAACAGTCTTGGATATACCCACTTCGTAAAACCTCTCAATCACTTATTGCTGATAAGTCAACTCTACCCATAAGAGATAGAAATACCGAGCGTGTGATGAGAATTAAATAAAATATGTATCTATGAACATTCATATCTTTGCATTATTTGAGAAATTCTTAATACTCCTTTCTTCAGATGCAAGCAGATGCTTGATTGAATATTTGTAAGTTATTAGTAGAATGATCAATACCCCGAAAACATGGGATCCCGAATTCCTGGAAACTGTGAGACGGTAGTAGGCGTTGTTTCTAATCCGATAAACTGAAATAAATTTTTGATGCGACTAAATCTAGCAATACAAGATTTCAATTCCTGATTAACCTGTGCGAAAGGTTCGAGTCTGACAGGGGAGTCGTTGCGCAATGAAGAGTGCCCCATATTGCTGGGCCTCCTGGTCTTGAAATTCCAATACTCCGAAACGTCGGTGAATACCCGCATAGAAGGAAAGACCTTCACGGCCTTTCCTATCGAAAAATGTGAACGTTCATGAACATTCACCCCCTAGTTAAAGGCGAAATTCTGTCAGTGCTACCCCTAACAATTGGCCACGTCTTAACGTTCTGAGCTGCTGGTACAGCATCTTTAATTTTTTCTATGAGGGGAGGGCTACGTAGATGATTAAGAAGCATTGGAAACGTCGAATCGATGAAGCGTTTAAATTAGTATCTGCCTTGCGACAAATACTCGATTTTCCAACATCATTCTGGCTTATCACCCGAGATTGGATGCAGATCCGGAGATTAATTCTGGTGAAAATGACTCATACCGGCCAGCTAGTTGAGATAGCGCGCCTAAATGAGACAGATTTCAAAGAAAATACTCTTACGAGTCTCCCTCCCCTTCTAGAAGCGCATTGTCTTGAAATATCCAGAAAGTGGAGAATCGGAGAGTATGACCACGCAATTTACTTTAGGGGTCGCGATTTAGGAAACATCGATGGGAAAAAGGAATTCTATTGGTCAATTCTTCCCTGCACTACGGATACTTTTTTCCTAGTTGAATGCGATGATATTGAAAATTTACAAACCTACTTCACAATTTTGAGTCAATTTCTATTCATCAAATTTCAGAGAATGCACCAATCTTTGAAGGAGCATCCTTTAGTAAGAAGTATTGATTTCGAAAAAATTATTCTACCCCCCTTAAGTCAACGTCAGATTGTGGTTGCTTCATTGATTGCAAAAGGAAAGAAGAATAGAGAGATTGCGACCGAATTGAAATATTCAGAGTCATTAGTGCGAAAAGAAACGATGAAAATCTTCCAATATTACGGAATTAGTAAGCGTGAACAATTGGTGATTTCAAGAGAGACTGAAAAATCTGAACAACGGAAAAATAAATAGCTATTTCGGAATATTCAGATACGAGAAGGGATCCAGTACAAAGAATGAACAAGAACCGTGATGTCGCCTTTGCAATCTTTAAGCGAGAAACACTCAGCGATCAAATTGTTAATCAGGCAATCAATATTGGGCACTTAGCAAATCGACTTGAATCAAAATTCAAATACATCTCAGTACGCCGAAACTTCAGAAAATCTATGCGCATAATCAATCTTGCAAATCAGGACACAAATGATGGTGACGGGATGAATCTAGTCTTTAATGACTGGTTACATAGCACCTGTATTGACTTTATTCAATCTGACGCTGAGTTTCTCCTAATTCTAGATGGAAGCATATCCCTCGGTGCGAATTTTGAATCATGGTTGTTAAAATTGACCTTTGACCTACCCAGTTCGATACAAGCGCTATCTCTGTGTCCTGTGGAGTCAGATTCAAACGAGATCGTCTCAAAGGCAATTGAGCCGATTAAGACATCCCTAAGGGTCAATCAGTTAGGTTTTATATTCACCCGACAAGCGGCCCAGAAATACATCAAAACTTTTGATCAAAGCCCCTCATCAGATTTCACGAATTTAATTCGTCAGTCCAAGATTACTTGTTGCACTCTTCTTGAAGATTCGCTCAATCAACCATTCTATTTCCTTGACATACTGGGCTCACAGAATGAATACACAAACATCTACAAAGATACCAAAGTAGAAGAAAATTTGATTCAAGAGAAAGTTTTTTTTCAAAGGGAATCAAAAATACCAAAAATTGAAGCGTTCATTTCCCACTGGTTTTCAACATGGGACAATATTTTCGAAATAGAACAAGCTTGTCGGGGCTTCGGCTATGAAACAACTGTCATGAATACGACTATTCTAGAAAAGCCCGGATGGGCTAATTCAACTCCAATATCATTTTTTCGACAATTCGAATTTGCTTGCAAAAATTTCAATCTAGAAAGCGATTATCTTCTTTTTATTACAGCAGATGTAAAAACGGACAAGTGGAATGAATTTTTTGAATATGCGGACCGTGTTCTAAGATTAGAAAATGTAGGAACATTCTCACCCACGCTAACAGCGGCGACGACTGATCAAGGGTGGCAAGTTCCCTTCCTTTACTTCCACAATGAATCTACCTCGAAAATTTGTTTCCGTAATGACATTATTGTGACTTACATAAATAGAAAAGTCATAGAAGACTTCAGAAATTTCTTGGATTACTTTAACGCTCACCAGGCAACCTTCAATCCTGTTGTGGGCTGGGGTCCTGATCAGATAATTCGAGTTTCAATGTACAGGCTAAATCTATTTAGCGTTCGGGACCGAACTTTCACCTTTATGCACCCCTGGAGTAATTCTTACGACACCTCTGTAGCTCGAATCGAGATGGAGAAAATATCCAAAATTGCTGAGGAGTATTTCCTCGGCAAGAATCTAGCGTCAATCAGTGAGGTGGAAAATAGCATTATGAGATCTGCTAACAGCGATAGCTATAAAGCGTTGGTAGACCAGATAGATAGATTAGAAGTGACAGATCTGTGAAAATCAAATTGTATTTCGACGATACGTATATAGAACCTTTCAAGAATCTGATTTATAGCGCGATGACGTATAAATTGCCAGAGACCCTCATCGCGTTAGAGATAGGACTTTGGAGTTCAGCGGAGTACGGCCTAAGTCCTAAAGGCAGAGAGGAGATTTCTCGATTTTTAGAAAAATTTAGAGTGGAATATCAGTTTACAGATATACAGTATCCATTCAGCTCGATGGTTACAACCATCCCTTTTGATTCTTCAATGGCTAAACTGCTCTTCTGTTTAACTGCAACAGACAATTTCATTTATATGGATGTGGATATGCTCTGTTTGCAAGGGTGGGATGAGATTTTGAGAAAAGATTTTTTGGAATCTAATTCTGGATTTGATGCTATTTCGCCTTCTGTTGCCGGTGCTGCAATTGCAGCGGTACCTGACAGTTTCCATAATATTCCTAAGGATCCCGAGGATAACCAGTTTTGGATACTGGAGGAGGGCCAGGATAATGACTGGTATTTCAACGCGGGTTTTTTCCTCTTTAATTCTTTAGAATGGAAATCGGATAATCTAACAGGGGAGCTTACGGAGACTCTAGATAATGTTTTTTCGGGTAGAATTAAAACAAGAGTTGGTGATCAAGATATCCTTAATTATGTTGCAAGGTATTCAAAATATCGACTACCTGAAAAGTATAACGCAATAGTCACGCCAACAGTTGGCCGTCAGAATCCATTTCTAGATCCCCTGCTTGATACCCAGCCTCGCATCTTGCACTTTGCAGGTGCGTATAAACCATGGCTTATGGATTTGGCATTGAAAAGCAATCTCGATGAATGGGATAAGCAAAATTCTCAGGTTAGTAGAGAAACGTTGAGAATGCAGTATTACTATCTCTATTTCGTTATTGAAGCACAAAGGAAGATGTGGGAAAATAATTCGTAGATTAGTAACTATATAGAGTTCCTATCTACAAAATCGAATTTCTGTTATGACGGAAGTATCTACACGCGACACTGGCTCCGTTTAAGTTATAATTGAGAAATGCTAGCACCCTCTGCGAGTTTCCCTCTGTCATTTTGCCCCACGGGCATGGTTCCACAAAAGGTGGATACCCCTAATGTTCCAATCACTCCCGAGGAAATTGCAGAGCAGGTCACTCTTGCGGCTCAAATCGGTATCACTAGTGTGCACTTGCACGCACGCAAGGATGATGGTTCACCTGAGTCTAGAAGAGGTCGATTTGAGAAAACGATAGAGTTGATTAAGAATTCAAATCCAGAACTGGTCATTTGTGTGACAACATCTGGACGCACTAATCCTGAGTTTGAGAAGAGGGCTGAGGTTCTTGATATTTCAGATGAGTTGAAGCCAGATATGGCCTCACTCACTCCATCAAGTATGAATTTCGCAAAGTCTGCGTCGGTTAATTCGCCAGATACAGTGAAGAAGTTGGCAGAAAGAATGCTAGATCGGGGAATAAAACCTGAGTTTGAAATCTTCGACACGGGGATGCTTAATTATTCTAAGTATTTGATTGAAAAGGGTTATGCAAAACCTCCATTTGTATTCAATATGCTTCTGGGTGGTATCGCGACAGCCCAAGCAAACTTAATTGAGCTCGGTTTGATGATTGAGCGACTACCTGAAAATTCAGTTTGGCTAGGAGCAGGTATTGGAGATTCTCAATTACCTGTGAATGTTCTCAGCCTCGCGGTGGGTGGAGGAATTCGGGTAGGTTTGGAGGATAATATTTATCTCGATACGAATCGAAAAATATTGGCTACGAATTTGGAACTTATTCAGAGAATAGTAAGTCTGGCGTCCATGATGGGGAAGTCTGTTATGCCCCCAAAGGAATTTAGAGATAGTTACCTGAAATGAAACCTAGAATCGTGCTAGCAGGCTCAGGGTATATTTCGGTGGAAATTTATGAGACAGCAGTATCACTCGGATTTGAAGTCATCAATTACGACCCGCTTGGAAAATCGCGAATTCCCGAAACGAAAAGTATTCACTCTCAAGAGTTGAATGAGGAGCTGTTGGCATTGCCTATTATTATGGGCACAACTGATTACTCTGAGTTCGATATTTATCCTACTGACAGAAGAGCGATCCTAAACCGCACTAAACTCTTTCATGATATTGAGTTGGCAGGTTTTAAAAATTGGACTTCCATAATTCATCCGTCAGCAGTTGTATCATCTTCAGCCACCATTGGCAGCAACGTCTTCATCAATGCAAATGCAACGATTGCAAACCATGCAACAGTCTCGAATAACACCCAAATAAACCGGAATGTTTCGGTTGGCCATGATGTCGTCATTCAGAGTTTTTGCAGTATTGGACCTGGCGTGACAATCACGGGCGGGACAGTTATTAACGCAAACGTTTTTATTGGTGCTGGAGCAACAATCATTAATGCAGCCCATGTTGGTGTTGGAGCCACTGTTGGCGCAGGATCTCTCGTTACACGTCATGTCCTGGATGCGACTGTTGTGATCGGTTCCCCAGCTCGAATTAGGAGTTAGAGTTAAGGAACCAACGAATGTCGCCTTGAAAGTAGAATCAATTATCGAACAAATAAGCGCAACGGAGACAATTAATAGGAATAACTCATTTCTCATCGGCTGAATTCACTTCATTCGTACTTGCTGTCTAATTAAGTCGAACATTAGACAACTATTAAAGTATATTCCTCAACGCCATCATTCTTTCCCCCTAGAATCGAATCCCTATATACTTTCTAAATTTCCCTCAATCCTTTTAAAGATAATCAAATTCCTTTTTACTATTTGATGAGATTGGATTAATAATAGTCAAAATGTTTCCAATACGAGGAAGCGAGTTTGTCGAAGGATTCGGGAAGAAATTTTAGGGTTCCAGCCATAGGGTAATTGGTAAATTCCGAGAAATAGATCTGCCCATCACTGAGATAGAAATCGATTCGGATGAAATCAATCCCCATGGAAAGTTTTTCTGCCATCTCTCTCATGGTCATCCAGTCCCTGGGAAGATCAGGAAGAGCGAGCTCATCATATTCAACTTCGTCATGCATGGCCTTAATGTGTAAGAACTCTCCATTCTGATCGTATGCATAGGTAGGAAGGTCATTTGAATAACCCGAAGCAGCTCTAAAAAATTTCACCTCTCCGTGAAACGTGTAAAATCTGAAATCATTTAACATTCCAGAATTACTGGAGTGAATATATTTTTCAATGATTATTCTTGGTTGAATCGACTTATAACAATATTCTGATTCTTCTTGGTATCTAGAGTTAAGCCAAATTCTTGACATAATTTTTATGAATCCCACATTATCTTTCAAGTCGTCCGGGTGTAAGTTGTAATACTTAATCCAGGGATGAGTTATCGGTATAAGTTGTTTTTCTAGTCTTTCGTATTTTTCAGACACAAGAATGCCAGCCTGACTACCGTGCGTGGGTTTCAAAGCAAACTCACGGGGGTATTTTCCGAAATCAAGCTCGGCTTCATGCTCAACAACACTATAGGTCGGCACTACGAATTTAGGGCCAATTTGCTCAGCAATTCGGCTCTTCACCCCCGCTTTATCTGCAAGCTCTGAAAGAATTCGCCTTTTGTCGTGATACATCTTATGCACAACCTTTTGACCGAAACTTAGCGAGTCAAAATACAGCGTCATTTGACCAGTCTAAGCGAGCCTAGTAGATTTTGGTGAAAATTGAAGTTCTACAAGTATTTAAACTTTTTCGCTGCTACCGCATCTACACCAACCTTGGTGGGTTGTGAGGGACTTGAACCCCCGACCCGGTGTTTAAGAGGCATTAGGTGACGTTGAAACTTTAAGTGCTGATAAGTTTTTGTGGAGACGTGATTAGGCCAGTTCTCACATAGCCGCAACAGCCGGGAGAGCTGTTGCGTAAGGCTTTTGAATATGTTTTTGCCAATGGTAATCAAGATATGGAAAGGTTTATCAGGTACTTCTAATGAAAGTTTTAATTGCTTTCGCGCACTTTTTCAATCCTGTGCCATCTTCGGATTCCGTAGCGGCTGTTTACGGTTCCTTTGACAATAAGAAATTCGAATCCAGAAAGAGTTACGTTCTAAAATGTATGGAATCATATAAAACGTCATTTGAAAAATTAGGTATTGACGCCGAACTTAGAGTGTACGGAGTGAATTGGGCCACCTTGGTGAATGTTGACATTGATTTGACAGAAAAAATTGCTAGTAGTCTTCATATTCCTTGGGCCATGATTGACCACGTTTATGAAACATCCGATGAGTTTGATTTAATTTTATTGACTGAAGATGATCTGTTAGTTAATCCTGATACTCTCCGTTCCTTGATCAATATAGATAAAGAATTAGAACCACGGGAATTGATTATCCCGAACCGTATCGAAAATTTTCAAAGTCGTGAAATCTGCGTAGATATGTTTGCCATGCCGGGCTGGCTAGCGACGGAAAAACTTGTGCTTTCTACACGTCTTCGATCTCCTAGGAATACACATTCAGCATTTCTATTTTTTGAGGCCGAGAAATTCAAAATCGCTTACAGAAATAGGATGAGCGATATTCCAGTGGAACTTAATGGATTGGGTTATTTGGAATCTGCGCTAGCAAATTTATTGAATGAATTTATTGTTTATCGGGCGCTACCCACAAGTACTGCTCTTACAATTGAGCATCTAGATAGCTGGTTAGCAAGGGGCATATCTCGTGGTTGGTTCTCACCAAGTAAGATTTTAGATTTTCAGGCTGATCGTGAGTTGGGATAGTTCTACTTTAATAGGGAGTTTCTGGAACAGTCAGTTCCGTCCTGAAACTGATGGGAAACGTGCCTAATGATTGCTAACGTCAACGGTTAGTCGATTGAATGTTAGTTGTCAGAGACTCGAATCCCTGACAAAACCATCCATTGCTCGTGAAGCACCCCCAATTTGTTTAAGTTAACTTCGAATTAACCTAGAGATTCTTGAAAGTTGGGATCCGAGTCAATAGATTTCTGTCAACCAAATTGGTTCTTCCCAGATAGGTAAAACTATGGATCAACGTGAAATTAACGAAAAGCGTTATGAGATTGCTGCTTCACAAACTTCAACAGTAATGCTGGTCGGACTTTTTTCAAACCTTGCAATTTTTGCAATAACAGCATTCGCCGATCTTTCTTCTGGAGCTCAAACTGACTGGAAAGTCATCGTGAGCGTTGTCGAAGCATTTTTCTTGCTTTTCGCTCTGGGGACATTTGGCGATATAGCGGCATATGTTAAAGACATTCCTACCAATGAAGACTCGGCATGGAATAGAAATGCGCGTGTGGCACCACCTGCAATTTTTATGGCAATCACAGCCGTAGGAATACTTGCGATGTGGTTTTTCCAGATTCATGCAATCGGAGCGTAGTAATTTGGATTAGAGGGGCTGAGGCTAACTACCTCAGCCCTTTTTTCTCTTCTTTAAATACCAATTCTTTAAACCTAAGTGGGTTGTGAGGGACTCGAACCCCCGACCCAGGCATTAAGAGTGCCTTGCTCTACCAACTGAGCTAACAACCCATTCAAACGGTCGAATGTTTGAATGCAGAGCAGACCCTATCAGAGCTGCGCTCCTTGTCTAACACGTTTTATAAGGCGAGGATGGTCACATGAGTCGCTGGCAAGTACGGATTTCCTTACTGTTGGTAGTTGGTTTATCCATGGGTCAAGCACCCCTTGAGGCTTCCACAAAGACCGCGGCTGCAGTTCTGGAAACCCTGGCGGTCAAAGGCCGAGCACCGAAGACTGGATACGAGCGCTCGCAATTTGGACCGGCCTGGTCTGATGTCGATCGAAATGGTTGCGATACCCGAAACGATATTTTATTTCGAGATTTAACTTCAATTATTTATAAATCTGGCACACGTGACTGCGTAGTTTTATCGGGAACTTTGGTCGATCCATATTCGGGGGAGCAGATCTCATTTGTGCGCGGTGTTGGCTCAAGCATGGAAGTCCAGATCGATCATGTCGTGGCGCTATCAAATGCCTGGCAGACCGGAGCCTTTAAATTAACTTATGAAAAACGTCTGGCTTTTGCCAATGATCCAATGAATTTGTTGGCTGTCAAGGGACGGCTCAATTCGCAGAAAGGTGATGGCGATGCCGCAACTTGGCTGCCGCCTCGTAAAGATATTCGCTGCGCTTATGTCGCGCAGCAGATAGTGGTTAAGGCGAAGTATGGACTTTGGGTAACGCCGCCTGAGAAGGCTGCGATGGTGGGATTACTCGCAAAGTGTCCGGGCTTTAAAGCACCGACGAATTAGCGAAGGATTAGTGGCTTTCGTTATAGCGCTTATAGGAGGCGAGAATTTCTGCTTCAGCGGCATCGTGTCCGACCCAATCGCCACCATGGACTTCTTTACCCGGCTCAAGAGTCTTATAGACCTCAAAGAAGTGCTTGATTTCATCTAGCTCGTAAATCGGCACATCAGGTAGATCATTTAAATTTGCTTTACGGATATCGCCGGCGGCAACGCAAAGTAACTTGTCGTCGCCACCTTTTTCATCGGTCATTCGGAACATTCCGATAACGCGGCAAGAAACTACGCAGCCCGGAAATGTTGGCTCATCCAACATAATCAAAGCATCTAGCGGATCGCCATCGTTAGATAAAGTATTTTTCACAAAGCCATAATCATGCGGGAAGCGAGTTGCAGTAAAGAGCATGCGATCTAGGCGAACTTCACCAGTTGAGTGGTTGATCTCGTATTTATTGCGTGAGCCAGCCGGAATTTCAACTACTACGTCAAAGATCATGATTACCGCTCTCGTTTAGTACTTTAGTTGGATGTGAAAAACTTGGGGTGAGCGACGGGGCTCGAACCCGCGACATCTCGGACCACAACCGAGTGCTCTACCAGCTGAGCTACGCCCACCATGTGCTGATTGAAGCCATATCTTACCCGTTATCCTCAGTTACTCGTTGCCTGCAGGCGCTGGGATAAAGAGCGATGCGCGGTAATAAGCCAGTTCGGCGATCGAATCTTGGATATCACCCAGCGCGCGATGGTTGCCGGTCTTGGCGGGGGATGCGAAGTACAGCTTTGGATACCAGCGACGGGCCAACTCTTTAATGGATGAAACATCGACTGTGCGATAGTGCAAGTACTCATTAAGGCGCGGCATATCGCGGGCGATGAAGTTGCGATCAACGCTAACTGAATTTCCAGCCAGTGGTGATTTGCCAGCGACAGTGCCAGTTGTTTCAAGATAAGCCAAGATCGCATCTTCTGCTTGGCTGGTGGTTACGCCATTTGGAATTTCAGTAATCAGGCCAGAAGTAGTGTGCATCTGAGTTACGTACTCGTTCATGCCAGATAACTTCTCGGCGCTCGCCTTGATTACTAAGTCAACGCCGTCGCCAATAACGTTGAGATCTGAATCGGTGACCAA